>Ga0316204_10005003_pt1 | contig 22711 bp, 25 predicted proteins | sample 6monrhotite_MG_2_FD_205661 | JGI IMG/M metagenome (GOLD analysis project Ga0316204, IMG submission 205661) | Microbial mat bacterial communities from mineral coupon in-situ incubated in ocean water Damariscotta River, Maine, United States -... | ecosystem: Environmental > Aquatic > Marine >... | reverse complement strand
AATGGTTGTTTTTTCTGTTTCTGTATCAACCCAGTTTGACATGCTTTTTCCTTGCGGTGATTAACTGGGGTCAATAGGATAAACAAGGCAGCTTTTGGTGGCTAGTAATTTATGTATAATGATGAGCTGCGAACGTTAGGCGCTTTAAATTCGGGGTAAATTTATGGGGGAAGTTACAAGAAAAGGATATGTCGTAGCAATGGAATCATTGCCTCATCAATATCCTATGAATTATCACGAGCCAATATTTTGGGAGTTCTTAGGGCGAGCTGTAGCTACATTCGGATTTTTAGAAAATGTCTTAGCGAGATCCATATTTGCATTTACAGCGACTCGAAAGTATAGCGAAGATGAAATTGAAGAGGCATTTAATAAATGGTTACCAACTTTAGAAAAGGCATTGAAAGACCCTCTTGGTGCCCTAATTGTTAGTTATGAAAGGGCGGTTCGTGGCCATCCAGATGTAAAAATCGAAGACTTTGATGAACTAATAAAAGACTTGAAAGAAGCTTCAAAAGTTAGGAATGTAATTTGTCATGGGTCTTGGGGGCTTCCTGACAAAAATAACGCCTCAGTACCATTCTTTGTTAGTAATAAGATGGAAAAGTTTGAGACTTCAGTAGATATAGATTTTCTTAATCAACTACAATCTCATGCAACCGACCTAAGCTGTAGCGTTATAAACACTGTTACTCATATGGGTTGGAAGTTTCCGGGTGGTAGCGGGCCAGGGAGTGAAATATGGCAAAGGGATTAAAAAATCGCCTAACAATTAGCTTGAGAGGGACTTGCTCTCCGCGGTGTTTCGTTTGTGGCGAATGCCACAAGCCTCCGCCGCTACAGCAAGCCCCTCAGCTTGAGCGTTAGCACTAAAAAATTAAAGAGGAGGGGTAAGCAGGATGTATGATTTTGAATGGGATGAAAATAAGAATGCAATTAATAGAGGGAAACACAAAATTGATTTCGCAGATGCTATCCAAGTGTTTTTTGATGAAAGGAAAGTGTCTAGGTTCGATGCTCGACATGATTATGGTGAAGATCGTTATCAAGTTATAGGGATGTCAAATAAACGTGTATTGTTTGTTGTGTACACAGAACGACATGAGAATACTATTCGTGTAATTTCAGCGCGTAAAGCAAACAAAAAAGAAATACAAGCATATCAGCGCGGGCTTTAATATTATATATGTGAGGTAAAGCATGGCAATTAAGAAAATATCTGCGGAAGACGCAAAAAAATTAAAAGGGAAAACAGATTGGAATGAAGTGGATTCTCTATCTGATGAAAAAATTGAAAAAGCAGCAAAAGATGACCCGGATTCTGCGCTGCCTACAGATGAAGAATTGAAAGAATTTAAACATAAAAAGCCAAAAAGAAAGGAGAAATAATATTATGGCTACGAAAAAGATAAGGGGTTCTGATGCAAAAAAAGTGAGAGGAACAACAAATTGGGGAAAGGTTAAGTCTATGACTGATGATGAAATTGATGAGGCTGTAAAATCCGATCCAAATACTCAAAAGATCAGGCAGAATGAGTTAATGCAATTTAAACGAGAAAAAAAAGATAAAAAATAAATTTAAACAGGAAATTGTTATGGTTATATAGTGTGTAGTTTTAAAATAGCTATGTGCTAACAATTACGTTAACTCAGCGTCGCTAGACGCTTGCTGGTTACGTATGACGTTAGGCTCTCCAAAATCACCCATCACTGTTGCAATAAACAGTTGAAAAAATAGTTTGATATTTTCTGAAAAAAGGTGTCTGATGGGCGTTGGGTTAAAACATAAAGAGAGGAGCATATTGTTCAACAATGAAATACTGATTTAATTAAGCGCTACCCCTGAGTGCGACTAACACCCAGAGGCAGCTAACCACAACCGATACTTGGAGTATCCATTATGGCTAAGCACAATGATAAGCTAGAGACCCGCTCGACTAAAGAAAAATCGAGCAAAAAAGTAACAAAATTCCCCTACTACCGTAAGCTTAAAGTCCGAGAGAGCTTATATTATCACCATTACGGTGATTTTCAGCCCCGAGACCGCTATCGCCCCATCCGTCCGGTTCCCTGGATCAATATCAAAGGTTATTGGCTCAATAAAGCGGGCTTCACCATTGGTGTACCCTTGAAAGTGAAAGTTAGCAAAGGCCGTATAGTTCTTTCAATTATACCGGTTTCACCCCGTGGGTAAATTGGGTAATATCGGGGGTAAAGAGTCAGTCAATTTTTGTAGGAGGCTTAGTGTTAACGGGGCATCCATGGCCTAACAAGCGCAGTAGAGTCGGACAGGCCTCCGCAACGTTTCGTTTGTGTAGGAATACACAAGCCTCACGCCGCTGCGGCCTGCCGCTCACTGCGGACGTTAGATTGCAAAGAATGATATTCAGATGCCAATTGAAATATTTTTTACTTTAATAATTGGTGGGCCATTATTAATTTTATTAGGGCTTATGTCTCTAATATATAGGCTCTACCAAATAAATACGGTGCAGGGTGCTGTCACAGATGTTAGCCCAGAGTTAGGGTTGTTCTTTGGGCTTCTAAACTGGAAACACACAAAAATACCAATGCTCATGATGTTTGTTGGTGCATTGATGGTGGGTTCATTATTTTGGGTGGACTTGGGGGTCAGGCCTGCATATTTGTATTAAAGTGGACTTGGGGGTCAGGCCTGCATATTTGTATTAATAGTGATGCCAGATTAAAATTGCCGCCATGGCTAGAAAACCAAGACTGCACGTGCCGGGTGGGCTCTATCATGTGATGCTGCGTGGAAACGGCGGGCAGGCCATTTTTTTTGATCACGAAGATCGGTGTCACCTGTATCTACTGATCCAGCACGGAGTGGAACGATATGGCCATCGAATCCACGGCTTTTGCTGCATGACGAACCACATACACTTGGTTATCCAGGTCGCAGATGATCCCCTGTCCGGGATCATGCAGAATCTGTCGTTCCGTTACACGCGCTGGATCAACAAAAAACAGGCGCGAACGGGACATTTATTCCAGGGGCGATACAAGGCGATATTGGTCGATGCAGATCACTATCTTCTGGAATTAGTGCGTTATATTCATCTCAATCCGGTACGAGCAGGTGTGGTCGAGAACCCGCAGGACTTGCGTGGAGCGGCCACAGGGCCTACTTGGGGATGGAAACGTTGCCATGGTTGGAAACCGATTGGGTGCTGAGTCAGTTTGCTAAACGATTGAAGACATGTCGACACCGATATGAGGCCTTTGTATGTGCGGGGAAAGACGAAGGTTATCGACAGGAGTTTCATCATGGTGGTGAAGATGGACGAGTGTTGGCGGATGATCGGTTCTTGGAACAGGTTTTGGGTAAGAAAGTACACTCTTTGCCAAATGTGTCGTTGGATGGCATTGTCGCTTATGTCAGTGCGGAATATGGGGTAAGCGAGGAAGAGCTTCGGGGGCCTTCGCGCAATCATAGGGTTTCCGAAGCGCGCGCCGTGATTGGTTGGCTGAACCGACGACTGAGGGCCAGCTCGATTACGGATGTGGCCCTCTATTTTCAACGCGCGCCTTCCACATTCAGTCGGCATATTGGAAAAATGGATACGAAAGCAAAGAGTTCAGAGATGTTACGAGATAAGCTCGACGCATATATTAATGCAATAACGCATGCCTGACCCCGCTTCTGCCCCCGCTTCCCTCCCTGGCATCGATGTTCATAACTATTGCCTGATAATTGATCGCTACCACAGAGAAAAGCTCGGCAAACACAACAGGAAACGCAATGGTAGTAGCAGGTAGGCTCTAACGAACCCACAATATCTGGTGCTATGGCAGCTCAGATTCGCACTAGATATTGTGGGTTTGAAGTTATAGTCTTAACTTTCGGCGCATTTGGGAAATAGGCTTGAACTTGTTTAGCTCATAATCAGACAGTAAAGGCGCGGTTTTGTCATTTAAAGCGGCCTGTTGTATATCTTTTTCAGTCTGTTTTTCTACACGCTTCCAGTCGGTTTTACCGTGGTTTTGTTTTTGTAGATTGTCTATATCGTTGCTGGTATATTTTGCCATTACTTTTTGAACCTCTCGAAAAATTCTTTATTCGGACGTTTGAACTTTTTAAGCTCTTCGTCAGTAGGCCATGCACTGTCAGGGTCGGATTTTGCAGCTTCTTCTAACTCTTTTTCTGTCATTTCTTCAAGGCGTTTTAAATCGCTTTTTCCTTGGTTTTTAAGTTCTTCAATTTCTTCAAGGGTATATTTTTTTGTCGTCATAATCTCACCTATCTATGCGTTTTGTTGGTACAAACGCTTTTCTCGTTTGTTTGCCTTACGAGCAGATATAATTCTGATTATCCCCCCGTCTCTTTCTATAAACACTACAAAAACGATACCGAGAGGGTTCGTTGCCCCAATAATTTGGTAACGACCTTCGCCATAATCGTGGCGTGTATCTTCTATCACAACAGCGCTTGTATCCTTAAAAACTGTGGATGCTTGTAAAAAGTCAATGCCGTGTTTGGTTATATTCGTCTGGTTTTTATTGTCGTCCCATTGAAATTGCATGTTTCCCACTCTTAACGAAAGTTAAAAATTGCCTTACGTATCACACGAATAACCAAGGGGTCAAATAATCAAAGGGTCCCCTTATCCGCTGAGGAGCGGTTTTTTTGCTCTTAATCTCGTAGTGGTGTCCGTTCGCCGCTTTGCCGATAATTCAGATAATCTGCAAGAATCAAAGTGTGATCAAAGGCCAGGGGTGAAGGTAGCGCTTCAGGTAAAAAAATCTGTACATTTGCAGCATCATCAGCGGCCTGGGGTTTGCCGCTGGCTTCGGCAGTATATACAGCACAGACGGTGTGGCCGCGCGGGTCGCGGCCTGGGTCCGAGTAACATCCTAACAGAGTGATGAGTTTTACCGGCAGTGAAATTTCTTCAGCGGCTTCCCGCACGGCAGCCTGTTCCAGGCTTTCACCCACATCCACAAAACCACCGGGCAATGCCCAGCCATATGGGGGGTTTTTGCGTTCGATGAGCAGGATGGGTCGATCAGGCCGGTCGATAAGTTCGATGATAATATCGACGGTAAGCTTGGGAGTTTCAGGTGCGGGCATCGGTTTAATTATTTGTTAGCGAACATCAATGCAATAGCAGGGCTGCCAATCCTAAAAAAGCCAGGAAACCGATGACATCCGTGATGGTGGTGAGTAGCACGCCACCCGCCAGCGCGGGATCAATACTCACCCGCTTGAGCGCCAGCGGAATGGTCGCTCCGGCCATGGCAGCAACAACCAGGTTAATCAGCATTGCGGCGGCGATAATGCCGCCTAATTGCACATCACCAAACCAGGCCATCACAATACCACCAACGACTAATGCCCAAATTATTCCGTTGAGCCCGCCCACCAGCAGTTCTTTATTAAATAGCCGCCGCGCATTGGAACGGCTGATTTGTCCCAGCGCCATGCCGCGAATGACTAAAGTCAGGGTTTGGTTGCCAGCAATGCCGCCCATGCTGGCGACAATGGGCATGAGGATGGCCAGTGCTACCATTTTTTCCAGAGTGGCATCGAATTGGCCAATCACCCATGACGCCAGCAGTGCAGTGAGCAGGTTTGCTCCCAGCCAGACGGCCCGGCGTTGCGAGCTGGTGGTCACCGGTGCAAACATATCGTCTTCTTCAGACAGACCGGCCATGCTCATCAGCGAATGTTCGGCCTCATCACGAATCACGTCCACTACATCATCAATGGTGATACGGCCTAGTAACTTGCCTTCTTCGTCTACCACTGGTGCTGAGATTAGGTCACGTTTTTCAAACAGACTGGCGACTTCCTGCTCAGGCAGGGTGGCGTGAATCGCTTCCTGTTCGCGGTCCATGTGTTCTGCCACAATGGTTTCGGGGTTTTTGATCAGCAGATCAGTCAGCGGCAGCAAGCCCAGGTATTTATTTTCGCGATTGGTGACAATGAGCTGGTCGGTCATTTCCGGAATTTCACCGATGCGCCGTAGGTAACGCAGCACCACATCGAGACTGATGTCTGCACGCACGGTGATAGTGTCGATATTCATCAGTCCGCCAGCGGTGTCTTCCGGGTAAGACATCACGGCTTCTAATCGCTCTCGGTGCTGGATATTCATAGCTTCCAGTACCTGTTCAGTGACAGCATCAGGAAAGTTGCTGAGAATGTCGGCAAGGTCATCGGCCTCCAGTCCTTCAGCGGCGGCCAGCAGTTCGCTGTTGTCCATGTCACGAATTAGTCGCTCACGCACATCATCGTTGACCTGCAATAACACATCGCCTTCCTGCTCAGCTGAAACCAGCTCCCATACAGCATCACGTTGCTCACGCGGCAGCGCTTCCAGCAAATGCGCGATTTCCGCTGGATGCAGCTCGCGTAACTCACGCTCCACGCGGGCAAGCGTGCCATCACGGAGTAAATCCGTGAACGCCTGCAATCGTTTGGCGCGGTGTTCGTGTTCTTTGTTTGAGTTGGGCATAGAAATCCGTTGCGAATAAAGCTATTTCAGTTGTTTTTCCAATTCAGCCACTCGTGCTTCTAACGCTTCCAGTTTCTCGCGACTGCGCTGCAGCACTGCGCTTTGCACTTCGAATTCATCGCGGCTCACCAGCTCCATTTTGGCGAGTACACTTTGTAGAGATGCCCGCAGGTTCTTTTCCATGTCTTGTTGCATGACCTGAAAACCGGCGGGCAGTTTGTTCAGCACGCCACGAGTCAGTTCATCCAGCTTTTTAGGGTCTAAACGATTTTCAAACATTTTGCTGACCTCCCTCATAATTTTCTCAACGGCACGTTGCCGCTGTTACTACTACATACTAACGAGTTCAAGTAAACATTGACCAGCGGAGCCCACACAATTCCAGGCACGACTTTCTTTATTTTATATCCAAACAAAGTACATGCACCAATGTGGCGCCCAATAATGATGCATGCTATTGCCGATCTCCTCATCTTGGTGCATCCCAGTATTGCTTGAGTATGTGAAATTACCATAACTTACTGAAAAAAATACTATTACAGGTATTGGCACAGTCGATGCTATATGTGACTGGAGGTTTTCCAGTCAATTAACACACTTTTAATTTGGGGAGAAAATATGAAAAAAATAATGAAATCTGATGACATGGAGAAGTTTTTCGGACTGCAGTTTTGCAGGAGGCAGTAGCAATCATCAGTAATTCCGCGCTTTGCAACACTGCCAAGCGCCAGTGCATATTTAGGAGGGAGTTTTCCCATGAAACTAGTCACAGCAATTATCAAGCCTTTCAAATTGGACGATGTGCGTGAGGCCTTATCAGAAATCGGGGTTCAAGGCATCACTGTCACTGAAGTAAAAGGTTTCGGACGCCAAAAAGGCCATACTGAACTCTACCGTGGCGCAGAGTATGTCGTGGATTTTTTGCCGAAAGTAAAACTTGAGCTGGCTATCGCTGCCGATCTTTTGGATCAGGTTATTGAGGCGATCAGCACAGCTGCTAATACCGGGAAAATCGGTGACGGCAAAATTTTCGTTGCTCCGCTGGAGCAAGTGGTTCGCATTCGTACCGGTGAAACCGGTACTGAAGCACTCTAAAACGGGGAGTATATAATAATGGAAGCTAATATTTTTCATTTGCAATACGCCATGGACACCTTTTATTTTCTGGTGTGTGGTGCCTTGGTAATGTGGATGGCAGCAGGTTTTGCCATGCTGGAAGCGGGTCTGGTTCGTTCTAAAAACACCACAGAAATTCTCACCAAAAACGTCGTTTTGTTTGCCATTGCCTGCACCATGTATCTCGCATGTGGCTACGCCATCATGTACGACGGTGGTTATTTCCTTTCCGGCATCGCGGGTGGTGATGGTCTGGTGGATGACGCGTTGAAGAGTATGACTGAACGTGAAGATGGTTTTACCGGTGGTTCGGTTTATTCCAAAGCATCTGATTTCTTCTTCCAGGTAGTCTTTGTGGCAACCGCCATGTCCATCGTCTCCGGTGCTGTTGCAGAACGCATGAAACTTTGGGCATTCATGTTGTTTGCGGTGGTGATGACCGGTTTCATTTACCCCATGGAAGGCAGCTGGACCTGGGGTGGTAACTCTGTGTTCGGCATGTACAGCCTGGCTGATGATTTCGGTTTCTCCGACTTTGCCGGTTCCGGCATCGTTCATATGGCCGGTGCGGCTGCAGCTTTAGCCGGCGTACTGGTGCTGGGCGCTCGCAAGGGCAAGTACGGTAAAGACGGTTCGGTCAACGCAATCCCAGGTGCCAACCTGCCCCTGGCAACACTGGGCACGTTCATCCTGTGGATGGGCTGGTTTGGATTCAACGGTGGCTCCGTGCTCAAACTGGGCGATATCAGTAATGCCAACTCGGTGGCCATGGTGTTTTTGAACACGAATGCCGCTGCTGCGGGCGGTGTGATTGTTGCGCTGATTGTTGCCAAACTGCTGTTCGGCAAAGCCGATTTGACCATGACACTCAATGGAGCATTAGCCGGTTTAGTGGCAATTACTGCTGAGCCTTCCACGCCTTCCGCTTTGGAAGCCACACTGATTGGCGGCTTCGGTGGCTTGCTGGTGGTGTTTGCCATCATCGGTCTGGACAAGCTAAAAATCGACGATCCAGTAGGAGCCATCTCGGTGCATGGCGTAGTCGGCATGTGGGGGCTGTTAGCGGTTCCGCTCACCAATGATGGTGCCAGCTTCGGTGGCCAGATTGTCGGCCTGCTCACCATTTTGGTCTGGGTATTTGTCGTTAGCTACATAACCTGGATGAGCATCAAGATGATCATGGGTGTGCGTGTCACGGAAGAAGAAGAATACGAAGGGATCGATCTTACCGAGTGTGGTATGGAAGCTTATCCGGAATTTACGAATAAATAGCATCAACAAACGTCTATAAACAGACAACTCTAAGCGCCCTCCACCGGGCGCTTTTTTGTTGCTATTTTTAACCTCTATTGTAGTGAAGTTTTTATATCAATATTTTCTTATCACAGAGGCTAAAGACCCTACAATTTCCAGTGCAGGGGAAAATCAACAAGCAATCAGTAGTGTAAGAATGTGTAAAGATTTCATACAGCCTTTATATCATCAGCTGTATCCAGTATTACGCGAAACATCGGCACGCAAGTGAGGCAGAACAGTTTATAAATCCAACAGCTGATGCCAAGAGAGTCTCTTGATATGGAGTTTTTTAAACATATTTGAATATGTGGCCGCTATAAATTTTATGAGCACCGAACCAGTTGCCGTCTATTTTTTCCCGGCATTTGGTTTTTTGGTATCCCCTTTGGAGGGGACAGCATTATTGGTGGTGACTCTCGGCAAAAACATTGTAAAAACAGACCCTTCATCTTTCACGCTTGTAACACAGATATAGCCGCCCATCATTTCACAAAAATGTTTACTAATGGTAAGGCCAAGACCGGTTCCTCCATACTCCCGGGTTGTTGATGAATCAGCTTGTGTAAACTCTATGAATAAATTGCTGACTTGATTTTCTGTCATGCCAATTCCCTGGTCAGAAACTTGAAAACTGATGCCTTCGTGTGTATCAACTTTATGAGGGCGAACGGTCAGTGACACCTCTCCATCCTTGGTAAATTTGCATGCATTACTAATCAGGTTCAATAGAGATTGACGTATTTTTGTTTCATCGGAACACATAGAGCCAATATCTTCCGGACAGTCAACCTGAAAAGAGTTGTTATTTTTCTTTGCGAGAGGCTCGATAACCGATTGGACATTGGAAATCATTGCATCAACAGTAAATGCTTCTAAATATAAATCGATTTTACCCGCTTCAATTTTTGACAAGTCCAGGATATTATTTATCAGCGATAACAGGTGGACGCCTGCAGTGTGTACTTTACGGAGATCGCCATAGCTCGATTCATTGTTTTTATCAACAGCATCCTCCATGAGCAGTTCGCTATAACCAATAATGGCATTTAAAGGTGTACGTAATTCATGGCTCATATTTGCCAGAAAACGGCTTTTGGTTTTGCTTGCCTCGACGGCTTTATCACGGGCTTCTGCCAGCTCCACTGTTCTGTTTCTAACGCGCTTTTCTAATGTAAGATTTTGGTTTTTTAACTCTTTGTCTCTTTCGTTAATGGCCTTTATCATCTGGTTGAATGCGTGCGCAATCACTTTTGCCTCTTGAGGGCCCTTCTCGTCTGCATATGCATTTTCAACGCTTGATTCAGCATTGTACATTGTGGTGGATAGCTTATTGAGAGGTTGAGTTATCCTTTTTGCCATAAAACGAAGCACTAAGAGTAGAACGGTGGCCAATGAAAAAAAGATAATGCTGTTGACAACAAATATGCTTGTTGTGCTATCCACTAAGGTGTCTTTACTTAATACAACATCAGCGTAACCTAGTAGTTCCGGTTTTGCATTGCGATCTTGAACAAGAAATTCAGCTTCAGCGTCTTGTAAAGTTTGAGAGTAAACAGGAGCCCGGAATCGCCAGTGCGCTTCCTCGTCAAGAATTAATGCGCTGGAGCTCATAAGCGGAGAGAAATATATTATTTCTTTCTCAAGATTATTCCCTTCATGAAGGATTAAGCGAAACGCAGTATCGTAAATGTAGACATTCAGCGCATCAGGAAATGCCAATGCGCCGCGCGCGGCATCCTTTGCATTTTCACCCTCCCCATACAAAAGGGCCAGCGTACTTTGTCTCGCCAGGTTTTCCGTAATTTGATGTCCCTGTTTTATCAGGCTGCTTTCAGTTCTGTTGCTGGCAATCCACGAAGTCACGACGGACGCAACCAATATTAATGTAGTGATACCGACTGTGAATGATATGGTTAGCTGATGAAGAAAGCCGCCTTCGGGCGCCACTAAATTTTTCAGGATATTTTTCATTCACCTGAGCTCATTTACTTCCGAGGAAAGACCAAACCAAATTTTCTTTGTTCTTCAAACGAAATATGCAAGCCTAAATGGCTGGCTGTACGTAGGTTGACCGCACTTAGTGCGTCTGGAAGCGGTAATATCAAAGTACTGGATTTCTGAGTGGCATCCAGCTTGGAGAGAGCCAGCTTGGAGAGAGCCAGCTTTGCAAGGTTTTTTCCCAGCATTTTATTGTCGGCATAGAATGAAAATAAAATTCCTCGCGGAACATCACTCGGGTTACTGGAAAACACAGTGAGCTTTTTATTCCAGGACTCCCTTAAAATCATGGGCAAAATTGCATTCGAACCTATGATTCTTGAATCCTGTAGTAACCACACAGAATCCTTTCGCCGCTGGGCTTCTCTTAATATGTCCCTATGAATTCGCGCCGAATCCCTAAGTCCTTCTGCGGCCTTAGTCACTAATGTAATGCCAAACTCCGCCGCCGCAGACTCGGCCAAATCAATCAACCATTGATAACGTGCCGGGTTGTATACAACGAAAACACGCTTTGTTTCTGGAGAAAGGCGTTTAAGCTGACCAAAAAGTTGTTTTGGGTCCGGCGTCAAACTTATGCCAGTGGCATTATCAAGCGTGTTATCGGCGATATATAAAACACCGCCAAAGACCGAAGGTATCGTCAGCTTCAGATTCTGGACAGCCTTGATACCTCGACGGCCAAGCACGACAGTAACGTCAGGCTGCTGATCCGATAACCATTGCTGTATTGCTGCTCCTTGTTTTTCATCACTCCCCTTCAGCCCATATTTGATGATATTCGTTTTTGCCTCAGCAGCAACGCCATCAATTATCTGTTCAAAAACGGTGCTGTAGGGTTTTTTGACAATAGGATAGATAATAGCAATACGTTGCTCAGCCGCATGGCTAATATTGACAGGCATTTGAAATAAAACCAGAAACAGCAAGAAGCAAACAAGCGTAAGCCCTAGCCTCTTAGCGTTAGCTCTCAAGTGCATCACTGCTGTTCCATTAGCTTTATCCATTCCGCCAAGTTTATGCTGGCACCCGGTAAGTTATTGAAATAACTGGATTCCGGGGTACCCCCGGAACGACAGGCTTGGATGTGATCGGGTCCATGCGTCAAATTTTTGTGCCACTTTGGAGGGCGATTATATTCAACATATCAGGTAACAAGTGGCCTATCTTAGTCAGACAGCACGGTAAATGCATGTGAAAAATGCACCTTTAGAGAAGAAGTCTAATGGTTTAATAAAGATTGACTATCGGTATTTACGATATCAATCGACAGGGTAAATACTAAACTTTAGTGCATGCCGTATAGATTTACTAAGGAATTCTAATAGAATGTTGTCAGGGAGCAAAATAAGATATACGAATATACTTTTCCGAGTTATTGACTCTGGGCGTCCATACTGCAAAGCTCTACATCATTATAATAATACGCCTTGTACTTAATAAAATAACCACAGATCTCTTCTATCAAAACAGATGATTTCCCGTGAAAATAAAAACTGATAAAACATGTATCACAAAGGCGCTGCCTTTTCTGCTCATTTTTTGTGCAAGCGCAACTGTGCGATCCGCGCCTGAAGAAGACATCGCTCTTACCTTTGACGCGCAGTTTGTCAGCATCGCCACCGGCGGCCAAAAAGAGCTGTCCCGAGTCCCGGCAGTGGCTACTGTCATCACCGCAGAAAATATTGTGCAAATGGGAGCCCTGAATCTGGATCAGGTGCTTGAATCCGTACCGGGGCTTCACGTTACCCTTTCATCTGTTCGATTAACACCGGTGTATTCCATACGCGGCATACAATCTGACATTGGCCCACATGTACTGATGTTGGTTAATGGAGTGCCGATTACCCAGATGTGGCAAGGTGATCGGGGTTTGTTGTCGACCCTGCCGGTTGCAGACATTGCGCGTGTAGAAATCATCCGTGGGCCGGGGTCTGCCGTCTATGGCGCAGATGCTTTCGCGGGTGTGATAAACGTCATTACCAAATCCGCAGCAGAAATTAACGGCACCAGCATCTCTGCAACCACAGGCTCTTTTGACACTAAACAAGCCTCGATTTTGCATGGTAAAACATATGATGATCTCGATATCACTTTTTCCATGCAATATTTAGGGACAGATGGTGATGACGATCGGATCATTGATGAAGATGGGCAAACCGTTTGGGATACTGGGTTGGGAACCAACGCTTCTCTAGCCCCTGGCCCACTGGATACCCATGCAAAAAGGTTGGATACCAGAATAGAATTCAGATGGGACAACTGGCAGCTGCGAGCCTGGAACTGGCGACAAAAAGATCTTGGCGTAGGTCCGGGGCTTGCCCAAGCTCTTGATCCAAATGGCTATGCTGAAGTCAATAATTGGCTCATTGATGCGAACTATAAAGATGAGGATATCGCGCCTGATTTCGGTTTTGAGTCAAAAATCAGCTTTATGGACATCACGAATATTACAGAGCAAGTTTTGTTTCCACGAGGCGCCTTTCTCCCGATTGGCGCAGATGGCAATTTGAACTTGGTCCCTGGGGCACCTGGAACGATTACCTTTACGGATGGCATGATTGGTAATCCCGAAATTTATGAACAACACTATCGTGCTGATGCGGCAGTGTTTTGGACCGGGTTGGAAAACCATCGTTTTCGATTTTCTGTCGGCGCATTCTATGTTGAGTTGCAAGGCAAAGAGACGAAAAACTATGGGCCGGGTGTTATTACTGCCGCAGATTTGTTAGAAGGAACTGTTGGCGGGACACTTACAGATGTCAGCGGTACTGAGTATAGCTATGCACCCAATCAAAACAGGACTGTCTATTATTTATCTGTACAGGATGAATGGTATTTGGCTGCAGACTGGGATTTGACGGCGGGCATACGGTATGACCGTTATTCAGATTTTGGTGACACTTTTAATCCTCGAGCTGCACTGATCTGGCACCCCAGCTATAGCCTCAGTACCAAGCTACTTTATGGGCAAGCCTTCCGTGCTCCCTCATTCCAGGAGCTCTATGCCCAAAATAATCCGATTAAACTTGGCAATGAAAATCTCAAGCCAGAAAACATTAAGACTTTGGAACTTGCCATGGACTATCAACACACGTTTGAGCAACGGTATGCCGCCAGTATTTTTGCCTATGAAATTGATAACCAGATAGTGTATGTCTCCAGTGGCGGTGGCGTCCCCCAAGCGCAAAATGTTGGCAGACAGGAAGGCAGCGGTTTTGAACTTGAAATGCAGTGGTCAGCCACTTACACGCTGGATATTCTCGCCAACTACGCTTATCAAAAACCCAGGGATAAAACCAATAACAGCGATGCACCGGATTCCCCACAACAACAGGCTTACATAAAAGTCAATTGGCGCTTTCTTCCAGGCTGGAATCTGAATGCTCAGGCCACTCGCGTTATGCAACGCGCCCGGGCCAAGAGTACTGATCCTATTCTGAATGATACTCGTGCCGAGATTGATGACTATACGCAAGTCGATCTTGCTATCCGCAAGACGGATATTGCAGACCATTGGGACATTACCCTGAGGATTTCCAATGTCTTCGATAGCAATGTGTACGAACCCAGCCCATCAGAAGTAAGACTCTTTGTGCCGGGTGATTACCCCATGGCCGGAAGATCGTATTACGCAACGGTAAAATATCGTTTTTGATATCGTTAACAGATTGGTTGGCCGAAGTCACCGGACAGACACTAACGCCATAAATCCACGACAAAACCAAACCCGTTATGAAACCACTCAAGCTTTTCGTGCAGTGGCACTATGGCACCACTTACCGTATCCATCGCGGGTACGAAACGCCAGTGCTCGGACCGATCGAGCCCCAGCTCCTGTCAACAGAACACGACGCCCGAAGCTTTATCAGGAAACTCAGGCTGGAACATGCTGACTATTTAAATCTCCTGCACGAGGTCGATGGACTCACACCGAACAGCGACATATCGTTAGACTACGCCCAGCGAGACCTTGCTAGAGTGGCATGGGGACGACACCGCAGAATCCGTTTTTATAAGCTTGACTCCTTCGCCTACGACTTCAACAACACTGACAACAACCACTACCCGGCCATCCGACACATGCAGGGGACGATAGACCAGGGGGCGGCTTACCACTTCGTCCCCGCGACTCTCCTGTTACTGAGCGACCCCAACCCCGCAGACGTGCGATTCTTCAGGCTTGCTGAAGGGCCACAGGCGCAGGCATTCCTCGACACTCTCACCTTGAGCGACGAACAACTGGCGATGATGATCGATGAACTGAAACTCCGGGCCTGGCCCAACCGGGCAGACCGGCTCAAGAGCCTGTTAATGGCACTGACCAGGGGCCAGATCGTTGCCGTGCTGATCTACGACGACATCATCATCCCACCCAAACGCAAAGGCCCGGAAGACCTGCCGGTTGAAGAGTACACACCGAAATCCTATACCCTGGGGCCCCATGAAGAGCCGGGGTATGAACCGAGCCCACATTCGGGATTGCATAATCAGGCAGAGCTGACGCCGGATTTCGAGACCTCGGTAGAGTCGTTCAAGCCGATCCGCCAAGTGGATATGGATAATTTATCACCAGAGGATAAGGCAACGAGAAAAGCACTTGCGGATCAAGGCTGGAATGAAGATAAAGTCGAAGAAGTCCTTGAATCCGGCAACCAGTTCAGTCTCGAGAAAATGGAAAAAGATACGACATTATATGGTTTTGTCACCGCTGGGCGAGATAATAGTAAACTTGAAAACAAAGCATATTGGTTGGACAAGAATGGTTTTTCAGACGTAGAAGACAAATTTTTCAAACAAGGCCATTGGGACAGAGAAGGAATTAAAGATTATCTGGCGCTACCCTGTTTCAACAGGGCAAACGACGTGATCACCGTTGAACTTACCGAAAGCCAAACGGTGGTGACATCCACCATTGGCAAGGCTACGGAGTTATTGAAATATACCGGTGAAAATGGCTATACCACGGGCACGCTAGGCAAAATTATGGGCGGAGGCGGCACCCAGATTTCACCCGATGCCAGAAAGTTGCAATTGATATCAGGAAAATAAACCATGCCCAATACCGAAGAACAACGACTTGACCTTATAGAGAACTGCAACCTTCTTCTGAATGGCATACTCAAACCCTTTGATAATACTGATGATACCCCTGAAGGACGTATGATCACACAATGCCGGTGGCTTAAGGAACGGGCTGAAAATCATGATCTGCCGTTACCCGTAAACAGGGGAAAGCTGGGGTCTTTGCTTTATATTTACACCAATGGTGAACTCTATACTGGTGGTACTCCAGAGAAAGAAGTCGATGCCGCAGAAGTCTTCATGCAACGAATAATACGTTTAGCCAAGAAAGGTCAACTCCTCACGAAGCCTCCTTACACCCCCTATGCCCTGCGCAGTATCGATGCCTTGATACGATTACTGCAAACTGCCTCCCGACCCCTGAGTCAATATGAACAGAGCTTGATACCCGATTTGAAACAACTGCGACAGCTTTTGGACGAAGGAAAAATAGAGCCCCCATTAGGTGCTTATGGACGCACATACCCCAGCATTAATGAGGCACAAGATTCTATTGAAGATATCCCCAACGGAAAAATATATATTCGCAGGGTGATCAATTTCATCTTCAATGGCGTCCGTCCCGACACTTGGTTAACCCCTGAGGATGCAGACAGAGAAACCCAAAACCTGTAATGCTTTGTTGTCCAGACGTTATCAACGTACCCACCCTGCCCGACGCTTTTTATGAGGATAAAACAATGAGCAATGACACCTATAAACTATGGGATGAGCAGCGCGGAAAAATACGCACACGTAGCGGTGGATGGAAAATCGGAGAAGGCGTCACAACCCACGGGTATTCATTATTTGATGAGCTGGTCGGAAAAGCATCCTATTTCGAAGTGCTTATATTAAGCATTACCGGAAAAATGCCGGAACGCCGTCTTGCCCAATGGGCAGAGGCAGTTTATAGCTGCATGAGTTTCCCAGACCCAAGGATATGGTGTAATCAGATTGGAACGCTTGCGGGCACCATGAGATCATCACCTATCTCTGGTATTACAGCGGGCATTCATGCATCAGACTCTCGAATGTATGGGACTGGCACATTGCCTGCCTCACACGATTTTTTGTCGCATGCCATGCAACAGCACCGGGATGGCATTGATGTTAAAAAGATCGTTGACGCTCAATGCAGGCGACCGGGCACACAACCTGTTATTCCCGGGTATGGGCGTCCTCTGGCAACGGGTGATGAGCGTGTGCTCGTGATGAATGATGTCACAGAAAAACTCGGCTTTGAGTGGGGAGCCTGTATGCGCCTTGCCCGTGGCATCGATCAGCACATGCTGCAAGAATATGACGAAAGCATGAATTTTGCGACCTTTATTGTTGCTTTTCTGCGAGACCAGCAATGGAGTAAAAAACAAATATGTCGGTCAACATGGGGGCTCGTGACCGCTGGAGTCGCCGCCTGTTACTCGGAAGCATACGACAAACCGGCTGAAACGTTTCTTCCCTTACGCTGTGAAGATGTAGAGTATAGAGGCGTTGCTTCCCGGTCCGTGCCTGATTAAAGAGTAAAAACCTTAGTCAACCTTGCCATCCGCAAAACGGATATTGCGGACCACTGGGATATTACCGCAAGAATTTCCAATGTCTTCGACGTCGACATTTCTGAACCCAGTCCGTCGGAAGTAAGATTCTTTGTGCCCAATGATTATCCCATGGCCGGAAGATCATATTATGCAACGGCAAAATATTGTTTTTAGAGCTCTGGCGTCGGCTTCAATCACCCTACCATTAAATGCACCTTATCCAACCAGGTTGACATACATTCAGGTAATGATGAAAATAATTTTGGTGATTGGCAATGCACCTGCCCGACTCACGCAAACCAGATTTTGCCATGTTCCCACGCGCGCATAGGGTAGCGGAATAATAATGTATGGTATGGATTCCTACGGAGGACCATGGGAACCAGAAACCGGACAAACAAACAAGGAAGTTCATGCAACTGCACAAAATCGTCGTCGAAGGCAGTTTTGGCCATCTCTACCGGCTGCATCTGCCATACGAAGACCCGATCCACAACGCTATTGAGCCCAAAGATTTCTGGGACCCGGTCTCTGCGCGTACCTTTGTGTGGAGATTACAGGTGAATGACGAAAAGTGGTTACGCATCCTGTGTGCCGCAGGCTACCTGCCAGACCGGCACGTGAACAAGGTTGAGCTGCGGGGAGCCGCGATCAAGTTACTGGTGCTGGACATCATCAACATCTATCCTCTCACACACCTTAGAGGGTTCGTGCAACGGGCCCATTATCTGAACATCGACGCACCGCATGGCGTGCAGTATCATTTTATCCCCAGCAGCTTGTTAGCGGTGCAAGAGCTCCCGGAGGTCAGGTTTTTCAAAAGCGAACCGGAATCAGCCACACAGTTCATTGAACAGTTAGCACTGACGGATGAGCAGCTGGCGGATGTTATCTGTGATCTTCCCTTACCGTTTGGTTTGAAATCGCCTGAACGCACGACGCGCATTACCGGTCTGGTACATGCTCTGTGTAACGGCGATGTGGCGGTCGTGGTGCAACATCCGAACGTGACTTCTCCCAGGAAAAACGGCCCGGAAGACCTGCCCATTGAATACTACACCCCCAAACCGATGACACTGGGGCCGCATGAAGAACCGGGGTATGAGCCACCGGACAATCCGCACTCGGGATTGCATAACCAGGAAGAATTGACGCCGGATTTTAGTACCTCGGCAGAGTCCTTTAAGACGACCCGGCAAGTGGATATGCGCAATTTATCGCCAGAAGATAAAGTTGCGAAAAAAGCACTTAAAGCACAAAACTGGGATGGAGACAAAGTCGAAGAAGTCCTTGAGTCTGGCAATGATTTTACGGAAACCTCCTATCAGAGAGGAGACAAGGTGTATGGTTTTAATACTGCGGGTTGTCTCAGAAAGCTGGACAATTCCGCCTACCTGCTGGATGAATCCGGTATGGCCGATGTTAAAAGTAAATACTTCAAACAAGGCCACTGGGATAAGGAAGGTGTGAAAGACTATCTGGCACTCCCGTGTTTCAATGCTGCCAGCCAAATCGATGCCATGGAAGTGACAAAGCCCACGACAGGTATTCAGTCCACTATTGGCAAAGCCACTGAATTGTTACGCTACGATGGTGCAGATAGTTATACGACTGGCACAATAGGCAAAATCATGGGGGGCGGTGGCACCCAAACCACGCTGGATACCTCGGCTCTCAAATTACTCCCCGGAAAATAGCACACATGCCCAATACAGAAGAACAACGCCTCGATATTATTGAAAATTGCATACTGTTACTGGAAGGGCCGTTAAAACCCTTTAACCAGACCGACAATACTGCCGAAGGGCGTATGATCACACAATGCCAGTGGCTGAAAGAACGGGCGGAAAATCATGATCTACCATTACCAGTAGAAAAAGGGAAACTTGGGTCATTGCTGTATATTTATACCAATGGCGAACTCTTTACGGCGAGTAGTACAAAAGAAGAAATTCGCCGTGTAGAAGTGGTTATGAAACGGATAATACGTTTAACCAAGAAGGCTCAGCTCCTTACGAAACCCCCTTATTACTCTTATGCCCTGCGTAGCATCGATGCCTTGATAAGATTGCTGGAAACCGCTCCTCGGGCTCTGGACCAATATGAACAAGGCGTGATTCCTGATTTGAAACAACTGAAACAGCTTTTGGATGAAAGAAAAATAGAACCTCCATTAGGTGCTTATGGGCCGAGGTACCCCAGTTTTATTGAGGTAGAAGATTCTATTCAAGATATTCCCAAGGGAAAAGATTATTTCTATACGGTTTCAGATCTCATATTCGATGGCGTCCGCCCCGACAACTGGCTAACCCCTGAAGATGCGGATAGAGAGACCCGGAATTTGTAATTATCTGTTGCTCAACGTTAAAAACCGTTTTACGCACAACAATTGCGATGATACATGGAATAGTTGCTCGACTACAAAACATACTCATTTTGCCCGACTATTTTTATGAAAATAAAACAATGAGCAATGATATTTATAAACTATGGAATGACCAGCGAGGAAAAATACGCACACGTATCGGTGGCTGGAAAATCGGGGAAGGCGTCACAACCCACGGGTATTCATTATGCGACGAACTAGTCGGAAAGGTATCCTATTTCGAGATACTCATATTAAGCATTACCGGAAAAATGCCGGAACGCCGTCTTGCCAAATGGGCAGAGGCAGTTTACAGCTGCATGAGTTTCCCAGACCCAAGGATATGGTGTAACCAGATTGGCACGCTTGCGGGCACCATGAGGTCATCACCTATTTCTGGTATTACAGCGGGCATTCATGCATCAGATTCTCGAATGTATGGGACTGGCACATTGCCTGCTTCACACGATTTTTTGTCGCATGCCATGCAACAGCACCGGGGTGGCATTGATGTTAAAAGGATCGTTGACGGCCAATGTAGGCGACCAGGTTCACAACCTGTTATTCCTGGGTATGGGCGTCCTCTGGCAACGGGTGATGAGCGTGTGCTCGTGATGAATGATGTCACAGAAAAACTCGGCTTTGAGTGGGGAGCCTGTATGTGCCTTGCCCGTGAAATCGACCAGCACATGCTGCAAGAATATGGCGAGAGTATGAACTTTGCGACCTTTATTGTTGTTTTCCTGCGAGACCAGCAGTGGAGTAAAAAACAAACATGTCGGTCAACATGGGGGCTCGTGACCGCTGGGGTTGCTGCCTGTTATTCGGAGGCATACGACAAACCGGCTGAAACGTTTCTTCCCTTATGCTGTGAAGATGTAGAGTATAGAGGCGTTGCTTCCCGGCCTGTGCCTGATAAAGAGTAAAAACCTTAATCAACCTTGCCATCCGCAAAACAGATATTGCGGATCACTGGGATATTACCGCAAGAATTTCCAATGTCTTCGACGTAGACATTTCTGAGCCCAGTCCGTCGGAAGTAAGATTCTTTGTGCCCAATGATTATCCCATGGCCGGAAGATCATATTATGCAACGGTAAAATATTGTTTTTAGAGCTCTGGTGTCGGCTTCAATCACCCTACCATTAAACCTAGATTCCGCAGTTGACCGCTTAGAGGATGTATTAACATTTTGATCAACATCCTGTTTTATCGTTTTGGAGAGATCAGCTGCTGGATGAGTCGCTACGACCTGTATAGCACGTTGCCTTTTGCGTCTGGCCGCGTTGTGAATCGTCGCAATAGGCAAGCTATTACTCCTCATCGCGCCTCGCCAGTCACAAAATCCAACGCACTCTACAGGCCGTTCAACTGCGGATTCTAGGTAAATGCACCTTACTCCAATCAGGTTGACATACATTCAGGTAATGATGAAAATAATTTTGGTGAATGGCAATGCACCTGCCCGACTCACGCAAACCAGATTTTGCCATGTTTCCACACGCGCATAGGGTAGCGGAATAATAATGTATGGTACGAATTCCCACGGAGGACCGCGGGAATCGGAAAATGCATAACAAGCTCGCAATAAATCCACGACAAAACCGTTATGAAACCACTCAAGCTTTTCGTGCAAGGGCGTTATGGCACGACCTACCGTATCCATCGTGGCTAAGAAGCCCCGGTTTCCGGACCGATCCAGCCCCAACTCCTGTCCACTGAGCACGATGCCCGGAACTTTATCAGGCGACTCAGACTGGATCATGCCGACTGTTTAAATCTCCTGCGAGAGGTGAATGGACTCACGCCGAACAGCGATATATCGTTAGATTACGCCCAGCGAGACCTCGCCCGAGTGGCGTGGGGACAGCGCCACAGGCTCCGGTTTTATAAGCTCGACCCTTTCGCCTATGATTTCCACAATACCGACAACAATCACTATCCGGTCATCCGGCTCATGCAGGGAACGACAGATCAGGGAGCCGCCTACCACTTCGTCCCCGCGACCATTCTGTTACTGAGCGACCCCAACCCCGAAGCCGTGCGATACTTCGGGCTTGCTGAATGGTCACAGGCACAAGCATTCCTCGATACCCTCGCCCTGACCGATGACCAACTGGCGATGATGATCAATGAGCTGAAACTCCGGGCCTGCCCCAACCGGGCAGATTGGCTCAAGAGCCTGCTAATGGCACTGACAAGGGGCAGGATCGTTGCCGTGCTGATATACGACGACATCACCCCACCGAAACGCAAAGGCCCGGAAGACCTGCCGGTTGAGGAATACACACCCAAACCCTATACCCTGGGACCGCATGAAGAGCCGGGGTATGAGCCGCCGCCTCAGGCTTCAAAGACTAAGCTTAAGTTAAAAAATTTACAGCAAATGGACCACCAGTTTGTGGGAGAAGAAACGGGGGCTGTTTGGGGTACGAAAGTAAAGTATTTAAACGTAGATGAACGACTGCACTATCAAGTACAGATAAAAGATGGGAAGCTATTTGATGCCCAAGGAAACTTGTTTGATACCGCAAGCGCTCATTCGGCATTTGGTGGAAGCGGTAACGCAATTTTTATAATGGATGAATCTGGGAATATTTATGCATCTACGGTTCATTCTGTTGGTAAATTCCATCACTCTAGTTTTTTGTCTGGACAACCAGTTGCAAGTGCTGGTGAAATCGTTGTGGAGCAAGGTATCGTAAAAGAAGTGACTAGGCGCAGCGGTCACTATCAGCCAACAGCCGAACAACTTAATCAATTTTTAGATAGACTTAATAAAAGTGGAATAGATTTAAGTAATGTTAACGTGGGAGCAGGTTTTTAATGTCTACGCAAATTAATTTTTTAAA
>Ga0316204_10005002_pt1 | contig 22713 bp, 13 predicted proteins | sample 6monrhotite_MG_2_FD_205661 | JGI IMG/M metagenome (GOLD analysis project Ga0316204, IMG submission 205661) | Microbial mat bacterial communities from mineral coupon in-situ incubated in ocean water Damariscotta River, Maine, United States -... | ecosystem: Environmental > Aquatic > Marine >... | reverse complement strand
TATTTGGTATACCGTGTGACTGCCGTATCTATAGTCCATGCTTCTCTCCAGCTGCTGCAGTATAGTATCGCAGCTAAAGCTGACCGGCTAAAGCCGGTGGTTTAAACCTTATGATGGAAAATTAAACTTATCGATTATACGACATACACCAGTATGGGGCTGAGATAAATAATAGTCACAGGCGATATACCCGTGGCGTTTGGGATTTAGGTTTAAGTGTGCGTCATATTTGCTTCATGGCAAGGCGAAATGACGCGTAATAATCGCTCTATTGCAAGGAATTTCAACGCAGCCATGGAGCAAATAGGGCGTGCAATTAGACCTAAATCTCAATCGCTACGGGTATAGATAATATATTTCCTCTTCGTTCGTTTAAGTAAAAATATACATCTATGAACTCTTTTTGATAGTCAGTGGCATCTTTTGGAAAGAATTCCTTTGCAAATTTAATTAGACTTATTCCTTCTCCCAAACCAACCATCAGTATTTCTCCTTTTGCAACCACCAGTCCTGGATGTAACCTAACGTTTGAGTTCGCCCGAAAGAAGCCGCACAACGGTGACGAATCGGGTGGACGATTGGTTATGCATTATTTTCCAACCAACTGGCTGGGATTCTATATAACAAGCTGTAACGAATAGCCTCTTTTGTGCTTAGCTTACCGAACAGCCTTAAAGTTAGTGTGAATGTTCCAAATATGACCATCTGCCCTATCTGTGGAGTGATCATAAATGCTGGAAAAAAGCTTAACCAAAAATCAAAATCATTTTCTAACAGCTCTTTACATGATGTAAATGAACGACAATGTGCATATAGGTAGAGCAGTAAGATAAAACCAACTACTCCACTTCCACCTGCTAATAATGTATCAACTAATTTAAGTTGCTTCGGAAGTAATTTTCTTTCCCTATTAAGATCCTTGATAAATTTAATCATTTTTATGCGTAATATTAAGTCGGCGCCATAGTGACGAATATTATTTACATCAAACTCTCGCAAAAATTAGTATATCAGCTAATTTAGCCTTCACAACCACAAATATTACCTTAACAGTCAACAATTTATATCGATATCAGCATTTGTTTATATTGTTATCAAGCACTCCTTTTTTTCAGAGATATCTGGGGAAATACGTCACTTTCATTAATATTACGCTTGCCTTCACAGAATGACTGGATTACTGTCTATTACAACAGTTTTGAAAGAAAATGAACACGCAGGTGCAGCCAATAAATCACCGCTTCTAGAAAAGGTGCGTACACTATTTTCCTGCGACATTACAGTATCCGCACTGAATCGAAATGTGGCTCCCGCAACCCAAAATCAGCCACTCAATACCTTGAGCTTCCTTTATAAAGCTGTTCTGGAACGGCCTCTGGATAAGTCTATTGGTTTTACCCGGGCGAAGAAAAAGCAAAATCACCGATGGCACTGACACGGAAAGTATCCCAGTGCAGCGGGGCCGTGGGCATGCAATATATTTTCGCTGCTACCATATTTGAGTGAGCAGGTTTTACAACGTTCCATCACGACTGCTTTACGGAGTGCTCGCACAGGAAAACCGGCTAGTTGCCACAGTTTTCGCCATTCTTTTGCGACGCATCTGCTGGGGCGTGGTATGGATATTCGAACGGTGCAGGAGCAGCTCGGTCATCAAGATGTACGAACGACTCAAATTTATACCCATGTGCTGAATCGGGGCGGTAATGCGGTGATGAGCCCATTGAGCACAGTCTTATCGGGGTAGCCGCAGGTGTCAAAGCAGATTTACGTCCAACTGAGGCTTTTAGAATAAACTACCCTGCAGCAAGCTGAAGGACTATTAACACTATCACGCCACTCCAGCGAATGCCGGAGTCCAGGTGGGTTCAACCTCTGGATTCCGGCTAAAAACATGCCGGAATGACGGCACTCGCAGCGAGCTACGGGGAATGGAGAACCCACAGAGGTTTAACATGCCGAAAAAAATAGAAAAGCAGAGCTAAGGAACGTGCATGTTCCTACATAAATTTCATTTTCAGAAATGAATGTGTCGTGCGTTAAATGTGTGGCAGTCAAAACCCTAAAATCACATTGACTTCTAACCTCGAATCCGATGCAAATGATGTTAGTGCCGGATCATTGTCGACATGAACAAATTTATACAGGCTTGCTTCAATAAACCACTGTCGTTTGATGCGGGTTTTGGCACGAAGATCCCAAAAGGTTGATTCGTAATCCAGGTCATGGGTAAAACGAAGCTCATATTCAGTGCTGTTTAAATTATTACGCGCAAGACGAAGGCCAAGAAACATATCATTTTGGAAAGGCGTTAAAGAGGTACTGCTAGCAGACTTTCTCCCATCGTAATAGTACTCGCCATACAGCGTTAGCGCATTTTTGCCTGAACCAATACGTGGAAACTCACGTTCCAAGCCAATACCCAGCCCCATAAAGTCATCATCACCAATAGAGCGATAAATCGACTCCAGCTTCATCAGTATTTGTCCCTTGACCCATAACAGCTCGAACCCTGTCTGTTCTATTTGAGCATAATTAGGTTGCAATGTGATAACAGTACCAACGCCATCCAGATTAGGCGTAAAATAAGGCGATCGGGCATGGCCATTGTAGTAAGAGACGGCAAATTCCACGGACTCTGACATTTGTGAAATACGCACTGCGGAAGAAAGTGCGTGTTGCCCTTCTTCAAATTCCGCATCAGAAAATGCAAATGTTGATGTTCGAAAGCGGTCTTTTCCTTCAGCCAGTCGCTCTTCACGACTATAAGGTAACAGCCAGGCATCAACCCTGCCAGAGTCAAGCAACCAGGAGAGTTTCCCTCCCGGAATGCCCTGCTTTATATCGCCTTGGAAATCTTCGATGCGATCTCTCGGGTTAAGTATGTCGACCGGGCTAAATGCTTCCAGTACACCCCAGCGTTCCATTAACATACCGCCAGACACTTCTAGTGATGAGGCGTAATAACTCAACTTGAGTTCACGCACATCGCCTCGCCAGGATTTATCTGCCTCGGGATGATAACGGCCAAAAAGAGAGGCATTGATGTCGGCATTACGACTTATCTGGCTATTATAATCCAGAGTTGTGGCTAGTGAGTATTGCCTTAGGCGATCAGATTGTTCGCTAAACAGCGGGGCTTTCGCATAATCATTATATCGACCTTGGACTTCTCCCTTAAACGTCGTTCCATTGGCTATCGAATGCAAGACCAGCATCGGAAAAACCAACAATATGGAAACGCTGTTTTTCCTCATTATTTAGACCATCTTCTCAATGCCGCTGGATTAAGGTCGCTTGCCTTGAAATCTTCACCAAACTGATAATCAGACCAGATGATCGTTGAAATAGCACCCGTCTTCAGGTTGGTCATCACCATTTTCATGGGTCGCCAGTACTTGCCTGCAAATTTTTTATAATCATAAAAACGCATTTCTTTTAACGGGCGTCCGTTAATATCGTGGTATAGCAGACGCAGGGGATGATAAATTTCCTGATCCACCCACTCTTTTATCATTTTGTAACTGGAATAAGGATAAGCCGGAGTGTTTTCAACAACAAATGCTGGCTTGCCATCCAGAAGCTCATCTTTGATATATTGATAGGTATATTTTTTGACTTCCCAGGTTCCAATATCTTCAAATGACAATTCGCTGCCTGCAAAACTGCCGCTTTTGTCTCTGGCTGCAAGGCGTTTGGTGCGGCGAAGCGCTGGCATATAAATCCATTGATCGTCTGGTTTCAGGCCATGCGAATAAGTTAATGAAACCATACCTGCCAGGTCTCTTGGTTCCATAAAGTTGACCAGTCGTTTGTCTCCATCATCGGGGACTTCCACCGTATACATTTTGAACTTTCGTTCACTGCTAAATCCACCCGCTCCTTCCAGCGTCATTGTTCCCGATACAGCGTAGTTGCCAAATCCGGAGTCACGACGCTGTGTTTCTTCCGCAATTTCCAGGCCACGGTCAATGTCCGCAAAAACAGAAGATGTTGCTAACAGAATTGCCCCAAACAATATTGATATTTTTTTCATTATAATTCCTTTGTTTTATAAATATCTGTTCTATAAATATCTGTCTTATAAAAAACTGATGGTAGAAATAAAAAGTCGAATACCAGGGCCAGTAGAATAACAATCGCTGTCATCAATCCCATCCATGCGTTAATTTGAAACCCTGAAATAGCCAGACAGGAAAAACCGACGACTAAAATAATGGTTGTAATAAGAATTCCGGGTCCTGAATGTTTCATCGCATTCAGTATTGCTTGATTGTGATCAATTTCCTTACGCTTTCGCTCTCTGCGCAATGCTTCAATCAAATGGATGGTATCGTCCACAACAATACCTAAGGTAACAGCAACAATGGCAGCAACGGCCATGCCGACCTCGCCAATGATCAATGCCCAACCACCCAGTGTGGCGACAGGAGGAATAAAATTGGCCAAGGTGGCGAACACTCCCAGCACAAAGGATTTAAACAGGAAAAAGAGAAGAACAGAGATTGCCAACAATGCCAGTAGCGTTCCCTTCAGCATCTGGTCAATATTGCGTTGGCCAATATATGCAAAAAGAATGCTCGTCCCGGTTGCTTTAGCGGTTTTGCTTAATGGAGGGGCATGTTCATCCATCCATTTTTCCGCACGCTGGGTAAGATCAAGCATTTCTGATGTTGAAGCATCATACAGCGATACTGTTAATCGGCTTTCACTTTTATCTACAGTCACTTGGTCTCTGAGACCAAGCCCCATAGGAAGAGACATTTCATATAACCACAGGTACTGAGCAGCAACATATTTATCGGTCGGTAAAGCATAGTATTTTTCATCACCGCCATTCATGGCACGATTGAGGGTTTTCATAATGTCAGCCAAAGAGTGAACATGAGAAACCTCAGGCTGTTCTCTCAGCCAGTTTGAAAATTGATTTAACTGGTTTAAATACTCAGGGTCTGTGATGCCATCCAGATCAGTGGCAGGCGAATAATCAATCGTATAAAAGCCACCGATATGTTGATTCATATAATCTGTATCATTTCTGAAATCAAAGCGCTCATCAAAATACTGGACATAACGATCATCCAGTTTATTGCTAACAGCCAGACTGGCCAGGCCAAGTCCCAGTACAAGAGAAGTCACAATCACTTTGTTGGTATGTTGGGTCACTAACCTATGCAAAAAGACCCATAGCGATTCAGGTACCAGTGGACGTTGTTGAGAGACACGCCAGGGCAACATCAGGAGAAAAACCGGTAACAGAATGAGACTAAAGCCCCAGGCAAACAAGGTGCCAAAACCGGCAATCATCCCCAGGTGAGCAAAGGGAGGCGATTCACTGAACATCAGAGAGAAGAAGCCGACTGCGGTTGCCAGACTGGTCATGGTGATGGGACGCGTCGTTTCTTTCAAGCCTTGTCGTATCGACCATGATTTATCCTTGTCGGGGTTTTCCCGGCGAAACCGGGAGACCGCCGAAACAAGATGTATGCAGTCTGCTGTTGCAAGCGTCAAAATGATAAAGGGTGCCGTAACACTAGGAGATGAGAGGGGTATACCCAGCATTCCGGCAACACCCATTCCACAGGCAATAGCCGCTAACATAATAACCGTTATCGCCGACACTACCCATACTGACCTGAAGATCAACCAAATCAAAAAAAGCATCAGCGTAATCATGATCGGCGTTAACAATGCCCCATCATTGGCACCCGCTTCGCCGAATGCGTTATCCAATGCCAACGAACCGGATAGCTTTAAATCAAGTTCATCGTGTGCGGCTTCAAAATCGGCAATAATATCTCTTGCCTGTTCTGTTAAATCAAACGCGGAGTCTCCCTGTATGCTGTCATCCAAACGAAACTCCACGGCCACCAATCCTACCTTTGCATCACGACTTAACAGTTGCCCGAGTAACATGGGTTCTTGTAGTGCAGCCTGTTTTAAGGTTTGTGCATCTTGCAGGGAAATCTCATCTCCTTTCCGGTAGAGATGATCGATAGCAATATCATCTCCCTGCGCAACAACACGTTGGAAATTTGTGACTGAGTCCACACGCTTGGTATAGGGCATTGCCCATGCCTTATCCGTTAATGTTGTTAACGCCGACAGTTTTGAGGGTGTAAACAGGTCTCCTGTTCGGGCAGAAACGATAAATACCAGCGTATTTTCGCGGCCATATTTTTCTTCAAAGCGTTCCAGTTCCAGAAGTTCGGGGTTTTCATCTGAGAAAAATACTCGGGCATCGCTTCTAAATTCCAGCCCGGCAATGCCTGCTGAAATGATAAAAATCAACAACAATGATACCGAAAAGACAAACCAGGGGCGTGCCAGTACCCATTTGGCACAATGATCCATGATATTTCATACTCCTACGCAAGCGGTGGTATTCGCCAGTATTCTTTGCAAAGAATCCAAGGTATAAATGAAGTCTTCTTGTGTATGCTCTGAGGTAATAAAAAAGCGAAGACGTGCTTCATTTTCAGGAACCACTGGATACATGACAGCATGAGCAATGATGCCAACCTGTTGCAGGTCAGACATCAAGTTAACTGCCAGCATACTATCACCAAGCATGACAGGCACTACGGCAGAAGCACCGCTCTTGCCAATATCAAATCCTCGCTCTACCGCCAGCTGGGAAAACTGTTTGACATTATTTTGCAGATTTTCCACTCTCCATGATTCTTCCAGCATCACTTTTATGGATTCATTGGCGGCTGCGGCAGATGCGGGTGGAAGTGCTGTGCTATATAAAAGTACACCGGGTGCAAAAAAACGCAGCAGCCTGATCATTTCTTCAGAGCCTCCCAGAAAACCACCGCAACTGGCAAAGCTTTTGCTCAGCGTACCCATAATAATATCAACTTGTTTGGCATCAACATTCCAGTGTTCACATAAACCCCGTCCACTTTTTCCTACCACACCAAAGGAATGGGCTTCATCTACCATCAGCCAGCAATTGTGTTGCTTTTTGAGTTCAACAAGACGAGGAAGATCTGCCAAGTCACCATCCATGCTGTAAGCACCTTCCACAACGATCATTGCTTTTTCATAATTTCCACGATTTTCATTCAGCAAAATTTCCAAAGCATCGAAATCATTGTGCGGGAAAACCACTCGACGGCTATCGGCCATAACAGCCCCCATAACGCCGCTGTTATGCATATACTCATCCATAATAATCAGGTCATGTTTACCCATGAGGTAGCCAATCGTCGTGACGTTAGTCATATAACCACCTACCGTGGTGACACAACTTTCAAAACCAAACGCATTACACAGGGTTTGTTCCAGCTCGCCATGAATGTCCATTTCCCCTCCGACCATGCGTGCTGCCCCTGCATGTGTTCCATATTGGTCAAGAGAATTTTTGGCTGCATTAATAACACGTTCATCATTAGCCAAGCCAAGATAGTTGTAACCCGAATAACAAATAAATTCTCTTCCTTTACTGGTCACTTTATTGGATAAGCCGCCGGAGCGAGACATAAAGTAGGGGTTATTCATCCCTTCTCGTCCATACACATCATCAATTTTTTCAATGATTTTATAATCTTCGGTATTTGTTACATTCATGGCATTAATACTGTTGCTATCACTACCGATACCTGTATTAATCTTTTTTTTGTCCAAAAATTCTAACTTAAATGATTCTAATAAATCTGCATTTGCACTCATCAAAAATCCCTCTCATATTTTGTTATGCCGCAATATTTTCTTGATTATCAATTTTTAATTGATCCAGACATTGATGCGCCAAAGAGGATATGGAACGACTTCCAATCAATTCCAACGCTGAAATGGACACACCCAAATTCGTATCCAGGTTCATACGGATCTCGGTCGCCATTAAGGAATCAACACCCAGTGACTCCAAAGGGCGGGAAGGATCAATTTGTCCTGCTGGCATTTTTAATGCGGCGGCAAAAACTTCTGAAACCAATGACACCAATACTTGTGCCTGTACCTCCTGCTCAAGTACCGCAAGTTTTGCTGACAAACGCGATTTAACAGAGTCATCATGCTCTTCCCTTGCCTCCTCGAACACTGTGCGATAACGCGATGAATGAGTTGCATTCATCTCGTACCCACCCCACTTTCCCCATTCGGGTAAGGAAGAAATACTGATATTGACCTGGTCTGTTGAGATTGCACGCTCCATACCATTCAGCCCCAGATCAAATGAGAGAGGTGAAAGTCCTATTTGAGTCAAGTGATCTCCGATCTTGCTGTCCTGACTCAGAATTCCCACAGAACCGATCGCACCCCAGTTGATACTCATGCCTGCCTTATTATGCAATCGCCTGTACCTTGCCAAGGCATCGAGAAAACCATTTGCCGCGCAATAGTTAGCCTGACGGCTATTACCCAACAATACGGAAATAGAAGAATACAAAACAAAATGGTCCAGCCTATGTGCTTGTGTTGCAACATGAAGATGCCAGGCACCTGATGCCTTGGGAAGCATGACCTTGCGCAGATCCTCTCCCGTCATTTTTTCAATGGGTTTGTCTTCTATCAAACCCGCCGTATGAAAAATTCCCTTAAGAGGTACGCCTATCCCTTCTATCATTTTGATCATTTTCTGGACGGAAACAATATTCGAAAGATCACAGGGTTGAGCTGTGACCTGAGCCCCCATGGCGCCCAGCATCTTCATAAACATCTGATCAGAGTGACTCTCCCCAGACTTTCTACTACACAGCACAATATGTCCGGCTCCATGTCTGGCCAGCCATTTTGCTGTTTCTTTCCCCAGGCCACCAAACCCTCCGGTCACAAGATAAACGGCATCGGGAAAAATATTGACCGAATCAATTGCTTGTGCGGGCAGCTCTGAGTTGTCATCAAAATCCAATACTGAATCAGTATCAGCCACTAATGGGCCACTCTGAATGAACTGTTTTAATTTCGTGCTTTGCCCTCTGAATACTGCCTTATCAACTGTCATTGCCTCGTGTAAATATTGACTAACCTGTGCTTTATTATTTTTTAGATCACTGGCTAAGCTGTAACGAATCATCGAACCTATATTGTGCCGACATATAAAGGCATCATCATTATTTGCAAGATCAACAACAACACCTCCTTGCGCCAACATATTAAACCCAAAGGATCGATCCCATTCATCAACAGGTACCGCAAGCAGCGACACTCTTTTATCGCCGACAAGATCCTCTATTGAGATTCTATCCCAATCACTTTGATCTGCCGGAACAGTGATAACATCAATTTGTTTTTTCTTAAGAAAAGATGACAACGCCTGACCCAATGCATCTTCACAAACCAATGCTGTTGATCCCTCAGGCAATGAAATTTTCTCAATGATCCGTCGGGCAGAAGTCATGCACACTGCCTCGTTGGCAACAAACGGCGCTGAAATGTCATCCCCAATTTTTACCAACACTCCTTCATCCATGGATAGCAAAATATGTGAAGAAAGTGAAAGTGGGATAATTCCTGCAACACGATCACCCACGTCATAATTCGCTACATTCGCTCCGACACGTGTTATATGGGCACACACACCTGTCAGTTCGGGTTCATTGGCATCTTCCTGAAATCCGGCAATGTTTTTTGGTAAATTAATCGCTTCAATGTGTAATTCAATTTCATCAGCAGCAATCTTAGGTACTGCCATCTCCATCAAGCCAAAAGCAGCCTCACTTTCGGCTCCCACCAACTCAAACCTGCCGCCCGACTGGGTAGATAGCGTTGTTTCATGGGTTTCCGAAAACAACCCGGAAGGCAATAGTTCTGAGAAGTACCGCCCTGAGCTGCGTAACGCAACTTCATCTTTGTTTTGATTAGAAAGTAACTCTTTCAACAGTGCCTCAATACTTCCAACATCAATCATTTTTGGAAGATCAATAATGGTGGCATTGAGGTTGTCGATTTCATTAAACGCCACTCGACTCAACCCTACCAATGCGCCTTGAGCCGGAATAGTCGTTGCATCAAGAGCGTCAACAATGAAAGCGCTTCGTGTCACAATATAAAGCCGGGGAACAGAGGGTGCTTTTGCTAATGTGTGTATTAATTCAAGCAAATGTTCGCTGGCTTGCATCCCGGTTGGGTCCTGGGCATTATCATAACCTGAATCCGCCATATACAAAACGGCATCAAATTTTGTTGTGTCAATATTTCCCAGCACCATTTCATTCACAGATACAACAGTGGTATCAACGGTAGTTTGCTTTGTAATTTCAGCGCATATCGTATTAAAAATTGAGATATCACCGTCTTCAATGGCCAGCCATTTTTTATTGACTGTCGTGAAGTCGCCCAACTCTTCGGGCTTCCACTCAAAACGAAGATCACCTTTTGGGTATTCTTTACGTTTGTCCTTGTTCTGCAAAGCTGAGCACACCAAACCTTTGATGCTTGCAATTACGCTGCCATTTTCATCGCACATCAACAAATCACATTCGACTTTTCGTGCAGTGCGCTTTTTCATACGGCCGTGACAATAGATCCGCGTGGGAAGCGTGCCGTAAATTTTCATCTCATTCATGGCTGTCGGCAGGAATGCACCATCTTCCGGGTTCAATAAACATAAGACGGTTTGCAAACAACCATCCAGAAGACTTGGATGCACTTGATAGTGATGATTATCCCGTGCAAGCTCATCCGGTAAAATTAAATGGCTGATTACCTCATCGCCACTTTCCTTCAAATAACAACATTCTATTGGCTGAAAGAGGGGACCGTATTGCATAGAAAATTTTGTGAAATTCCGATAAACCTCACTTGCCTGTAATGGCTTGTCAAACGTCGTTAACAGATTTTGAATATCTATTTTGGAATTTCTGCCGGATCGCAATGGATAAATAGATGCGCTCGCATGCCGACTGACCTGGTCAGGGCTCTGTTCATCAAAGCTTTTCACCGTGAATGTATCCTTTGATTCATTCACGGTGACTTCCAGGTTGAGCGCCTTGCTTGAATCAAGTACCAGGGCCTTTTCAATCGAAATATCCGTCAACCGCCAACCTTTATCGGTATTCATTGAAGTCCCTTGCGCACACTCAATCATGGCCTCGACATAACCTGCCGCAGGCATAATGGAAAGCCCATCAACAACATGATTGTCCAGATAACTTAACCGATGGTCGGCAAGATCACAGCGCCATACATTCGCTGCAGGCACTTTCATTCCCAGCAATGGATGTTCAACATCATCCTGACGATCACGTCGTTGTGGTTCAGACTCACGCCACAAGACTTCCCGCTGCCAAGGGTAAACGGGTAACTTCACAAAGTTTCCTTTCGGGTGACGAAGCTGCCATTGCAACTCCGCTCCTTCTGCATAGGCACTGGCAACAGACTGATAAAAAGACGCAACTTCTTGCTGCTTTCTGTTTAACGTCTGGCACAGGTTTATCTCTGTTCCTGCATCAGCACAAATTTCTTTAATGGAATTACGTAATACCGGATGGGGCCCCACTTCGATAAATACACGATAATCATCATCAATCAATGAACGCATCGCCTTTTCAAAATAAACGGGATTACGCACATTTTCACACCAGTAAGCAGCGTCATAACGTACGTCTGTTACACACTCCCCGGTGACTGTTGAATAAAGTGGTATCATTGGTTCAACAGGTGTCAGTGGAGCCAGACTCTCCATCAGTTCGGGTTTAAGCGGCTCCATCATAGGACTGTGATAAGGCACTTCAACGGTCAATGCGCGGGCAAATACATCACGCTTTTCCAGTTGTTCCTGCAATTCATCCAGACATGCGGAGTCACCCGCCAACGTCACTCCCGTGGGACTGTTGATTGCGGCAATGCTGACCTTTCTCTGATAAACCGTGATTGCTTCCAATGCCTCTTCATGCGTTAAACCAACCGCCAGCATACTGCCCTGATGTGCCGCTTTTTTCTGAATCCGGCTGCGGTAAAAAGCAACATGCAATGCATCCCACAAGCTCAACATACCGGATGCCCAGGCCGAACTGATCTCGCCCACCGAGTGACCAACCACCGCCGCCGGTTCTAAGCCTTCAGCCCGCATTGTTTCCGTCAGTGCATATTGAATAATGAAATTTGCGGGTTGAGCATATTGTGTTTCCGTAATACGGGAGTCTGCCTCTGATTTCATCATTTCCGCTTTAATTGAGAAACCTGCGATCTCCTGAAAAAGACCATCCGCATGTTCTACTGCTTCCCTGAATACGGTATTGTCCTGATAAAGCCCTTGACCCATTCCCCACCATTGCGGTCCCATTCCTGTGTAGATAAAGACAGGTTTTACCTGGCCGGTAAAAGGCTTGCTGCCTTCTGCTGCCTGAGCTGAATACCCCTTGTTAACGTATTCATCCAGTACACTGAGCATTTCCTTATCATCTTTACCCCACAGTGCAAGACGATGTTCCAGATGTCCTCGGCGACGTGCAGCCGAATAAACAACATCATCAAATCTGCTACCCGTGCGAAGCAGTTCTAGGTACTCTTTCGCCAGTGTTTTTACTGCCTCCTGACTACGCGCAGAAATTGGCAACAACTGACAAGATTGCCTGCCAATGGTCACTTTATGTGCTTCCGCTATTTCATCATTGTTGATGTCCGTTGGCAGACTCAATATGGCATGAGCATTGGTACCACCATAACCAAAAGAATTAATGGCAATACGCCGGGTTTTACCTTCCGCCGCCAGCGGACTCAGTTCTGTCGCCAGCGTCAAGCCATTTTCACCAAAGGGAATATTCGGATTGGGCTCTTTCAATGTTGCCAAAGGGGGTACTTTGTTGTGTTTTAACATCATACAAACCTTGATGATGCTGGCAACACCTGCCGCCGCTTCCAGATGTCCGATGTTACTTTTCAGAGAGCCAATCTTGCATAAATCAGTGCGCTGCTGACCATAAACTGAAGAGATAGCTGACGCCTCTATCGGATCTCCCACAGGTGTGCCTGTTCCATGTGCTTCGACATACTGAATGCTTTTTGCTGTTAGAGAGGCACGAGCAACCACCTTTTCCATCAAAGCCTGTTGCGACTCGGCACTGGGAACAGTTATACCGCTCGTTCGGCCATCCTGATTAACACCTACGGCATCAACAACAGCAAGAATATGATCACTATCTGCTAAGGCCTGTTTGAGTGATTTTAGAATAACAACACCAGCCCCTTCACCTCGCCCATAACCATCCGCTCGTGAATCAAAACTTTTTGACAGGCCATCACGCGCCAGGAACTGTCCTTTTGACATGGCAATTGGGTATTCGGGACGTAACATAAAATTTACTCCCCCAACAATCGCCATTTCACACACACCACTGTCGATATCATTCACCGCATATGAGAGTGCAACTAATGAGGATGAACAGGCCGTATCGACAGAAATACTGGGACCACGCAGATCATAAGCATACGAAAGACGGTTGGAAAGCATTGTCAATGTTGCACCAGAGGCACTGTGCGTACCAATTTCACTCCGCGCACCACTGCCCAATTGATTGAGCATATGGTCCAGAGTAAACCCCCCAATATAAACACCAACGTCTTGACCCGCCAATGCTGTCGGATCTATTCCCGCATCTTCCAGTGCCTCCCATGACACTTCCAGCAACAGACGCTGCTGAGGGTCATAAAACTCTACTTCCCTAGGTGCAAAATTGAAAAACCCTGCATCAAACTCTTTATAATTCCAGTCAACAAAATGTCCTTTATTCACATATGATTTTCCCGATGCTGCACCTTCCGCATTATAAAATCGCTTCACCTCCCAACGATTTTTCGGAATGTCACTGACTGCATTTTTACAATCTGCAATATTTTCCCAAAATGCATCTGCGGTATTCGCATTTCCAGGGAAACGGCACCCCAACCCAACAATCGCAACTTTTGATTCTTTATCGATATTCATTATCCATTATCCTCATGGTAAGCATATATATCGCCAAAATTCTTATCTAGGTCTGCATCAGTCACAGCGGAAAACCAACAACCCGTTAACTTCGAGCCAAGATAAGACATTTCCGTATTGGCAACGACCAACTTTCTCACAAAAAAATGTGCAATATTTACATTTTAAAAAAAAAGACCTCTCTGATCACTAAATATAGTTATAAATATCAAGCTTTGTGAGAACATAAAAATGGCGATGCACTTACAATCCAGTTCATTACGGTGACATCGTATTTATTGTTAGATTTTTCCAGAACACTTTATGATCTCGGTCAAATTTTCACCACAAAAGTCACCTGCTCATCTTTCGTTCATTTATTACCGAGAAAAACCAAGGGGCGCTCTCAACTAAACCAACCAGATTACAGAAATTATCAAGCCTGGCAGCGCCAGATAATCTTCCTTCAATGGCTCACACATTTGGGGCATTGCAATCCAGCAGAAATATTTCAGTTGCTGATCCCTGTTCTGGTTTTTTGGGAGGGGCACGACCATATACCCGTAGTGATCGAGATTTAGGTTTTTAGTGTACGCCTTCTTCATTCCACGGCTGCATTGAAACTCCTCGCAATAGTCCGACTATTACCTGTCATTTCGCTTGGCCATGAAATGAATATGCCGCACACTAAAAACCTAAATCTCAAACGCCACAGGTATAGTGATAGGTATCGGGCGTCACCCTCATTGGCGATTCAATATTCCAAGCTGAGGTCTATGTAGGTTCCATACTGGCACTCATCCAAAATGACGTGTAACAATAAGCCAATTGCCAGAAATTTTAACGCTGCTATGGAATAAGAGGGACATGCAATTAATGCCTGAATATCAATCGCTATGGGTATATTCATTTCGTAACTTAAAAACATTATCCTTCTTTATGAATACGCTTCAATTGAGAACACCCCGCAACTGAACGGGTAACATTACTCGGGAAGTAGTGATAAAATGCGCGGATTTCCCCCACAAAAACAGATAAAGGAAAACTCATGTCTGCACTCATCTGCGGTTCCTATGCCTACGACACCATTATGGTGTTCCCGGACAAATTCAAACATCACATCCTGCCAGACAAGGTGCATATGTTGAATGTATCGTTTCTGGTGCCCCAGATGCGTCGGGAATATGGTGGCTGCGCGGGCAACATCGCCTACAACCTCAAGCTGCTGGGTGACAATCCATTACCCATGGCAACCGTGGGCAAGGACTTTGATCTTTATGCCAACTGGATGGACAGCTGCGACATCACGCGCAACCACATCAAGGTTTATGACAGCACCTTCACCGGCCAGGCCTTTATCACCACGGATCAAGATGACAACCAGATTACCGCCTTTCATCCTGGTGCCATGAGCCTTTCCCACGAAAATCAGGTATCCGATGCCGAAGGCGTCACCATCGGCATTATCTCTCCCGATGGTCGTGACGGCATGATTCAACATGCTCAGCAATTCGCTGAGGCCAATATTCCGTTTATTTTTGATCCCGGCCAGGGCATGCCCATGTTTGATGGTACGGATCTGTTACGCTTTGCCGAACAGGCCACCTGGATCACCCTCAATGACTATGAGGCCGAGTTATTCGAGGAGCGCACCGGCAAATCACCCCATGAAATCGCCGAAATGGTCGATGCGTTGATCATCACCCGAGGCGGTGAAGGTTCACATATTTATACCCAGGAACATCGCATTGAAATTCCTGCCGCCTCCCCAAAACAACTGCTCGACCCCACAGGCTGTGGCGATGCCTACCGTGCAGGCCTGCTCCATGGTCTGATGCACGACATGGACTGGGAAACCACTGGGCGCATTGCTTCATTAATGGGTGCCATAAAAATTGAACAGCACGGCACACAAAATCACAGCTTTACCCGTGACGCCTTTAATGCTCGCTTTCAGGAAGCTTTTGCGCGTTCTATTTAACATTCACTCATTGTATTATTCGCTAAAAGCATTACAGTCATCATCCCGATACAGATCGGGATGATGCATTCACCAAAAACAGACGCTTGTGGATAGATACATACCTGCAGTGAGTCAAACAATCACCCACAAACTCTCCTCTTTCGGCCCTCTCGCTCCGGCCGCCGCCTTTGCCTGTTTCTTTTTATTATTTTTCAGTATCAGCCGTTTATTGCTCGGGCTGATTTATTTTTCAGAAATCAACGCCGTGGATGGTGCACTGTGGTTATTTCCGGTGGGTGTGCGCATGGATGTTATTATTCTTTCCGCTCTACTGCTCATCCCTACCCTTCTGTTGTTATTAATGCCGCCTTTCGCTCAACGCTGGTGGTATTTTTTTATTGCTGGCCTGTTTGCCCTATTCAGCATTGTGCTTATTCATTTTGAAATCATCACCTACACCTTTTTGTCCGTCTACAATGCTCGGCCCAATCATTTGTTTGTAGAATATATGGCAAACCCAGGCACGGTGCTGGACATTGTGTTGACCAACTATAAATTGCCACTGTTTTTCGGCCTGCTGTTAATGGCCGCCATCGGTTGGTGGATGGCACGTTTCACTTACCGGCTCATGTGCAACACGCCACAGTGGCCGTATTGGAAACGCCTGCTGATTACGCCGGTTATTGTATTGTTACTGGCGCTGGGCATACGTTCTTCTTTAAGCGACAGCCCGGCCAACCTGGGTAGCGCAGCTTTTTCAGAAGACACCCTGGTTAACGAATTGGCCCTTAACTCCAGCTATGCCGTCGCTTATGCCACTTACAATTTTTTTAATCAGCAACAAAATATTGCACAAAAATATGGTCACATGGCGGAAGAGGAAATCATTCGTCGTGTGCAACAACAAACCGGTCAGCCCATAGCAGCCTTTGATGATCCGGCCATTCCGCTGGCCCACGTGCAAACGGCCAATACACCGCTTGCTCAACCGCACAATCTGGTGATTATTTTATCTGAAAGCCTCAGTGCGGAATTTATCGGCAGCCTGGGCGGCTTGCCTCTGTCACCGCAATTTGACGCCTTGAGCCAGCAGGGCATTTTATTCGACAATTTATATGCCACGGGCAAACGCACCAATCGCGGCCTGGAATCCGTCGTCACCGGTGCATTGCCGATTCCATTCACCAGCGCCATTAAACTGCGTCTGGCACAATCTGATTTTTTCACCTTGCCTGCACTGCTGAAAACCCATGGCTATCAAACCAGTTTTTTATACGGCGGTGACACCAATTTCGATAACATGCGCCGTTTTCTCAGTTACAACGGTGTCGATCAGATTATCGAAGGCAACGATATCGACAATGCCCGTTTTCGTAATCACTGGGGAGTATCGGATGACGATATTTTTTCCACGGCCAACCATTTTTTTCGTGCTCAGGCCAGCAATGCCCAGCCCTTTGCCAGCATTGTCCTCACCCTCTCCAATCATGAACCTTTTGATTTTCCCGACAGTGATTTTGAACTTTACGAACAACCTCGCGCCACACAAAACAACGTCGCCAAATATGCCGACCACGCCCTTGGCCATTTTTTTGCGCAGGCCCGCAAGGAAAACTATTTCAACAACACCGTGTTTCTCATCGTCGCCGATCACGGCGTGGAGATTCAAGCCCGAGGACTGATCCCCGCCGCCAAATATCATGTACCCGCACTGATTCTCGGCCCCGACATTGCGCCACAACGAATCAACACATTAGCCAGCCAAATTGATCTGCCACCCACCGTGCTGGGTCTGTTGGGCATTGCCACACGCCACCCCATGCCGGGGCGCAACCTGTTGACCCTGCCTGCCGATCTTCCGGGGCGAGCCATTTATCACCTTGGCGGCACCTATGCTTACCAAATCGAAAACAGCGTGGTTTTACTCCGCCCTGGCCACCCCAATCGTCAATACCAACTCCGCGATGATAAGCTCACACCCATGGCCCTCGACCCTGAACTGGAAAAAGATGCCCTGGCTCACCTGCTTTTGCCTGATCTTCTGCACCGTCAGCAACGCTATCGGCTGTCCCCCCAACCTTGACTTTCACCAGCCAATGCTAATATAAATCAAAGATTTATAGGGAGATCTACTGATTTGTATCGGTAAATAACATGGTTGTTATCCAGTGATTTCTCTGGTTTTAGGTCGGACCAGCTTTTATACTCCCCGCTTCTGAATAATGCAGGTTGCCCACATCGTCAGCCAGGAAGGCCAACGATCCGGCGACAACGCCTAAATAAAGCGTAACTGCCCCCCAAAAGCTGTCAGGAGTCAAACGTCCCATGCAAGCCAATATTCTGTTTCAAAATAATGAACACATGGTTCTTACCTTTACTGATTTAGTCACCGGCGAAGGTATACAGTCCAATCAAATGGTTATTATTCAGGAGGGCCACTCGGCCATTTTTGATCCCGGTGGCGACCTCACCTATATGCCATTAAGCATGGCAATCGCCAAATATGTAAAAGTAAAAGACATCGATTACGTCCTCGCCAGCCATCAGGACCCCGACATTATTTCCTCCCTGGACAAATGGCTGATGTACAGCGATGCCAAAATTGTGGTCTCCCGACTCTGGGAACGTTTTGTGCCGCATCTGGTACCCGGTTACATGAAAGAAAAGGCTGAGGGACGGATAGTCGCTATCCCGGATCAGGGCATGTACATTCCCATGGGGCGCTCGGTAATCAAGGCTATTCCTGCACATTTCCTGCACTCGGTCGGCAATTTTCACTTCTATGACCCCGTCAGCAAGATCCTGTTTTCCGGCGACGTGGGGGCCTCAATGGTGGATGAATATCCTGAACGGCCCGTGCAAAATTTTGACAGGCACATCCCAAAAATGCAGGGGTTTCATGAGCGCTACATGGTTTCCAATAAAGTCTGCCGACTGTGGACCAGCATGGTTCGCACGATGGATATCGAAATGATCGTGCCGCAGCATGGCCGTCCCATTCAAGGTAAAGAAATGATCAACAAATTTCTGGACTGGTTTGAAACTCTGGAATGTGGCACCGACAAGCTGACCCAGGAGCATTACAAGGTGCCGCAAAGCAACAGCAAAAAAATGCATAAGAATAAAAAGGACAAACCTTTACCTATTCTCTCTCCGGTGTAATCCGGCAAGGCTCTCCAGTGGCGGCAGACAACGCCCCTCACGGCAGACATAAGCCCTGACTCCCGTTTCCGGTGCTGCATAATCCGCCTGCGCACCGGGAAGCCCAGGCTCATCACCGGGAATAGCCATCTGCAAACGACGCGGCACATATTCCTGATTCAATGCTGCAGTCCATTGCGCCATCTCTTTCATCCCACCCTCTCTGGCACTACGCAACACAATGGTTTCGGTCGGATATAAAAACTCTTCGGCTGCCGTTAACAACGCATTGTGCGCATGGGGGAAACCGCGCACATCATGCCAAGCGGCACGCAGTGTTTTTTCCGCCGCATCAATATAACGACGACTGCCCAGCAAATAACCCAAACGCAATAACACCTGCGCAGCAATACCGTTACCCGATGGGGTCGCCTCATCCGCCCATGGCCGGGGGCGCTGAATCAGTTTTTCGTGATCATCGGCGGTAAAATAAAACCCCCCGCCATCTGCGGCGAAATGTTCCAACATGATATCCGCCAAGGCAATCAGCATGTGTAAATCAGCATCACACCAACGCGCCTCCAGTAACGCCAGCATACCCTCTGCCAAAAAAGCATAGTCATCGAGATAAGCCATAAGATGCGCTTTACCATCCTTACTGGTGGCCAACAGGCGCCCATCCACCCACAGGTTTTTGCGCACAAAATCCAACGCCTGTTCTGCCGAAGCAATAAAGTCTTCCCGACCCAGGCGTCGGCCAGCCACCGCCATGCCTTTGATCATCAAACCGTTCCAACTGGTAAGAATTTTTTCATCCCGACCTGGGCGCACTCTTGTTTCACGCACCGCCAATAATTTTTCCCTGGCTGATTTCAGCAGCAATTGCGCTGTGGGTAATTCAAGATGTAATTCATCGACAATGCTTTCCAGGCTGCGAAACACATGCAAGTGCCAGGCACCTTCAAAATTCGGGGTACGATCCAGACCATAATGCCGCGACAACAGTGCATATTCCTGGTCCGTTAATGACTGCTGTACTTCCGCCAACTGCCAAGCATAAAACTTTCCTTCTTCACCTTCCGAGTCTGCGTCTAACGTGGAGTAGTATCCTCCCAAGGGTGACTGCATTTCACGCATCACCCATTGCGCGGTTTCTTCTGCCACTCGCCTGAAAGCGGCATCGCCAGTGGCAGCATAAGCATCGGCATACAACACCAGCAACGGCCCGTTGTCATAAAGCATTTTTTCAAAATGTGGGATCATCCATTGCACATCAACAGAGTAACGGCAAAAACCACCGCCCAGTTGATCATAAATTCCTCCGGAAGCCATCGCATGCAAAGTCGTGCGCGCCATCTCCAGCGCCCGCGTATCCGTGCCACCCGTTGCTGACCAATGGCGCAACAAGCGCTCAATATTGGTGGGATGAGGAAATTTCGGTGCCGCTCCAAACCCCGCATAATTTTTATCGTAACTGTTTTCCAGCTGGCGGCGCACCTCATCCAGCACTTCAGCCTCTATTTCATGTTCAACCGATGCCTGCCCTTCACTGCTACGTTGCAGATATTCACGCACCGAGTCATTTTGCCTGCCCATATCCTCCGGATGATCACGATAAAAATCTGCCACACGCTGCAAAATATCCGCAAAGGCTGGCATGCCACGACGCGGTTGCGGCGAAAAATAAGTACCGCCAAAAAATGGGATATGATCATCAGCCGTCAAAAACATATTCAACGGCCAGCCACCACTACGCCGGTTCAACAATTGGTACGCAGACTGATAAATCTTGTCCAGGTCCGGGCGTTCTTCACGATCTACCTTGATATTAACGAACAGGGCATTCATCACCCTGGCCGTGGCTTCATCCTCAAAAGATTCGTGCTCCATCACATGACACCAGTGGCAAGCCGAGTAACCGATAGACAACAAAATCGGTTTGTTTTCCGCACGTGCCTTATTCAAGGCCACCTCACCCCAGGGATGCCAATCCACCGGGTTATGGGCATGCTGTTGGAGATAGGGGCTGGTTTCGTTGATCAGTAGGTTAGGCACTGCATAATTCCTGTGACTGAATAAAACGCCACCGTAGCAAATGAAATCAGCAAATAACAGATGATAGTTTGTAGGGAATTGACGCTTACGCTTGCCTGCGGCTGAAGATAATGGCATCTTCGCCATCCCTCTCTACACTGACCAACAGGAAACACCCATCGTGAGCAAAGCCCTCCCACCCCTGCGCCTCAAAAAAAATGAAGAACGTCGCCTCAAGGCGGGGCATTTGTGGGTTTACAGTAACGAAGTCGATATTGATAAAACACCACTGAAAGATTTCACCCCCGGTGCAGCCGTCAGCATCGAAGACTCACATGGCCATGTGCTGGGTAATGCCTACGTTAATCCACATTCGTTGATCAGTGCACGACTGGTGAGCCGTGATGCAAAATATGTACTGGATCAATCGCTGATTGCCCATCGCCTGAACATCGCTCTCTCACTCCGCGAACAATGTTTTGCCCAACCTTTTTATCGGCTGATACACGGTGAAGGCGACAATCTACCCGGACTGGTGGTGGATCGTTTCGCGGATGTACTAGTGGTACAAATCACTACGGCAGGTATGGAAATGCAAAAACAGGCTGTGGTCGCTGCATTGGAAAAAACTCTCAAACCCACAGCGATTGTATTACGCAACGACACCCCCTCCCGCAAGACTGAGGAACTGGACAGCTATGTCGAAACTGTCAGCGGTACTCTGCCCGAGTCGGTGCTGCTGGAAGAAAACAACACACGTTTTGAGATCGATGTACTCAGTGGCCAAAAGACCGGCTGGTTTTACGACCACCGTATGAACCGCGCGCGTATGCAACATTATGTTAAAGACAAGCAGGTCCTGGATGTCTTCAGTTACATCGGCGGCTGGGGTATACAAGCACTCACTGCCGGTGCCAGCGAAGTCATGTGCATTGATGCCTCGGCCAAGGCCATTGATCGCACCCATCACAATGCCAGCCTGAATAAAGTGGCAGATAAACTGGTGAGCGTTGAAGGCGATGCCTTCGAAGCACTGAAATCCCTGCGCCAGGAACGCAAGCGTTTTGATGTGGTGATTGTCGACCCACCTGCGTTCATCAAACGCAAAAAAGATTTCAAGGAAGGTCTCACCGCTTATCGACGTATTAACCAAATGGCCCTACAGGTACTCAACAAGGGCGGTTATCTGATCAGTGCCTCCTGTTCTTTTCACCTCAAGCGTGAACAACTGCACGACACAATTTTAAAAGCCAGCCGCCACCTTGATCGCAATATGCAAATAGTCGAACAGGGCCACCAAGGGCCGGATCACCCGGTGCACCCGGCTATTCCGGAAACAGATTATCTGAAATCCCTTACCTCACGCATTTTGATGAACTGATGTATCCAACGATAATTTGAAGTTTCGAGTAGCGCGGGATTTATAAATCCCGCGCCACTCGAAACCCAATAAACATATTGCGGAAATCCGGCCATTGACGCCAGCGATTGGCGGAGCGCACATGCCGGGGAAAACAATAAAACGACCCTCCTCTCACCACCCGGTATTCACAAGAGTTATCCTCCACCCAAGCACTGCCATCGCGCGGCGCGTCATTGTAGTTATCGTGCCAACAGTCCTCCGCCCATTCCCATACATTTCCCGTCGTATCGTACAAACCAAATGAGTTACGCCCGAACGTACCAACCGGAGCCACCCCATGGTGACCGTCACCATAGTTAA
>Ga0316204_10005001_pt1 | contig 22722 bp, 17 predicted proteins | sample 6monrhotite_MG_2_FD_205661 | JGI IMG/M metagenome (GOLD analysis project Ga0316204, IMG submission 205661) | Microbial mat bacterial communities from mineral coupon in-situ incubated in ocean water Damariscotta River, Maine, United States -... | ecosystem: Environmental > Aquatic > Marine >... | reverse complement strand
TACAAATGCGGTATCGGCCCGAACACGGCTTCGGGGAAACAACTTTCTGACATGGCCAGGGCTTTACCGGGCAACCATTCAAGGTTTCCGTGTTTGCCCATATGAACAATTGCATCCACCCGGACGACTTCTCTCAACCAGGCGTAAAATGCGAAGTAGCTATGCGGTGGAACCAAGGCAGGATCATGGTAACTGGAAACAGGATCGATGTTATATCCGCGTGCCGGTTGCAAACCGATTGTAATGTTACCCATCCGATAGGCCGGGATCGCAAATTGCCCACAATCGAGCTCACCCGGCAGATAAAAGGGATCCGCTTCTGGTGCCCCCCAACGCTGAGTAACCTGCTCTTGAACGGGCGCCGGCAATTGAGCGAAGAACAACTGGTAGTCCGCCATGTTCAGGGTTTCTGTAATTTCGCGTGATGCCAGCGCGGAAAAATCGTTGGTTGGGCCGGCCTGCATGCGTGTGATCAAGGCATCACTTTGTCCAGGTAAATCTCCGGTTTGATAACCAGCCCGTTTGAGCGCTTGCAAAACCGTGAGCGTCGCGGCGGGTGTGTCCAGACCAACCCCATTGCCCATGCGGCCATCCTTATTGGGGTAATTTGCCATGACCAGCGCGACGCGCCGATCACCAGCAGGTGTCTTTCTCAGTTTGTTCCAGGAGGCCGCCAACCGGCAGGTAAAGCGGACCCGGTCGCTAACGGGTTCATAACGAACAATATCGGTTTCCGTGAGCGGATCGCGATGTGCCAACCCCTTGAAAGAAACCGCCCGGGCCAGCACCCGTCCATCGACCTCGGGCAAGGCAACATTCATGGCGATGTCTCTCGCCGACAGGCCGCTTGTTCCCTCGCGCCAGGCTTTTTCGTTACCACCGGAAAAAATAACCTGCAACACCACCGGCGCCTCCTTAGCGCGTCCCTCATCGAACGGCGTCGCTGATCGCGGCGCACCGGGAGCACTGACGGAAAAACCGGTGCCGTTCAAAATGACATCGGGTGGCGCGCTCTCAAAAACGTGTCTCATAATCGCGGCAGCGACCGGATCTTTCAAGCTCTGTGTAAATACCGGTAACGGGTTCAGTCCGGCCTCCTTCAGTCCTTCGACCAAAGCGTCGATCACCTTTGTATTTCCGGCTTGAACAAGGGCGCGATAGAAAACAACCGCCGCCGTGGCTTGACCATCAATCCACTGCCCGCGCACATCATCAAGCGTCGCCACGCTTTGATCCGGCCAGTAGAGACCGGCTTTTACCAGCGGCCTGGGTTCGAGCCAATCACGCTCATATCCGATCAACGACGCCGCGAATTGAAGAAAATTCTCAGAGTTTTCCACCCCGCCATGTACGAGATATTGCCACAACCGGTAGTGACTTGATGCGGCGATGGAAGTCACTTCCGACAGCTCCGGATCCGGTTGATCGTCGCCAGGGAGAAAGACTGTCGGTATGTTATTTTTTTGACATGCCGCGAGCACTTCATCGGCCCCGTAACGCCAATACCCGCGCCCACCCAACAAGCGAACGATCACCAGTTTTGCGTGGCTAACCACCTGTTCGACATACATATCGACGGACATGTTATGGGCGAGATGCATTAGATTTGCGAGCCGCAAACTGGGTTGGTCAGGTGCGTTTCCAACAAGCTTCGCCTGGGCGTCAGCGAGTGCCGACAGATCTGTGTCCGCAGCGGACAGGAAGACGATGTCACCCGGTTGCTGACCAAGATCAATGGCCTCAGAGCCGTCGTTTATGCCACCAGGTTCGGCCGCCAGGAGATGCATTTTTAGTTACGAAGCGCTGATCGTATCGCATCCGCATCCATACCCGTTTCCCCGATAATTACCAACTCCGAGCTTCGCACTTCATTCGTCGCCCAGGGTCTGTCGAAATATTTTTGTATCCGCGGACCGACGCCTTGAATAACAAGTCTCATGTCTTTACCGGGAACATTCAGAAATCCCTTAATGCGCAAGATGTCATGGGTAACTGTCAGGTTTTTTAAGATGGCTTCCAAAGCATCCGGGTCGTTCACAGCGTCAAGCGAGACGACAAAGCTGTCGAAATCATCATGATCATGACCATCCTCGCCGTCATGGTGGGACTTGCGTGTTTCGATAACATCTTCCACCGCTGCCCCAATACCCAGCAGGACCTTGATATCAATTTTGCCATGTTGGGTTGCGATGATTTTGGCCGCCGGGTCGATGTCTTGCAAAACGATGCTGCGGACCTCTGCCAACGATGCGTCGTCGAGCAAATCACTTTTGTTGAGGAGCACCAGGTCCGCGGAAAGAAGCTGGTCTTCGAAAACTTCCTCCAGAGGCGATTCGTGATCAAGCATTTCGTCAGCCTGACGCGCTTGCTGAACGGCGTTGGGGTCATCGGCAAAGCGACCGGCATTCACAGCAGGCGCATCAACGACCGTGACAACACCGTCTACGGTTACCCGCGATTTTATCTCCGGCCAGTTGAAGGCTTGAACGAGGGGCTTGGGAAGGGCCAGACCTGACGTCTCAATAACAATATGTTCAGGCGGTTCCGCTCGATCGAGCAGAGCTTCCATGGTTGGCAAAAAATCATCTGCGACCGTGCAGCAAATGCATCCGTTGGCCAATTCCATGATTGCGTCATCATCGCACCCTTCGATGCCACAACCCGCCAGCATGGCCCGGTCAATACCCAGGTCGCCAAATTCGTTGATGATCAAGGCAATGCGTTTGCCAGATGCATTCTCCAGCATTTGACGAATGAGCGTTGTTTTGCCTGCTCCCAGGAACCCGGTGATAACGGTTGCCGGTATTTTCATGGTCTATTCGTCCTTTATGATTTGAGGTATGCCCGCCGTCAGAAAGACGACGCGGTCTGCCGTGCTTGCCAAGACTTGATTCATACGTCCCGCGCAATCAACAAATTTTCGTGCCAGTGCATTGTCAGGGGTAACACCTTGCCCGACTTCATTGGATACCAAAACAACCGGTGCCGGTGATTTGGCGAGAGCGACCTTCAATGCGTCGATAGCGTCTTTGGTATCGTTTTCAGCCAGCACCTGATTTGTCAGCCAGAGCGTCAGGCAATCAATCAAGATTGGCCGCGCGGATTCGGCTTCGTTCTCGATATAGTTTGAAATCCCAAGCGGTTCTTCGTGGGTCACCCATAAATCGCCACGACGCGATTGATGAAGGCCAATGCGCTCCGTCATTTCATCGTCGAACGCCTGGGCCGTCGCGAGATAAACACCACCGCCGACGGCCTCTATCAGTTTTTCCGCATAACGGCTTTTGCCCGAGCGTTGGCCGCCTAACACCAGAGTTATTTTTGGTAAGTCCATGAAATTTATTTCGCGGCCTGGTTGATCGTTACCGCGCGCCAGGAACGGCCTTTGCCTCTGAGCAATCCGCCTTCAATGTGCTCCAGGCGTGTTAACGACAGGGTGCCGATGGTGAAGGACATTCCGGTTTCCGGCGTCAACTCCAGGGCATGGGAAATCGCCGCTCGAATTGTGCCTCCATGCGTCACAGCAACAATATCTTTTCCGGCGTATTGCTGGGTATAACGATCAATAACGGCACCCGCCCGGTTGATAAGGTCAGAAAAACTTTCCCCCCCGGGAGGTCGGTTGCGTGCTGGCATTTCCCAAAACGCATCATAGGTCGCTTCATCTTTCGACCGCATTTCATCCCAGGTTGAGCCCTGCCAGTGACCAAAATCCTGCTCACCCAGGTGCGCTTCGCGTACCGGCGTAGGGAAAGTGAGGCCAGCGTCCGCGATGGCATTTGCCGTGCGGTGCGTGCGCGTGAGGTGGCTGGTTAACCAAACCGCGTCCGAAGGAAGTTGGGCCGCCAGGTTTTCAAAGGATTGAAGGTCGGTTGTGTCGCATTCCACATCGTTTGCTCCATAGATGATGCCTTCAACATCAATCACTGGCGCGTGCCGCACCCACCACCATCTTGTTACGGTCGTCATATTGCGTAAGCTCCAGCCGTTACCAATATTGTTATTTCAACGATATGTTGGGTTCCGCCCAAAACGTCGCCCGTGTAACCGCCAATTTGACGGTGTGCGATAAAAGCCATAACCAACGTTGAAAGCAAGGCCATAATCAGCGCAACCGGGGCAACCCAAGTGCCCAAAAACGGCCAGCAAATAAGGCATCCCAGCACCAACGCGACGACCGCTCTGGTCGCCTTGGGACGCCCGGCACTGGCGGCCAGGCCATCAACCCGTGCCCGTGGCATCACGTACATCAATCCGGGTAAAAAACTGCGCGATAATACGGCCGCACCCACAAGGGTTGCTGCGGCCATGCCAGGTCCAAGTAACCCGGCCAACAAGGACGTGCGCAAACCTACACTGAACACCAGCGCCAGCACGCCATAGGTTCCAATGTGACTGTCACGCATAATCCGAAGTTTGCCGGCACGCGTGCGACCCCCACCGAAGCCGTCAGCCAGGTCAGCCAGTCCGTCTTCATGCAGCGCGCCGGTCACCAAGGCGGAGACAATAAGTGCAATAAACGCACAAGCGAGCGGATGCAAATTGAGCTCTGCCGCCCCCATCAGCGCACCGCCAGATACAACGCCAACCAGCAATCCAATCAGAGGGAAACTCCACACGGCAGCAGCCAGTTCACTTGTTTTCAGATCGCCTTTTAGGCGAAATGGCAGACGCGTCAGAAACAGGCCAGCGACGCTCACTTGGCGCAACAAATTCCCGATGCCTGGCGTCGTGTTATCTGGGTGATCTGATGGCTCTACCATCGAGTGACTCCGAACTAGTTTTGCATGTGCTTGACCGTCTAATTCGGTTATAGGTGAGCACGTAGTCAAAGAAAACAAGGGTGTACTTCTGTCATGGCAATTTCGTCATTAGATGATCTTAGAGCACAGCTCAAAAAACTCCCCACGGCAGACGATGCAAGCCGCGCGAAAGCAAATGACCGCGAACCTCAATTGACCAAACCGCCAGGATCACTGGGGCAGCTAGAAGAAATTGCAGCCTGGGTGTCAACCTGGCAACGCCAATATCCGCCTCGCTTATCCCGCCCGTGTGCCCGGGTTTTTGCTGGCAACCATGGCGTCGTCGTACGCGGAGTTTCCGCTTACCCGGCCGAAGTCACGCAGCAGATGGTTTACGGATTCGAGGCGGGAACAGCGGCAATCAATCAAATTTGCAAAACGTTCGATATTGAGCTGCAAGTTATCCCAATTGATCTGGAAGAACCCACAGCTGATTTTACAACCGCACCGGCGCTCAGCGTTGAAGAATTTGTCAGTGCTTTTAATCTAGGAATGGCGGCTGTCCCCAGCGATGCAGACCTGATTTGCCTAGGCGAAATGGGGATCGGCAACACCACGTCTGCTGCCGCCATTTGCCATGCGCTTTATGGCGGCGATGCGGCAGAATGGACCGGACAGGGAACCGGCGTCGTTGGTGAGGCTTTCGACATCAAGGTTCAGGTTGTCGCAGATGGTGTCAAACATCACCGCGCCGACATCACCGACGGCATCGACGTATTAAGGTGCCTTGGTGGACGAGAACTGGTGGCCATCGGAGGTGCGATTGTGGCCGCGCGCCAAAATGCCGTGCCTGTAATGATCGACGGGTTTATTTCGACAGCCGCAGCGGCGACCCTGGAGGCAACGCAGCCAGGTGCGCTGGATCACTGTCTGATTGCCCATGCGTCCGCAGAAAAAGGCCACAAAAAAGTTTTGGACGCCCTCAACAAAACGGCACTTCTTGATTTGGGTATGCGGCTTGGGGAAGCCTCCGGCGCGGCGTTGGCCGTGGGCATCGTAAAAGCAGCAATCAACTGCCACAATGATATGGCGACATTTGCAGAAGCGGGTGTAACGGGCAAAGAAGACTAATTGCGTTCAATTCGGCGTTTTAGGCGCAGCAATTCGCGCCTGCGACCATCCTCGGCAATCAGGTTCTCGACATAGCGACCCTGAAAGAGGTTGATTCCGAGCGAGCGGCCGAAGTCGATGGCTTCTCGATTATCACAGCGGCACAGAATTAGCTTTTCAGGCTTAATTTTCTCGATCACACCACGCAGCATTTGGTGAACAACCTCACCGCCATCCACAAGATCCGGGTGCCAGATCAACTTGCACAGGTCCGCACCCAGTCGGCCGAAATTTATCATCGCCAAGGTATCCAGGGTCATTCCATCCATACAAACCCGGTAGCCCTTGTCCTGCACCATCTCGCGGGCAAACAAATAGGAAGGCAAGTTGGAGAATATATCCTCTTTTTGGAGTTCAATAATCATCGTGCCGCGCCGCGATGCGGCGACATTGTCATCGTAAATCTGAAATTCCTGGGACAACAGGGTCGCGATATTCACGTTAAAACTGATGTCGCCAGAAATCGACACACCGTCGTTTTTGGTCAACATGGAAAGCATTCGTTTGTCGAGGGTCTCTGTCAGATGCTGAAACAGCCATCGATTGGCTGTTACGTTGACGCCTGGCAACATGGTTTCGCGCAAATCCTTGATCGAGATAAACAGCTCGCTGAACAGTTGTTCCGGAACCATTTTTGAATCGACGTTACATATAAACTGGCGTCGCACCAGATTGGAAAGATCGGCGCGAGAGAGAGCTGACTCGAGACGCGACAGGACGTCGGGTGTCATCGGTTCGCCCTGTTGTTGCTTGGCCTTTAACGCGGCGCGCGCGTCCATGCGAGCCCGCACCACCGATTGTCTCTTTTTCTCCGCCTGGGCAATGCTCTGGACCAAGTTCAAAATTGATTCGAAATCATCGTCCGCATTATACCAGGTGGCAAACGGAAGGTTATGTTTATCCGCATCAGCAATAAGCGGGTCATCATCGAACAAAAACTTTACTTTTTGGACGAGCGTCTCAACGTCACCGAGCACAGCTTCCTTGAAAATGAAGAAAATATCCGAGTTCTTCATGGTAAACAGTTGACCATGCAGGTCGGCGATCAGGGCGTCAAAATTATTGGCGGCCATGCGGATATGTTGATCACGACGGTTAAAAGGGCGCAATTCCGACAGGTGAATGTGAACCACCCTGCGGCCTTTTTTATGCCCCTCAAGACGGTGGATATAGTCGAGAAGTAAATTCTCCTGACTCGGTAAGTTTCGTTGGTTACCGTTTGATTCAGCCATAATTTTAACCTACAGCGCCTTTTTCCGGCCGCCACCGGCAACCTCGGCAAGCCGGTCGATGAAGAAACCCTGAAACCGGCTGACACCGATGCCAAGTCCCCATTTGACCGCTTTTTCTGTATCAACGCGGCCCAAGATCACGCTCTCACGACCCGCCGACAGAATAATCTCTTTCATTTCTTCCAACTGGCCTTTTCCGTCTTCCTCTTGCAGGCTTTGGTTCCAGCCGATTTTTACAAAATCCGCGGCAAACTTCGAAACATCAAAGAACTGTAAGGACATGGGGTCCAATCCATCCACAAGCACGCGATATCCACGCTCCTGCAGCGAATCCCGGGCATAACCATAGTTTTTCGTATCCGCGAAAACATCGACGATATGCATTTCGACAACCACTTTGTCGGTGTGATCGCCAACGGCTTTGTGGAAGGCTTGAAAATCACGAGACAGTATCGTGCTGACGTTCATATTCAAACTAATTGGTTCTTCGACCTCGTCAAATTCCCACTCACTCAGCACGGACAAAATCCGCCGGTCCAGAGTCTCCGTCAAATATTGAAATAACCAAGGGCTGGCAAACAAGTTTTTGTCCGGTGCGATGCGTTCGCGCACCTGCCCCATGGAGACAAAATGTTCACGAAATACCACTTCACCGGCACCGCCGGATCGCACCAAGAGACAGGTCTGGTGCTGCAGCAAATCGGCAATTCGGCTGCGCATCAGCTTGCGGTTAATTTCGGATAAATTGGCCGAAACCAAAGGCTCACCGGCGGCTTTTTCCCTGTCACGTTGGCTTTCCATCTCCGCCTGGAGCCGGTCAGCCTCCAGCGAAAGATCAGCAATCACAGAGAAAAAAGAGGCAAAATCTTCAGAATTTGAAAGGTCGTACCACGTCGCAAAATTATCCTCGAAGCCCGATTCATCAATTTCGGTTAACGGGTCTTCACTAAATAAACCACGCACCTTATCAATGACTTTATCAACGTCATCCACATCAATATTGCGACAGACCAAAACCAGATCGAGATTGGTCATTTCGAACAAGGATGCGTCATGGCTTTCAATTAATGTATCGAAGGTCCTTGTTGCGATCTGGATGAAATGGGATTGCCGGTTACCCTTACGCAATTGGGAGAGGTGGATATGGATCGCAAAATAGCCGCTGGCATTGTTTTCGATCCGTTTCAAGCGACCAATCAACAGGTTTTCACTGCTTGAAGACGCAGACGCCATACCGGTCGATGCTGTACCCCACTCAGCCATAATCTTGCCTGGGCCTCCACCCTAAACGATACCCCGCAATCGTCGTTTTGATAAACGGGGTATATGCAATCAATACATATCGTTGTTAATCTTGAACCATTAATATCAAATTACCAGCGATCATGTATATGTTCCAATGAATACGCCATGGCAACGGGTTCCGGGTGAAGAAAAGTGTTCATATATAAGGGCTTAGCTTTTCACGCCTTGGGCTGATAGCGCTTCATTGCCAATCGGCAAATTGGTGCGAAACCCCCCATTTTCAGCTCAGATAGGGAGACCCCGGCGGCAACTGCTCGGCTTCAACGCGAACCGTCAGCTCTCCCAACAACAAAAAGGACAACGTTTTCCCGTGCCCGTCCAGATTCAGGCTGGCATTAACGCCGCCCTCCAACGCATCATCGATTACGAAATTTATAGCTGCCAGATTCGGTAGCTCATATCGCGTCACCTTACTGGCACCGCGATGTCGGAATATTCGTAAAACACGGTCTTCGGTCACCTGTTCCAATAACAACGGATAAAGTGTTTCGTCGTAGGCAATTACGCTGATGTTCGAGCGATTGCCTTTGTCTCCTGCCCTCCCGTGAGCGACTGCATGTAGGGGAACTTCGATCATACCTAAGCCTCCACCCGCATTGCCAGCACATGCGGCAACACTTTCTCAGGTTCAATCAGCACAGACGCCGTGCTGACTTGCTGGCTCACATATTGGCGAACACCACCCCCGGCGGCGGGACCAGAACAATAGAGGCTCAGGACTTCATCGGATATCTGTTGAGCGGTCTTTTGGCTCTCGCTTCGAATTGCTGCGCGGACCCGGTACTCGCCCGCTGCACTTGAAGGCTGTTGCTGCCTCTTCGCCGACATGTCGTTGTCATGCACGGCTCCTGTGCCAATAATATCAACCCGCAACGGTTCCTGAACTCCCAAAATCTGGCTTCTGCGCTTGAGAACCGATGCCGCCAACTCCGCCCGCGCCAAAGCGTTTGGCCCGGCGTAGGTAATCTCACCCTCGCCCAACCAACCCCCGTCGACGCTGACCGTCACCTTTAAAGTCGGTGGTGGTGGTTTTCCAAGCGCTCCCGTGACGCGTATCCGATTTGGACCTGCATCTTCCAGACACACATCCGTAACATCCAGGGTCACATCGGGCGTCAGATAATTGCCCGGATCATGCATTTCATAGAGAATTTGCTCAGTGACGGTGGCTTGCGAGACCAGCCCGCCCGTATGGGCAGCCTTGGTGATAATGACTTCTCCGTTAACATCAATTTCGGCAATGGGGAAACCGACTTCCGCCAGATTGGGCACATCCTTAAATCCCGGGTCCGCAAAATAAGCCCCCGTAACCTGGCCTCCACATTCCAGTAAATGGCCAGCCAGTGTCCCTTGCGCGATCCGGTCCCAGTCTTGCTCCTGCCACCCATGGACATGCAGAAGGGGCCCCAAAGTCAAAGCCGCATCCGTTGTCCGCCCAACCAACACGATATCCGCATCCAGTTGCAACGCATCAGCGATCGGCCGCGCACCCAAATAGGCATTAGCGGCAACAATTTCACGCCCCCCGAGCGATATTCCCTCCATGGTCGGCAATTCTTGTATGTCTTGGGGGCTGTATAGCTCCAACAAGTCGTCACCCGAGACGACGGCAATTTTTAGCCCTTCAATACCCAATTCGCGGGCAAGTTGGTGAATGCGTTTCGCCGCGCCCTGCGGATTGGCGGCACCCAGATTTGAGACAATTCGTATGTCATTGTCTTTGGCTTTTTTGAGAATGGGCTCAATGTAGGCGTCCAGATAAGGCGAATAACCTGCATTCGGGTCTTTCATACGAATGCGTTGGGCAATTGCCAAAGTCCGCTCGGCCAAGACTTCGAAAATAAGAAACCGTGCACCATCGCAACGAGACAAAGTGTCGACCACGGGTAGAGCGGCATCAAAGCGGTCCCCAGAAAACCCCGCACCGCAACCAATATATACCTTACTCATGGCCCCTCTCTCTCATTGGACACATTAACCAACACCAAGGCACAAAACTCAAGGTCGAGTATTTTTTACAGATCAATTGTCTTCGTGGTATACTGGAATGGATGTAAATGTGTGTTGGAAGGACCATCATCGTGCAAAACATAGAACCTTTGGTGCTCGATTTGGTGGAGTGGATTGAAAAAGAAGCTCGGCCCTACTCGGAAGTCATGGAGGCATGGAAAACATCCTGTCCGCGTCTGACGGTATGGGAAGACGCCGTCGATCACGGTTATCTGGTTCGAGAAAAAGATGATGTCGTCGGACAACGGGTGACAGTTACTCAGGCTGGTCGTGCCTTCTTGAAACACAAGGGCAGGCTCAGGGAAAGCTGTTAATACACCACTGACGCATCGCTCAGCTGCCATTGTTTTGATAAACATCGCCGCATTTTTCACGACATCATTTTAATATGAAAACATTTTGATTATACAATTTGACCCCTGCAATTCTGCAACACCGAAATCTACTCAAGGCTCATAAATCAGCATGCGTGATATCCTCGATACGAGCCCTATTGGCTTAGCGATCGTTTCCACAAAGTCCAAGGAACGGATGTTCGCAAATCAAAAATTGGTGGAGATGTTTGGCGCTGCGTCTGCCGACGAATTACTAAGGCGGAATATCAAGGACAGTTGGGTTGACTCCGAAAGGTTTCTGCAAGCCGACGAAATCATGAGCGCCGGGGAAAACCTTGTTGATTTCAGAGCTCAACGCTTGCGCCTGGACGGCACCCGTTGGTGGGTTCTTATGAACTCGCATTTCACGACGTTCGAAGATGAGAGGGCTCGCGTCATTTGGCATTACGATATTACGGAGACCGTCGAATCCAAGGCCGCGATTGAACGCGCTTACGATGAGCTTGAAGCACGTGTCGAGGCGCGCACTGCGGAAATTCAACAAACCGAAAAAAAATTTCGCGACTTCGCCGAGGTCGCGTCTGACTGGTTTTGGGAAATGGATGCAGACCTCAAATACACTTTTGTATCAGAGGCCTACGAAAAGGTTACATTAAAACCCCCTGCTGTCCTGATTGGTCGCTCGCGAAGAGAAATGTACGCCGGCCAGTTTCCAGAAGAACGCGACAACTGGCTCGAGTTTCTTGACACGCTGGACAAGCACTTGGGTTTTGATACCTTTATCTATTCCTACACCCGTAGCGACGGAACGGTACTGACACTAAGCACGAGCGGCCGCCCGGTGTTCGATGAGGCGGGCACCTTTACAGGTTACCGGGGCATAGGTGTTGATTATTCAGAACAACATAAATTGCGAAACCAGGTGAGCGACCAGCAAGCCCAACTCCTTGCCTTTACCCAGTTTTCAACATCTCCTGTGACCATCATCGGCGTCGATGGCAGATACAAACTGGTCAATGAAATCGTTTGCAAAAACCTGGGGTTAGATCGCGAACAAATCATCGGCAAGACCATCGACGACATCTATCCACCTGACACAGGAAACTTGGTCAAGTCGCAAAACCAGGAAGTCCTGGCGGGAAGACAATCAAAAAACTTTGAATTTTCGATGACCTACGCGGATGGGTTGGTACACACGTTTTTAACCGAGCGGTTCCCAATTCTATCAGCTGACAACAAAATAACAGGTGTTGGGAGTGTCAGTAGCGATATCACGGATAGAAAGCGCGTCGAGGAACAACTGCACATAAGCGAAACCCGCTTCAAAATGGTCGTTGATATGCAAAACGACTTGATCACGCGTTTCTCGCCAGACTGGAAGCTGACTTTTGTCAATCGTGCCTACTGCGAGTTTGTCAATGACACGGAGAAAAACCTGGTTGGGGCGTCTATGTTTGACGATGTACCGGACGACGTCACAGGCCGGCTTGTGGCTTACTTCAATACGTTTACCCCCGAAAACTCCGTGCAGAGAAATGAAAACCAACTTATGCGTCATGACGGTGAGCTGCGCGATCTGGAGTGGTCGAATTTTGCACAGTTTGATGAGAGCGGCAACGTCCAGATGTATCAATCCGTCGGCCGCGACGTTACAGAACAACGTCAGGCGCAGCTGGAAATTATTCTGGCGAACGAAAAGGCGCAGGAAGCCAATCGGGCGAAATCCAACTTCCTGTCAACCATGAGCCACGAAATCCGCACCCCGCTAAACGGTGTTCTGGGTTTGGCGCAGCTACTGATCGACACCAATCTTGATCGGGATCAATTGAACAAGGTTGAGACGATTTTGTCATCAGGGCAAACGTTGCTGTCCATTATCAACGATGTTCTTGATATGAGTAAAATTGAGGCGGGAGGGCTGGAGCTTGAGGATACCGCGTTTGGATTGCGCGATCTGATTTCAGTGATTACCACCCCGTTCCAAAGTCTGGCGAACGAAAAAGGTTTGAGTTTAAAAGTCTCTGATACCATCGAGCGGGGTCTCGTTCTCAAGGGCGATCAAATCCGGTTGCGCCAGATTCTCTGGAACCTCCTCAGCAACTCGATCAAATTTACGGATCATGGGGGTGTGACACTGTCCATCGTTCAGGCTGAACACTCAGAAGATTTGCAGGTCGAAAAGAGAGATCTGATTTTGCGGTTTGTCGTCGAAGACACCGGACCCGGTATCACACCTGATCGGTTGGCTGCCATTTTCGATGCCTTCACCCAGGAAGATAACTCGATCACCAGAAAATTTGGCGGAACGGGTCTGGGTTTGTCGATTGTCAAACAACTAACGGAGATGATGGGCGGAACAATTGCTGTCGTCAGCGAAGTTGGCAAAGGTGCACAGTTTTCCGTCGTCCTTCCGTTCTTCCGGGCGAGCCTCGCTGAAGTGGAAAAAATCACTATGGCTATAAAACCAAGTTCCATAGAACACGGTTTATCGTTAAAAATTCTTGTTGCTGAGGACAATCCAGTGAACGCAATGATTGCCAAATCGTTTCTCGAAAAATTTGGTCATGAAGTTCGCCATGTTGAGAACGGTGCGCTCGCGGTATCGGCGGCGTCAGAAAACTGGGCCAATCTCATCCTGATGGATATCCATATGCCTGAAATGGATGGGATTGAGGCAACACAAATTATCCGAAAATCAGGAGCTACTCAGGAGACCTTACCCATCATTGGCCTCACGGCAGAGGCCTTTTTTGAACGCCATACTCAATTCAAGGAAGCGGGTATGAACGATGTCCTTACCAAACCGTTTACCGAACGACAGCTGGCAGAAATCCTGCATCAATACGGCTGGCCCACAGTCCAAAAGCCAGCCGTGCCGACATCTTCTCCTGAACAAGACCAAACGGAAGATGCATGCGTCGACACGGATTCACTTCCCATAATTGACGAGCGCCAGTTTTCTAATTTTTGCAATCAGGTAACCCCCGAAATTGTTATGAATCTCCTCACAAAAGCAGAAGAATCCCTGATCCAGAATCTGGAAGGACTGCGCGACGGCATCGAAACTGCAAACCCGGAAAAAATTTATCAAGCCGCACATGCGATAAAGGGCTCGAGCGGATCCATGTTTGCGGCCCGCCTCGCGGATCTGGCCCGGATCGTAGAGCAAAATTCAAATGAAATCGCCAACGTTCAGTCGCTGATGCCAAAAATTGTACAGGCTGCAAATGAAACCATTCAGTGGTGGCAAAACCGAGCAATCTAAAAGCACTCTTTCAAGTCGCCAATGCTCTCTAGAATGTGAAGATTTGCGATTTTACATATTTCAAGCTCTCTCATAGGCTCAATTCAACGCAATCCGGTCAGATCAAGCCAAAGGGTAATAAGAGATGAGAGTACGGTCCACCTTGCTTAGTTCCAAAATTATTTTCGCCGCAGTGGTCTTCGTGTTTGGTCTGACAGACACGGCCCGAGCAGCAGACAAAACACCAACCGTTGTTGAACTGTTTACATCACAAGGTTGTTATTCGTGCCCTCCTGCCGAGGCGTTGTTGGGTCGCCTCTCGTCGCGACCGGATGTGATTGCTCTTGAGTTCCACGTCGATTATTGGGACGATCTGGTTTATGGCAGCGCGGGCAAGTGGAAAGACCCTTTCTCCAGTTCTGCCAATACGCAGCGCCAGCGCAATTACAATCTACAGATTCGCAACACCGGTGGCGTTTATACACCACAGATGATCGTTGCCGGAAACCTGGAAATGGTTGGCTCAGATGAGCGAAAAGTTCAGCAGGCGATCCAGCACACCAAAACCACCACATCGATTCCATTGACGGTACACGTCGAAAGTGACGGGCCTGACACCGTGACGGTTAAGGTCGATGGGACGGCACGTCAAACAGCAGCGATCTGGATGGTGCAGTTTCATCGCAGTGTTGAAACCAAGGTCCGCTCTGGTGAAAACAAAGGCAAAACTCTGACCAGCCACCACATCGTAACCCAACTCCAAAAAATCGGTAATTGGTCAGGGTCTCCTCTATCACTTCGCGCAAGCGTCCCGTCAACCAATTCGGGCAAGGGATGTGCAATTTTAGTCCAGCAGGGTCCCGGAACACCCATTCTCGGCGCATCCTACTGCCCAGGAAATCGCTCCTCGTAGGTGAGGGCGACTGCGCTTTGGTGAGTATCATAGGTTTTGTGTCTCGCGCGCGACAATGATAGTCTCGCTCGCACTTGAGGATCAATGGGCGGGCGCAGCGGATGCACACGAAAAAACGAATTTTGGTTACCGGCGGAGCCGGGTTTTTGGGTTCGCATCTGTGCGAGCGTCTGGTTAACGACGGTCATGACGTGATTTGTGCGGACAATTTTTTCACCGGCAATAAAGACAATATCGTACACCTTATGAACAACCCGCATTTCGAGCTGATGCGGCACGACGTTACGTTTCCCCTGTATGTGGAGGTTGACGAAATCTACAATCTTGCCTGCCCGGCATCGCCCGTTCACTACCAGTATGATCCGGTGCAAACCACCAAGACCAGTGTGCATGGTGCGATCAATATGTTGGGACTTGCAAAACGCACGAATGCCAAGATCTTCCAGGCCTCAACCAGCGAGGTGTATGGAGACCCGGTTGTCCACCCACAATCGGAAACCTACAACGGCAATGTAAACCCGATCGGCCCACGCTCGTGCTATGATGAGGGAAAACGGTGCGCGGAAACCCTGTTTTTCGACTACAAACGCCAACACGATCTGAACATTCGTGTGGTTCGCATCTTCAACACCTATGGCCCGCGCATGCATCCCAACGATGGTCGTGTTGTCTCCAACTTCATCATGCAAGCGCTCCGTGGTGAGCCGATTACCCTGTATGGTGACGGACAACAGACCCGGTCTTTTTGTTATGTCGACGATCTGATCGAAGGATTTATCCGCATGATGGATGCCGACGACGCAATCTCTGGACCAATTAATCTGGGCAACCCGAACGAATTTACCATTAAGGAACTGGCGGAAACGGTTATCAAATTGACCGGTGCCTGTTCTGAGCTGGTACACGCACCTTTGCCCACCGACGATCCTCTGCAACGCCAACCCGATATCACCCGTGCCAATCAGGATCTCGACTGGCAACCGACGATCCAGTTGGAGGCAGGGCTCGAAAAAACCATCGATTATTTCAGGGGTTTTGTCACCCCGTAATGACAAAAACCCGGAATTGTGCTCTTCTTGGGGGCGTTGATAAGCGCTGGACCTGTTAATTATCTCATTCTGGTGCTAACGGATCGACCCCTGCTGGTGCTGTCATACAACAGAATAACGAACTGAAGCGCTGACATAAGATTTTTTGTTTGAAATCAGCAGGATGCCAAGGTTCCTCGAAACATCATTCATATCGTGAAGCACTGGAAATTTAGAGATGAACCTATCTTTTGAAGCAGCAAACAACATAGACGACGTGATCGAGAGTGATAAGGCACACATCTGGCACCATTTATCGCAGCACAAGAAATATGAAACGCAAGATCCCCTAATTATTGTCGAAGGCAAAGGCCTGCGGGTCTGGAACCAGACAGGTCGTGAGCACCTGGATGCGGTTTCCGGCGGCGTCTGGACAGTCAATGTTGGCTATGGCCGCGCGACCATTGCCGACGCGGTTCGTGACCAGCTGGTCAAGATGAATTTTTTTGCCGGTTCTGCTGGCTCGATCCCCGGTGCTCGCTTTTCCGAGAAACTGATCGAAAAAGTGCCCGGTTTAAGTCGCGTTTATTATTCAAACTCCGGCTCTGAGGCTAATGAAAAAGCCTACAAAATCGTCCGCCAGATTGCTCACAACAAACACGGTGGCAAGAAGTACAAAATCCTGTATCGCGAACGCGATTACCACGGCACGACCATTACAGCCTTGTCATCGGGCGGCCAGGATGAGCGGAAAGCCCAATACGGCCCCTTCACACCGGGTTTTGTGCAGGTTCCCCACTGTATGGAATATCATTCCCAATGGGGCGAGGTGGAAGACTATGGCATCCGTGCTGCCAATGAAATCGAGCGCGTCATTCTTGAAGAAGGTGCAGATACCGTCGGCGCCATCATTCTCGAGCCCATCACAGCGGGTGGCGGCGTCATCGTACCGCCAAAAGGTTACTGGGATCGGGTCCAGGAAATCTGCAAGCAGTATGAACTGCTGTTGATTATTGATGAAGTTGTTTGCGGGATGGGTCGGACTGGCACCTGGTTTGGATATCAGCATTACGGCGTTCAACCCGATATCGTCACCATGGCGAAAGGTGTTGCATCTGGATATGCAGCCATTTCCTGCACGGTTACAACAGAAGCGGTGTTTAATGAATTCAAGGATAACCCCGACGATCCCATGAGTTATTTCCGCGATATTTCGACCTTTGGCGGCTGCACAGCTGGCCCCGCGGCAGCGCTTGAAAACATGCGCATTCTGGAAGATGAAAAGCTTCTGGATAACACAACGGCCATGGGTGAATACGTACTGGAAAAACTAGAGGGCCTCAAATCCAAGTATGAGATCGTCGGTGACGTTCGCGGCAAGGGGTTGTTCTGTGGTCTCGAACTTGTAGCTGATCGTACGACGCGTGAGCCGGTACCTGAAGCAGTGGCCCAAGCCGTCGTCGGCGATTGCCTGGCAAATGCCGCAGTGATCATCGGTATGACCAACCGCTCAATCCCGGGTATGAACAACACACTGTGTTTAAGTCCGGCACTCATTTCGTCAAAAAATGATATTGATGAAATTTGTGCAGCGATTGATGGTGCGCTGTCGCGGGTTGAGGCGTAAGAGTTAATCAATTCACAAAAACGCGGCATAAAGAGTGCAAATTTAGGCAGCTGGGGAACCCTCAGCTGCCTATTTTTATGTGGCCGCTTTATACACCGTTTGCGCCCAACCCCGAAAGCCACGTTCTTTGGTTCCACTGCGTTCTTCCATCCATCGGTCTACGGGAATAGCAAATCCGGTTTTTGGGCGGTTTAAGACGCCGTCCGGTAGCGGTGTTAACGGCGTTGCAGCCATCTTGCGTTTTGTCGGCCCGCCCGCGCGCAGCACCGCAGGGGCCAATTTTTCAAAGACGGTCCGGTCCACCAGGGGTACCCGAATTTCCAACGAGTGGGCCATGCCAGCCCAATCAGAATCGCGGAGCAGTTGATTGCGCATATACTGGGTCAGCTCCAAAAGAGCCACCTTGCGCTTTGGCTCTTCAACGCCTTCAACCAATTGATCCAGCCTCAGAACCGGCTCCAGCTCACGCATGCCGGCGCGGGCCATATCAGAATCCATCACGCGGTTCAGTTCCCACGGCATATAAAGCCCGCGGCGCAACAAATAAGCACCCCCATAGCGGCTGCCATATTCAAACAATCCCGCAGCTTTTGGCGACATAAAATGGGAAATCCAGGGAGACGTCAGAATGCGAAAGGCTTTCCCAAAGCTTCCAACAGCCGGTATTCGGCCAAGTTTCCCGACCATATCGGGGACTTGAGAAAAGGTATCGTATCCCCCAAAAAGCTCGTCCCCACCGAGACCACTCAATGCCACTTTAAGGCCTTTTTGAGCCGCAGCTCGGGCGACGAAGTAGGTATTCACACCATCAATGGATGGCTGATCCATAACCTCGAGAATATCATCAAAGGCGTCATCAAAATCCGATTGTCCAATCCGCTGGGTATGATGATCCGTCTGATAAAGTTTGGCGACCTCTTCCGCCAGCGGCACCTCATCAAGCGCCTGGCCCTTAAACTCATCAAATCCCATGGTGATCGATTGAATACCGCGCCCCTTGCATTCTGCCGCAAGACCGGCGATGGAGGTGGAATCAAGCCCTGCAGAAAGAAAAAGGCCGACCGGAACATCCGCGATAAAATGGTCCTGCATGCTCTCCAGAAGCACATCGCGTAAATGCTCCTGGGGTGCTGCATCCTGGGGTGCGGCCAGCGCCTGCTTTGGGTCAAAATAGCGCTCGATCCGTCGGTCACCATTTTGTCCGATGCGCATCCAGTGCCCCGCCGGTAGCGATTTGATCGATTTATAAAGCGTGTAGGGTTCCGGCACACTTCCGGTCACAAAATAACCGACGTGCCCCGCTGGCTCTGGTTCCCGATCAATGGCACCACCTGCCAATAACGCTTTAACCTGCGACGCCGTGCGCAACGTGCGCCCGTCATCCGCATAGTAGAGCGGTTTAATACCAAACGGGTCGCGCGCCAGAAACAAGCCTCGTTCCTGCTTATCCCAGATAACCAGCGCGAACATGCCACGCAGGCGATGCACCATATCGGCACCATCGCGCTCATAAAGCCGCAGGAGAATTTCCGTATCAGATTGAGTTACAAATTTATACCCCTGCTGCTCCAATTCCTGGCGGAGCACGCGAAAATTATATATCTCTCCGTTGTATGTAATGTGATAGCGGCGGTCCTGCGTCGGCAGGGACATGGGCTGATGGCCGGTTTCCGACAAATCGATAATCGCCAGACGGCGGTGCGAAAGCCCTACCCGCTCATCTTCAGAAAACCAGAAACCCTCGCCGTCAGGGCCTCTTCGAACCATTTGATCATTGATGCGTTTCAGCTCACCCCGATCAACACGAGGCGCTTCCGTATGGTAGGCAAAAAGGGCAGCAAATCCGCACATGAAAGCTTCATAGCGCGGGGCATCGCCAAGTCAAAGTTTTTTAATGGGTTCCGACCTTTGCATTCCCCCGCAAAATGTGGCTAAAAGGGGCTATGAAGCAAGTCATTCAAAGCCGCCGCACCGGGAAACTGGCACTAAAGGATATTCCTGAACCAAAAGTCAGAGCCGGGCATCTGCTTATCAAAACCCGCGCCTCGTTGATTTCGGCGGGCACCGAACGCATGGTCGTTGAGTTTGCGAAAAAAAGCTTGGCGGGCAAAGCAAAAGCGCGGCCAGACCTTGTCAAAAAGGTCATCGAGAAAGCCAAAAAAGACGGCCTGAAATCCACCTTTCAAACGGTCATGAGCCGCTTGGATGAGCCGCTGCCACTGGGATACTCGGCGGCAGGGGACGTGTTGGCCGTGGGCAGCGGGCTTGAAGGTTTATACCGGGTTGGGCAACGGGTCGCCATGGCCGGTGCGGGTGTTGCCAACCATGCGGAACTCAATGTGGTGCCGCGCAATCTGGTGGCGGCAATTCCCGATGGTGTCAGTTATGAAGACGCGTCTTTCGGAACACTGGGTGCGATTGCCCTTCATGCCGTTCGTAATGCGGAACCCAAATTGGGCGATGTTGTTGCGGTCCTGGGAATGGGGCTGGTCGGTCAAATCGCCGCACAATTTTTGAAACTGTCGGGTGCCCGAGTGATCGCACTCGATTACAATTCATCCCGGCTTGAGTTGGCGAAGCAGTTGGGCGCTGAAACCACGGTTGATCTCGCCGCCAGCGATGCCAGTCAGACCATCGCTGGTGTGACCAACAGGCGCGGTTGTGATGCGGTGCTCATTGCCGCCGCGACATCTTCGAACGAACCGTTTGTCACAGCAGCCGACATTGCCCGCGACCGGGCCCGGGTTGTTATGGTTGGCATGACGGGCACGGAATTTCCCTATGCGGAATTTATGAAAAAAGAGCTGAATATTCTAATTTCGCGATCCTATGGCCCTGGGCGCTACGATGACGACTTTGAGGGTCGCAATGTTAAATATCCGGAAGGCTGGGTGCGCTGGACGGAGACGGAAAACCTCGCCGAATGTCTGCGACTGATGGCACCGTCGTTGGCGCATCGGCTTGATGTGGAACCACTCATTTCCCATCGCATGGGTTTGGAGCGGGCGGAAACCGCTTACAAAATGATTACGTCGGGATCGGAACCGCACTTGGGTGTGGTGCTTGGGTATTCAGAAAATAGGATCGACGCCAAACCACAATTCACACCCATCCAAATTAAATCCAATACCTGCGTGCTTGGCGTCATCGGGGCCGGTAATTTTGCCAAGTCGGTGTTATTGCCGCAGTTAAAAAAAATGCCCAATGTTGTCTTACATACCTTGGCAACCCGGCGCGGCGCAACGGCGGACCACGGCAAAGAGACCTTTGGCTTTCTCCACGCAAGCGCCGATGTGAACGACGTCTTCAGCAACCCGGAAATCAATGCGGTCTTAATCGCGACCCGCCATGATTCCCACGCGGCGCTCGCGGCAGAGGCGCTGAGTGCTGGCAAATCAGTGCTGGTTGAAAAACCACTGGCGCTCGATCTCGCTCAACTCAATCAGGTCATTGAAGCCCGCAACGATACCGATACCGTTTTTTTTCAAGTCGGTTTTAACCGCCGGTTCTCACCCATGGCGACGAAACTGAAGGCTGCTTTTGCTGATGTCGTCGGCCCAAAGATTATGAATTTCCGGATCAATGCCGGTGCGATCCCCGATGATCACTGGGTGCAATCTTCCGATGAAGGGGGCGGGCGCATTCTGGGTGAAGTCTGCCACTTCGTTGATTTTGCAAGGTATCTGGCTGATCAGCCCATAACCTCCGTTCAGGCACAAAGCACGGGCGTCGAAGGATCGCAGGGCGACGACATAACCGTGTCTCTGACATTTTCCGACGGTTCACTGGCGACAATTCTCTATACCGCACAGGGCGATATGAGCGCTGGTAAAGAACGCTACGAAATCTTTGCGGGCGGGCGAAACGGCACCATTGATGATTTTAAAAGTATCGAGGTTTCGGGAGCCGCGAAAAAAATTTCCGAGCGTGCTTCCGCTGACAAAGGGTTTGAGGCGTCTCTCAAATCATTCGTTGCAAGCGTAACCAGCGGCTCTGAGCTGGGAATTGATGAGGCGGAGATTATTGAAGTCAGCGCCGCCACCATTGCAATTTTGGAAAGCCTTCGGCAAGGAAAAGCCATCTCCATTTAATTTAAACATACAGGATTCACATGCAGCTCAACGATCTCTTCGATGCCAATTTCAACGAACATGCAGAAGTTCTCGCGGCCACCCGCGAAGCTCTGATGGCACCCTATGTCAACTTGACGGACATCTGCGTTGAAAGCATTCGCCAAGGCGGGAAAATTATGTTCTTCGGCAACGGCGGTAGCGCCTCTGACAGTCAACATCTGGCAACCGAGCTAACCATTCGTTACATAGCAGATCGCGACCCGATTGCAGCCATTGCTTTAACAACGGACACCTCGGCGATTACCGCCGGTGGCAATGACATCGGGTTTGATAATATTTTTGCCCGCCAGATTGCCGCCTTGGGTAAAGCCGGGGATGTGGCCATTGGTATTTCTACCTCCGGCAATTCGGAAAATGTGATCCGTGGCCTGCGGACTGCTAAAGAAATGGAGATCACAGCCGCGGGATTTGGCGGCAAGGGTGGTGGCAAAATGAATGGCCTCGCATCGCCTTATCTGGTGGTACCGTCTGACACCACACCACGCATTCAGGAAATGCATATTCTCGTCGGACACTTGTTATGCGACGGCGTCGAAAGAAAATTGGGTCTGGTATGACAAACTCGATTGCCATGGAAACACTTGTTCAAAAACTACCCGAAGGCCGAGTGTTGTGCATTGGCGACGTCATGCTGGACCGTTTCATATCTGGCGAGGTCGAGCGCATTTCGCCAGAGGCACCCATCCCTGTCCTCCGCATTGATGACGAACAAACCATGCTGGGTGGTGCCGGAAATGTCGCCTGCAACATTTCCAGCCTCGGCGGCTCAGTCAGTTTGATTTCTGTGGTGGGCGAAGATCAAGCCGGTCAGGATGTCGAGGCGCTGTTAAAAGACGTTGCGGGCCTCGATATGCACTTGATCGTGGAGCCGAGCCGGCTAACCACTCAAAAAAGCCGATTTGTTTCTGGCAACCAGCAAATGCTGCGCGCCGATAAAGAGACAACCGAGCTGGTCTCCGACGACGTTCGGAATATTTTGTTGG
>Ga0316204_10005000_pt1 | contig 22723 bp, 22 predicted proteins | sample 6monrhotite_MG_2_FD_205661 | JGI IMG/M metagenome (GOLD analysis project Ga0316204, IMG submission 205661) | Microbial mat bacterial communities from mineral coupon in-situ incubated in ocean water Damariscotta River, Maine, United States -... | ecosystem: Environmental > Aquatic > Marine >... | reverse complement strand
GCACCTGATTTCCTGCCTTAAAATACAGTGTATTAAAGAACCCCCTCAGCATTGTATGAATGAACCGATTGTCTTCGTCTTCGGTTTTCTTTTTTCGATAATTTTTAACAACCGATCGATTCCCTCATCTGAGTTTTTTAAAAGTGAGGCGGGTTTAAACCTTGTTGTGTGGATAATGTAGAGCGTTTGGGACAATGTTTAAACCGAATAATTTATAGGTAAAATGGATTGAAAAACAAGAATTTGGGTTTCTTCGTCGACTTGGAGAAAGCTTGTAGGCCGCTAGTCTATCCCGATGCACAGCGATTTAAAAATATTTACTGAATAAAAAATTGTTTGTTCTGTTGTTATAATCTATCATACGTATAATTTGTTAAGGGTTTCACCACTCAAGAAGAATGCAGCGACATGGTGGGCAATCAGAGAAGCTACGCCTACGAACGATAACCAACAGAGTGGTAAGGGTATGTATAGATATTTGTGGATTGGGGTTTTTGCAGCCTTGTTTTTAATCGGCTGTAAAAAGGATGAGGCGACAGTTTTGATCTCAACAACCTCTGGGAACTCTGCCAGCCTTTCCTCAGTGAGCCCTAGTGACGGCACAGCCAGTGTCCCGGTTTCGGGCTCACTGTCCCTTACGTTTTCTAGCGCTATGTCGGCGGGCAGTTTGACGACCAACCAGTCGGGCACCAGCTGTGCAGGTAGCATCCAACTGAGCGCCGATGATTTTGTCACCTGCCTTACCCTTGGGACACCTAGCTTAAACGCTGAGAACAAAGTCGCTACCCTCGCCTACTCAGGGCTATTAAACGCTACGACTTACAAAGCCAAAGTGACCACTGCCGCAACCAGCAGCAGTGGTGTCGCTTTCAGTGCTGCATACCAATGGTATTTCATTACTATTTCAGCGACTACGACTACAGCTACCACCGGGACTACGGCGACCACAGCTACTACAACGACAACGACTGCCGACACCACAGCACCAGCCAGCCCAAGTATCTCGCTCAACGCTGGGGCGACTAGCACCCTGGCGACCAGCGTCACCCTGAGTTTATCAGCTACAGACGCAGTCGGGGTAGCGGCCTACTACGCTTCGGAAAGCAGCTCGACCCCCTTGTCTAGCGCAACTGGCTGGGCCTCGGTGACCTCGGCAACTAGCTACTCTGCAACCCCCTCCTTTACGCTTTCTTCGGGATTGGCAACCAAGACGGTTTACGTCTGGTTCAAGGATGCTGCTGGGAATGTTTCGACTGTATCGAGTGATACCCTTATTTTGACGAGCACCTGGATAAAACAGGCCGGTACGACCGGGATTGAATATGCTCCTGGTTTCAATTCCGATACCAATGGAAACCTTTATTCGGTCGGGAGTACCGCAGGCGGGTTGGACTCAAATACCAACCTTGGTGGTACCGACATCTACTTTTCTAAATACAATGCCGACGGGGCCCGGCAGTGGACCATACAACGGGGAACCGCGAGCAACGACGCAGGGAAAGATATCATCGTGGATGGGAGCGGAAGTATCTTCGTCTACGGTGAGACCTATGCCTCTTTAGATTCACAAACACCTGGGGGAACCAACGATATTTTCCTCAGTAAATTTGATAATGCCGGAACTCTTGTCTGGACCAAACAAAAAGGAACTAGCGTTAACGAGTTTGCAGGTGACATTGCGTTGGATGGGAGTGGGAATATCTATGTCTGTGGGGGGACTTATGGCGTCATGGCTGGAACTAACGCCGGCAACACAGACTTCTTTATTGTTAAATACGATTCGATCGGGGCGGTCTTATGGACCAAACAATCTGGCTCCACTGGGGCTGATAGCGCTCAGGATATCGCTGTGGATTCCAGCGGGAATGTGTATATGACTGGTAGCACCACTGGTGTATCTTTGGACGCTCAAGCCAATGCTGATGTTTCTGGTCTCACGTCCGATATTTTTATCACAAAATACAATACTTCAGGGGTTCGCCAATGGACCAGGTTGGCCGGAACGGCAGGGGCCGATGTTGGAAGAAGCCTTGTGATTGGAGCCGACGGGTTTATCTACGTTACCGGTAGCACCTCTGGCACCCTGGCTGGAAATGCCTTTGCCGGGGGCACGGACATATTTACCAGCAAATATGATTCCGCAGGGGCCTTGCAATGGACCAAACTACTGGGCACAACCGGTGCCGATGTTGGATGGGCGATAACCCCAGACTCCAGTGGTAATCTGTATGTGGCAGGGAGCGTGTCAGGAGCTGTTGATAGCAACAGCTTTGTCGGTGGCTCTGATATTTCTGTCAGCAAATACGATGCTTCAGGCAATTATCAATGGACCAAACAGACAGGAAGTACGGGAGCTGATACACCGAGAGGCATTGTCGTGGATGCCACTGGAAATATTTTTCTTGGCGGACAGACCACCGGTAGCCTCAGTGGCTACACCAATGCAGGAGGCAATGACCTCTGGCTGATGAAAAACCCTACAGGCTATTTACCTTAAGGCATCGATATACCAAGAAATCAGGTGACGGTATGCTTACTTTAGATACCGTCACCCAGTTTTCTGCCTGCCAACTTTTCCTTGCCTGTGACTCAGTTCAGGAGTCGCAAACCAACCCCATGACCTTTTGCTAAACTTCCCCTCGACTTGGAATTTTTGGGTTTCAGTTTAAACACCCATCCAGCTTTCAGAAAAGGTCCGTTTGATTTTTCACCAAACCCTTTCCCTACCGAACGTTTTTCTAGTCTTTCCTGCTTTTTTTCCCCGGCCCTTCGTTAAAAGCTAATAAAAACCGGCAACGATTAAAAGTTAAACGCAACTTGGAACAGCGGGACTTCCACCTTTTTGTCGCTCTCGTTGATTTTTGCGTATTTCATCATCCAATAGGTGACCAACATATTGTTCCATGAATGGATCGCAATGGAAGTCATCAGGTCTTGTTCGCCGAGGTTCGGGTGGTAGGTATATCCTTCATAGAGGCCAAACAAAAAAGCCCCAGCCGGGTTCGAAGTCCCTCCTTTTCCGTCATGGGCCGCCCCGAAAATGGCGGAGGCCGCAAAGATGGAGCTGTGCCTCGCTAGGTTCGGCGACATCATCCCGTCGTTAGCAAACCAGTTGAACAAAGACTGCTGGATGGTCCCTCGGAACAACATTTCTTCGCCGATACCGGTGGTGTACTGCATCACCATACTCTCGTTTAAAACCTGAGAAGAGGTCAGCCCAGTCCCTAAGTTGTATTCGATATAGGCATCTTTCTGCATGGAATCGTGGCCCAAAATCCAATACAAAATCGGTGGGTAAAACATCCAGTTACCCAAAAAGTGATCAAACCGCAGCGGAGCCAAGGCCAGTTCGGCGGTCTCTGGGTTGTCCCCGCAGTCCCCACGGTACATGTCGGCAATGCTGATCATCGCCAAGTTACCATACATACCGCCGTTGAAGACATCCTGCCAATCTGGCTGATTGTAGTAAAAATAGTATTCCTGTTTGTTTTGTTCAGAATCCTTTATTTTGACCGTCCGGGACATCTGATCATATGTTTCAGCGTGATCTGGGTTGTCATAGGTATCAATGCTCTGCTTGAAAAAATACCACCGGCTGGCACCAAAGACCGCAGCTTTTTCGTTTTGGTCGTTGAGCGCATAGCCCAACCCAGGAAGAAACACCTCCGCTGTACCTGCCCCAAAACAGCTCCTCGCCTGGAGGGGGTTCGAAAACCCCAACAACAGGATCAAAAATCCCCCCAAGGGAATCAAACCAAAAAACTGCGGTTTTCGTAGACCTATCAGGAACCTGGGCAAAGAGGTCCTTGCCGTGAGCCGTTGTGTGACTGTTTTAAACGCTAGAACATTCATAAATAAACCAGTGGAGTATATCGTTAATAGTTAAAGGAAAGCTGGAGCAACGGCACTTCCAACTTTTGGTTGGTTTCGGTGACCTTTGCCTGTTTGATCATCCAATAACTCACCAACATATTGGTCCACGAATGGATGGCAATGGTGGTCATCAGGTCCTGTTCGTCCAGTTTGGGGTGGTAGGTGTACCCTTGGTAAAGGTCTAACAAGAACACCTCGGTTGCCCTGGAACCGGAAGAACCTCCGCCCAAGGCTGCGGCGGTCAGGAAGATGGAACTGTGTCGGGCTGCTTCGGGGGACATCAGCTCTTCGGTGGAAAACCAATTAAACAAGGACTGTTGGATGGTCCCTCGCAACAGCATTTCCTCGGCAATACCGGTGGTGTAGTCCAGGACGACTCCTTCGTTAAACACCCTGGATGCCTTCAATCCCCGGCCCAGGTTGATCTCAGTATGGGTGTTTTTTTGGATGTCATTGTGTTTCCATGCCCAGTACAAAACCGGCGGGTAAAACATCCAGTTACTTAAGAAATGATCAAACCGCACCGGTGCCAACGCCAATTGGGCGGTCTCCGGGTTGTGCTCACAGCCCCCACGGTACATGTCTGCAATGCTGATGAACGTGAAATTAAGACTCATCCCAAAGCTGAATTCTTCTTGCCAGTCCCCTTGGTTATAGTTGTAATAAAACTCATTTTTGTTGAGCGTTGAGTCTTTTTTCTCTACCCATTGGTAGGTTTGATCGTAGCTGTCGTTGGTGTCCTGGTCTTGAAAGGCTTTGAAAGCACTGTTCATGAAATACCAATTTCCCCCGCCCAGGGCCGCCGCTTTGCCATATTGTTCGGTATACAGGTACCCGACCCCTGGAAAAAAGGCTTCAGCCGCCCCCACCCCAAAACATTTTAAGGAAGACATGGCCTGTGCCGGTGCCGAAAAGCCCAATAAGGCGCACAGAAACACCCCAAGGCCCACCAGACCGGTGAACCGAGGCCGGTGCGGCGGATGGAGCGGGAGGGTTGTAGTCTTCAGCTGGGGTTTGTTCATGATGTTCCAAGGCAGCAGGTTGATAGATAACGTTGGTTTTAGTTTATAGGGATGTCTTTTGAACCGGCACCGGTGAGGTGCCTAGGCTCAGTTGTTGTCCCTGTTCCTTTTTGGACAACGAAACCGCCAACTGGTGTAACATCTCTTTGAACCCTTCGATTTCGGCGTCATAGTGGGGGTAGAAGTTTGCCAGGGGCAAGATGAACAAATGCATCCAGGTGGTTGATCTTGCCTGATAGTGGTAGGCCCTTGGGTCTTGGGTGGTTGGGTAAGTGGCGGTGACCGACAGTTCATAGTCCACATAGTCCCAGTAGGGGATGATCGTACGGGAGGCCAAACTGACCACCATCCACCCGGCACTGAGCAAAAAACCACGAGAGTTTTTCTTGGTGCCTTGGAATTCTAAGATCAGGGCCTTGGGGGCCAGTCTCCCGGCGGTCGCTCGGTCCGGGTAGACCACTACATCGGTGAAAAGCCCGGTCCTGCGTAGCTCGGTCAACGCCAAAAACTTCAGCGACACCTCGAACTCATGGGCCTGGGCCTTTTTTAAAACATCCCCGTCCCCCAAAAACTCGCTTTGCATGATGATAGCCAGCGGGCCGAGGGAGCCCGGTTTGAAGTCGGTTTTCTGGTCTTCCAGGGGCAGGTTGGTGAAGGTCGCACAACCGGCGAACCACCCTAAACAGAAAAACCATAAGATGACTGAGTGGGTTGATTTCATATCCGGTTCTCTTGTTGTAGACGTTGTAACAGGGCCCTGGCGAACCGACGTGTGATGTCTTTTTCTCGGCTAACGTAATTGACCCAATCCCCGGGAAAGGGAGCAGGTATCCACGAAATCCATTGGGTGTTGCTTTCCCCCAACTGGAAGAGGGACTCAGTGGAACCGTCTTTTCCCAGAACTTCCACTTCAACGTAGAACACTTCTATTTGGTACAAGGGCAAAATAAATAGGGTCTCAAGGGCAAACACAAAAAGGCTCGCATCTTCAAAAAAACGGCCATACCGCATTTGTTCAATGTTGACTCTCAACCGTAGAGTTGGTCCTACCGGGGGGACATCATCAGGGGAGTAAAGGGTTACAAAGAAATTTGAAGCCTTGATTTCCGAGGAAAATGCCTCTTTCATGAGCTCATCAGTGGGCTCGAAAAGGAGCGGGTCAACGTAGGTCATCTCAAAATTCAAGTCTAACAACAAGTGAACGGTCGGCTTCGCAGGGGGAGTCAAAACAACATCCGGCTGAAGTCCACCCCGGTAAGAGCAACCTGATACAATCAGGGTGAACCATAACACACAAACAAAATATATCTTCAAGGGCCCTCTGATTGATTGAGGTGGACGGGCGTGTATTAAACAACCAACTTGTTTTCATACTCAGCTAATCGTCTCGGATTTCACACTATTCGAACAACTTTTTTTTCGGATCTCTCCAGAATATTTTGATTCGTTCCATTGATATGAAAATGTCAGAGATACGATATCAATAAATGTTCAAGATCATACTAGAAAATCTCCAGAGTGATTGGAGAAGTTTACTGGTTACGGCAGTGCTCGGCATGTTTTTCACCGGGAGTCACACTAGGGTAAGACATTTTGACACATCTTTATCCCTGAAGCGAAGCGGGATGCTTCAGCCTCAGGAATTGCCTTAACTTATAAAATCACATTGGTGCATCAGGTTACCTAAGTCTTCTGCAGGCTGCCCTTCTGCGAGCCCTGCCCGAACAATCCAGTCCAGGAGGGGTGCGACGAATTACGACATTATGGTTATTTGCCTTTCCGTAGCTATGATATACAGCGGATCCCCCTGCGCCGTAGTACGTTGCACTGGAGGTCCAGAAAGTTTCGGTACCAAACGCTGGAGTAACGCCGCCAATTGCAGAGGCTACAACAAGGTTTTGTGCGTTCCATTCGCTTCTTGGCGTTGTAACTAGGTACACCACGCCTGAAATAAATGCTCCTGTAAACCCAAACTCCCCTTCCGTGGCCTGCATTTCTGTATCCGAAAGTTGGGCGATGTTTTGGTTATCCCCTTCAAAAAAGGAGGAGAGTTCTTGGTTGACGGGGTCAACCTGCGACGGCTGTGTGGTCCCCGCAAAGCTGGGGGTGGCTAAACAAAGGGCAAGTGTCGAGAGGCAAAGCAATTTTAGTTTCTTCATCATTGTTCTCTGATTATAGTGAAAAAAATTAAATGAAATTCAGTCAGCCAATACCACTTCGATACAAAAAACCGAAGCCAACCAGCATAACCGCTTTTGACGATACGCTAGTTTTGGCGAGGGTCAAGAAAAAAAACGACGGTGACACTCTGGTGACACTTGTGTGACAAAATCACTTTTTTCTTGCCCGAATGGTCTGTGCTTGGGGTAGGATGACCTGTGTTTTGTTGTTTGATCAAAAAATATAGGTGTTTCTATGATGAAGTGTTTTTGGGTGTTGGTGATCTCCGTTTTGTTGGTGTCTCAAGCTGGTTGTAAAGAAATCAAATACACCCTGCCTCCCCAGGTGGAAGGGTTCACCGCCGCCTCGAAGGACGGCTCTGTGGAGTTGTCCTGGAACAACCCGGTTTATGAAAACTTGATGGCAGTGAAGGTAGTTCGCAAGGAGCTGTCGGTTCCGCAAGGCCCGGACGACGGGGCACAAGTCTTTTTTGCTTTGGGATCAGGGCACGTAGACACCCTGGTGGTCAATGGGACAACCTACTATTATGCCGCTTTTGCTTATGACCAAAGCAACAACTATTCGGCCAGTGTCACAGCGCAGTCCACCCCGGCAGCCCTTTTGCCGGGCGTCGTGACTGGCTTTACCGCCAAAAAGGTGGGCACCGCTGTCCAGCTCACTTGGATCAACCCGGCCCCTAAGGCGGGGATCGATGATTTTGCGGGGGTGGAAATCCGCAAGCAAGAAAAAACCTGCCCGGCCAACGCAAACGGTGGGGACCTACTGTACCAAGGGGCAAACTCCTCGTTGAGCGACACCTTGGTCACCACAGGAACGGTCTATTGTTACACCATCTTCAGCTTGAATAACGCAGGGTACGCATCGGCGGTGACAAATGTGCTCATCACACCTTAGGCTGTGGGCCTGCCTGATCGGGCTCTGGTTCCCCCTGGTCACAGCGGCCACCCCAGCGAAGGAAGGGTCAGGACGCCGTTCATGGGCGCAGCTCCGTGATCAGGGGGTGGTGAAGCAGCAGTTTGACTATTCCTGCGGTGCCTCGTCCTTGGCTACGCTGCTCACCCACAGCTATCACCACAAGGTCACCGAGCTTGAGCTGTTGAAGATGATTGATCAAAAGGACCGAGAAAAATCGATTTCTTTTTTTGACATGACCGGGCTCTTGAAACAAATGGGCTACCGGTCGGTTGGGCTGGCCGCTGATTTGGAGACCTTGAAAAAACTCAAAATACCGGCGTTATTGTATTTTCACCGGAAAAAACAAGACCACTTCACCATTTTGAAAGGGATCAATGATTCTTGGGTGTGGGTTGCCGACCCGACTTGGGGCAACCGCAAAATGTCCCATCGTCAGTTTCTGAAGTATTGGAAAACCCGACCAGACGAACAAAAATACGGCAGGTTGTTGCTGGTGTACCCTAAGGCCGGTGTCCAACCTCCTGAACCGCTTTTAAAAAATATCCCGATCTCATTGGTGGGCCGCCGCCTTTTTCTTGAACATCGATACCCTTGATCCTTTTGAAACATCTACTGATTTTGACTTTGCTGCTGCTCCCTTTTTGGGCCCAGGCGGAAGTCCCGATATTGAAAGAGAACTTGCTGAGCGAGGAAAATCAAATCAAAACGAATGTCGGGCTGAGTTACCAAACCAGCCAACCGGCCACAAACATCTATGTGGATTCAACCACCACCAGCGCCAACGCTAGGTACGGTTGGAGCGACAAACTGGAATTCAACAGTTCGGTGTCTGCCCGGTCCGAATCAACCCGGAACAGCTTGGGGGAGTTTAGCACCAAGAAGCAAGAGAACCGGTTCAGCTCGCTTTCCGCAGGCTTGAGCTACCAGTTGGATACCCAAATCCTCCGTAGTTTTGCTTTTTTGGATGTGACTCTACTGGAAGAGGTTTCTCAGCCTGACTACCGGGTCAAAGGGTTTGTCACCCCACCGAACCGGTATGAAAAGGTTTCTGGTAAAAGCTGGACCTTTGGCGGGATGTTGATGGCGGTGGAGGAGCCTTTGATTTATGGGCTCAACGTCAGCACGACCTATAACCTACCCTACCAAGTGGGCCAAGATGTGATCAAGCCGGGGTCTTCCCTGGGGGTGTCTGGAACGGCGAACCTCTTGGTCAGCCAAGAGAACAGCATCGAATGGGGGGTCCAGTGGAACGCATCGCAACCGACGGTGATCAACACTAAAAAGCAAGGGGTAGCCACCACTTCAGCGGCTTGGATGTTAGCGGCACAATTCCTCATTGATGACGACTGGTACGGGAACCTCTCCGCAACCAGCCAAATCACCGGCACCCAAAGCTTTTCACTCTCCACCTCGGTCACGGTAGACTTTTAGGGTCTAGCTTAAACCGCTGCAAAGGCTGTATCTTCAGGGAAACGGCCATACCGCATGGGCTCAATGTTGACTCTCAACCCTAGAGCCGGTCCTACCGGGGGTACCTCATACGGAGAGTAAGCGGTTACAAAAAAGTTTGAAGCCTTGATTTCTGAGGGAAACGACTCTTTCAAAAGCTCATCGGTGGGGTCGAAAAGGACCGGGTCAAGGTAGGCCATCTCAAAATTCAAGTCTAACATCAAATGCACAGTCGGCTTCGCAGGGGGAGTCAAAACAACATCCGGCTGGAGCCCGCCCCGGTAAGAGCAACCGGATACAATCAGGGTGAACCATCACATTAAATTAGGGTTGTATTTCAAAGGGTTCCTGTTGATGAAGCTGAAGGGAATGTTTCAGGTTTAATGGAATGACCCTGCTCCCCAGTCAGGGCGTGTGTTCCTTTGGAGCCCAACGCTTTAGAACCTGAGCCGGTTTGTGTTTCAGGCTTGAAAAATAGGTAGGGGCTTGGGCTTTTCTGAAGAGCCTCGACGAATAATTGGCTGTGCTTTTGGTAAAGCTTCTTCAGCTGGATTTCCGCTTGGTCGATCGGGATGTCTTGGGCCGGGTTGTCCACAATTTGGCGGGTGGTTGTCTCAAAGAAAAGTTGCTTTTGAGGGCCATGGATTTTCCAAGTCACTTCGCTGACCAAGGTGGAGATGAAAGAAAATATACCTCCAGCAAAAAAGGCGACTGGATCGAGGTCGTTGAACACCAACAGGGTCAACTGGCCATTGCTCTTCCCCTCTGCTTTTGAATTGGTTTGAGTCGTGGGGGTAGAGTGTTCAGCCCGGTTCAAAGACTCTGTGATGCAGAGGTAGTCAAGGTTTTTTGTTGTAGATAACAACCGGTCTATTTCGGTTAAGGTCCAGCTGTCATAGCTATCAGGGCCCATTGGGCTATCTAGGGGCAACTGGGTTGTTTTCTGAAACATCGAAACTGGCTCACCCTTTCGGTTGGGCAAGCTATGGTGATAATAGGCCCCAGCCGAATAGAACCATAGGGTCGGCGTGATCACAGGATCTACCGGTGATCCAACAGCGGGGATCACAAAATACTCAAAGTTTCGGATCGATAGTTTCCCCGTATTTACAACCGCTCGTGGCCCCACCTCTAACTTTGTGGCTTGCCAGCTGCAGCCGCCAAAGAAGATACAAAACAATAAGAAGGCAAAGGAGATTCGGGTCATGGACTCTAGACGTTGCTTGTCAAGTTTGAAAAACGGGGCCGCTGCGCATGCCCCGTACACTGAGGCCCACCAAAAAGAACCTTAATCAGGTGACGAAAAAGTGAAAACGGCACTGGGCTTCAAGGTCATCGTTTTTTCCAAAATTCTATTTGTGTTGCGATCAAGTAGAAAAGGGTAAGTGACCCATGTGTGATAGAGTCGGTCTGCACAAGAGAAAATTATGGAGCTAGTGAGTGCTCCCCACCACACCACCGGGGTCACAGCAACTCACATGCCATATCAATCACCGTTAGCTTTTAGTTCCGGCTGAGTAACTCAGCAACCGAGCCTTTGAAGTCCGACTCGTCGGTCATGTCTGGGAAAAAGCTGGTGGGGTCCATCCCAAAACACAAGGCAATCCCTTTGAGGTGTTTCTTTGGGGGGGCGGTTTGTTCCCAACGGATCAAGGTGCGCCTGCAGTCTGTGGGGAATCTGGGGAGCATCACCAAGTTTTGCTGGCTGAGGCCGAGGGCTTCTCGCAGGTAGCGGACCCGGCAAGAGATGAAAGGTTCCCATCCTTCAAAGGCCGGGCAGTTTTTGCACCGTGCCTCGCCCAGGTTGAGCTCCGAAGCGGGGGTGTTTGGCACTGCATGGCTCAGGCACCGGGGCAAACATTTTATTTTCATCAGATTATCCATCATTCCCTCAAATGATTCGTATTTAGAATAAAAAAAGAACTTACCAGGAAACCTAACAGAAGGGGATTGTTGTGCCAATGCGTAACTCTACCATGAACAAAGCTTCATGAAACCGTCGGTTGCTGTGGTGGGGGCCACAGCCCACAGCGCCAGGAACTAAATTAGCTCGCTCACCGCTGGGGCAACCTGGCGCTCTAAGGGCAGCTTGAGTAATCCAGCAACCGAGTTTTTGAAGTCCCTCTCGTTGGTTAGCTCTGGGAAAAAACTGGTGGGGTCCATCCCAAAAGACAATGCGATCTTTTTGAGGTGTCTTTTCGGGGGAGCGGTGTGTTCCCAGAGGATCAAGGTGCGCCTGTCGTCCGTGGGGAACCCTGGTTGCATCAATAAACCTTGGATGCTGAGGCCCAGTGTTTCTCGGAGGTACCGAACTCGGCAAGCGGTGAAGGGTTCCCACCCTTCAAAGGCCGGGCAGTTTTTACACCGAGCCTCGCCCAGGTTGAGCTCAGCAGCGGAGGTGTAATGCAGCGCTTGGCTCAGACAGCGAGGTAAACATTTGATTTTTGAATGACTCCCCATGAGTTTCCTCAAATGTATGATGTTGATTAAAAAATCTTATGGGTAAAGTAACACAGGTTAATGTATGATACAATTGGTAAATCTACGATTAAATAAACTTAACCAAACCACCGTAGGTCGTGGATGACCACGGTGCTGCTAGGGGCCGGGCATTCATGGCGTTGTGATGGAATCGGTCGTCGGCAAAGCTCTGGTTGACTGGAAACCAAAGAGGGTAGAAGCTTAGCGTATCGAAATTTTTTGACTTAATTTGGTGGGCTTGATGCTGTGTCATTGGCCCCCTGTTTACCATAGAACCCCTCAGATTGATGACCCAGGCCCTGAATCTCGGCGAATTCGCCCAGGTGATAACGTTAGGCCCGAAAGGGACCTTTTCGAACCAAGCGGCTTCGGTCGTGGTCGGCGATAGCTCCGCCTCGATCAAATACACCAGCACTTTACCCGAAATCTGTATGCTCGCCGCAGGCGATGCCCACGCCCTTGGGGTGATCCCCATTGAAAACAGTAGCTCCGGCATTGTCGGGCCGACCCAAGATAGCTTGGTGGAAAACGAGGTGGTGGTGGTCGCTGAATTACAAATTCAGGTGAGCTATGGGCTGGTTTCGAGAGTACCTGTCGAGGAAGTGGAGACTTTTTACTGCCATAAAGTCGCCTTTGATCAGGTGATGTCGTTCACCGCCAAAAAGCTTTCTCAAGCGAAGGTTCACTTTGTGGATTCCAACATGGATGCGGCGTTTCACTTTGCCCGGTCCGGGCAAGACGAAAAGGTGGCGGCGGTGATGCCCTTGGTGGTGGCGCAAAAAGACGAGATCTTGCAGGGGGAAATCGTCGCTGAAGGGATCGAAGATTACCAGAACAATTGCACCCGCTTTTTGGTGGTCCGCAAGCCGGAAGAGGGCTATCAACCGGACTTTGGGCGTCAAAAAACATCTTTGGTGATTGAGTCCCACGAAGACAGGCACAGCCTGTTGTTTGAAATCTTGCGAGAGTTTCATGTGTTTGGCTTGAACTTATGCCGCCTGGAATCACGACCCAGCAAGGTTCACCGCTGGCAATACCGATTTTTCATCGACTTCATCAACAACCACCGCACCGAACCCTGCCTCGCCGCTTTGGCGGAGTTGGGGATCAGCTATAAAGTGCTTGGTTCCTACGACTCTCTGACATGACAATATTCTGGGCAACAGACCCGATTTTGGTACAATTGGGGCCATTGGCGCTGCGGTGGTATGGGCTGTTTTTTGCGATGGCTTTTTTGATAGGCACCTCTATTTTGCGAAGGATGTTCCTCGCCGAAGGCAAGCCGCTGCAAGACACCGACACCCTGCTCACCTGGGGGGTGGTCTCTGTGGTGGTTGGTGCTCGGTTGGGGCATGTGCTGTTTTATGAGCCCGCTTATTACTTCAGCAACCCTCTCGAAATCCTGGCAGTATGGCATGGTGGCTTGGCGAGCCATGGTGGAGCGATTGGTTCCCTGGCGGTGTTGTATGTTTTTGCCAAAAAACTAAACCATTCTTTTTTGTGGATTTGTGACCGAGTTGCGATCTTGGTCCCCATGACCGGGGCATTGATCCGCACCGGGAACTTTTTTAACTCCGAGATCATCGGTAAAGCAACAGACGGCACTTGGGGGGTGATTTTCGCCCGGATCGACGGAACCCCACGTCACCCCGCCCAGTTGTATGAGGCGGCTTGTTACTTGGCCATTTTCGGGGTACTCTTGTTGTGGTATAATGCCGCTAAATCCAAGGATTTTCAAGGTCGTATCTTAGGCTTGATGCTGATAGCGATCTTTTCGGCTCGGTTTGGGCTGGAGTTTATCAAAGAAAACCAAGTCGCTTTTGAGTCTTCCATGTCGTTAAACATGGGGCAGCTGTTGAGCTTGCCTTTCATGGCCCTAGGTACTTGGTTATTGCTGAGGAAAACAAAAACATGACTGTCATCTTACCGAAACATCATCACGCCCAAACGGCGCTCGAATCCCATCACATCACCTGTATTGACCCGGACCATGCTGAGAAGCAGGATATCCGGCCCTTGCGGATTGGGATTTTGAACATCATGCCGAACGTCAAAAGTTATGAATTTAACTTGCTGTACCCCTTGGGCAAATCGATTTTGCAGATCGACCCGGTTTGGATCAAGTTGAAGTCTCATAGCTACAAAAGCAGCAGCACCGTTCATTTGGACGAACTGTACATTGACTTTGATGAAGCGGTGAAGGACCAGCACCTCGACGGGCTGATCATCACCGGTGCACCGGTGGAAGAGCTGGAGTTCGAAGCAATCAACTATTGGGACGAAGTCAAAGAAATCTTGGAATACAGCCGGGAAAACATAGCGAGCACCTTAGGGATTTGCTGGGGTGCCATGGCGTTGGCAAAGATGATCGATGTCCCCAAAAAGCAGACCGCCAAAAAAATCTTTGGGGTATACTCCACCAAAAATATGGACCAGGGCCACAGCATCACGGGCGATTTAGACGACTATTTTGATTGCCCCCAATCCCGTCACGCCGGGTATGATGACCAAGCCCTGGAAGACGCTCGGGACGCCGGGTTGATCAACCTATTGGCCTATTCAGAAGATGCGGGGTACTCGATTTTTGAGACCGTGGACCAACGGTACTTGATGCACCTTGGGCATCCAGAGTACAATTCAGGCCGTTTGGTGGAAGAGTTTCACCGTGACCAAACCGCCGGAAGGGACGACGTCGACCCGCCGGTTGGTTTTGATGTGGACCGGCCTGTGAACAGCTGGCGGTCTCACCGGAATGAGTTTTTCTCCCAGTGGATCAAACATGTGTACCTCCACACCACCTTCTAAAGAGGGGCGAGGTTTTTGGTGGTGAGCCAAAAGGTCTGGTTTTCGGACTGGATCATCACCCAATCCCCTTGCCGCTTCGCTTGTTTGATCACAACGCCCGCTTGCAGCGGCCTGGCTTGCCCAAATTCCGCCCCTGGCCCTTCAAAGGCTGGCTGGTTTGACATCACCATCCACCGCTGACCCCAATCAAACAAGCCGGGGCTTGCCCATAACAGGCAGGCAAAAAGCACAAACCCCGTGGCGGTGGCGGACTGGGTCCAAAGGGAAGATTTTTTCTTAAAAGCCACCAATCCAGCTAAATAACAGCCTAGTAATCCAGCCCCATACACCCAAGATGGCAGGCTTTTGACCCATTGGTAGCGGGTCTTTGTGGGTAACTCGACGTTGAGCCGCTCGCTCAGGCTGCGGGCTTTGAGGGTGGCGGGCAAGAAATTTGGGCGTTGCACCAAGGCCTGCTGTATCCCATAAAACGCTTCGACGGGCCGGTTCTCGGCTTCCAAAACAGCGGCCAAATCCACCCACAGCTCTGGGGTTTCTTCTGATTTTAGTTGCCCTTTCAACTCCAACTCAATCGCTTGTAATTGTATCGACCTTTGTCCACCTGTCGCCGCTGAGGCTTTTTGATATTGTTCGTTCAGCGACAAATCGGCATGGGCTCCGGTAGCGGCGAAACAACAAAGGACAAGAAAAAACCAAAATTTCATGGGGCTATGAAGGGAAATAGAGGTGCTTTAATTTGATGAATAATCTCTCTAAACTTAACAACCGATTTCCTTGAGAGGCCAAGGACTGTTGGGTTTCTTGGACCCAATCAAAGGCAAGCAGGTTATTGGCTAGCGGCAGTTTATTCGACCCGGCGAGCAAATGTTTTTCCGCTAAGGGCCGCCGGACCAATGGCCCTTGTTGGGCCTTGGCGAAGCTGAGGTCTCGTAACCATCGGGCGAGGAACTCTAAAAAGAACTTGTCCAGGTCTTGTTTGACCAAGCTCGCCAACCAGTCCAACCGATCCACCCATTGCTCTGGCCCTGGGGCCTCCATCATTTCGGCGACCTGGGATTCTAGACCCAAGAGTTTGCCTGCCTTATCAATCAAGTCCTGGCGGATTCTGCCCTCGCTGTAGGCCAGGATCAGCTCATGAACCGCCGGTTCGAGCGCCGCTTGTCGGGTCAGGATCTCAGCCAATTCGGCGTTATCCAACCGCCCAAAGGGGATGCGTTGGCACCTAGAAACCAGGGTTTCTAACAGACTGGTTTCGTCTTCAGCCGTGAGGATCAACAGGGTGTCTAAGGGTGGCTCTTCTAATATTTTTAAAAAAGCGTTGGACGCCTCTATGCCGAGCTTGTCCGCCTGATTGACCAACACCACCCGCTTGGAAGCGTACATCGGCTTTAAGGACAACCGGCTGATCAGCTCTTTGATTTGGGCGATTTTGATCTGGCGGCCGTCCGGTTTGATGACCAGGAAATCAGGGTGATTTTTGGACACAAACAACCGGCAGTTTTCGCAATGCCCGCAACTGTCTTGGGTCCGGCAGTTGAGCTGTTGGGCATAACCACGAGCCAAGGTCGCCTTGCCTAACCCGCTGGGGCCAAGGAACAGGTAGCCCGAGGGGACATGGTCATGGACCATCGCTTGGTCTAGCCGTTGCTGCACTTCGATGTGTCCGATGATTCCTGGGATCATGATTCGATCAGCTTCATCACCTTGGATAAAACCGCTTGGTGGACCGTTGCAATCGGCTGTTCTGCATCAATCACCACAAACCGGTTGGGGGAGCCTTGGGCGAGGTCAAGGTAGCCTTGGTTCACTCGTTCAAAAAAGCTTTTTTCTTCTGCTTCAAGCCGACAAAGTTCCTCCCCACGTAGGTGGATTCGCTCTTTGGATACTTCGGGGCTGATGTGGAAAAAAAAGGTCAAGCTTGGGGTGATCATCTTGGCTTCCAAAGGTTTTAACCAAGACAAGTCCAACCCCCGGCCTCCGCCTTGGTAGGCGATGGTGGCGTCGTGGAATCGGTCACACAAGACCAACTGGCCTGAGCCTATCGCCGGTTTGATCACCTCGCTGAGGTGCTGCATCCGGTCGGCCATGTAGAGCAATAACTCTGTTTCAGCGCACATCGCTGCATTGGCTCGGTCGAGCAACAAGGCCCGAATTTTGACACCGATTTCTGTGCCGCCCGGTTGTTTGGTCAGCAGGGGCTCCAGCCCCAAATCGACAAGAGCGTCTTGCAGCAACTTGATTTGGGTTGTTTTCCCGCACCCATCAATGCCTTCGAAGGTCACCAGCATTTAGACCCTTTGGATGTTGGCGCCTAGTTTCCCAAGCCGTTGGTCGATACTGGCGTAGCCACGGTCAATCTGGCTGATGTTGTGGATTTCGCTGGTGCCATCGGCGCAAAGAGCGGCGAGCAACAAGGCCATACCGGCCCGGATGTCAGGGCTGGACATGGTCATGCCTTTTAAGTTTGCTGGGCCGACAACCACCGCTCGGTGAGGGTCACACAACACAATCTTAGCACCCATACGGATCAGCTTATCCACCCAAAACAACCGGCTTTCAAAGAGCTTTTCGTGGATCAATACCGTGCCGGTGCACTGGGTCGCCACCACGGTCATGATGCTGGTTAAGTCCGCCGGGAAACCGGGCCATGGGGCGTCGTCGATTTTAGGGATCGAATCATCGATGTCATTTTGGATCACCAAGCTTTGGTCCGCCTTGATCAACAGGTCGTCTTCCCCGACCTTGGTCAGTTCCACCCCAAGCCGTTTGAAGGCGGTGGAGATTTGCCCCAGGTGTTTCCACCCTGCTTTTTCAATGGTCAATTCGCTTTTGGTGACCACCGCAAGCCCAATGAAGCTGCCCACTTCGGTGTGGTCGGGTTGGATTGCGTACTCACATCCCCCTAGTTTTTCCACCCCTTCGATGACCAACAGGTTGCTGCCTACCCCTGAAATCTTGGCACCCATCAGGTTCAACATTTCGCATAGCCCTTGGACATGGGGCTCACAAGCAGCGTGGTAGACCTCGGTGCTCCCCTTCGCCAAAACCGCCGCCATGATCAAATGCTCGGTGGCCATGACGCTCGCTTCATCAAGCAATAACTTGGCGCCGGTCAACCCCGATTGGGTGACTTGGTAACAACCGTTTTCCAAAACAAACTTCAGCCCCAAGGCTTCAAGCGCATGGACATGGGTGTCTAACCTACGTTTGCCGATGGCATCCCCGCCGGGCTCGTAGACCGTCGCTTCCCCAAACCGCATCGCCAAAGGCGCAGCGAGCAAAAAGCTGCCACGGATGGACCTGGATAAAGTGGGGTCTGGCTTCGAATGGATCAGGTTCGACGCATCAAACTGGTAGCTATGCCCTCCCTTGAAGGTGATCGCCACCCCAAGCCCTTCGAGGATTTCCTTCATCTTGATGATGTCAATGATGTGCGGCAGGTTGTGCAGCACCACCGGCTGGTCGGTCAAGAGCAGCGCCGCCAACACAGGCAACGCCTCATTCTTGTTCCCCGATGGCCGGATTGAGCCGCTCAGCTTGATACCACCTGTAACAATAAACTTTTCCATTGCACCGCCTTAAATAGTCAGATTTCGTCAAGCCCCAGTGTTCCAGAGGCGGCCCTAAAGGTCAATTGGGAGAAAGGTATGGAGGGAGTTTTCGTTGTTGGTTTGGGGAGGAGGCTTTTCCCGACCTACCTTAGGAAAGCGAAGTAAGGTTAGTTTCCTAATAATTATAATCTAGGGTGCATCGGTGAATATCTATCCTGGCTAATCAAGGGAATTTGGAGTTTTTCTTCAATTGTGAACAGCACCCCAATTAAGGAGGGTCTTTTGATGAAAAGATCAACTTTAGGGCCACCTAAAAGATATCTGTTCCATGCTCAAGACAAGGAGAAGAATAAGTGCTGGAAAAAATGATTGGAGAATGAATGCATCTGGCATTTACTTTACTGATGAAAGCTAAGTGCCTGCGGCTAGGTATGTTCACCACTACGGTTATGAATAGCTATATGGTACTATAGAGTTTTGCATTCCTGCAGTAGGTTGACCAGTAGATGTGGAGGGTTCAAGTCTGAACGTCTGGAAAAACTGATTTTCTTGGATCGAAATCTGGATAGGTACCTATACTGGCGCAAAAAAAAGATTTTATTTGTGGTGATTTTATATATTCTGACCTGAATATCAAAAGCATGGTGCCCTGTGCCGGAAAATCCTCTAATAGTTAATCTGGAACGAATTAGGTAGCGAGTTAGTCAAAACAGGAATTTGAGGTAATGGTATGGTAACTAAATTGAAAATTTTGGAAAACAGATTTCCCGTAGTGGCCTGCTTTTAATAGGCTAAATAAAGACTGAATTAAAAATTTCATTCTATTGAAATAAAGTTTGGATGAATGTAATCTTTCGTTTCTAGTTACATGGACTAGTTGTAGATTTTTTCAAAAATTAAACAAATCTAAATGGAGATTTCAATGGTTGGAAGTCAGTGGGGAATCTGGGATTTACACATCCACACGCCTGTATCAATTGTGCAAGAGTACGGGGGGGGCAGCTAGAAAGCTGGGAAAAGTTTATCGACGAACTCGAAGCGTTACCGGATTCATTCAAGGTTTTGGGTATAAATGATTACCTGTTCATAGATGGGTATAAGTATCTTAAGCAAGAGCAAGATTGTAACGGGCGGTTGCCCGGAAGAACTCTATTGCCGGTTTTAGAGTTTCGACTGGATGCATTGGTAGGTGCGGCTTCAACAAAAAAAATAAACTACCATGTAATTTTTAGCCCAGAAATCCCTTCTGATGAGATCGAACAGGCGTTTATTCAGCAGCTTAAGTTGCCGGATGGACTTCCGCTAACTAAAGTGAATTTGGAGAACTGTGGAAAACGCTTAAAGGATGGAGTGCCACCGGATAAGGTTCTAAATGTTACCAATTTACAATATGGTTTTAATAACTTTGAAATCAAAAAAGATGAATTTTTCCGACTCTTAAGGTCAATACCTTCATGGACAGATAAGTATATCACAGCTGTCGGAAAATTAGAGTGGGACGAAATGCGATGGGATTCAGCACCTGAACTAAAAAAAGGGTTTATCAATACTGCTGATTTCGTTTTTTGTGCGAGTCCAACGGTAGAAAAAATAATCTCGCACGTGGGCGCATTGAACTCCGAAGGTATAAACTCCAAGTTATTACATTGCAGCGACGCACATAAGTACACTTCAAATCCAACCGAACCCGGAAGGTTAGGGCACTGTTTTACCTGGATTCAAGCAGAGCCAACTTTTGAAGGCTTAAGGCAAACATTATTTGCCTATGAGTCGAGGGTTCATTTTGGGACGACACCTCCGCCTGCTCCGATCCATCAAATGAAGCATGTTGAATTCAAGTTTCCAGAGGGATTGAAATATAACTCTAGCGATCAGGATGCCCCATTCTGCCTTTCAGGGTCGGAGTTGACTATAAATTTCCATTCAGGTCTTACCTGTTTGATTGGAGGTAGAGGAAGCGGGAAAAGCACGATCTTAGAGACTATTGCCTCAAGGTTTGAGCCTGATAAAATTGGCGAACTAGAGCATCTAAAGGGGTTGCCGGAGCTAGATTTGGATCAACTTCTAAGTTTTGATGATCATAGTCTTTCAGCAAACCCCGTCTACATTGCCCAAAATCATATATCTGATCTTGCTGCTCAGCCTAGCCGGTTGACTAAAATCATTCATGAGTCCTTAAAAAAACCGTCGGAATTAGTACTAAAGGAGGGCCTGATTAGGGACGGCGTTAAAGGATTGGCAGCTGCTGATAATATCATTTTAAGTCTGATTGATGTTGAAAGGGAAATCTGGACTATCACTGAAAGCATCAAATCTGATAAATCAATAGCTTCCAAGCTAGTTTCTTTAGGTATTGAAAAACAACAAAAAAGTGTAAGTGAGCGATCAGCTATTTTGGCCGGCCTTGAAAGTGCTGAAAAAAGGTATAAAAGGTTAATACGGGGAATCAACGAACTCAAAGCGGAATTCAGTCCGCCGTGTGAAGCTGAAAATCTATGGGATCAATTGGTTAACTCGATACTAGCTCAACTTGAAAAGCTGGATCTCGACTCAAGCGACCTGACCCGCAAGGCAGCATTACAAGAAGTTGAAACTGCAAAGGAAGAAAGAGACAAAGTCCTGGAAATACTCCAACAAAAATTGGTTGAGATTAGCATCTCTGAAGAAGATATTTCCGATATAAAAAAGGCGCAGGAAAATCTGAGCACTCGTGAACACATGCTAACTGACCTCCAAAAAACAAAAGCCAAACTTGAAGCAACTTTAGAATCTACTCCAGCCTTATAGTTAGAGGCTGAAAAGGCCACCTACACGCTGCAGCTTAAGGAACTACTGGATAGTGAGTTTGGAATATTGAAAGAGGCTAGTGAGAGAATTAAACCTATAGAAATGACCGTTCAGTTTGATGAGTCAGCGGCTTGGCAGGAGTTCTTGAGTTTTATTGAACAAGAGGTAAAGAACCGAAACCCGGATCGACGAATTTATCGGGATTTAATCACTCGGTTTATGACGGATCATAGGCAGGAGCTATTGTCTAATAAAGAGGAGTTTCTTAGTAACCTGAAAAATGAGGGTACACAAAATCATAAATTCATGTTGGCTACATTTACATCACCGTGTTTTTTTCAACGTGCGATTTATCGATACTATCAATCTTTTTCTAATGTATTGAAATTCGGCCAAATTAAGATTTCTTATGATGGTAGAGAACTTACAAAAACATCGTTTGGGCAGCGATGTACTGCGGTTTTAATGATTTTACTGAGCCGTGGAAATAACCCAATCATGATCGATGAACCGGAAGGGCATTTGGATTCCCCATTGATAGCCAATGAAATTGTAGATGTGCTAAAGAAGGTAAAGCGGAAGAGACAAGTAATCCTGGCTACGCACAATGCTAATATTGTAATTAATGGCGACGCAGAGTTGGTTAATTTGGTGACAATGGATCAGCACGGTAGGACTAAGGTTACCCCAACCTGTATCGAAGACTTATCTAAGAGAATCGACCTTTTAAACCTAGAGGGCGGAGCTGAAGCATTTCAATTGCGGGAAAATAAAATTCTAAAAGGATATCCAATTGATCGCAACAATAAGTAATCAATGCGATTTGTAGATTAATGGCTTCTCTTCAGTTAATTTGATTTCTGAAGAGAACTCCCAGGGGACCAGTGACAGTTTATCTGTTCTTATTATAGGGGGCCTCCAGGTTTTTTGGGGTGCAAAACCTAGCCTCTCCTGATCCGCTTTTCGCATCAAGTACAGTTGTATTCATTCATAGGTAGACTGACTCCCCAGGCCAATCGAGGGGGCCATGGGAACCGGTGGACCAGCACCCTCAGCAGTTTTTGGTAGTCAGGACTTGGGTTGCACTCTGATACAAACAAGCCGCCATCGGGTTTGAGGGGCCGAAAGCGGCTGTAGCTACAGGACCTATATGTTTGATTCCCAAAGCCCAGGTTTTTTTACCAGCGGTAACCCACCCTCTCGGGGAGAGGGTGCTAGGCTCGCCGGAGCCTAGGTGCTTCTAAGTCTACTTTTTGGTCATGGTCCACACGCCATCCCAGCCTTCTGGCGGTGGGGAGTTGGTGAAGTATTGGACCCGGTCAACCAGGAGCTTCGAGGGGCCGTCTTGGGGGTTGATGCCCAGGGCCTGTTCCAGGGAAGCGATCGCTTTCTTCCAGTCCTGCTGCAAATAAAAGCCGTAGGCCTCTTCGTATAAACCTTTGATCTCAAGCACCGGTTGTTCTACCTGCCCCTTTTTGCCTAGCAATTGGTAGATCGTCACGGGCTCAGACTTGCCGACCACGATGATGCTGTCGATTTTTCGGGCCTCAAAGTCGTCTTTGGCCAGTTCATAGGTGGTCTCGCTGATCAAGATCCGGGTGCCGTACTGTTTGTTGGCGCTTTCAAGCCGAGAGGCAATGTTCACGGTGTCGCCCATCA
>Ga0316204_10004999_pt1 | contig 22730 bp, 23 predicted proteins | sample 6monrhotite_MG_2_FD_205661 | JGI IMG/M metagenome (GOLD analysis project Ga0316204, IMG submission 205661) | Microbial mat bacterial communities from mineral coupon in-situ incubated in ocean water Damariscotta River, Maine, United States -... | ecosystem: Environmental > Aquatic > Marine >... | reverse complement strand
CCAAAGAGTCCTGCGATATCGAGAGACCGCGTTTAGCAAAATATTGTTGCAATAATCCTTCAATCATAACCTCATCTGGTGGTCCGATTTGCAGCAATAGCGACGCGGCCAGCCGCGATTTGAGATCTGGCAATATAACACCCCATTCCGCTACGGGAAGCGACGCCGTAAGGAGTAGTGGCTTTTTTTCTTCCCGTGCCCGATTCCAGAGATGAAAAATTGGCTCATCATCTTCACGATCCGCGTCATCAAGCGCCAGTCCGCCGGTATCACGTGTAAAAACACCAGAAATAGATGTTTTTCCTGACAATTTTCCACCGATCAAAATGGCGGTTCTATTGGGCCAGTTCTGTGAATTTTGCAGCTGCGCATGAATATCTGCATTGCTGTCTGAAATCAGATAGCCACCGCCCTGATTTGGCAAGGCAATTTCCAGTGGCAGGGCGATCTGGCTCACTGTTCGGGCTCTTCGCTCCCGGCCTCGTCATTGGCGGGGGCCGAAGGCGGCGGGCTGGCGCCACCTCCACGTAAAATTCGAAGAGCGCCAGAGCCTTGTTGCACTTGCCATCCACGGGCGCGCAACGCCCCGGCCAACGCTCCGATATCGCCACTATAGGTAACGCGCATAACCGAAATACCGCCCAGCGCGAGACTGGACGTCGCGGCCGACGAAACACCTGGAACAGATCGTACTGACGATTCTCCGCGGCCAACGGCTCCTACATCTGGAGTATTATACTGGACCGAGATTGTGACCGCACTTGATACGGTGGCAGTTGAATTTGCTCCGCCATCACCATCATTATTTGCAGACCCGCCACCATCCAAGGAATTGCCATCGCGTTCGTTTGAATTTGATGACCCAACGTCCTCAAGACCCAGTTCTCTTTCAAGCTCAGCCTCAAGCGCCGACAAATCAAACGAGTCCTCAATGATCAAGGATTTGTCTGTTTTAAGTACTCCGCGGGACAATGCTCCGGTATAAATATTATCAAAACGTTTTATGGCCTGATCCATCATTTCCGGAATTTTATCGCTGCTATTCACTTTCAATGTGAAATTGTTAATCAGTTTGTTATCCGGGCCATAGCGCGCGGTAAATTGCCCAGTCACCGGACCGCCAGGATATTCATAATGCAACCGAGCGATGGGAATAATCACATCGGCCGCGCCAAATTGATCCAATATATTCCGCCACCATAGACGGCTTCGGCGATCTGCCTGCCCGGCCGTCAACACCAGTGATTCGCTATCCGAACCATGCGGCCGCACATAATCTATCGCACTGTCTCCCGCCTTAAACCGGGCCCAGGCCTTTTGCCATTCTGTGCGGTTTTCAAATACCTGAGCAGAGCCGCCGCTCCACATGATAGGCAGCACCAAGAGAGGGGGAGAACGAAGCTTGCGCCCGCCAACACCCAAGATGGAACCAGCGCGCGCGCGATCAAACATGACACCCAGAGTTGCGATATAGCGCTTGGGACCGATTTGTTCCTGTTCAACGATGATTGCCGAAACCATATTATTGAGCGCACCATCCGAAAGGCCGCTTGTTTTGCCGCCTTGTGTCCGCTGATACAGCATGCGCCAAGCCTTGCGCTGCGCCTCTTCCCAACCCTTTTTGCGCGCGTCGAAGGAATCTTTGCCCGTGACATCGACATTCACACCATAGACTTCAAAATCTCCGGTGCTGGCGAGCGGGGCTACACCGCGTTCACTGCCTTCCAATTGCGCATAGACGACCGCACTGGCAATCATGAACAGGGCCAACAATATGACAGCAATTCTAATCTTGAAATCGGCGATAAAACTCATTTGCGCTCTTTTGACGATTATGACGTGGAAATCCAGCGGGGAGTTGTCTAATCGCTCATTGCATGAGTGAAAAGCAAAATGAGCCCGAATCGTACACTTATGCGAAAGCCGGTGTATCCATTGAGGCAGGCAACGCGCTGGTCAAAGCCATTGCTCCGTTGGCAAAGGCCACAGCTAGACCTGGTGCAAACGCGGAATTAGGCGGATTTGGAGGGTTTTTTGACCTGAAAGCAGCTGGCTATGAAGACCCCTTGCTGGTCGCCGCGAATGACGGAGTCGGAACCAAATTAAAATTGGCCATCGACTATGATCGTCACGACACAGTGGGAATCGATCTGGTCGCGATGTGTGTGAATGATTTGATCGTCCAGGGGGCCGAACCGTTATTCTTCCTCGACTATTTTGCCACTGGAAAACTGGAAAACGGTGTCGCAGAACGCGTTGTTGCCGGAATAGCAGATGGTTGCAAGACTTCCGGCTGCGCTTTGATTGGCGGAGAAACCGCGGAAATGCCAGGCATGTATGCCGATGGCGACTATGATTTGGCAGGATTTTGCGTTGGCGCCGTAGAACGCGATCAAGCCGTTACCGGCAGCAAAATGGCAGCGGGCGATGTCCTTTTGGGACTCGCATCCTCAGGAATCCATTCCAATGGATTTTCGCTGGTGCGCCGTTTGGCGAAAGATAAACAATGGAAACTGGATCGCCCTGCCCTGTTTGATCCCGAAATTCTACTGATCGAAGCACTGATCGCGCCAACCAGAATTTATGTAAAATCGCTCCTACCTCTAATGCAGTCTGGCCGAATCAAGGCGCTGGCTCATATTACCGGCGGCGGATTACTGGAAAATATTCCGCGCGTATTGCCTGATGGACTCCATGCTCATATCAATGCGGGCAACTGGGATCAGTCGCGATTGATGGCCTTCCTGCAGGCGCAGGGAAATATCGAGCCGGAAGAAATGGCACGAACATTCAATTGCGGCATCGGAATGGTTCTGGCGGTATCTCCAGATGAAGTGGCGGCGACCACAAGCGATCTGGAAAAAGCAGGAGAGACTGTGTTTCAGATAGGCGAAGTGCGCGAAGGTACAAAGGGGTGCACTGTATCGGGGGACTCGGACACCTGGTCCGCGATGCACGCATGGTCAGCAACACATGCGGGCTAAAAGGACTTCAGTAGCTGTCCTGATTTCGGGCAGAGGCTCCAATATGGGAGCACTGATTTACGCCGCAAAAGACGACAACTGTCCCTATGAAATAGCGCTGGTCGCATCGAATGATCCGGATGCACCCGGCCTTGCCCTTGCAGCAGCTGAAGGCATTACAACCTTCGCCCACCCGCACAAAGGCATGTCGCGCGAAGAACATGATGAAATCATGCACAACGCGATCACTGGTGCTGGCGCCGAATATGTCGTGCTCGCGGGTTATATGCGCATATTGTCGAATGAGTTTGTAAGCAAATGGACCGACCGGATGCTGAATATCCATCCTAGCCTGCTTCCAAAATATAAAGGCCTCGATACCTATCAACGTGCAATTGACGCGGGCGAAAGCCATGCCGGATGTAGCGTACATCTGGTTACGCTCGAACTGGATGACGGCCCTGTCCTCGCCCAAACCGAAGTCGCCATTTTAGCCGATGACGATGCCAACCGCCTTGCCAACCGGATATTGATTGCAGAGCATCAACTCTATCCCAAGACGCTTGCCCGATATGTCACCCGCGAAGAAGATCCGAAATGGATTTTGGGACAGGTACGCGAGCGCGCTCTGGCGCTGGAAGAAACCCATGAGCGTGATAGTTTCGGTTCACCGGGATGGCGGGTTGGCAGTGAGAAAACAGGAAAATATTTCGCCTATTTCACCCAAAAATTGCACGGCGAAGCAAGCGTTGGGTTGCTGGTCAAAACATCCGGCACAGACGAACAGACCGCCCTGCTCGAAGCCAATCCCGAGCTTTTCTACCTACCCAAATTTTATGGCAAAGGCGGATGGATCGCGATCCGTCTCGACATCGGACGGACCGACTGGGATTATGTTTCCGACTGGCTCCGCAAAAGCTGGCGGATGGTGGCTCCGAAACGGTTAGTCAAACTTCAGGATATTGCCGACGAATTTTAGGAACTTTATGTCCACTATGGGCGCAAAAGCGGAGATTAGGAATGCAGAAGCTATCCGCCGGAAGTCCGCCCCAATTATCGCCATTCCGAAGGAAGAAACTTCTTTCCGAAACGGCCATTGCCTGAACTTACTGCGCTTACACTATAATGGCTGAAAGCGGGTCGGAAGCGGTCGTAGAAAACCACTATGCCTAACGGGAGAAACGTCCAAATAGCGGACTTTAACGACAGGCTAAATCTTATCGAGATAATCCATATTTCTTACATATGCTGACAATAGCTGCATCGACATGAATAGCGGCAACCTCGGCGTCAATCTTATCAAGGTTAATCAAGGCACTCTCAAGTTGAATCAAAATTTCCCCAGAGCGCGCTTCATCATATTCTAGTTCGGGATCCATCGGATTTTACCTTTGAAACTATAGGTTCTGATTGCTCAAAAATACGTTGCCAATGCTCTAGTTCGTATCACCAACCGCTGTTCTTGAGGAATGTTCAGTGTTCACAGCGGGATCATTCGAATTGGAATGGCGTTGAAAGGCCAAAAAGGCCATAGCAGCAATCAAAATTACAACTACGGCGATTGGCGGACTTATTCGAAACTTGTTCATCGCTAGAAACCTTCCTAAAATTTGTTGTAAAAATTCATACGATCATTCAATTAGTGCATTGAGTATGAAAGAATGGCGCGCGCGATCACCATCGACCACCTTTCTCCTTTTTATTCTTCCGGTAATAATAAATGCCAATGCTAGCTGCGGCGATCATCAAGGCGATCAGTCCATATGCAATTTGAAATCTAACGGGCATGTTTATCCTTTTCCGCTTTTGCCTCATCAGCAAACTCACGAGTTATCTCCGCATCAAGTTTTTCGAGCGGGTGCAATATTCCTGCCTCGCGCTTTTCGGCGGCAAGCGCTTTTACCGCCCAAGCCGCTGCAGCCAAGGCGGCAATGTTTCTTCGGCTCTCGAGTGAATGGGTTTCCGCTATTCGGCGTTGATGAGCCTCTTGGTCACGGCAAGTGGCTGCTGAAACACGCATGTCTGATTGTGCCAAAAAATATTCCTTCCGACCGTTAGCGTTTCATATTCTCAAGCCCCGGAACGGCACCTGACTTTGCCGAAGTGTTTGACGCATTGGTCTTTTTCTTTTCTACTTCATTGGAGAACATGCGGTTTGCTGCAGCAAAATCATCATGTGTGTCGATTTCGGTCCAATCCAGACCCGTGATATCTAACGCTCGAAATTCAGTCCCTCGCGTCATCAGCCACTCATATGCTGCCTCGTAATAATCTTGTAGATGGCCGGATTGCCCCATCATCAATGTCAACTCGGCAAACAGCAGTTTGGCGGTCGCCGCGCAGATTTTCTCGACCCCGATGGATTCTCCATAGGCAATTTTGGGATCGATAGACTTGCTCGCTTGGAGAACTCGCAATTGATCATCGACAATCACTTTCACCTCTTCGGCATCCAACTGGATATCCCTGTCAATGCACAATGCATTCTGGAAATCGCTTGCTATCAAACGGCGCAGGATTTCCGGATCGAAGACCACATCGGCGTCAAATTTGATGAAGCTCGTGTTTCCGACGGCTTGCGCAGCCAACATCAGAGAATAGCCGGTGTTGGTTTCTGTGTATCTGTCGTTGGCCACGAATGTCACCTGAAGTTCTGGAAAGGTTGTACTCACGAAGCGCCGAATACGCTCCTCCAGATAACCGACGACAATGATAAACTCTGCAATACCGCAATTCTGGCAATTGCGGATCATTCGTTCAAGGATCGCTATGCCCTCGACGATCAGCAAACTCTTAGGGCAATCATCCGTTAACGGCCGGATACGCGATCCGACACCCGCCGCCAAAATGATGGCCTTGTGGGAGTGATTGATTTGTTGTGTCATACTTATCATTTCTCGTTTGTGCTGACGAAGCCAGATTACTTTTGAATAGGGTGCTGATTATTATGGCGGATCCGAAGTCCGCCTTCGACTGCGCGAAAGAGGCCCCAAAATACTTGGCTTACCGCGAATATCCAAAGCATAGGTTCGAGCGCATCGAGCAGTAGAGCAGCCGTCAGTATGAAAATGAACACACCTTCATTAAACTGCAGAATCTTAGGTTGTTCACGGACGAACCATTGAACGTTAGAGCGCAAACCAAAACCGAGGCCAGCCACTGTCTTGGCTTTTGTTCCGTTGGCGATTCCATTTGCATAGCCAGGGTTTTGTGCCATTTCGAATTCGATGGAGATATATTTGATGTAGCCTCGCAGTCCGTAAAACGCGATGCCGATCAAGGCTAAAAATACTGGTACAACGCTGCCGCTTTGGGTGAAGCTGGCATATGCCGCAGCGCCGAACCAGAGGGTAACTTGCACCTGATCGCTCACCCGATCAAGATAGCTACCAATCGGTGATGAGGTTTGGCGATAACGCGCCAACTGACCATCCATGCAATCAAGTACATGACTGATATGGATCAAGACCGCTGCCTTGATAAAATTCGGATAGCCGCCCACGATAACAAAGACGGCTGCCGCAACTGCCACAAGAAATGACATCCCCGTGATACGGTTCGGTGTGATCCAATTCTGCTCGGCAACCACAAAGTTAGCTGCGATCGCAACTGGAGAAGTTACAAAGGATGACCACCATTCATCATCCTTGGCCTTTGTAGCCCACAGCTTGTCCAGTTTACCAGTCATAAGCTAGAGGGCACTTGGCTGCTTGGTAATGGTGCAATCGGTACTATGTTAGTTTCAACCAGTTTGGTTTCAATTTGTCTGATTGGAATCACAACGTCCGCCGCCTCGGACTGCAGCGTCACCAGAACATCTTTGAGCGTCTGCAGGAAAAACCTGATGTCGAATGCAGACATCTCTCCGATGTTTCCCACTTGAAAAACCTTACCTTGGAAACAGCCCTTCCCTTCATAGATGATGATTGCTTTCTCGCGCAGGCGATCGCGTAACTCGCCAACGTTGACCGATCGGGGTGTTTTGACAGTCGTAAGGACTGAGCACATGTCGCTTTCTTCAATCAAAAATTCGAGGTTCAGATTGCGCATTCCTCGCCGGAGCTCATCAGCGCGCTTGCGGATTACCTCAAATCGTTGTGAAACACCTTCCTGCAAGATGTTCGTTAGTGCCTGATCTAAAGCGAAGAATAGAGGTACCGCCGGCGTGTTGGGCGTTTGCGAACGAGTTTTGAGAAAGTGGTAGAATGTCGCCAGATTCAGGTAGGTTGTGTTGGGCTTGTGAGTTTTGAGCTTCTTAAACTGTTTCTTTCGGCCGATCACAAAAGAAAGTCCGGGATAAGATCCAATCGCCTTGGAGCTGGAGCTGGAGCAAAAAGCGATATTGCATCCCTCCAAATCGACAAATTCAGCACCAACGCTGCTGACGCCGTCCACAACGAAAATCGCCTTGTGCGCTTTTGCTAATGCACCGATAGCCGCCAATGGATTCAACATGCCCGAGCAAGTCTCATGATGGACCATAGCAATCACATCAATCTTATAGCGTTCGAGATAGGCTCCGATCTTTTGTAGATCGAAAGGCTCTCCCCATGGTACTTCAATAAGATGGGTCTGTGAATTGTGAACCAAAGAGGTTTTGTGTAAGCGCTCGCCAAACTCGCCATTTGACAGGATGAGGATACTGCCTTGCCCGACAACCGAGGAGAGCATTGCTTCATTTGCAGCCGTGCCAGATCCGGTAATCACTACAGCGCGATAACGATTAAGTTCGTTGATCTGGAAAAGTGATAGAACTTTTTGCTCTATGTTAGTGAGAAGTTTATCAAAATCGACTTCCCGATGGCAGATATCCTCTTTCGTGATCGCCATCCTCAGGTTTTCAGCAACATTGACTGGTCCGGGTGTAAAAAGAAGATATTTACTCATGCTCACCCAATGGGACGTTGAGAAACGAACGGAAAACAGGCTATCATTAGCGCAGGCCTTTCGGATCGCTCATGCCGGTCTGTCGAGACCCCGGGCATGGCGATTATTTTTCCTGTCTCAGGAAAGCCAATCAAATGAAGTTTTGATCGTGAAGAGACACCGTCAGACAGAACTGCGTTCTATGGAATGCAACGACGTATTGTTTATATAGGATTTGATAAAGGCCATTGTAAGGCGTGCAGTGAATTAGATTGTCGACGCCAATAAACGTTAGAAGTCAAACTTCGAGGCCACGACTGCTCAATAATAGCAGCTGGTGCGGAGTGGTTGGACGAGGATCCTCCCTACACCCAACTAGTTAGGCTAATTTATCTCATTCCGATTCGAGTTTGCCTTCACCATGGAGGAGCCCATCCCCATCAGTCCTTTTCCTACAAGACGAGTCGGGAATGCGCTGAACAGATTGGAAATGGTTTTCGCCACATGTCGGTGCTCGCGACTAGCAGTCAATTTGGTAAAGTTTGGCCGTCTCTTGCGCGGCAGTTAGTTGGGGAAAGGGACATCGCGGGCAAGCCATCTTTTGTTCGGCAAAGGAGGAGGGAGGATATGCCAATCAAAATCTATTCTGTGAGTGCCACTCTAATTGAGAAAACTGGCTCACCCGCGATGATAGGATTGTTTTAACCAACCAGATCAAAAAGAACGATACGGTCAATAGTCCGTATGCTTACATGCCCGCTTCCACAGCCAGCCGCACCATATCGGCGGCGCTGGGTACATCGAGACGCTTCATCAATATTGACCGATGCATCTTGATCGTCCGCTCGCTGAGGTTCAGTTCATAGGCAATCTGTTTATTGAGCATGCCCTGGGCAATAAATTGCAGCACCTCGCGCTGGCGTTTGGACAAGTCTTTGACAATCTCAACCGCCCGCATACGCCGCGCCTTGGCAAGACTGGGCGCGTCGCTATCGATTTCAACTTGGGAACCTAGAAAATATTCCAATTCGCCATCATCATCAAACAATGGCGCGACCAGAACCGCATTCTGAAAAGGTGTGCCGTCTTTTTTGTAGTTCAGAATTTCGACCAGTACCGACTTCTGCTCTCGCACGCCGCGCTTAATTTCTTCGGTTAGCCAGGGCTCGGTTGCTTCGCCGGACAGGAAACGGCAATTGCGGCCGATAATGAAATCACGATCATATCCCGTGAGTTCGCAAAAGGCGTCATTGACGGCGATTAACGGATTATCCGGCAATCGCGGATCACTAATTACAGATGCAATGGGACTATTCTCTATCAGCGCCTGAACCGCAGTTCTGGGTCCAGTGAGGCCTTCCAGTTTGGAAGATTCGGGTTCATCACCTGTCATAGGATCACGCTATCTTAATAGCATGGGAATTGGCAAGCGGGATAAATCGCTCCCGCTTGCCTCATTATTCTATGCTGGCTTAGCCAACAATCTCGTCTTCACTGAAGAAATAGGCAATCTCAATAGCTGCATTTTCTTCGCTATCGCTGCCATGGACTGAATTGGCTTCCAAACTTTCAGCCAGTTCCTTGCGGATCGTTCCCGGCGCAGCATCTTCAGGATTGGTCGCGCCCATGATGTCGCGATTGGCCTGCATGGCATTTTCACCTTCCAGTACCTGCACAACAGATGGTCCGCTGGTCATGAAATCAACCAGTTCACCGAAGAAAGGGCGCTCTTTATGCACGGCGTAGAATCCTTCGGCCTGTTCTTTGGTCATGTGGATGCGTTTTGAAGCAACGACGCGCAGGCCAGCTTCTTCCAGCATCTTGGTAACAGCGCCTGTAATATTGCGGCGGGTGGCATCGGGTTTAATGATCGAAAATGTCCGTGTAACGGCCATGATAAAGCTCCATATTTTGGGGTTCGTAGAAAAGTTGCGCCGCCCTTAGCCGCTGCACTGCAACATGGCAAGTTTTGCTGTTAGGTGGCGTCCCGCCATTCTCCGGGTTTTAGGTCATCCAGCAGCCAATCTCCCACCTGCCAACGAACCAATCGCAGGGTTGGTAGTTCAACAGCCGCCGTCATTCTACGCACCTGACGGTTTTTACCCTCACCAATGGTCAGTTTCAGCCAACAATCCGGCACGGTCTTTCTCACCCTGATCGGTGGATCGCGCGGCCAAAGTTCTGGCTCCGCAATATGTTCGACTTCAGCAGGGCGCGTGACACCATCTTTTAACTCGACACCAGCTCGAAGCTTGTTCAAAGCCTCATCCTCGGCCTCACCCTCTACTTGCGCGAAATAGGTTTTTGACATTTTGTGCTTCGGATCAGATATCCTTGATTGCAATTTTCCATCATCAGTAAGTATCAATAAGCCCTCACTATCGCGGTCCAGTCGGCCCGCTGGGTAAACTCCCGGGATATCAATAAAATCGGATAATGTCTGACGTTCTGTCGGCGATCCTTTGTCAGTGAATTGCGAAAGCACACCATATGGTTTGTTGAAAAGGATCAATCGCGACATCCTGCCCTTTTGACAGTAGTGCGGTCTATCAGCAATGCTATTAGACAAGCTTTGCGCTAAAAGGCAAAGAGTTCGCTTACTTTTCGGGGAGAAACCATATGAAATCGATTATCTCCATCATAATTGCAGTAGCCATTGGTCTAAGTGTGGCTTGGGGTGGAAGCCAAGGGGGAACTTCGATCGGATCCCAGCCAGTATTTCTCCTCTGCGGCATATTTGCTTTTGCGGTAAACTGGTTGGCGTTCATCCCGGCGAGTATCTTTCAGACCGAAAAATATTATGATTTGACCGGTTCCCTTACCTATTTGACGGTGATTGTTGCAGCTTGCTGGTTGTCTGCACCACTTGATCTGCGTGCGATCATAGTTGCTCTCATGGTAGTAATTTGGGCTGGTAGACTCGGCACCTTCCTGTTTCGCCGGATCAGCGGAGATGGCAAAGACGTGCGCTTTGACAAGATTAAAACCAACCCGTTGCGGTTCCTAGTCACATGGACGATGCAAGGCACTTGGGTCGCTCTAACGGTTGCCAGTGCACTGATGATCATCACATCCGGTACACGCCTTCCGATTGATATTTTCGCAATAGTTGGCTTTTCTCTCTGGATTGCAGGCTTCTTGTTCGAAGTGATTGCTGATAATCAAAAATCACAATTTCGTGCCAAGCCAGAGAATAAGGGGCGTTTCATCAACACAGGACTTTGGGCTTGGTCGAGACACCCTAATTATTTTGGTGAAATCCTGCTGTGGACCGGCATCACCATTGCGTCATTGCCGTTGTTAAGCGGCTGGCAATGGCTCACAATCATTTCTCCGTTGTTTGTCTTTTTCCTTCTCACCCGCATTAGCGGTGTTCCTTTGCTCGCTAAGGTCGCCAAAGAACGGTGGGGCGATGAGCCGGCCTTTCAGGAATATATTGCAAGAACCCCTGTCCTCTTTCCAAAACCACCGAAATGACTTTTCAGGCTGTTGTCCGGCGCAGCAATATTTTTGCGTATACCCAACCGCCAAAGCCGCCTGCCAAGACCTGAGAGAGGAATCCCAAAGTTGATCGTGCTCCGCTAATGGGAACCGTTTGAAAGGTTACATACATCAGCCCAAGCGCCGTTCCGATGGCGGCAGCACCGGCTATCGGGTAAGCAACCGTCGATAGTTTTGGCAAAAAGCGCTTCAGCAGTCCGGCAATTCCAAATGCTATCAGAAATGAAACCACGATGATCACCAGATAGAGGTACATGTTCGAAAGATCGAACATAGTCATATTGAAACGATCACCAAAACTCACTGGTACATTATGGGCATTAATGACAAATTGAGAATTGAATATATTGGCCAGAATATAAGCTGCAACGGCTCCCCCCAGAAGACTAAACAGGAATCTAATTGTCGCCGGCATATCGTTTCTCCACCTTCAAGCTAAACGGTAGCTACTTTCGCATACGGATCAAGAATAATGAAGCCAGTGGACAAATAGCACATCATCTTTGATAGGTTAGCGAAGTTCCGGAGAAACTGAATATGCATTTGATGAAATTCACCCTCACCTGCCTAGCCATCGGATCAATGGCCGCATGCTCAAACAATGGAGCGTCATCCAGCGGTGACAAGACCAGCCAGTTGGCCGGAAGAGCAGATGCGGCTCCCATCAACTACGAGATCCAAATTGTTGCGGAAGGTCTTGATCACCCATGGTCGCTTGCGTTTTTACCCGATGCCACCATGTTGGTGACCGAGCGAACAGGCAAATTGCTGCATGTTCAATCGGATGGAACGCACAAGGCAATTTATGATTTCAATTCCGGTGAGCAGTTTCCCAAAGTTCATTTTGGTGCAGGAATGCAAGCCGGATTGTTTGACATTGTGCTGCACCCAGAGTTCGAAACCAACAAGCTAGTCTATATCAGCTATACCGGAAAACAACCTGACGATGAAAATACTCTGATACTCACGCGCTTCGAACTCAGCGGTGACGGCGATGAGTTAAAACTCGTAAATGGCAAACAGTTATTTGCCGCTTCACCGTCGCGAATTCAGGGTAATCACTATGGTGCCCGCATCACATTCCTGCCGGATGGAACGTTGCTGATGCCGGTGGGAGACGCTTTCCACTTTCGAGAGGAAGCGCAGAAACTCGACAATCATTTCGGAAAAATCATCAGGCTGAACAATGACGGGTCTGTTCCGGCGGATAATCCGTTCGTTGACAAGCAGGCAGCTTTGCCGGAAATCTGGTCCTATGGCCATCGCAACCCGCAAGGTATCCTCCTGACCTCAGATGGCCGAATCTTGTCCAATGAACATGGTCCAGCCGGTGGCGACGAAATCAATCATATCAAAAAAGCGGCCAATTATGGGTGGCCAACCGTCACCTATGCCCTCGATTATTCGGGCGGCCGTGTTTCTCCGTTTGAAGCGCTGGATGGAACCGAGCAATCGCTCGTGCACTTTACACCGTCAATCGCTCCGTCTGGCTTTGCACAATATGCAGGAGACGCGTTTCCCGATTGGCAGGGTGACCTGTTTCTTTCCGCACTGGCGCTCAAGCATGTTCGACATATCGATATGAATGCAGATGGTTCTCTGGGTAAACAAATGGAACTTTTTGGCGAATTGGATGCAAGGTTTCGTGACGTGAGAAGTGGTCCCGATGGTTATCTTTACCTCCTGACCGAAGATGATGGCGGTAAAGAAAGCAAGATACTGCGCGTCGTTCCCAAATAGCTTTCTGCTTTGCTATTGTGCTGAAACTCGAGAATTTTGACGCTGAGACCTTCCTCCGCGATTATTGGCAGAAGAAACCGCTTTTTATCAGAAATCCCTGGAATGAGTGGCGCAATCCTCTGCAGCCCGATGAATTGGCTGGATTGGCTTGCGAAGACGATATTGAATCGCGACTGGTTGTCCAAACGGATCATGAATGGAAAGTCGAACCTGGCCCGCTGGGAGAATCTCGATTCGGCGACTTGGGAAACAAGCACTGGACTTTGCTAGTACAAGCCGTTGACCATTACGTTTCGCAGGTCGCAGAATTGATCCGACCATTTCGGTTCATTCCCAATTGGCGCATCGATGACGTCATGGTCAGCTATGCAGCCGAAGACGGCGGGGTCGGGCCGCATTTCGATCAATATGATGTTTTTCTAATCCAAGGACTGGGAAAGCGCCGCTGGCAAGTCGGCGCAGTTTGTGATGAGAATTCAAAGCTGGTACCAAATGATCAGTTAAAACTGCTCGCAGAATTTGAAGCCTCGGATGAGTGGGTCTGCGAGACGGGTGACATTTTGTATATTCCGCCGGGACTGTCACATAATGGCGTTGCAATCGGACAAGATTGCATGACATATTCCATCGGTTTTCGCGCACCGTCTCAATCGGAACTGTTAAGCCACTGGGTCGATGAATTGCCTGCAATTATCGATGACGATAGATACGGCGATCCTGATCTCGGGCTTCAGGAAAATCCAGGTGAAATCCTACCCAAAGCACTGGATCGTTTGCATGGCATGGTTGACACATCATTGGCAGATAGGGATGATTTCATCGAATGGTTCGGGCTATACAATAGCGCGCTCAAATATCCTGATATCGACTGGTCTCCAGAAAAACCAATCTCTGTCGATGAACTTCTGGATAAACTAGAAACAAATCAAATTTTGTTAAAAAACCCGGCTAGCCGATGTTCTTTCATTCGGCAGGGGTCAGAATTTGCAATACTGTTTGTTGATGGCCAGATGTTCGAATGTAAAAAAGATGCGAAGCATGTAGCCGAGCAATTTTGTGCGTCAGGAAAAATAAGCCATTCGACCGGAAATGTCCGTTCCCCCGAGGCGATCTATTTGCTCAAACAGTTGTACAATCAAGGCAGTCTATATTTGGATCAGTGGGATTATGATCACGGACAATAGGGCTCCAAGACCTCAGGCAGCTTCTATTTTCCGCCAATAAGTAAATTTGTTACAACTCCGCCATCAGGGTCTTTCGTGACCGAAACGTTGAACACTTGGCCATCTTTTTGCTCACCGCCGATCATCTTCATATCGCCAGTCTTTATTTCCGTTCGGATATCAATTCCGAGAGATTTCATTTGATCTTTATAAAAATCCAGAACCTTTTCCTGACCATCGTCACTTTTAAACACAACCATAGCACCAGATTTACCGTCGCCCATGCCTTTGATGCTAGTCTGGACATCCGCACCGGGATATAATTTGACACCCATCGGCAAATCTTCAGATGCCTTGTTTCCGGTGGTAAACTTAACTTCGCCATCTCCCGACTTGATGGTCACTTCGGCATTTTCATCATCTCCACTCAGGGAATAACTGCCTTCGTTGCCCTCGCCGTCATCAAATGTACCTGACGCTACTTCATCATTTCCGCCGCAAGAAACCATCAACAGCACAGCAGGCAGGATCAACATTTTTTTCATAATTGGAATTCCATATTTAACACGCGACCAGCAGATAGCTTACCGTTGTTTGTCTGGTTTCGCAAACTATGGGCCTTCAACCCACCGGCCTGCATCCTGTTTCCAATAGCGCGGTGTCACATTTGCTTTAGCAGATAAATCACGCCAAGCGGTCCGCGCCTCCCCTATCTCGTCTTCGGTGAAGAGGTAAAACGCGCGTTCAAAATCCAACGCCTCAACACGCCATTGACCGTCGGCAAGGATGACGAATGTCGCCGCGTTTGGTGCATGGCATTTGTTCGAAATCAGGATTGGTTGCACTTTTTCATGCTCTGACCCGCCAAAATCATGTGCTAAAAAGCTCGTCGCATTTTGAGTCCACAAAGCCTTGCTTAAACTGTTTCTGTGATTTTCATCCTCGGAGACCAACAACACCTTGGTATTCGAATCCAGACACTTACCAGCTAATATAGGCACCAATTTTTCCGCAGGATCTCTGGTTAGATGATAAAAATCAACCTGCATATCAATGACTTAAATTAGATGTGCGAGAATGGAAGATATCATTTTTCAAAATTATCGACGATATATTGGTTGAGCAATCGCACACCATATCCCGTCGCTCCCTTGTCCCAGAGTGGTCCGGGCTTATCTGCCCAAACCATCCCTGCAATATCAAGATGTGACCATTTCACGCCATCCTTGATAAACCGCTGCAGGAATTGAGCTGCCGTAATGGACCCAGCTCCCTTGCCGCCAATATTCTGCATATCGGCGATCGGAGAGTTTATCTGTTTGTCATAAGCGGCAGTCAACGGAAAGCGCCACAGCGGGTCTCCCGATTTCTTGCCCGCTTCCAGCAACTCATCAGCCAAATCATCGTCATTACAGAAACAGCCGGCATGCTGATCACCCAAAGAGATGATAATCGCACCGGTTAGAGTTGCCAGATTGATAACAACTTCAGGATCAAATTCCTCCTGCGTCCAGTGCAAAGCATCGGAAAGAACGAGGCGACCTTCCGCATCGGTGTTCAAAACCTCTATAGTCTGACCACTCATGCTGGTGACCACATCACCGGGGCGTTGGGCGTTGCCATCAGGCATATTCTCAACCAGCCCGCAAACGCCGACAACATGCACATTGGCTTTGCGACCTGCCAGGGCTTTCATCGTACCCGCTACCGCTCCTGCGCCGCCCATGTCGAACTTCATATCGCCCATACCGGGACCAGGTTTCAAGGATATACCGCCCGTATCAAAGGTCACACCCTTTCCGACCAATGCAAGTGGCTTTTTCTGGCTTCCATCCGTTCCGTCCCAACGCATGGCCAACATCCGCGGCGGCTTTACCGAGCCTTGGGAAACGCCAAGCAACGCTCCCATGCCCAGTTTTTCCATTTCTTCCTGACCGAGAACCTGAAACTCTACACCAAGTTCCTTCAATTCTTCGCAACGCTCAACGAAGCTCTCCGGATATATTACATTGGCTGGCTCCGCCACAAGTTCGCGGGTTAAAGCCACTCCATCTGCTACAGCATTTAGATCACGCCATTCCTTGGCGGTCTCAAGATCTTGATCAAGGACCGTGATAGTTTCCAAAGTCGGTTTTTGTTTCTCCGGCATTGTCGTGCGGTATTTATCAATCCGCCAACTCCTTAGTTTCGCTCCAAAAACAAACCGTGCCAGCTGCCACTGGTCCATTCCGCCTTGGTGAATAGCAAGATGTTTAGCACCGGACGTCAGGATTTTCGCGACGACAGCTCCGCCAGCAGATTCAACGGTCAGCTTCTTGCCTTTGCCTATTCCAGCTAGAAAAATCCGCTTTATCTGCCCCGATTCTTCCACGAAGGTTTCAAAAATCTCTCCGGACTTCCCTTCAAACCGGGCTGATTTTGCCGCACTGCGAACAAGGTCAGCCTGTGCAATTGCAAGTTCCGCTCCTTCGAGCTCATCTTTTCCAATGGCAAAAGCCAGCACATCAGCATTTTCTGGGCAGGCACTAGCAAAGGCAATTTTCATGGGAGTTCTGTCCTTTTTCAATTTCTTATTCGGGTATTCAACGCTGTCTCTAGCCATATATAGGCTCCGACATTCCTTGAAAGATCAATGATGGATTTGCAATGGATGAATTTGCGCGCTTAATCCATATCAATCAACCGTTCATCAAAATATGCCAAAGATGGATTGCAGCCAAATGTTTCTGGTGCAATAGGCGTGAAAATGATCGCAAGCTCTATAGCTTACAATCTGTTTTTTGGATGATTTTCTAGGCAAAGAGGTAAGATAGTCAGTCGATGAAATATCAGATCGCTCTGATTGCATCTATTTTTGGGCTGACGATTCCAGCTCCAGGTGCCGCTTTGTCAGCACAGGACGAGAAAATTCCAGAGTCTTCGAAAAAGGATCAAATTGAATTTAGTGCCGACGAACTAGACTATGACTTTGAAAATGATGTTGTCACTGCAGAGGGCAACGTAATTCTTGATCGGCAAGGATATAAACTGCAGGCCGATAAGGTAGTTTGGAACCGAAAATCGGGAACTGTTGTAGCATCGGGAAATGTTCGTTCCACTGATCCAGAAGGCAGCATCGCCTATGGCGACAGGATCGAACTGACCGACAGTTTGCGTGATGGCGTCGTCGATAATATTTTGCTGGTAATGGAAGATGGACGGCGATTGGCTGCCCTAACGGGAGACCGACTTGCAGATGGTACGCTCTCACTGAACAATGCCGCTTATACAGCTTGCGCTGTAACCACTGAAGATGGCTGTCCCAAAAACCCCAGTTGGCAGATTAAGGCAGTAAAGGTCCATTACGACCCCATCAAGAAACGCGTCAACTATGATGGTGCTCGGATAGAGATTTTTGGATTGCCGGTGATTCCTCTCCCCGGTCTTTCCCATCCAGTCAGCAACGAAAATCGCAGCGGAATTTTGGTTCCAAATATTAAATTCAGTGCCGCAAACGGCGCATCGTTTTCGGTGCCTTATTATTTCAGCATTGCTCCCAATGAAGATGCCACAGTCAGGGCGCACGTCTTTACCGGCGTAGCGCCAATGCTCAGCGGCACTTATCGCTATCTCGATGAAAAAGGTGCATTTCAGTTAACGGGTTATGCGACATCCAGTTCCCGTATATCTCGAGATGGTGCGCCCATATTAGCCAATTCCCAACGCGATTTTCGCGGATATTTTGCGACCAGCGGGCGCTTTCGTATCGACGACAAATGGACATTAGCGCAGTCGGCCAGGCTCGTTAGCGATCGAACCTTTTTGCGCCGCTATGACATTAGTGATGATGACAGCCTGCGTTCAACGATAAACGCCGAACGAGTCAGCAGTAGCAGCTATTTGTCCATTGCCGGTTGGGCATTTCAGACTCTTCGCTCAAACGACCCCCAAAATCGTGTGCCAATCGCACTTCCGGTTATCGACTATCGCAAGCGATTTGCGGAGCCAGTTCTGGGTGGAAGAACTCAAGTTCAAGTTAACACCTTGGCCATTGAACGAACAGCCGGACAGGATACTCAGCGGGCATTCGCATCCGCTCGCTGGGATCTAAGAAAAATTACCCCTTTGGGGCAGGAGATTACTTTCACAGGCTTTGCACGCGGGGATGTCTACCACAGTGACGACAACGCATTGAATGAAACCGCTGTTTATCGGGGACGAGGCGGCTGGCAAACGCGCGCCATAGCCACTGCTGCCATAGATGTTAAATGGCCCCTCATAGGCCAAGCTTTTGGCGGAACCCAAACCATAACACCGCGATTGCAGTTGGTGGCCACACCTGCTCTAGCCAATCTGTCGCTTCCAAATGAGGATGCCAGAGCGGTGGATCTGGAAGACAGCAATCTTTTCGCACTCAACCGATTTCCCGGCCATGACCGATATGAAGATAATGTACGCGCCACTTACGGCTTGGAATGGCAACTTAATCGACCGCATCTGGCGATCAACGCAATTGTCGGTCAGAGTTATCGCCTAGCCAACAACAGTAACATCGTACCAATTGGCACGGGGCTCTCTGGCAGATTCTCGGATATTGTCGGTCGAACAAATGTCCGGTTCAAGGACATCGTAAAGTTTACCCACCGCTTTCGCCTTGACAAGAACAGTTTTGCCTTCCGTCGAAATGAAATTGACGCCACCGTGGGCAGTCGAAATACTTATGCACAGATCGGCTATTTGCGTTTAAACCGAAATATTGCTCCAACATTGGAGGACCTTCGTGATCGGGAAGAAATCCGGATTGGAGGCCGCTATCAGCTTGACAAATATTGGTCCATCTATGGTTCTGCTATTGTTGATCTGACCGATCGAAAGGAGGATCCTATATCTGTGGCTGATGGCTATGATCCGGTGCGCCATAGATTGGGCGTTGCATATGATGATGGATGTCTATCAATGGGCGTAACTTGGCGATATGACTATGAAAATACAGGCGATGCGCAGCGAGGCAGTACTTTCCTCTTCCGGCTGGCATTGCGGAACTTGGGTGTGTAAGGCGTAAGACAACGCCAAAGAGGTACTCATATTGGGTTCAGCAGCAACCCTTTATGAGAAGGTCAGAATTAATATCAACGTTTTGAAAAGAAACGAAAAATGAAACTTATGCGTATCAAGAAACTTCAAAATCAAGCCACCATTGCCGCGATTGTAGGTATGGCCATTTCATTGTCCGTACCCGGGAATGCACAAACCGTTAGCGATGGATCTATTCCGTCCACTGGTTTGAATATTCCCGAAAAACTAACGATTTTTGGTGAGAACAACCCCAATATTCGTCGTGCTACGGCAGTTGTTAATGGCGATATTATAACGGGTACGGACGTCAATCATCGACTTGCACTCATCGTTGCAGCAAATGGCGGTGAGGTTTCAGATGAAGAACGGCAGAGATTGCGTTTGCAGGTTCTTCGTAATTTGATCGATGAGACGTTGCAAATTCAAGAAGCAGAAGCGAATGAAATCACCATTACAGACTCAGAGGTTGAGTCGACTTTTCAACAGGTTGCCCAACAAAATTTCAAACAAAATATCAACGCCTTTGATCAATATCTACGATCGCAGGGATCTTCCGCAAATACTCTGAAACAGCAGATCAAGGGAGAACTTGCTTGGAGCCGGCTGCTTCGTAGAAATATTCAGCCCTTTATCAATGTTGGTGATGAAGAAGTTAATACGATAATTGAACGTCTCAATGCATCGAAAGGCAGCACTGAATATCGTATCGGTGAAATATACATGTCCGCCACGCAGGAAACTGCAGCTCAAGTTGGTGGGAACATGACTAAGATTCTCGAACAAATTCGCGGTGGCGGATCATTTGTTGCCTATGCACGTCAATTTTCGGAAGCATCTACAGCAGCGACTGGCGGTGATCTGGGTTGGGTAAGGCCAGCACAATTGCCTCAATCCCTTGCCGAAGTGGCTACGCAAATGCAGGTTGGCCAGGTAGTCGGCCCCGTGCAGGTGCCAGGCGGTTTTTCGATTCTATACTTAATTGATCAGCGCCAGATATTGGTCGCGGATCCACGCAATGCGATTCTTAGCTTAAAGCAACTTTCTATCTCATTTCCCGCAGGGACAACGGAAGCGCAAGCATCGGCCAGGGCCGCCCAATTTGCAACGGCGACACAAAGTATTAAGGGATGTGGAGCCGCAAATGAAGTGGCCGGTCAAATTGACGCAAATGTCGTTGATAATGATCAGGTCCGGTTGCGCGATTTGCCCGGACCACTGCAAAGCACAATAGCACAATTGTCGATCGGACAGGCCAGCCAACCTTTCGGTTCCGTGCAGGACGGCGTTCGAGTTTTGATTCTTTGTGGTCGCGACGATCCGCAGACAGCGGCAGCACCCTCTTTTGATCAGATTATGTCACAGCTGGAAAACGAACGCGTGAATAAGCGCGCGCAAATTTATTTGCGCGACTTGCGCCGTGACGCCATTATTGAATATAATTAATGGCAGATGGCGAAAAGCCTTTCGTCATCTCCTGCGGTGACCCGGCTGGAATCGGTCCTGAAATAATAAACAAAGCATGGCTACAGCGTAAAGAAGGCCGACTACACCCATTTTTTGTGGCGGGAAATATTGCAGATTTCAAAGCTTTGGATCTAGCACCTGTCGCCAGAATATCTGATCCCGCTGAAGCCGGCAGGGCATTTTCATCAGCATTGCCAGTTTTCAACACCCATGTCGGCGCCGGAGCAACTCCGGGGGCCCCAAAGCTGGATGACGCCCAGTGTGCGCTTCATTCGTTGGAGATTGCTTGCGGTCTTACCAGATCTGGAGACACAGGAGCTGTGGTAACAGCACCTGTTTCCAAGTCGCAGCTTTACCAGGTAGGTTTTCGCTACCCCGGCCAAACAGAGTTTGTTTCCGAACGCTGCGGGATTGCAAGGGACAATGCCGTGATGATGCTGGCGGGGCCCTCATTGCGGGTTATCCCGATGACTACTCATATTCCGCTAAAGGACGTGCCTGGCCATCTCACTCAAGATCTCATCGTTGCTCGGGCGGTCGCAGCCGATAAAGCGATGAAACGTAATTTTGGAATTGCAAACCCACGCTTAGCAATTGCCGGTTTGAACCCTCATGCTGGCGAAGATGGCAATCTGGGGGACGAAGAACGGCAAGTCATGCAGCCAGCGATAGAGCAGCTGCGTTTACGAGGGATCGTCATTTCTGATCCAATGCCCGCAGACACCATGTTCCATGAAGAAGCACGTGCGAAATATGATGTCGCTCTATGCCCTTATCATGACCAAGCATTAGTTCCGCTCAAAACCTTACACTTTTATGATGGTGTGAATATGACCTTGGGCTTACCTATCGTCCGGACATCGCCCGATCATGGTACCGCTTTTAATATTGCCGGCAAGAATATCGCCGACCCCCGCTCTATGATTGCCGCGATCCAAATGGCAAAGACGGCAGTCTCCAACCGCAAGAAATACAAGAATTGACCAGTCAAAACGAATTGCCGCCACTGCGAGAGACAATCAAGAAATATGGATTGTCGGCAAGCAAAGCACTCGGTCAGAATTTCTTGCTTGACCGGCAACTTCTCAACCGGATTGCGGAGGTCCCAGGAAATCTGAACGGAGAGAATGTCTTTGAGGTAGGACCTGGACCCGGCGGGTTGACGCAAGCATTGTTGCTGGCCGGTGCTACAGTAACCGCAGTCGAAAAAGATGAAAGATGCCTACCGGCACTTGCCGAGCTCAGTCAACATTTCCCGGACAGACTGTCTGTTATTAGCGAAGACGCGCTTAAAGTAGACTTTGATGCCTTGTTTGATTCCCCATTCCATATTGTTTCCAATCTGCCTTACAATGTCGGATCGGCCTTGTTGATAAAGTGGCTGTCTTCTTCACCTTGGCCACCGAAATGGAAATCACTCACACTGATGTTTCAACGCGAAGTGGCGGAGCGTATTGTCGCCAATGCCGGTTCAAATGCGTACGGCAGACTGTCGATCCTTTCCCAGTGGCGTTGTAATGCGCAACTGTCCATGACCGTTCATCGCTCTGCTTTCACGCCGCCACCAAAAGTTATGTCAGCTGTTGTCCATCTGATTCCGATAGAACAACCGAGCGACGTAAACCCAGCCGTTTTAGAAAAACTCACACAACATGCGTTCAGCCAAAGACGCAAAATGCTCCGGCAAAGTCTGAAAAGCCTTGCCGGTGCGGTGGAAGCTTTGGACGCCGTGGGAATCAAGGGAACTCAGCGGCCAGAAACAGTCAGCGTCAATTCGTTTGTCGAGCTGGCGCGAATACTCTCTTAACCGGCGGCTTTCAGCTTCAAACGATATTCATGCAGCAAGGGTTCGGTATACCCGCTGGGTTGCTCAACGCCCTTAAACACCAAATCCCGCGCTGCCTGAAAAGCAAGACTTGCCTCCGGATTGGGAGCCATGGGGCGATATAATGGATCGCCTGCATTTTGATCATCCACT
>Ga0316204_10004998_pt1 | contig 22730 bp, 16 predicted proteins | sample 6monrhotite_MG_2_FD_205661 | JGI IMG/M metagenome (GOLD analysis project Ga0316204, IMG submission 205661) | Microbial mat bacterial communities from mineral coupon in-situ incubated in ocean water Damariscotta River, Maine, United States -... | ecosystem: Environmental > Aquatic > Marine >... | reverse complement strand
CCAACAGTTCGGTAAAAAAGGGCGAAACCCTGATCGATACGGCGATGACCCTGAACGCCATGCACCCCGATGTACTGGTCGTCCGGCATTCCGCTTCGGGGGCCGTTAAATTGCTGTCCGAAAAGGTCAATTGTGCCGTCATCAACGCCGGCGACGGTCGCCATGAACATCCAACGCAGGCCTTGCTGGACGCCCTGACCATCCGGCGACGCCGGGGCCGCATCGCCGGCCTGGAAGTGGCCATCTGCGGCGACATTAGCCATTCACGCGTGGCCAGATCCAATATCCATTTGCTCAACGCCATGGGTGCCAGAGTTCGATTAATCGCGCCAAAAACCCTGATCCCGTCGGCCATCGAACGTATGGGTGTCGATGTTTATCACACCATGAATGAAGGCCTGAAAGACTGCGATATCGTTATGATGCTTCGACTGCAAACCGAACGCATGCAGGGCGGGTTTTTCCCTTCGGTGCGGGAATACTTTCATTTCTTCGGGCTCGATTACAAAAAGCTGTCCCATGCTAAAGATGATGCCTTGATCATGCATCCGGGCCCCATGAACCGGGGCGTCGAAATCGCCTCAGAAGTGGCCGACGATATCGGTCGATCAGCGATTCGCGAACAGGTGGAAATGGGCGTCGCCGTTCGCATGGCCTGTCTTGATTTGCTAACCACCAGCGGAGCAGGAACCCCATGACCCGCACCGCATATATGAACGCCCGCCTGCTTGATCCCGCCACGGGACTGGATCAGGTAGGTGGCCTGCTGTGCGACAACGAAACCATTGTCGATCTGGGTCCGAACCTGTTCACAGACGGCACGCCTGATGGCGTCAAGACCATCGATTGCGGTGGCCATTGCCTGCTACCGGGCTTGGTCGATATGCGCGTGCAATTGCGCGAACCGGGTGATGAACACAAGGGCACCCTGGAATCAGCCGGGCGCACGGCCAGCGCCGGCGGCGTCACATCCATGGTTTGCCTGCCCAATACCGACCCGGTTATCGACGACATGTCGGTCCTTGAATTTGTCGCCCGCCGGGCCCGCAAGCTGGGGTTGGCCAAAGCCTACGCCTATGGTGCCGTGACCAAAGGACTGGACGGTGAAGAACTGGCGGAAATAGGCCTGCTGGCCGAGGCCGGAGCACTGGCCTTCACCGATGGCATCAAGCCGGTCAGTGATTCCAAGATCATGCGACGGGCCTTAAGTTATGCCAATACCTTCGGACTGATGATCATCCAGCACGCCGAAGACGTTTCACTGGCCAGGGGCGGAGCCATGATTTCTGGTGAAACGGCGACGCGACTGGGGCTTTCGGGAATCCCGCACGAGGCCGAGGTCATTATGGTCGAACGCGACTTGCATCTGGCGCGGGCAACCGGCGGCAGACTGCATTTCGGCCATCTGTCGAGCGCCCAGGCAATCAATGCGGTGCGCAAGGCCAAGGCCGAAGGCCTGGCCGTTACCTGCGACACGGCACCGCCTTATTTTGCGCTCAATGAAACTTCCATTGGCGATTATCGGACTTTCGCCAAGCTGTCGCCGCCCCTGCGCACGGAAGATGATCGCCAGGCCGTCGTCGAAGGTTTGAAAGACGGCACCATCGACGCCATCGCATCCGATCACGCGCCCCAGGACGAAGAATCAAAACGCCTGCCCTTCGCCGATGCCGCCTTTGGTGGAATCGGACTTGAAACACTGCTGTCGATCACCCTGGAACTTTATCACAATGGGCACCTGAGCCTGATCGAAGCATTGAGATTGGTAACTGCGGGCCCGGCACGTCTGCTTGGGCTGAATGCCGGACACCTGATAAAGGGTGCACCGGCGGACCTGGTCCTGCTCGACCCGCAGCGTGCCTGGAAAATCGTTGCCGACAATATGCAGAGCATTTCCAAAAACTCGCCCTTCGATGGTCGCCCGGTGCAAGGCCAGGTTCTGCGCACCATCGTAGATGGCCGGACGGTGTACCAACATGGCTCTTGAAGATCCTCTTCTATTAGGCCTTATCGCCGCCGTGACCGGCTATCTATTGGGTGCTGTGCCTTTCGGCCTGGTTCTGACACGACTGGCCGGGTTGGGCGACATTCGCGACATCGGGTCAGGTAATATTGGCGCAACCAACGTCTTGCGCACCGGCAACAAGACACTGGCGGCGGCGACGCTGTTGCTCGACAGTGGCAAGGGAGCTATCGCAGCACTATCCTTTGGGGCGCTGGACCCCATCGCCGGACTGATCGCCGGAGGCGCTGCCATCCTGGGCCACAATTTCCCCATATGGCTGAAATTCAAGGGCGGTAAAGGGGTCGCCACAACCCTGGGTGTGTTACTGGCCGTGTCCTGGCCGACGGGCCTGGCCGCTTGCCTGACCTGGCTCGCCATGGCCGCACTGTTCCGCTATTCCTCGCTGGCGGCCCTGATCGCGTTAGCGGCGGCACCGCTCTATGCCTGGTGGCTGTCGGATGTTCCGGTCGCCGTGCTAGCGCTCTCGCTGGCCGCACTCGCCGTGATCCGGCATCACGAAAATATTTCCAGGCTGCTAAAAGGCGAAGAAGCGAAGATCGGCAAGAAAAAAACCGATCATGACGAAACGCGATAGCCTAGCTTTCTGAATCCAGCCATTCATCGGCCGTTTCCATCGTCCGGAAGGGTTTGTATACGACCTTCACCTTACTGAAAACATTGCTTAATTCGCAAAACATCCTTAGCAGGACCAAACGTGCGGCAAAGTCTCCGATGACGACGGCAGCCCGTATCCTCTGATTGCTCAGTTCAAGGCCTTCGGAAATTATTTCCTTGAAATCGGCGGCATTCAAATTTACCGCTGAAATTTCCCGGTAATCCACAACCCTGTCGTACCCCGTATCGAAACCATCGTACGTAAGCATTAAATGGTAGGACTGAATAACAGTTTCCTTGTCCAGAACACCGTTCTGGGAAAAATACAGCCTCCTTTTAACTGAATCGGCCCGAATCGACATCGTTTGCTGCGGAGTTTCAACCAATTTCTATTTCCCAACCTGTCACTACCCTTATTTAGTGTGCAGTAAGCCTATACTCGACTGATTTCAAGACCGAAATCCACTCAGGCTTGACGGCAGGTGTATCTTAAATCACTCTCTCCACCCATGAGCGACCACCCTGAACGTGTCTTGGCAAATGCCGAAAAAATCGACTGGTTACGCCTGATTCGCAGCACCAACGTCGGCCCTATAACGTTTTTTCGCCTGCTGGAACATTTCGGCACGGCCCGGGCGGCCCTTGATGCTTTGCCGGAATTTTCCCGGCGCGGCGGTGGCAAGGCGATCAAACCAGCCAGTCGCGCAGCGGCAGAACGCGAATATGATCAGGTTAATAAACTGGGTGCAAAACTGATCGCCTGGGGCGAACCGGGCTATCCGCCATTGCTGCATCACATCGAAGACCCGCCGCCGCTAATCAACGTGCTTGGCCATAGTCACCTGCTTTCCAAAAAGGCCGTGGCGATCGTCGGGGCGCGCAACGCCTCGATCAATGGTCGGAAGTTTTCCCGTAACATGGCGCATGGACTTGGCTCAGGTGGCTTGATGGTGTGCTCGGGCATGGCCCGCGGGATTGATGCCGAAGCTCATTCAGGGGCGCTGGAAACCGGCACCGTCGCCGTTTTGGCGGGCGGTGTCGATATCGTTTACCCCAAGGAGAATCAGGTTCTCTATGAACAGCTAATAGAGCGCGGTGCCATTATTTCCGAAATTGCACCGGGCACGAAACCCCAGGCGCGACATTTCCCACGGCGCAACCGTATCATTTCAGGCATGGCAAGGGGTGTCGTGGTGATCGAAGCCGGGGCCAGGTCCGGGTCACTGATCACAGCACGCATGGCGCTCGAACAGGGCCGTGAGGTGTTCGCCGTTCCCGGAGCCCCCGGGGACCCACGATCGCTGGGCGGTAACTCTTTGATACGTTCCGGGGCAACTTTAGTGGAATCTGCAGAAAATGTTTTTGAGGTCCTGGACGGCTTGTCTCCCACGCCCTTAAGAGAAACAGAAGCCATTGATTTCAAAAGAAAACCACTACCCCCGCCGGACCAGACAGCAATCGAAAATGCACGCCCCATCATCGAAGAAAGTCTTGGAATCGAGTCCGTGACAGTTGACGAAATCATTCGTAACTGCCAATTGTCGCTGCCCGTGGTGTCAATCGTACTGTTGGAAATGGAACTGGCAGGACGGTTACAACGGCATCCCGGCAACCGGGTTTCCATCTTACCGAGTATATAAATAGATATGAACGTCGTTATCGTCGAATCGCCTGCAAAGGCCAAAACCATCAACAAGTATCTGGGCCCGGATTACACCGTGCTCGCCAGTTTTGGCCATATCCGCGACCTGCCGTCCAAGGACGGTTCGGTGCGCCCGGACGACGACTTCGCCATGGAGTGGGAAACCGGCACCCGGTCGGTCAAGCACGTCAAGGCGATTACCGACGCGATGAAGAAGGCAGATCAGCTGTTTCTGGCGACTGACCCCGACCGCGAAGGCGAAGCCATTTCCTGGCACGTGCTGGAGGTTCTGGAAAAAAAGAAATTGCTGAAGGGCGTCGAAGTCAAACGCGTCGTCTTCAACGAAATAACCAAGTCGGCCATCATTGATGCATTCAGCCACCCCCGCGATCTGGATTTGGGCCTGATCGAAGCCTACCTCGCACGGCGGGCCCTGGATTATCTGGTGGGCTTTAACTTATCACCGGTGCTGTGGCGCAAGCTGCCGGGTTCGCGTTCTGCGGGGCGGGTGCAATCCGTCGCCCTGCGGCTGATTTGCGAACGGGAAACCGAAATCGAACTGTTCAAGCCGCAGGAATACTGGTCTGTCAAAGCCGGCTTCAACACCCCAAGCAATGCGCCTTTCAAAGCCGCGCTGACCCATCTGAATGGCGAAAAACTGGACAAAATGTCGATTGCCGACGAGGCACACGCCATGGCCGCAGTTGCCGCGATCGAGTCCTGCGATTTTACAGTCGGCAAAGTCGTACGCAAACAATCAAGGCGCAATCCGGCAGCACCATTCACCACATCGACATTGCAGCAGGACGCGTCCCGGAAGCTCTATTTTGCCACCAAGCGGACCATGCAAGTGGCGCAACGGCTTTATGAAGGTTTTAATATTGGCGGCGAAACAGTCGGCCTGATCACCTATATGCGAACCGATGGCGTGCAAATTTCGGGCGAAGCGATCAATGCCGTGCGCACCCTGATCGGCAACGATTTTGGCTCGAACTATGTCCCGGGCGAACCCCGCATCTATAAGGTCAAGGCGAAAAATGCCCAGGAGGCCCACGAGGCAATCCGCCCGACGGACGTTACCCGCAAACCCGAAGATGTCGCCATGTACCTGGATGACGATCAACGGAAACTGTACGAACTGATCTGGAAACGAACCATCGCCAGCCAGATGGAAGCCGCCATCATGGACCAGGTCGCAGCGGATTTGACGTCGCCTGACAATCAGACAACACTGCGCGCAACGGGGTCCGTTATCGCCTTTGACGGTTTCTTGAGGGTCTATCAGGAAAGCCAGGAAGAAAAATCCGGCGATGACGACAAAAACCGCATCCTTCCCAATATGAATGAAGGCGATGCACTGAAGCGCACCTCGGTCGATCCCGAACAGCATTTCACCCAGCCGCCGCCACGTTATTCGGAAGCCTCGCTGGTCAAAACCATGGAAGAACTGGGTATCGGACGCCCATCAACCTATTCATCCATTATTTCCGTTCTGCAAGACCGTAATTACGTATCCCTGGAAAGTCGCCGTTTCATTCCCGATGATCGAGGCCGCCTTGTGACGGCATTCCTGAGCAGCTTCTTCAGCAAATATGTGGAATACAATTTCACAGCCGAACTGGAAGAAAAACTGGATGATATTTCAGGCGGGCGCATCGACTGGAAACAAGTGTTACGTGATTTCTGGACCGATTTTTCCCAGTCGGTATTTGATATCAAAGACTTACGAGTCCGCGAGGTGCTGGATGCCCTGAACGATCTGCTGGGGCCGCACTTTTTTCACGACGAAGGGAATGGTAAAGACCCCCGGGCCTGCCCAACCTGCAGCGAAGGCCAACTGAGCCTGAAACTAGGAAAATTCGGAGCCTTTATCGGCTGTTCCAATTATCCCGAATGCCGCTACACGCGCCCCCTGGTGGTCAATGACGACGACGGTGCCGGGATTGGTGATGCCGGCCCCGTGGAACTGGGCAAGGACCCGGCGACAGGTCTTATGATCACCATCCGCAAAGGCCCTTACGGGACGTACGTCCAGTTAGGAGAGGCCGAAGAAATTATTGAAGAGACCGTCACAAAAACCAAATCCAAGGCCAAGCCCAAGAAGCCCAAGATGACCAAGCCGAAGCGAGCCTCGTTACCGCGTGGATTATCACCCGCGGCAGTGGATATTGATAAGGCGATAGGATTGCTTTCCCTGCCCCGCGATATTGGCATCCTGCCCGAAACAGGCGAAATGATTCAAGCCGGGCTGGGTCGATTCGGACCGTATCTTAAATACAGCGGCCTGTTCCTGTCGCTCAAGGGTGACGATGATGTTCTGACCATCGGCATCAACCGGGCCATTGACCTGATTGAGGCGGCACCTAAAAAAGATCCGCCAAAGATTCTGGGCGACCATCCGAAAAGCAAGAAACCGGTCAGCATTCGCAGCGGTCGATGGGGGCCTTATGTGGCCCACGGCATGGTTCGGGCGAATATTCCCAAAGATACCGACGCCGATTCCTTAAGCCTTGAAGACGCCATCGCCCTGGTCGACGCCAAGGCGGGTGCAGGCAAGAATGGCAAGGCCAAAGCCCCGGCCAAAAAAGCCGCGGCGAAGAAGAAACCGGCTAAAAAGAAGCCCGCGAAGAAGGCGGCAAAGAAAACGGTAAAGAAAAAAGACCCTGCTTTGGCGGATTGATACCGTGACCAAAAACCCAATGCATCTCGCCCCTTTTCCAAGCCGGGACGATATCCTGAAATTCATTGAGGATAGTCCCGGTCGCGTCGGCAAGCGCGAAATCGGTCGCGCCTTCCACCTGAATGCCGATCAGAAACTGCGCTTGAAAAAAGTCCTGAAAGAATTGAAAGATGATGGCCTGCTGGGCCCCGGCAGGACACTCATAACGCCCGGTTCCCTACCACCGGTCGCCGTCGTCGTCGTCACAGGAATCGACACTGACGGAGAAGTCCTTGCCCGCCCCCAGACCTGGGACGAGAAAATCGATCCCCCCGCCATTTACATGGCCCCCGAAAAACGTGGACAACCCGCGCTCGCCGCCCAAGACCGGGTACTGGCAAGGCTGACCCCGGCGGCGGATAACACATATGAGGGTCGAACGATTCGACGCATCAGCGGCGCACCGCCCAAAGTACTGGGGGTTTATATGCTCGTTGACGGCCAGGGTCGGTTGAGACCGACAGACCGCAAAGCCAAGGGCGATTTCATCGTTACCAAGGCAGATTCCCATGACGCTCAATCCGGAGACCTGGTTCGCGCTGAGGTTTTGCCCGGTCGTCGCCTGGGATTACGTCAAGCACGCATACTGGAACGGCTGGATAAAGAAGGCGGGACCGGGTCGGTTAGCCTGATTGCCATTCATGATAACGACATTCCCACGGAGTTTTCCAAAGAAACCCTTGAACAGGCCGCCGCTGCGGGTCCGGCACCGTTGGATACGCGCGAAGACCTTAGAGACCTGCCCCTGGTCACCATCGACGGTGCCGACGCCCGGGATTTCGACGATGCGGTGTTCGCCCAAGCCGATAGCGACAGCAAGAACAAGGGCGGCTGGCGGTTGAGTGTCGCCATCGCTGATGTCTCCTGGTACGTACGCCCGGGCGATTCTCTGGACCGCGATGCCTACCTGCGCGGCAATTCTGTCTACTTCCCGGACCGGGTGGTGCCTATGCTGCCTGAAGAACTTTCCAATGGCTGGTGTTCCCTGAAGCCCGACGAAGAACGCCCCTGTTTGGTCGCCCACATGCGGATCAATTCAGGCGGGCATTTGATCAGTCATCGTTTCAGCCGGGCCCTGATGCGATCACGCGCCAGACTGACGTACGATCAGGTCCAGGCGGCCCGTGACGGCACACCGGACGAAATGACAGCCCCCCTGACCGAAACCGTGATCGCCCCCCTGTACGGCGCCTATGAGGCGCTTACCAAGGCACGTCAGGAGCGCGGTGTGCTGGAGCTGGATTTACCTGAACGCCGTGTCGTTGTCGGTGTGGACGGAAAAGTCGAACGGGTTGAAATGCGCGAACGCTTTGACAGCCACAAGCTGATCGAGGAATTCATGATCGCGGCCAATGTCGCGGCGGCCGAAACCCTGGAACAAAAGCGTCAACCCTGCATGTATCGCATCCATGACGAACCCTCCATGGACAAAATGGAAGCCCTGCGCCAGTTTCTGGCCAGCCTTTCCATTCCGCTGGCCAAAGGTCAGGTGGTCAGGGCCGAACTGTTCAATCGCATTTTAAGCAAGGTCAAAGACACACCCAACGCCGAAATGGTCAACCAGATCGTGCTGCGATCCCAGGCACAGGCGGAATACAATCCTGAAAACATCGGCCATTTTGGCTTGGCGCTGAGGCGATATTGTCATTTCACGTCCCCGATCAGGCGCTATGCGGACCTATTGGTTCACCGTGCCATGGTCAGTGGGTTGGGCCTTGGTGAAGGTGGCCTGGAAAAGAACCACAAAGACTTTACCCGCATGGGCGAAGTCCTTTCGGGGCTTGAAAGGCGCGCCGCGGGTGCCGAACGCAGCGCCGTTGACCGGTTCACAGCGTCGTTCCTGGCCGACAAAGTTGGCATTGTGTTTTCCGGTCGGATCAACGGCGTTACCCGATTTGGCCTTTTTGTCACTCTTGAAGATAGCGGCGCCGATGGTCTGGTGCCAATCCGCACGTTGCCTGAGGATTACTACGTCCATGAGGAAGCCCATCACATCTTGCGCGGCAAGCGTACCAAGCGCACCTTCCAGTTAGGTCAGGTGATCGACGTTATGCTGATGGAAGCAGATGCCATATCGGGCAGCATGGTCATGGAAGTGTTCGACAAAGATCGCCCCCCCAGCAGCGGTCGCGCAGCTTCCAAAAATAGTACCCGCCATAAAACAGCGGCGAATAAAAGCAAATCCAAATCCAGGTCCAAAGCAGGCAGGCGCAAGGCACAAAAACCCCCGACAAAGAACGGGTGACGTAGCGATCAAAAAAGAGGAAAATTACCTCTATGATTGGAAAACCTGCAAAAACGGGCCGGAGCTTGCGAAACGTTCTGCTGCTCGGCATTTTAACACTGAGCGCCTGTGCCAGCGACACCAGCGTATTGGTGGCAGAACCCGACGCGTTTTCCAAGCCTGCAGCACGGGAAGTTATCTCGACTGCATTTGATTTCATAACCGAACGTTACATTGATGTCATCGCCCCGGAAGACTTTGCCCCAGAGGGGATTCGCGGGCTTGGGGCCATCGATCCTGAACTTACCATCGAGGCAGGCCCTGATGTTATCGCCTTGAAAATTGGCGGCAATGTTATTGAACGCTTTCCCTTACCCCGAAACGGCGACACGGCCGCCTGGACGGAACTGATGGTCAATGTTTCGGTGGCCGCCCGGTCAAAATCAAATGAGCTTAAGGTTGCGAGCCCGGAAAAAATTTATGAAGCGATTTTCGATGGCATCTTGTCACACCTTGATATCTATTCTCGCTATGCCGGGATAAAAGAAGCCACAAAGAACCGGGAAAAACGCGACGGTTTCGGTGGCATAGGCATCCGTTACAAGATTGTCGGGCAGTACCCCAAGGTCACTTTCGTAATGCCCGGCACACCCGCCCTCAGGGTCGGCCTACGGGTCAACGACACCATTATTTCAATCGATGGCATTCCCACCACAGGCCTGTTACGCGAGGCCGTTGGCGATACGTTGCACGGCGCAGTCAAAAGCCATGCCCGCTTGCAAATCAGGCGTCCGGGAGAAAACGACAGCAGAACATATGATATCGAACGGGCCCTGATTTTCCCACCGACGATCAGCTTTGCCGTGCAAAATGATATTGTCTACCTGAAGATCAGCAGCTTCAACCAGCGTACCGCACGTGACGTGCTTGAGAAAATGAACAAGGCACGTCAAAAAATCGATGCAAACCTGAAAGGCGTGATTCTCGACTTGCGGGGTAACCCCGGTGGACTGCTGAAACAATCTATCCGGGTCGCCGATCTGTTCCTTGCCCAGGGCAAGATATCACAAACCGGTGGGCGTCACCCCGACAGCGTGCAGTACTATGAAGCTGGCGGCCGGGATATCGCCAACGGCAAGCCCATCGTCGTGTTGCTTGACGGCATGTCGGCTTCGGCTGCGGAAGTGACGGCAGCAGCGCTGCAGGACCGGGGTCGGGCTATCATTGTCGGCACATCTTCGTTTGGCAAGGGAACGGTACAGACGGTTCTGAGATTGCCCAACGACGGGGAAATGACCCTGACATGGTCTCGTCTGATGGCACCTTCGGGTTACATCATTCACGAACTTGGCGTCTTCCCGACCGTCTGCACGGCCGGTGCAATCGGCGACGGAGCAACCCTGTTCGAGAATATCCCGGCTCAGAGAATCCGCACATCGGCGGTACTGGAAGCATGGCATCGCATCGGCTTTGAAGAAAAAAAGGCCCGCCAGAAGCTCAGGTCCTTCTGCCCACCCGAACGCAGAAAAAAAGCCACAGACACAAAAATTGCCCGGAGATTGATCGAAAACAAGGCGTTATATACCCGAATGCTCAATCTGACGGCCTCATCGGCGGCGGCATTGGAGTAAATATACAATGCTTTGGTCGCTAGACTGGCTTGACATGGTCGTCGCGCCCTGTATGGTGCGCCGCCTAGGTTAACAACGATACTTCTTATCCGGAAAAGAACGATGGCCAAGCCAACTACCATACTGATCAAACTTGTCAGCACCGCAGATACCGGGTTCTATTACGTGACAAAAAAGAACCCGCGTAACATCACTGAAAAGATGGAATTTCGTAAGTACGATCCCGTCGTGCGCAAGCATGTGATGTTCAAGGAAGCCAAAATTAAATAAACGGCGACGTTTGGTAAAATTTTGCTAGATTTGTTCTAACCGGCTCCCCAAATGTGTCTTGGACCCCAATCGGTCTTGTCGTACCTTCATCGGACGGCATAGTGTTGTCGCGACAATTGACTACATTTACCGATTGATCCATCATTTGCAGGCAAGGGTTAAACAACGTCTCAATTAACTGCAGAATTACCAACGTAACTCCTAGTTCAGGACATCCATTTCATGTCGAAGACCATTTTGATTGTTGAAGACAACGAGTTGAACATGAAGCTGTTTAACGACCTGCTTCAAGCACACGGTTACGACACAGTGCAAACCATGGACGGTCGGGATGCCGTTGAACTGGTCAAGGAACATATGCCTGACCTGATCCTGATGGACATTCAATTGCCCGAAATTTCAGGCTTGGAAATCACCAAGATACTAAAATCCAACGATGACCTGAAGCACATCCCGGTTATCGCAGTAACGGCATTCGCCATGAAAGGCGATGAAGAGAAGATTCGAGAAGGCGGTTGCGAAGGTTATATCGCCAAACCCATTTCCGTTCCAATATTCCTAGAAACGGTGAACAAGTTCCTCGACTGATTTGATCTATTCGCCGCGAACGTCTTCGACCATATCGCGCAAACGCTGAACATCCAGAATAAACAGCGTATTTTCTTTCTTTTCCACAATCCCCTTACGAGCCAGATCATTCATCACCCGTGCCACAGTTTCCCGTGTCGTGCTGACCCGACTGGCGATGTCGCTGTGGATGGGTACCGGCTCGATAACGGCTTCAGTTGTCTCGTCATCGATGTCCCCGGCATGACGCAGCAGGTCGGCATGAACACGGTTGTTTGCACCCAAGGTGCTTAAATCCATGATCCGCTGGGTTGATGTGCGAACAATATGAGCCAACTGCGCCATCACCTTGAGCGCCAGCGGCGGATGATCTTCCAACAGGCGCAGGAATGCCGGGCGCGGCAGAAAGGCGATAATTGCTTCGCCCAGGGCGACCACCCGGGCCGATCGCGGCAGACCATCGATGGCCGAAAGCTCACCGAAATAACTGCCAGGACGCAGTTCATCGAGAATAATGCCCCGTCCGGAAAAAGAATAATTGACGACACGGACCCGCCCTTTGACGACAAAACAAACGTCCCGTGTTGTGCTTTCCTTGTCGATAATTTGCTGATGGGAGGCATAGCGGCGCCAGCGACAGACCTTTTCGACCGCCGCCAGTTCTTTCTTTCCAAGACTGGTTAATAGATCCACTCCCGCAAGAGAGTTATCGCCACGACCAACCGGTTGTTGAACTTCGAGCCCCATACTGTTCTTCTTTTTTTGTTTTTTATACGCCTTGCCCAATGATAGACGAACTATTTAATAGGTCCACCAAATACACGGAAACATAGATTCCAATTCGATATCTTGCGTGTCAGTGTCACGGCGTTTATCTTTTTACATTGTGTCTCGATCCTTTCAAAATATTTGGGAAATTTCAGTTTATGGTCAAAATCGGCAAAGCCCCCGCACCCGTTCTAGCCGTGGTTTTACCGTGCTATCGCGAAACCGGTCATATCCTGGAAGTGATCAAGGGAATCGGCAAGGAAATCTCACGCATTTATGTAATAGATGACGCCTGCCCAGATAAAACCGGCGAATATGTGCGCTCAAACTGCAAAGACAAACGGGTCGAAATCCTGCTGCAAACGGAAAACACCGGCGTCGGTGGTGCAACCTTGGCAGGGTACAAAAAAGCCCTTTCAGACGGGGCGGACGTCATCATCAAACTGGATGGTGACGGGCAAATGGACCCGGCCTTGATTTCGGTGTTGATTGCCCCGATCATCGAAGGGCGTGCCGACTACACCAAGGGAAACAGGTTCTACACTCTTGATCGCATTTCACAAATGCCGCGAATGCGCATCTTCGGCAACCTGGCATTGTCCTTTATCACCAAGGTGTCGAGCGGATACTGGAATATTTTCGACCCCACCAACGGCTTTACCGCCATACATTCAGAGGCGGTCGGACAATTGCCCGTCGATAAAATCGACAATGGCTTTTTCTTCGAATCCGACATGCTGTTCCGCCTGTATCTTGAGCGCGCCCGGGTCATCGACGTCCCCATGCCAGCGAAATACGGCAAGGAGGAGAGCAGCCTGAGCATCCGCAAGATACTGCTCGAATTTGCCGGCAAACATCTGATCAATTCCTGGAAGAGAATATTCTATACCTATTTTTTGCGCGACTTCGGCGTTCCTTCCATTGAACTCGCCATGGGCACCGTGCTCATCATACTTGGTGGTATTTTCGGGATTTCCGGCTGGCAAGAAAGCTCGGCAACCGGCATTCCGGCGACCGCCGGCACGGTTCTGATCGCCGCCTTGCCAATTATTATCGGCAGCCAATTGTTAATATCTTTCATCGACCATGATGTGAGAAATATTCCGGGCCGTGCCCTGCACAAAAAATCTTGATACCCTGCCATTCATGCCTTTTCCCTGAACGATCCTATCAATATCGAGACGCGATGATTTCACAAAATCTTGTGTGCTTGATCCGGGCGATATGGCATATTCGGCGTGATCATTGATTCGGCCCCGCTGAGCAAAGATCGCCAAAGGGGAGCGGACAATTGAAAACGGCGAAAAATTCCAGGACAGTGCTCAAAGCAGCCACGTCAGCGCAAAAAGCTGATAAGGCTAGCGACACCCCCCGGGAAAAATCGACCGAAGAAGGTGACAAAAAACTTCTTCTCAGGCAAATGGCCATGGCGCTTTGTCGCCAATATATCATGTGGCCAACAAGCGGTCCCCTGCCCTGCCAGAAAGGTATCGATTGCACCAAATCCGCATCGTGCAACGAAATGGCGGAAGATGTTGTCGACTACGCTGGCAGTTTTCCAAAAGACTGATGCCGCCCCCCGTACCCGGTATTTCCAGATTCACACCACAAGGGAGGCACCGCCGCGCCTGGGATCGCCTATGACATCTGATGTGCGCCCCGTAGGGTCATACCGGATGGTATGAACGCCGCCGAAAAACATATTCAGGTCTGACCAGACTTTATGATCCGGATATCTCTCGCCAAGTGCGGTAACTGTTTTATCCGGATACCCGGGCTCCAAACTAAGGACGCCCCCTTCCAGGTGAACCCTGGGGCAGGTCACCGCCTGTTCCAGCGGCAAGGAGAATACGGTCAGATTAAGCAACACCTGCAAGATGGCGGTGCGAATTCTGTTTGAGCCTCCCGACCCCATTACCGTCAGGGCACCATCCGCATCAAGCAGGATTGAGGGCGCCATCATCGAACTCATACGGGTATCAAGTGGCCAGTTATGGAACCCGGTTGGCACGACATCTTCTTCGCCCAACATGTTGTTCATCATTATGCCGGTTTCAGGAATGATATAGGCAGCACCTTCACCGTTCGAAATCGACAGACTGACCGCATTTCCCTGCACATCGGCGATGTTGATGTGTGTCGTTCCGCGATGAGCCGCCGGATGGCCGGAAACGCGTTTTTTGTAGGTATCTAGAAATTCTGTACCGAGCAGGCTTTCGTTGGGGTCGTGCTCAAACCGATCGTGTAAACGGCTCGCCACACGTGCTTCATTGGTCAGGTCCATGACATTGGCGATCGTTTCCAAATGACGGATACTGCCAAATTTACAATCTTCCAGTCCCGCATTTTCCAGCAAACCGAGGGCAAACGCGATCAAGATGCCACCGCTTGAGGGAGGTGGATTGCCAAGCAACTGCCTGGCCCCAAAAGGGACCTTCAGCGGGGTTCGTCGCGCCAGGGCATAGCCTTCAAGATCCCGGCGCCGCAGGTGCCCGCCACCCTGGCGGCAATCCCGGTCGATGCGAGCTGCGATTTCGCCCCGGTAGAACAAGTCCTCGCCCTCCCGGGCCAATGCATCAAGAGTGTCCGAAAAGTCAGACGACTTAAACACCTCGCCTTCACGCATAAGGCTGTCGGATTTATATTTCGAGCGATAGGCGGCGAGACATCTTGCATTCGAGCTGAAAATCTTTTCAACAACGTTCAGGATATATGCCTGTTGCCGGTTTAGCCTGACCCCTTTGGAAGCCAACTCACACGCCGGCTCGATAATGCGCGCCATAGGCATTGAGCCAAAATCCGCATGAACACCAAACAATCCCCGAACCATGCCCGGACTGGCCATGGCACCAAGACCAATATGAAACTCCTGCTGGGCGGAACCAAAATCCGCAACAATCGGGGAAAAGTCAGTTTCGTCCTTGGACAGCTTGCTGCCAGGTGTCTGGACAAAAAAATCATACAAAACCGGGCTTGCATCTGCCGGGCGCGCCAGGAGAAATCCGCCGCCTCCCAACGATGCCAGCACCGGCTCGGCCATGCACGCCGCCAGCATTGCGCCAAGTGCCGCGTCGAAGGCATTGCCACCTTCTTCGAGAATAATCGCCGCCGCCCGGGCGGTTTCCTCGTGCCCCGCAGAAACAATACCCTTCTTCATCTATACTGACCTATCTGACAACGCGCTCTTTTGGAAAAATGGCTTTCACAATGGTGCCTTTTCCAGGCGTGCTTTCCATTTCGAGCAATCCGCCATGAACTTGCATCAAGCCACGGGTCAAAGGAAGGCCAAGCCCGGTTCCTTCCTTATCACGAGCAACGATATTATCGACCTGGCCAAATTCGGACATCACATTTTCGATCTGATCTGAACTGATGCCAATACCGGTATCTGAAATCGACAAAACCAGAGCACCGGAAGGATTGACTGAAGCACCGATGGTAACCGTGCCACCCGCTGGTGTAAATTTGACCGCATTAGAGACAAGATTAAGTAATATTTGATTCACCCGACGTTCATCAGCCAGCAGAGACGGTACTTTTTTAGGCACCTTTACCTTCAGGGTTAATTTGCCCTGTTGCGCCGCGTTTTCAATCAGCCGAATGCTGGTTTCGACAGATTTCCGGATATTCAAGACCGATTCATTCAGGGTCACGGTTCCCGATTCAATCTTCGATATATCAAGTATGTCGTTGATCAACTTCAGCAAATGAACGCCGGACTGGTTTATATCGGCGATATATTCCCTGTATTTTTCTTGCTTTATTTGACCATATATTTCGGAAATCATCACATCTGAAAAGCCGATAATCGCATTCAGCGGCGTCCGCAATTCATGACTCATACCAGCCAAAAAATCAGATTTGGCACGATTGGCGATTTCCGCCTGATTTTTCGCTCTCAGAAGTTCTTTCTCGGACTGTCGCAAAACGGTGATATCGGTCAGTAGTAACAACACCCCGCCTTCACTGGTTTTATATTCATTGAAGCGAAGCCAAGTGCCATCGTGCAATCGCGCTTCGCGACGACTGGTGTTTTGACCCGGGTTTTTTCGTTCAGCCAGCCTCTCCCTGATCCATTTTTGCGGATTGTCACGGATACCGACAAACACATCCATTTCAACGAACGCGTCGAGAATATTTCGGAATGGCATCCCCGGCACAAATATATGGTCAACCATTTTAAAGATCTGTCGGTGACGACTGTTGCACATGACAAACTTTTCGTCGGCATCGAACAGGATTAACGCATCCGATATGCTCTCGATGGCATCAACCAGTTGTTCGCGGGTTTTGGCCTCGCGCCTTTCGGCCAGAACCTGAACCGAAATGTTGGCGCCAGCCCCTCGATAACCAACAAACTTTCCATTGCCGTCGAAGACCGGTTTACCGCTAACCTTGACGAATTGGGGTTGCTTACCGGCGCGGACATGTTCGTATTGAAAATCCCTGAATGGCTGTCTGGTAGCAATGATTTTTGCATGCTCGCGCCATTTTTCCTTGTCCTCTCCGCCAACAGCAAGCGTGCGTCTCTTTTTGCCGATCAGGGCGCTGGAATCTACCCCAAGCACCTTCTCATGACTTTCTGAGAAATATGTGAATTTTCCTTTGGCATCGGTTTCCCAAAACCAATCCGAAGCAGCCTCCGCCATGTCTTGTGCCCGTTGTTCGCTGATCTCCAGGGCTTTCTGTATTTTTCTTCTTTCTTCAACCTCTTCGCGCAATTGAAGGGTGCGCTCATAAATATTGAGCTCTAGCTCGTCATGGGATTTTTTCAGAGCCTCTTCGGTTTTTCGGCGTTCCGTAATGTCGAGCGCAACCAGTAACAGATGGGGTTCTTCGTGAATGTCGATCAATTCACCGGCAACAAGCACATCAATGGTGGTTTTTGTTTTGGTCCTGTACCGGGTTTCGAACCCTCGTACTTTTCCATGCTTCAAAAGCTCGTCTACCAGGCGCGCGCGGTCGCCGGTGTTATCCCATACACCCAGTTCGCGGGCGGTTCTGCCAATCACTTCGTCGCGCTGGTATCCCATGATCGTCAGCCAGGTATCATTGACATCTACATGCCGACCATCCTTTGGCGTGGAAATGGCAAACATCCCAGGGCTGGAATGGAACGTTTTGGCGAACTGTTGTTCACTTTCGTGCAGGCTTTGTCGGTCAAGACGCGATTTGATGACCAGTTCGGTCATCGCCTGCAATGTGTCACGATCCAGTATTTCCCAGGGCACCGTCCGATAGGACACGCCAAAGGTTTTCAACGCAGTGGCGGTTCCATCCAAGCCTTCGGGCAGAATAACAACCGGGACATCGACGGCGGATTTAAGTATATTACGGCTGGAAGTACACTTGTCCTTGCTCCACGACGAAACGTCCAGAATGATCGCATCGATCCGCTTTTTGTCCATCAATGATCGGACGATCCGTGCATCGGCGGCCCAAGATAGTGTATAGATATCCGGGGCGAACATTGACTTCAACCGCAGACGATTTTCCTTGTCTGCCAAAGCAACTAGAATTCTTGTTTTTGAGCCTGTCGCAGCTTTTTTCTCAGGCACTCCCGACTCCACGTTCGTCAATTTCTATTGCTCCGCAAATATTAGCCCGAGCAGTAATTTCTTTGCTGGAACAAAAACAACATATTCGCTATTCGTGACGAGAACAATACACACCTATATTCTACAATAAGGTCATGCAAAGTATATTGGATTTTAGTTTGAAAAACGGTTCTGATTATCTATTCGCCATTCGGTTCCCCATTACCGTTTGTGGTTTCAAGGCCTCGGCCCGTAGCCTCATTGCCGGACTACTGACCGGTGTCGCGCTATCGATCACGACGGCGACAACGGGTCATGCCAACGAAGCAACGGACCTTCAATGCCCCCCTGTGGGTGTTTGGGTCAATCCTGCGACAGGAAAACGAATAGCCACACCCGACCTGATCCGGGAAACATCTAAACGACCCGTCGTTCTATTGGGCGAATCCCACACAAGTTTCGAACATCATCGCTGGCAGCTTCAGGTAATTGCGGCATTATACGGGAACAACCCGAATATGGTTATCGGCTTTGAAGCCTTTCCCCAAAACGTACAATCCGTGCTCGACCAGTGGGTCCAGGGAGACCTGAGCGAAAAAGAGTTTTTTGAAAAAAGCCGCTGGTTCGATGTCTGGAAGTACGACCCTGCGCTTTACATGCCCTTGTTTCATTTTGCCCGTATGAACCGCATACCCATGCGCGCCTTGAATGCGACCAGGGCCCTGACCCAACGGGTCAGTCAGGAAGGCTGGACATCCATCCCGGCAGATGAACGGGATGGCATCAGCACTCCGGCGGCGCCATCGCCGGACTATCTGGCGATCCTGAGAGCGGTCTATGAAAGTCATACCGACGACCCGTCCACCGTAGACGAAACAAAGTTCGAGCGCTTTGTTCAGGTCCAGCTAACTTGGGACCGGGCCATGGCCGAAGCCCTGGCGCGGGCGACGACACTGTCCGGCGCCCCCTTGGTCGTCGGCATTGTCGGGCGGGGGCATGTCGAATACCGCCATGGAATCCCCCATCAACTCGATGATCTGGGTGTTCGTAAATCCGCCGTCTTGTTACCAATGGATGCCGGGTCTCCCTGCGTCAAGGACCCCACAGCCGACAGCCCTGACAACCCGATTGCCAACGCCTTGTTTGGTGTGTTGGCACCGGTCGCACAGGAAGAACCGCCGCACCAATTGCTGGGTGTGCAAGTTGAAACCGTTGATTTGGCCGATGGCAAAGCCGTGCGCATCATCAAGGTGGTCGAGGGATCCATCGCCGAGACCGCGGGCCTGCGTGATGACGACCTGATTGTGCGAGCCGCCGACCGGGACATCACCAGCACATCCGAATTGATCAAGACGGTCCGTCGCCAGGCACCAGGAACCTGGTTGCCGCTGGTTATCCAACGTCAGGATGAACGCCTGGATATCGTCGCCCGGTTTCCGGCCCAACCATGAACCGGTTTTTTAGAAAAAAAGGACTACTATGGGCAATCATGATCCTGGCCCTTGGCGCCGGGTCGGCGCGGGCCGATATACGAACGATCCATCAGGACCTTGCCGTTGAACTTAACCCGACCCAGCGCAATCTTATGGTTACTGCGAAGCTTCAGATCGACGGCGATGGGGCGCTTAAATTTCGCCTGGCCCGAAACTTCGTGGTTACCGAGTTTGTCATCGACGGCAAAAACACCGTCCCCAGGCGAATAGGCGAACGGTGGCTGATTGATCTGAAGGGTGATCGCCTTCATACCGTGACCCTCAGCTACCGCGGCGGTCTGGCAACCCCACCGACGACCCGTAGCCCGTTTGGAACAGAGCATGCCGTAAGCTCGCCCGAAGGAAGTTTCCTTCCTGCCGGGTCAGGCTGGCATCCTTCATTTGATGGCCACGCATTTTCCTATCGTCTGGACATCACCGTCCCCGAGCCTCAACGCGCCGTCGCCCCCGGTCGCCTGGGCCTTGAACAGTCATCTGGCGGAACCTACCGTGCCGTATTTCAATCCGAAGCTCCTCTTCATGGAATTGTCCTGATGGCGGGACCCTACCGGGTCAATGAACGCCAGCACGGCAAGATCAGGTTACGGACCTATTTTCACCCCGAAATTTCAAACCTGTCAGAAACCTACCTGGACGATACCGCAGACTATCTTGATCTCTATGAAAACTGGATCGGAGACTACCCCTATTCGGCCTTCCACATTGTTTCGGGAACGCTGCCCGTAGGGTTAGGCTATCCGGGCATGACCTTCATGGGCAAGCGCGTCCTGGCACTCCCGTTTATTCGCTACAGCTCGCTGGGTCATGAGGTTTTACATAACTGGTGGGGCAACGGGGTCGATGTCAACATACAGGAGGGCAATTGGTCCGAAGGACTGACCACCTTTATGGCTGATTACACCTTCGCCCTGGGGCGTTCAAAAGATGACGCGAAAGCCATGCGAATTTCCTGGCTGCGCGATTATGCCGCCCTGCCTCCGGCCCGCGACCGCCCGGTGACGACTTTTGTCAGTCGCAGTCACGATGCCGAACAGATCATCGGCTACAACAAAGTAGCCTTTATATTTCACATGTTGCGGCGAAAAATTGGCCAGGACTCTTTTGATCAGGGGATCAAGTTGTTCTGGCAACGCCACGCCATGGGCACCGCATCCTGGGACGATTTGCAAAATGCGTTTGAGACTTCTTCGGGGCAGGACCTGGAGACTTTTTTTGGGCAATGGCTAAATCAATCGGGTGCGCCGAAGCTCGTTCTGGAGAACACCCAGGCTCACGGCAACTCGGTTTTCTTCGATCTGCGTCAGGCGACCCGTGGGTATAGCGGCCTGAACGTCCCCGTCGACGTGATAACCCGCACAGGAAAAGAACGTTTCGAAGTGACTCTCGAGGATGGTGTAAATCGCCTTGAATACTCAGCGGCGGCGGCTGTTCTGGGACTGACGATCGATCCGGATTTCGATGTTTTTCGTCATCTTGACCTTACCGAAACACCACCGATCCTGCGTGATGTGACCCTGATGCCAAATACGCGCACCCTGATCTTGAGCGACAACGATGACATCACAGTACCAGGCAAACACCTTGCCAGGCGTTTGCTGGATGGAACCGGTCATCCCGTCATCACCGGCGATGATATCAATGGACCATTAAGGGACACACCCATCCTGCTCATCGGCCAGACAGCCAAAATCACCAGCTTCCTCAAGCGACACCGCTTGCCAAAGACACCTGAGAACATCCGCGACCAGGGTACGGCGCGGGCCTGGGCCACCAGAAGAGACGGACAGAACGGTACTGTATGGCCGTTGGCGGTCATCGAAGTCGATGACCCGGCGGCACTGCAAGCCCTGTTGCGGCCCCTGCCTCATTATCGCCGTCAAGGCTTTGTTGTTTTCCAAAGCGCAAAGGCCATCAACAAAGGCGTGCAACCGTCGGGGCACACACCGCTTTCGGTACTTTTTAAATGACACATAAAGCGGGGGCACGGTTGACAGGCAGCACCCCTCGCCCGGATAATCCAGATAACACCCTAATTGTTATGTTTTGCTATAAAGGAACCAGATCATGAGACGCGACCGGCTTGCAGTTTTCATTCTGGTTCCCTTTGTTTTCATGGCACTGGCGACCTTGCATTCGACCCGCTCATGGGCCCAGGGGTACGGCGAAGGCATCCTTAACGCGGTCGCCTACCGGGCAATCCCGAGTGGCCAGCCACTGCGGGTCATCCCCATAGACAATTCCGATCAAAACATAGCCCTACAGGCGGAATTCGAACGACAATTGACAGCAAGCGGACACACCATCAGCGAGGATGCGACGTTGATCCTGACGTTTGAAACCCGTGATGAAATCGGCGCCTACACGTCGCGCGACCGCAGGGCTTTTATCGAAATGCACGCACGCGGCGGGCGTGATGGTGGCGAGGATGCGAAAATGCTCTTCAATCTATATAACAGCAATTCTGGCGGCGTGTTCAATACCGGCAAAGGCGAGACATCCATCGTAACGCAAAGCCAGTATCGCATGGATGTCACGATCGACGATAAAAGCAATGGCAAGCGCCTTTGGCATGCCTGGACCATTGCCGACCTTGGCCAGTCGGACGGCCGGACCTTGACCAAATCCATGGTGCCGGTATTGGTCAAAAACGTCGGTGCGACGATAAAACGGCAAACTTTTCCACTACAATAATATTGCCGCCCAGACTTAATCCGGGTACTACCCCGATAACGATCCTGTAATCACGGCGACCATGACAAATTTATCTGACAAAGCCCTACTGCCCACGGGAATGAGTGACGTGCTTCCTCCCAACGCCGAAATTGAATCCGGCGCAATGGAAGACCTGATCACCCAATTTTCCGGACGCGGCTATCAACGTGTGAAGCCACCGTTGATCGAGTTTGAGGAAAGCCTGCTTTCTGACAGCGCTTCGGCCATGTCAGGCCAGACATTCCGGCTGATGGACCCGGTATCGCAACGCATGATGGGTGTGCGCGCCGACATGACCCTGCAGGTTGCCCGCATCGCGACGACCCGCATGAAGAACGCCCCCCGGCCCCTTCGTTTGTGTTACGGCGATCAAATTCTTCGGGTCCGTGGCACCCAGTTGCGACCGGAACGCCAGTTTGGTCAGGTCGGCATGGAACTGATCGGCACCGATGACGCCGCAGGCGACGCTGAAATTATCCTTGCCGCCGTTGAGGCCCTGTCGGGCCTGGATATATCGTCGCTGTCCGTCGATTTGGCCATGCCAACC
>Ga0316204_10004997_pt1 | contig 22732 bp, 16 predicted proteins | sample 6monrhotite_MG_2_FD_205661 | JGI IMG/M metagenome (GOLD analysis project Ga0316204, IMG submission 205661) | Microbial mat bacterial communities from mineral coupon in-situ incubated in ocean water Damariscotta River, Maine, United States -... | ecosystem: Environmental > Aquatic > Marine >... | reverse complement strand
CCGAAATAATACAACAGGAGCTAGTAATACGGCTGTTGGAACAAATAGCTTAATTGCAAATACCATTGGGACTTGGAATAGCGCTTTAGGACACTCAGCACTTTCTTCTAATACAGAAGGTAATTCCAATACGGCTATCGGTTATAATGTTCTTCTGAATAATAGCACCGGTTCAGGAAATATTGCGGTAGGAAATCGAGGGCTCTTCAGTAATACGATCGGGCAACAGAATGTGGCCATGGGGAGCGCTAGTATGTTTTCAAATACAGAAGGGGAGTATAATGCAGCCTTTGGTAACGGGTCGTTGCTAAACAATACTATTGGAGATTACAACATTGCTCATGGATACCAAGCCATGTATAATAATACCGAAGGAAATAACAACGTGGGATTAGGTCCTTTCGCATTATTTGCAAACTCCACGGCGAGCCTTAATGTTGCGGTGGGTCGCTCTGCATTGCAGTCTAATACTGAGGGAGACTTTAATACCGCCTTAGGCCCTTTTGCCATGTTTTTAAATGAAACTGGAGATGGAAATGTAGCTATTGGATACGCTGCTTTATATGAAAATGTAGCAAGTAGTTATAATGTTGCGATAGGATTAAGCGCACTCCGTAAGAATCAAGTAGATAGTAATATTGCAGTGGGAAATAATTCGTTACGTAATAATACTACTGGTACTCATAATACTGCAGTAGGGAATGCCTCACTTGTCGATAATGTTACGGGATCTAATAATACAGCTGTAGGTTTTGAGTCTCTATTGCGGAATACAGGATTGAATAACACAGCGGTAGGTAATTTTGCGCTCCGTGCCAACACCAGTGCTAATGGTAATACTGCCGTTGGAGCAGCTGCTTTAACTGCTAACACTACAGGTACAGAAAATACAGCTCTGGGTGTTTTGGCATTGGCTGACAATACTACGAGTCTTGGAAATACCGCTGTGGGGTATACAGCCTTGGGGTCAAATACAGATGGTTACAATAATACAGCCGTAGGCAATTGGGCTATGAATAGCACCAGTACTGGATATGTCAATACGGCATTAGGCAGTTATGCTATGAGTGCCAACGAAACGGGAATTGGAAATGTAGCCATAGGCAGTAGTACTTTATTTGCCAATATAAATGGGAGCTCTAATGTGGCTATTGGCTATGGTGCGCTGAGCAGCACGGTAGCTTCTTTCTCCAACATTGCCATTGGTTTTGAAGCACTGATGTTTAATTTCGAAAGTTATAATGTGGCTATTGGTAGTGAGTCTTTGCGTAACAATATTGGTTTTGGAAATGTTGCATTAGGACACCAATCTGGTTATTCAAGTACGCTTGGCGGGTATAATGTGTTTCTTGGATATGAAGCTGGGTATAATGAAACGGGAAGTAACAAACTCTATATCGCAAACTCCAACGCAGATGCCAATAATGCCTTGATATATGGTGAATTTGACACCGATTTATTGCGCTTTAATGCGAGAACGGAGATCACTAATACGACTGATGCTTCAGGAACTGCAGGGTCTGGAGCTTTAGAAATTGCAGGTTCCATGCGTATTGATGGCAACGAAATAATTACCAACACGGGCAGTACCATGTTTATTCAGAATGATAATGGTGGCGATGTGGAAATGGACGCAGGTACATTTCGTATGGACGCAAGCGCCAATCGTGTGGGTGTTAATACAGCTACGCCAGATTATACCTTCTCGGTAGGTGGAGTGGCTAATCTTAATGAGGGTGTTGGGACTGGAATCGCCCTTCGGGTGAATGGTTCAGAAGCAATTTGGTACAATGGCACCTATTTCAGTTGGGGTTTTGGTGCACAGGCAAATTACTTTGCCGATCACATCGGTATTGGCACTTCAACTCCCGACACCGAATTGCATATTGAAGGCGGTACAGATGCTTCGTTAGGTGGTGGTGGATATGTAACATTAGGAAGTGTAAATGGCCAAAATGTCGTAATTGACGAAAACGAGATTATGGCAAGAAATAATGGTGGCACATCAAATTTAAATCTTCAGGTAGAAGGTGGTAATGTTACCGTAGGCGGAGCTATAGTTCACACTAGTGATAGACGATTGAAAAAGAATATTGAAGCTATTGGTTACGGTTTAGACGAAATAATGCAGTTGGCACCCAAAAAATACTTTTGGAAAAATAGAGCAGCCACAACCAAAAAATCACTCGGACTTATTGCCCAAGAAGTAGCCACAATAGTACCAGAACTGGTAGAAGGTACAGAGACCGAAGATACCTTTCTAGCCGTAAATTATACAGAGATAATTCCTATACTTATTGCAGGAATGCAAGAACAGCAAGAGCTAATCAAGCAATTACAAGATGAACTAAACACAAAAGAAAAAGCTTCAAACGATTTTCAAAAAAGACTTGAAAAGCTAGAAGCTTTGCTAAACGAATAACAATCGATAAAATAAAACTATGAAAATACTCAACAGAATTTGCCTTATTTGCCTAATGCTACTAGCATATAGCTGTAATAAAAGTGACGACGATTCAGATAGTGCAACACAACTAACGACAGCGGAGCTATTAACTACGGGTACATGGTATTTTGAATCTAAAACACCAGGCACTTATACGTCCTGTGAAAAAAAGGGGAATATCCAGTTTATGGTTAATGGCAACCTCACCTTAGAATCCTTTGATGAAAGTTCAGGAACTTGTGAATCTTTAGGTCAAGATACAGCAACCTACACCTTAACAAATAACTCAAGCCTCACAATTGTATTTGGATCCGACTCTCAGTCTGCCGTTATAAAGGCAATTTCAGAAGACGAACTTACGCTTGAAACCGACGAAGAAACTTTAGTTTTTGATAAAACGGAAGGGTGAATATTGAATCGCAGCACTAAAATTATAAACACATGAAATCGAAATTCACATTACATTTATAGCTTTTCTTCTGTGCGCATCAGGGTACGCTAAAGAAACTTAAGTACTGGATGAGAACTTTGATAAAAATAATGCCTACCACAAATTGACACCTACTTTAATGGATGGTCTATTCGTAGACTCAAAGAAAAAGCTTATCCATCGGATAAGCTTTTTTCGTTTACGAACCCTCTTAAATAAAAAAAGAGCGCTGTCATAGCAGCAGCGCTCTTCATAAGTAACACTTAAAATGTGTATTTATAAGGTATACACAAACCTAAACGTTATAAACCTTGGCTGAATAAATGTTTCCGAAGTAAACACAGAAAGATTATTCGCGCTGTTTCTTATTTGTGAATCAATGTCCAAAAGGTTGGTGGCCTTTAACTCATACTCCCAGCGGGAATCCTTGTTTTTTCGATACGACAAGCTGGCATCCCAGTTTTGAAAGGAGTTAATCTGACCGTCTTTGTCACTCAAACTATTGTAGCTATAATTGGTTCTAAAAGTTAGCCTCTTTTTAATATAAGCATCAAATTCAATAGAAGGCGCATTGGTATAAAAGGTCGTTTTGCTGGTTCCCTGGTTATTCGTAGAAACACTGTATCTATATTGAACACTCACATTGGGCGCATCGCGATAGTTGGTTCGTAAACCTGGGGTATACGTTTGCGTAAACCCTTCATTCAACGATTGCCGTCCCTGTATAAACTGATTGATTTTGCTGTAATTCAAATTGACATTCAAACTTGCTCTAAATTTCCCAAAGGTTCGCTGTACACGACCAAAGGCAGAAACATTTTCATCCGCAAAATTTGAATTGAAAAAAGTACTCGTTCGGATTACATTTTCAAATTCAGTCAAACTACGAATCTGATCTATGTTTTTCGAATAGGCCAATCGCGCAAACACATTGGTATAATTGAACAAGTTGAAACTTCGGTAAAACAAACTCAAGTTATGCGAGAGCGCATTCTGTAAATCGGGAGTCCCAAACTGAATGCTATTAAAGTTATTTAAAACCAGTCCTTGCGCCAAGCGCGTCACATCCGTAAACTGATTTTGCATATTGTAATTAAACGTAACACTTTCACTCTTTTTTAACTGAATGCGTGTTTCAAAATCGGGCAATATTCTTATAAAATTATCTTCAAACGTAGTCCCAAATTGCGTGTTTCGGTTGCCATACGCATGCACCGAAAATCCTGGCGTTACTGTAAACTTTCCTGCCTTAAAACGATAGTGAGCTCCTACGTAGACATCACTAAAATTATATTCGGTATCATTGGTTGCCAATCCGTCGTTAATGATGGGTATTGGATTTATTTGAGCGCCATTCTCCAAAAATTGAAAGATATTGGAGTTAAATTCTTGTCGGCTTAAGATAGTCCCTAAGGTGAAGTTGATGTTGCTCTTGGCATTCAGGATGTTGTAATAATCCAACTTAGCGTCTAACTGATTCGTTTTGATTCTGCGCTCCTGCCCAAGGTCATAATTATTTAACGACGTATTAAGTCCCAAAGCGTCGGCAGTGGTGTCAAAAGCATCGCGCTCATTGGGATCGGTTGCATCGTTATTAGTAGGATCGTTCTCCAACAAAGCATTGTAGAAAGGATCTTCATTTCTAAGAAGGTGTTGTGCTTCAAAAGCAAAAATATTGGTCTCATTTAAAGTGTAGTAGTAATTCACATTCTGACTAAGACTGAACGGTGTTACTTCGTCCAATTGCTCGGTATTTCCTACTACGGAAGAAAATAAATTTTGAGTCTGGGTGTCGTTTGAAAAACGACTCAACACGTCATAATCCAATTGATTGCTGAAATTCGGTTTATAGGAGGCGCTTAATTTAAGGAGCCCTTGATCGCTTCGCTCTCTGCTGCGCTGCTCTGTAAATTCGTCAGGAATACCAAGGTCACTATCCGTATATTGAACGAAGCTCGTTTCTCTCGATAGTATTCGGCTGCTACTGAAAATGGCAAACCCACTAATGTCTAAGGCTTCATTGGGTGAATAACTAAAATTCGAAGCCGCCAGTTTACTTTCAATCTCCAAGGCATTATTCTGAGTGGTCAAGAAGTTGAGGCTGTTATTTCCAAGGTCGATACTTGTCCCACTGGTCCTACTAGGAGAGCGAAAGCCACCACCAAAACCTCTAATATCACGCCTGCTTAATGCAACTTCTCCGGTATTATTTAAATCGCCAATAAAGTTAAGACTGAATTTAGGGCTGTAATAAAACAATTTTGGTTGCAGTAAATATAATTCATCATCGGGTGAAAAACCACCACCGCCAGTTACATTACCAAACCAAAAGTTCTCCTTTCCTTCCTTCAACTTGATGTTGAGCGCCACATTGTCTGAATTATTTGTCACGCCACTCATTTGACCTACTTCCGAATAGTTGCGGAGCACTTGTATTTTATCCACCGCATTGGATGGGATGTTTTTCGATGCCAGTTTAGAATCACCATCAAAGAAGTCTTTTCCATTCACCATCAATTTGTCTACTACTTTCCCTTCAACTTCAATTTGCCCATCCTCGTTTATTTCAACACCAGGTAGCTTCTTGAGGACATCTTCTAGTTTTCGTTCAGTCCCATTTTTAAAGGAATCCGCATTGTAAATGAGGGTGTCCCCCTTCACGGTCACTGGCATTTCGTAGGTGATTTCAATCTCGTCCAAGGCATTGTCTGGTGCTAAGCTGAAATCGACCGTCATATCGTCTCCTTTGGTGGTAAGCACCATATCAAACGTTTTCAAACCAATATAGCTCACCTGCATTTTGTAAGTACCATTTTTACCGAGGGCGAGTTCAAACTTTCCTTCAGTATTTGTGATGGCATAGGATTCTAGCGCACTAGTTTCTTGATTGATGGCGATGACATTAGCCAACTCCAAGGGAGTATTACTGACGCTATCCTTGACCACACCTTGCAGTTTGATTTGAGAAAAAGATAGGTTTGCTACAAAAAGTAGCGTGATGAAGAGTATTTTTTTCATGACTTTGAGCCGAAGCTGGATGGTTATTTGCAGATTATCGTCCTGAGCGTCTTCCGCCACTATTTCTACCACGATTGTCTCTCATTTCTTGCATTTTATTCGAGATAATTTCGTTGTATTCTTTTTTCGTTACAATCTGTCCTTTTGAAGGTGCCTCAATTTTTGTTTTCTCTTCAGGATTCATGATGATTTTTGAACAAAGCATAGTCCTATTACCAGCACTTAGTTCTAAGATAAGTCCAGGAAGCCCCCAGTATTCACCGGGACCCTGACTTACAGGAATCATGGGTGTATACCAAGCAACTATCTCCACCATTTCAACTTCTTCTTCCTCGGTTTCTGTTTCGGAAGTGGCTACTTCCCCCGTTGAGTTTTCATCTTTCTTTTTGGCTTCTTCCTCTTTTTTGTCACTATTATTTCTATTGGTTCTTGTCCAATTTATTTCCGTAGAGGGTCTTGACGCAGTGGCTTTAAAGCAAGTATACTGGCCAATTTGTTTGGATTCGGTTCCCATGACCCATTTTAATGGCGTCATATCTTCCTTTATGAGAAATTGTTTTCCAAAGAATTCTTGATCCTGAAGAAAGGTTTTTGTCTTTACATTTTTATACTGAGGGCCTGGAGAAAAACTGCTTCCCCACATACTTTGCCCCCGACCACCCACTGGTCCAGATAACTTTTCATCCTCCTTAAACATGGACTCTTCTTTGTTGAAGGTAAGTATGTAAGTGCGCTCTAACCAAGGCTTCATGCGCGCTTCCATCTGCTTCTTTTGCATTTCGCTCATTTGACGACCTCCCCCAAAACGACTCATGTCCATGGTTGTTTTTGAAAAGTAGTAGGCCTTGCCTTGAAAGTCTTGCCCAGTGACTGATGTGCAAAGAAATAGGGCAAAAGTGAAGACGACGAGTTTAGAAATAAGAATTTTCATAATGGCTAGAACTGTTATATGTTGAACAAACATAATGAAAGAATAAACAAGCTTGATTTGGTTTTTAATAATATTAACATTCCGAACTAATTTAGTTTTACTTGGATGGCATATAATGTGTATTCATAGGGTCATTTTTCTCGTCCGTTCATTTTCAGTATATTTAAATTGCCTAATCAAAACACCTACATCATGAAATTCCTCCATTCAAAGATCAAATCGGTTGCCATTTTTCTCGCCATACTTTTGCTAAGCCAAGGATGCACCGTTTATAAAGGTTCTATAACGCTCGATGAAGCGGTTGCCGGTAAGCAGAAAGTAAAAGTAACGACTTCAGAATACCCAAAACCCTTGCAGTTTAGTAAAATTGAGCAGGTGAATGGGGAGTATGTTGGAATGCCCAAGCGATATGGTTCTTCGGAGGCCGTTATTCTACAAAAAGATAAAATCACCCAGATTAAAGAGCATGACAAAACTACCTCCAATATCATCACCTTTTCTCCCTTGGCCCTTATCATTGGTTTAGGAATCATACTATTTTCAGGTGAGAGTGAAGATTACAATGAGTAATAGAAAAACCTAAAAGCGCTGTAGGACACTTCCTATATCACAACTTAAATTATTGTGTATCTTTAGAATGATTTAAAATTCTGGAGTACAGTAGATGTAATCATGGTGCTTAGCTGGTTTTAAATCGCAAAAAAACAACTAACTAACCATACATGAGAAACCATATATTCCTATCGGTTGCCTGCCTATGTTCATTTTTTTCACTCTTTGCACAATCCAATTATCAAATTAGTGGTTTGGTGCAAGATGCATCCAATGAAGGGGTTCCTTTTGCGAATGTATTGTTGCTTCGCGCCAACGATTCTATTTTGGTTAAGGGAGCCATTACTTCGGAAACGGGAACTTTTGTAATAGCAGATGTACCTCAAGATCGCTATTTTGTTGAAAGTTCCGTGATAGGCTATCAGGGAGCTGCATCGGAAGCATTTCAATTAACCTCAAATTATACCGTTCCCAACTTAGTTTTAGTCGAAGGAGAATCCTTAGACGAAGTACTCGTTGTGGCCGAGAAACCACTTTACACACAAAAGGTGGATCGAATGGTAATCAATGTGGAAGGGAGCATTGTGTCCTCCGGAGGCAATGCGCTGGAGGTGCTGGAGCGTTCACCAGGGGTAGTTGTGAATAGACAGAATAGTAGTATCTCTGTAGTAGGTAAAGATGGAGTGGTTGTTATGATTAATGGTAAAATCAGTTATGTGCCGGCGCAAAGTGTTGTGCAATTATTGGAAGGAATGAGCGCTGATAATATTGAATCCATTGAGTTAATTACAACACCCCCAGCCAATTTTGAAGCCGAAGGAAACGCCGGTTATATCAATATTGTTCTAAAGAAAACAGCCGATTTAGGGCTTAACGGCTCCTATTCATTTTCTGCGGGTTATGGAGACGGGGAGACCACTAGAGATAATATTAATTTTAATTATCGAAAGAACAAGATTAACATCTTCGGGAGTTATTCTTTCTCCATAGATAAACGGGCGCAATTCTTTGAAACCACGCGTCAATTTCGGGAAAATGATACACTAAAAGGAGTCGCCACTGAGACCTTCAGGGATCCAAGGCAGCGCAATCACAACCTTCGTTTCGGGGTCGACCTCCAAGTTTCGGAAAAAACAATAATGGGTGTTTTACTTACTGGCTTGGACAATCGGTGGAGTATGGATGCTTTTAATAAAAATGTGGAAACAGCTAATGGTTCTCCTATTTCTTTCATTGATATTGTGAATGATGAAATCAATCAATTGAAAAACTTTGGCGCGAACTATAATGTCAAACATAATTTCACCGAAGACGAATTTATCAGTATGGATTTGGATTATTTGTACTACATATTTGATAATCCGACGAATTATACCAACTCTTTTTTCGACGGAAATCGAATGTTTTTAAATTCAACCTTGCTAAAGAGTGGAAAAGACACCGACTTAATAACGCTGGTAGGAAAGTTAGATTATAGTAATAAGCCCAACGACAAGTTAAGTTATCAAGCAGGTTTTAAAGTGACAAAAAATGACCTAGAAAATGATGTCTCTATAGAAAATGAAGTAAACGGCACCTTTGTAATAGACCCTACCTTAACTAATAGTAGCATTTTGGACGAGAGTATCTTAGGCGCTTACGTCTCATCTGAATATAGCTTTGACGACAAAACCACGGCAAAAGTCGGGCTGCGGTATGAGTATACGGACACCGAATTAACCACCAATACCCAAGGGAAAGTGGTAGATCGCACGTATGGAATTTTGTTCCCCTCTGTCTTTTTGAATAGAAAAATCACGGAAGACCTTACCATGAATCTATCCTATTCCAAGAGAATTACCCGCCCCACATTTAACGATTTAGCGCCTTTTGTGATCTTCTTTGACCCCAACACCTTTATTTCAGGAAACGCTTCCTTACAGCCCGCCATTTCGAATAGTTTGAAATACGATATCAATTACAAATCGTATTTCCTTTCCTTCGGATATACGGATCAAGATGCGTCCATCGCAAGTTTTCAAGAGACCATCGACGAAGAAACGGGTCGCTTGTTTTTTATTGCGGACAACCTAGATTATACACGCACCTTTTCCGTGATTGCAGGAATTCCCGTTAAAATTGCTAGTTGGTGGCGCACACAAAATAACCTTACTTACATCAAGCAGAAAGTACGCGCCTTTTATTTGGGCGAACCTGTCATTCAAGATTTGGGCAATTTCTCTGCAAATAGCACGCATTCCTTTAAAGTATCGGAGAGCTTTACTGCGGAACTGTCGGGATTCTATAACGGGCCCAGTTTTTTCGGGACCGCTCGGTACGATGAAGTATACGGAATTAATGTTGGGTTTCAGAAGAAGTTTAGCGACAAATGGGGGACCTTAAAATTCTCTATTAACGATGCGCTTGATTCTGTTCGATTCAGAGGAGGAACAGACCTACCTGAACAAAATATTTTTACCAGGAATATATTTGACTTTAGTAACCGTACGTTTATGCTCACCTATTCAAGGAATTTCGGTAATAGCAAGCTTAAGTCATCACGACAACGTGAGACTGGTTCCGAAGAAGAAAGACGACGTGTGAATTAACTTCAGAATCTATTGATTTTTTGGCTTCCATTATTTTTTCTGAATATATTCCGCATTTTCCCTAAATTGGTGGTTCTCAAAAAAACAACCCACCTATGAGCGACCAAGAAATAGCTAAAGACATTGAATTAAAACACATTACTTCCATTGCTGAAAAACTTGGACTGAATACCGATACCATCGAGATGTATGGGAAGTATAAAGCAAAGTTACCACATTCCATCATCGATATGGAAAGGGTGCAGCAAAGCAATCTCATTTTGGTCACAGCCATTTCTCCAACACCAGCCGGAGAGGGTAAAACAACCATGTCTATTGGTCTTTCCGAAGGGTTAAATCAGCTGGGAAAACAAACTACGGTTGTGTTGAGAGAGCCCTCTTTAGGGCCTGTCTTCGGAATAAAAGGAGGTGCTACAGGCGGCGGTTATTCACAAGTGCTTCCTATGGAGGATATCAACTTGCACTTTACAGGAGATTTTTCAGCCATCGAGAAAGCACACAATTTATTGTCGGCCGTCATCGATAATAACATTCAGAGTAAAACAAACTCACTAGGTATTGATGCACGCACCGTGACGTGGAAGCGAGTGGTCGATATGAATGACAGAGCGCTGCGAAACATCGTGGTGGGATTAGGCGGAACCACTTCAGGAGTGCCCAGGGAAACGGGATTCGATATTACTGCGGCTTCCGAAATCATGGCTATTTTATGTTTGTCAAACGATTTATCCGATTTAAAAAAACGCCTCGGGAATATCTTCATTGGTTATACCTTCGGAAAGGAGCCAGTTTATGCTAAAGATCTCAAGGTAGAAGGTGCCATGGCAGCCTTATTAAAAGATGCCATTAAACCGAACCTAGTGCAAACCATTGAAGGAAATCCGGCTATCATTCATGGTGGTCCTTTTGCGAACATCGCTCAGGGAACCAACTCGGTCATCGCCACCCGCATGGGAATGACTTTATCCGATTATACAGTAACTGAAGCCGGTTTTGGTGCCGATTTAGGGGCTGAAAAATTTCTAAACATCAAATGTCAAAGTGCTGGACTATCGCCAAAAGCGGTAGTCATCACCACGACTATTCGCGCGCTGAAGTACCATGGAGGTGCCGACCTAAAGTCACTCACTGACGAGGATGTTTCCGCCTTGAAACAAGGACTTCCGAACCTAGCGAAGCATTTGGAAAACGTAAAACAATTCAACATCGTTCCTGTAATTGCTATCAATCGATTTGTATCGGATAGTGATGCGGAAATTGCAGCCGTACAAGAATTTGCCGAAGCAAACAACGTAAAAGTAGCCTTGGCAGAAGTTTGGGCCAAAGGAGGAAAAGGAGCCTTGGATTTAGCACAACACGTCATTGATATTGTGGAGTCGGGCGAATCAAATTTCACTCCCTTATACAATTGGGAGGATAGCGTCGAGTCGAAAATAGAAACCATCGCGACCAAAATATACGGCGCTGCCGATGTGGATTATACCACTTTGGCTCGTAAAAATTTGAGAACCATTGCCGATTTAGGATTGGAACACCTTCCAATCTGTATGGCCAAAACTCAGAAGTCGCTATCAGATAACCCAAAATTAATAGGACGCCCAACGGGATTCACCATCACCATCCGAGAGATTGAAATTGCGGCTGGTGCCAACTTTTTGATTCCTATTACGGGTGATATGATGCGTATGCCTGGCTTGCCGGCGCATCCTGCTTCAGAAAACATCAATATTGATAATGATGGAAACATCACAGGCTTATTTTAACGAATAGCTGCTATACCTTCGATTTTTTAACAAAATCCTTCACTTTTTTCCACTAAATTTGTGAAAGTCACCTATTTTTAGATAAACGAAATGGCCACCAGGAACTACGAAGGCAAGAAATTTGATGCGCAAGCAGCCCATATAATTATGGATGCCTTGACCGTGGAGGAGGCCCTTCAAATCAATATCAACAACCAACCCTTTACGGTTTCCATGCGAACGCCTGGGGAAGATGCCAGTTTGGTTCGTGGTTTATTGCATTCCGAAGGAATCATTAACGACATCAATTTTCATCCAGACATCGTATTGAAAAAGGAAAACGAGGACGGGATTGTTACCATTGTGAATGTGACCATCCCCGAGGAGAAACTAGGAGAAGGGTATTCGAACAGCAGAAGTCTATTGTCTGTTTCTTCTTGCGGAATTTGCGGGAAGACGGAGCTCAGTGATCTTGCATTTATAGGAAGTACCATTGATGATACAGATAAAATATCCATTGGTTTTTTGCATCAACTATTTGATAAAATGAGTTTGCGTCAGCATGACTTCAAGCAATCTGGAGGAACCCACGCGGCCGCCGCTTTTTCATTAGAAGGTAAATTACTTTGTGCCATGGAAGATATTGGAAGGCACAACGCCGTGGACAAAGTGGTTGGGAAGTTAATAAGCACAGGTCAATTAAAACAGGCGAAGGTCATTACTGTGAGCGGACGAATATCCTATGAAATTGTGATCAAATGTTTTAAAGCGAAGATTCCTTTTTTAGCAGCAGTTTCAGCACCGTCATCATTGGCAGTGGATTACGCAAAAGAACTGGGAATTACATTACTCGCGTTTTGCAGAGGGGAAAGAGCTACGTGCTACTCCCATCCGCAGCGTACCAAAATAGATACATCAAGCATTAAAGCTAGTTAGATATATGTCAGATAATTTAAGTGAATTATTAGGTAGAAAAGGAATTCAGGATAACTTCTTCAATAAATTGGGAGAGCTTGCGAAGCCTGAAGGAGCGCCAAGCGAAGAAGCCATGGCCAAATTGGCCGAAGACTTTTTAGTAGGCGATGCCAATGCCTATGGTACTGCTAGTTTTTACGACTTTTTAAAACCTGAAAACAAAGGTAAAAAAGTCTATGTCTGTAACGGAACTGCCTGTGTTTGTGCTGGAACTCAAGAAAAGGTAATTGAGAAATTGGGTGCTTCTTTTGCTGAAGATGAAATTGGTCACATGACCTGCTTAGGTCGGTGTCATGAGAATAGCGCATTTCACTACAACGGTAAAAACTATTCAGGTGGAGCGATTCAACAATTGGAGGAGCTCACTACTTCAGAAACTAAACTCAACCAAGATTCGTATAAAGTCAATGCCAGTGGGGAAGCCATTTTGACGCAGCCTTTTACTTCGATTACTGAATATTACCAGCCATTTAAAGACGCACTCAAAAAGGATTCGGCTGCTGTCTTAGAAGAAATAAAAATATCAAATGTTCGTGGTAGAGGAGGAGCAGGTTTCCCGATGGGACTGAAATTGGAATTCTGTCGCAAGGTGGAAAACGAAACCAAATTCATCATCTGTAATGCCGATGAAGGCGATCCGGGTGCTTATTCCGATCGTTATTTATTGGAAGAACGGCCTCACTCTGTTTTGTTTGGGATGTTAATAGCTGGATATGTGACAGGAGCCAGTTATGGGATTGTCTATATCCGTGCTGAATACCCGGAGTCGGTCAAAATAGTTCAGGATGCGATTGATACACTCCGAGCAGAAGGACTTATAGGAACTAACATTGAAGGAAGTGGTTTTAACTACGACTTTAAAATTATACAAGCACAGGGATCTTACATCTGTGGTGAAGAAACAGCCTTGATCAACTCGATCGAAGGACAACGTCCTGAAGTTCGGGTGCGTCCTCCATTTCCAGCTCAAAAAGGACTTTTTAATAAACCAACGATTGTAAACAATGTAGAAACATTAGCAGCCTTGTACCATATTATCTCTAACGGGGGTGCCGCATGGAAGGCCATCGGAACGGAACGCTCTTCGGGAACCAAACTTGTAAGTTTGGATAGCTTTTTTAATAATCCTGGGATGTACGAGGTAGAGATGGGAACACCCATGTCTGTCGTAGTAAACGAATTAGGAGGTGGTTTTAAAACCGAAGTAAAAGCACTGCAAATTGGAGGTCCATTGGGTGGCTTAGTGCCTATTGCTAAAATTGATGATTTGACCTTAGACTTTGAGTCGTTCTCAAAAGAAGGCTTTTTGTTAGGACACGCCGGTATTATTAGTGTGCCTTCAGACTATCCCATCATGAAATTAATTGAACACCTCTTTGATTTTGCGTCTTATGAAAGCTGCGGGAAATGTTTCCCATGCCGACTAGGGACTAAAAGAGGACAAGAAATGTCTGAAAAGGCCCTTACTTCAGACTATAAGATTGATCGCAAACTGTTTGCTGATTTATTGACCACCTTGGAGGAAGGTTCGTTGTGCGCGCATGGAGGCGGGATTCCGCTGCCAGTTCGAAATGCACTGCAGTATTTTGATGACGAATTAAAACCTTACTTCAATTAAAAAATTGCCTATGAAAACTGCGTATATAGATCACAAAGAATTCGAAATAGTTGAAGGAGAAACCATTTTGGCCTTCATTAGAAGGTACAAAGAGAAATCACTTGTGCCAACCTTATGCGACGCGCCTAATTTAGATCCATTTGGAGCTTGCCGAGTGTGCAGCGTTGAAGTTGCCTTAGAAGAAAACGGACCAGTCAAAACCATGGCTTCCTGTCACGCACCCGTGGCGGCAGGTCAGCATATTTATACTAGTACAGAATCTGTTAAATCGCTGCGAAAAAATATTATTGAACTAGTACTTACCGATCATCCATTAGATTGTCTCACCTGTGAAGTGAACGGAAACTGCGAGCTGCAAACCGTTGCTGCGCAAGTAGGAATTCGGGATGTGCGCTACCCAGCCGGAGATAATCACTTGTATAAAATAAAAGATTTGAGTCATCCATATATGACTTCAGATTTGTCAAAATGCATCAATTGTTATCGCTGTGTGAGAGCCTGTGACGAAGTGCAAGGTGAGTTTGTATTGAGCATGGCAGGACGAGGTTTCGATTCGCATATCATCAAAGGAATGAACGAATCGTTTATGGATTCGGATTGTGTGAGTTGTGGCGCCTGTTCTCAAGCATGTCCTACGTCGGCTATATCAGATGTATTTCAGTCTAAATCAATTTCAGCAACAGATACCACTAGAACTATCTGTACCTATTGCGGTGTGGGTTGTAATCTGGAAGTATCCACCTCCAATGGAGAAATTTTAAGCATTACCGCACCCTATGATGCGGAAGTGAATCAAGGGCATACCTGTATCAAAGGACGCTATGCGTTTAAGTTTTATGACCATCCAGAGCGATTGGATTCGCCAATGATTAAGCGAAACGGCTCGTTTGAAAAAGTGAGTTGGGATGAGGTATACGATTACATAGCAGGGAAATTAACGGGCTTCAAGGATGAGTTTGGACCCGATTCCATCGCTGGGATTTCATCAGCTCGATGTACCAACGAAGAGAATTACCTAATGCAGAAATTTATTAGAGCTGTTATTGGGACCAATAATATTGACGGTTGTGCAAGGGTGTGTCATTCGCCAACCGCACTCGGAATGCAGCGTACCTATGGGACTGGTGCCGCAACGAATTCTATAGACGATTTAAAGGACACCAATTGCATTATGGTCATTGGAGCGAACCCAACAGACGCTCACCCTGTGACGGGAGCCAAGCTAAAGCAGTTCTCCATGAAGTCGGATAACGTATCCATCGTCATTGATCCAAGACGCACCGAATTGGCAAAATACGCCACACACCATATTCCATTGCGTCCCGGCACCAATGTAGCCGTGCTCAATATGATGATGTATTATATTGTTTCTGAAGGCTTAGTTGATGAGCAGTTTGTTGAGAGCAGAACCGAAGGCTTTGAGGCGTTTAAACAAGAATTGATGAACATCGATTTGGATGCTTCCGAAGTAGTCATAGGCGTGGATAGAGAAGTAATTAAAGCAGCCGCAGTTGCCTATGCGACCGCACCAAATGCCATGTCATTTCACGGGCTAGGTGTCACCGAACATTCCCAAGGAACTTTTACCGTCATCCAAATTGCGGATTTGGCCTTAATGACAGGAAATATTGGAAGGCGGGGTGTGGGTGTAAATCCATTACGCGGACAAAATAATGTTCAAGGAAGTGCGGATATGGGTGTGCAACCACATCAAGGTGCTGGTTATTTAGATGTGACAAGTGAAGAAGTGAATCAGCGTTACAACCAATTCTACGGAACAGCGGTTCCCAAAGAAATTGGATATAAAATTCCTGAAATGTTCGAGGCGGCCTTGGATGGTAAACTGAAGGCCCTCTGGGTTATTGGTGAAGACATTGTACAAACAGACCCAAATACCAAAAAAGTGATAAAGGCATTGGAGGCAACCGACTTGGTCATTGTACAAGAGCTCTTTATGACTGAAACTGCGAAATATGCAGATGTCATTTTACCTGGAGCTTCCTTCTTAGAAAAAAGTGGCACCTTCACTAATGGCGAACGTCGAGTTCAAGCGGTACGCCAAGTGGTGAAACCAGTAGTGGGTTCTAAACCAGACGGAGAAATTATCGTGGATATCATGAATAAAATGGGCTATCCGCAACCAGCGTATACACCCGATGGCATGTTGGAAGAAATTTCGCAAATCGTGCCGTTTTTTGCAGGGATCACCTGGGACCGATTGGGAAAAAATGGACTGCAATGGCCCGTGGCAGCAGATGGAACAGACACTCAAATCCTACATCAAACCGACTTCAAGAGAGGGAAGGGGTATTTTGAGTTTAATGGCTGGGAAGAAACGACAGAGCTCACTTCACATGCGAAAGACTATCCATATATTCTAACGACCAATCGAGAATTGGAGCACTATAATTGCGGTGCCATGACAAGAAGAACGGCGAACGAGCTTATCCTTAAAGATGATTATCTCATGATGAATCCGGAAGACGCCCGAAGTAATGGCATTTCCGACGGGGACTACGTATGTTTAGAATCCCCTAGAGGAAAGGTAGATGTAAAAGCTCGTATTACCGACGAGGTTAAGCCCGGCATTTTAAGTACGACCTTCCATTTTCCAGACATTATGATTAATAATTTAACGGGGGATGTGCATGATTCCGAAGCAAAGTGTCCAGAGTATAAAGTAGTCGCCGTACGTATAAGAAAAACCAAAGGGAAATATAAAGCCCAATTGACAGAGTAGATTAAGCCAACAAAACTATGTATGAAAGCACCTCGAACGCGATTGTTCGCTAACCACCAATTGTAATCATACTTCGATTTTTCGAATGAAATTTTGGGTCCTGTAACTTCTTCAAGGTGTCCATACCACCTCTGATTTTAAATTTCGCTTCTACCGCTTTTTGAATGATGGGTTCAATGTCCTTGCCAGCGCGAAGGGAAGTAAGCAAATCGGATTCCGTAGCTGAAAACAGGCAGTTTTTTAATTGCCCATTCGCGGTCAAACGGAGCCGGTTGCAGGTATCACAAAACGGATTGGTCACTGAGCTGATAATGGCGTAACTTCCTTGATAGCCTTCAATTTTATAATTTTTAGAAGTGTCGTTTGGCGCATCCTGTAAGCGGATGATCTCTGCTTCGGAATAGTGACTTGCCACTTTGTCCAATATGGCTTGCAACGACACCATTTTGCCCATGTCCCATTTGTTGCCATCAAAAGGCATAAACTCTATGAAACGGACGCTGATGGGAAGGTCTTTGGTCATTTCAATAAAATCAATGATCTCATTTTCATTAAAGCCTTTCATAAGTACTGCATTCAACTTCACATGAAAGCCTTCCGCGACCAAAAGCAAGATGTTTTTATAGACGCGTTCAAATTCATCCCTACGTGTAATTTGACGAAACTTTTCTCGATCTAAAGAGTCTAAACTTACGTTGATACTCTTCACACCGTGTTGCTTGAGCAGGTCAATGAACTTATCAATAATGACCGCATTGCTTGTAATGGAGAGTTCCACTGGCAGTGAAGCTAGTTTTTCAAGGATGACATCAATATCCTTCCGAACAAGAGGCTCGCCTCCCGTTAATCTGATCTTGGTGACGCCATGAGCTACAAAGGTCTTAGCGATGGTGTGAATTTCTTCATAAGTCATGAGATGACTGCGAGGAGATAGTTTGACACCTTCTTCAGGCATGCAATAGGTGCAACGTAAGTTACAGCGCTCAATAAGTGATATGCGCAGGTAGGCGTGTACTCTTCCGAAGGAATCCGTTAAAATGGGAGTTGTTTTCATGAGTCGTGTCTTTCGCCTTTAAAAATTCTAAATACGTGCAGCACCGATGGAAATATGGCATCCATTGATTCCTTGGCGCCATTGGTAGAGCCAGGCAATGCTAGCACCAAGGTGTCTTTTATCGTGCCTGCAACGCTTCTGGAAAGCATCGCATAAGGAGTTCTGTTTTGCCCATAATTCCGAATGGCCTCTTCAATGCCAGGAATGCGTCGTTCAATGATTTCGTGCAGTGCTTCGGGAGTGACATCTCTTTCGGAGAGACCCGTTCCGCCTGTGAAAATGACCAAATCCAAACCTTGATTGGCATAGATTTTTACCTGTTTTTGAATGAGGTGTTTTTCATCGGGAATAACAGCATAGTCTGAAATTCGCACATGATTCGCTTCCAATTTTTCAATAATTGCTTTTCCGGCTTTATCTTCTTTTTCACCTTTTGAAATGGTGTCTGAACAAACAACGACAGCTGCGGTCAAGTCCTTGCGGTAGCGGTCTTTGAAATCTGATTTCCCACCTCTTTTGTTGATGAGTTTGATATGATGGATTTCCACCCCCTTGTCGATGGGTTTTAGCATATCGTACATATTCAATGCTACGATGCTCGCCCCGTGCATGGCTTCTACTTCCACGCCCGTTTTATAGATGGTTTTGACCGTACAATGTATGGTAATTTCCAAATCGTTTAATTCATAATCGATTCCAGTATATTCTACAGGAATGGGATGGCAATCGGGCAGCAATTCCGGCGTTTTTTTAACTCCTAATAATCCGGCCGCCTTGCTCATGGCAAAGACATCTCCTTTGGGAACCGTTCCTTGTTGTATGGCTAGGATAGTTTCTGGCTTGCTCACTTTAACGATGGCCTGCGCAGTTGCGATTCGAAGCGTGTTTAATTTATGTGTGATATCTACCATAGGGTCTTGTTCGAGTTATTAAGAATTTACTTTCCATTGATGTGATTGGTCTTCAAAAAGCTCTTTTCCGAAAACGGGGACGTCTGCCTTGATCGCCTCTACCACAAACTCCAACGCTTCAAAAACCACCTTTCTTCGCGGTGAACTCACAAAAACAAATAAGCATATTTCACCAGTTTTCACGGTGCCAAGACTGTGATAAATGTGCATACAAGTGAGGTCATATTTTTCAAAAGTAGCTTCTCTAATTTCATGAAATTTTTTATTCGCCATATCTTCATAGGCGGTATACTCGATGGCTGCAACGTCTTTACCGTTGATACTATCTGCCCGCACTTGTCCAAGAAAGATGTTGTGTGCGCCAATGCTTGTTTTTGATTGGTGCTTGGCGATGGAAGTGCCAATAAATTCCGAAGAAATAGCACCTTCCTGAAATACATTTTTTGGTTTTTTCTCTGTCATGATTTTAGATTTAACTGATCCACAAGAGCCAGAGCCCCTCCTTTAAGGCTGAAGCAATTTGGAATGTCGTATTCTTTTAATTGTTGAACGGCAAGGGCACTGCGCACGCCCGATTGGCAATACACAACGTAGGTCTTGGTTGCTTGGAGTCTATTCAAATGTTGTGCAATGGTGTTCAAGGGAATTTGCAAGGAGGGCGGTGTTTCTATCTTCGGAAATTCATCTCGTTCTCTTACATCAATAAATACAGCATCGTTCATTAATAAGGCTTCTTCCGCAGAAATTTCAGCAAAACTACTTTCAGAAGAAGAATCCGAATGTTGCGCTTCCCATTGATCTTTTAGCAAGTGTACTTTGTTTATTTCTACTTCCGATTTCACCACTTTAATCATGGTCGATGTTGCGGTTTTGGCGTTGTAGCAAAGTAGTTTTCCTGAGAGTACGTTATCAAAACCGAGCACTATTTTTATTACCTCATTGGCTTGCATGCATCCAATGATTCCGGGTAATACGCCAAGTACACCAACTTCGGAACAATTGGCTACCGAGCCTTCTTTTGGTGGGTTTGGGAACAAACAACGATAGCTTGGTCCTTCTTTATAATTGAATACCGCTAGGTGTCCTTCGAATTTATAAATCGCTCCAAAGACAAAGGGTTTGCCACTAATAATACAGGCGTCATTGACTAAATAGCGTGTTACAAAATTATCCGAACCATCCACAATCAAATCGTATTGTTCAAAAAGGGATAGTGCGTTTTTAGAGGTGAGTCTTTCGGGGTAGGCGTTTATTTGAATTTCAGGGTTGAGGTCTTCCAATCTGCTTTTGGCCGCCAATGCTTTGTTCATTCCAAGTTGTGAAGTGCCGAATAAAATTTGCCGCTGTAAGTTGGAAAGCTCAACGGCATCAAAGTCGATGACTCCCAAAGTACCAATCCCGGCTGCCGCTATATACTGCAATACTGGACAGCCTAAACCACCCGCTCCAATCACCAATACTTTGGCTGCGGATAACTTGGCTTGGCCTTGCGGCCCAACTTCCTCTAAAACGATATGTCTGCTGTATCTGCTCATACAATCAACCTCCTGAAAAAGGGGGTAATAATGCTATTTCTGCTGCTGTAATGGGCGCATCTTTAGGTGAAATTTCCAAATTTTGCGCTACTTGAAAGTCCTTCTCTTTTAGTGAAGGGTACTTTTGGATAAGTACGTCTAATAAATCGGCGACGGTCGTTTGCCGAAACTCCAAATGCTCCTCAGTGCAACCAGAAATCTCAGCCAATAATCCGAAGTATTTAATGTTTAAGTTCATCTTGTAGTAGTTTCAAATCTTCTGGTGTGTTGATGTTAGTAACAAATTTTTCTAAACTCGCATCAAGTACAATTGTTTTGGTGTTTAATTGACTCACAACTTTTGTGAGTCGGCGTTCCCCGCTTTTCAAGGATGATAAGATGGGATGGATGCATTGTTTTTTGTACAAGGCGATTAGTGGCATTGTTTTTCCTTGACTTTGTAATTGCACTATATCTTTTTCGGGGTCATTTCCTTTTAATAATTCAGTTATTACCGCTTCATGTATCAACGGAACATCACAGCTAAGGACTAAGTTGATGGCTGTTTCCGAATAAAACAAACCACTAAAAATTCCTCCCAACGGACCCGCATCGGGAATAATGTCTGTTACGCGTTTTGTTCCGAACTGGTCATACCGTGCATCATCGCTTACAATAATTATATTGCTTACTAATGGGCGAACGGTGTTTATAATCCGAGCCATAAATGTAGCGCCATTTATATCAATCCAACCTTTATCGGTGCCCATTCGAGTGCTTTTGCCTCCTGCCAATACAATGGCTGTTATGTCTTTTTTCTGAATCATTCACGTAACTACTAATTTTACCATGGCGATCAGCAATACAATAGAGAGCAAATAGCGAAGGGAGGAATTATTCAGTTTTTTACTTCCATAGTAACTACCAAACCAACCGCCTAATACCGCCAGTGCTACCAAGGTGATGGCTTGCACGGATAGTTCCGCCCCACCCATCAATTGCCCTGTAAGTCCCGCACCAGAATTTACCCAAATAAATAAAGCTGAAACCGCTGCGGCTTCCTTCATTTTCCCCCAGTGTAGTAACAGTATGACAGGCGTTAAAATGATGCCTCCACCAATGCCAATAAGGCCCGAAAAGAACCCTATTAAACCTCCAATTAGGAGTCCTTGCCAAACTTTCACTTGTTTAATATGATCACTTTCTTTTCCAAAAACATTCAGCATTTTAAGGACGGCAAATAGGAGCAAAACAGCCAGTATTTTTTTATAAATGGAAGCGTCAATTTCGATCATGCCGCCTATAAAAGCGAGCGGAATGGAAGCTATCGCAAATGATAAAAACAATTTTTTATTGAAGTGCCCCGCTTTAAAATAATGATAGAACGCGATGCCAGCCACAAATAAATTAAGCAACAATGCCGTGGGTTTCATAGTCGCTGGGGCGAATGAGAATAAGACCATCAGCGCCAAATATCCACTAGCGCCACCATGGCCAACACTCGCATATAAAAATGCAACAACCGGCAAAACGCACAAAAACAACCACATATGTTCTATGTCAAAGAGCACTATAAATTACTTTTTGATATTTGTTCATCAAGAAATTCCCAGCACTTTTCATTAATGGTGTCAAAGGTTTCGACTAAAGATTTTCCATAGGGGGTAAGCGCTGTGCCGCCTCCGCGTTTGCCACCAATACTTGTTTGTATTACGGCCTCCTTGGCCCTTGAATTTACTGCATCAATGAGTGACCATGCCTTTTTGTAAGACATTTTCAATGATTTTGCGGCCTTGGTCAGTGATCCGGTTTCTTCGATGGCTTTTAGTAAACTGATGCGGCCTTCTCCTAAGAGTATGTGGCCATCAGCTTCAATCCAAATTCGGCTTTTTATTTTGTATTCCATGATTATGTATTTATTGGCAAAAGCAGTACTTCCACCCAATCATTCTCCATGACCGTGTACACAGTTTCCGGGATGTAAACTAGCGCATTTGCTAAGGCGAAGGTATGCAACATGGCAGAACTTTGGCCTTCTAGAATAGTGACCTTTCCGTTTTCATAAGCCGCCTTTAAAAATTGGGCACGGTCTCCTTTTTTCTGAAAACTAGTTTGTGATTTGGCCTTTGTTTTTTGAACCGAAAACTGAAGGTTTCCTGATAATTTTTGTAGCGCTAGGTGTACATACACATAGAAACAACTCAGCGAAGCTG
>Ga0316204_10004996_pt1 | contig 22738 bp, 28 predicted proteins | sample 6monrhotite_MG_2_FD_205661 | JGI IMG/M metagenome (GOLD analysis project Ga0316204, IMG submission 205661) | Microbial mat bacterial communities from mineral coupon in-situ incubated in ocean water Damariscotta River, Maine, United States -... | ecosystem: Environmental > Aquatic > Marine >... | reverse complement strand
CAAGTACTTAGGTGAAACCCTGCTTTACACAGCCAGGCTTTCGAAATGTTCATAATAGACACCGGCAAACAGTGTGGCTGCAATCAACATCAATCCATCACGGTAAAGAAATTCCCCAAGGTTCTTGGTAAATGCTCGCATCATCAACTCCTTATTCAGGCAAGATGCAGGAATACTATTCCATCTATAAGACATTGCCGTGACCATGCCCACCCTCAACAGATCGGCGCTTGTCAAATATGAATTCTTAATGCAAAAATCAATACCGGTGGCAGCATCAGCCTGCGTTGATAAAACCTGACGCAACAGGAGAAACAATGTCTTCTACATGGACCATGCGTATCGTCTTCGGCCTTTTCCTCGCCTTACTGCTCTTCTGGTTCCTGCCGAATGAATCAAGCCCCCGCCCGGAATTGTGGGATATGAAGCTTGAATCCGGCAAACTCTCTATTATGGGGCTGACCCTGAACGAAAGCGCACTCAAGGATGCGACTGCGACTTTGAACACAAAGCCTGAAACAGCATTTTTCACCACGCGTCAACGCGAAGGTGAACCCGTGCCTCCGATGCATCTTGAATCCTATTATAAAGAGCTATTCAATGAAGATGACAACATCATCATTGGACTGCACAGTAATGATGATCTGCTACACAGAATAAAAAAACGTGCATATCAACCAAAACTCTTCCCCAATGATACCATCCGGACCAGCATTACAGATGAGATGATGCAAGCCATCCCGGAGCTGGCTATTCGCAGCATTACCATCGTTGTTGGGGACCGCATAGATTCTAAAGTGTTTGATGAAAGATTTGGTGCTCCAACACAGATCATTGATGATGGTGATGGCAATGCCCACTTCCTTCACCCTGAACTTGGCCTGGACTTTATTCAGCCCTCTGAAGGCCGTCAGGTACTACAGTTTGTCTCCCCGGAGTTGTTTGAGGCTGAGCTGCTACTGCCACTCATGAAGTCCAGAAAAGAGGGATACCACAAGTGACAAGAGTCTGGGACCGGCCAGCTGCATGGTTCATGCAGACTACCCTCCAGGGATTATAATAATCCATGTGGGTCGCCTTTATCGAGCTTGGTCTGCTTCTACTACTTGGTTCGCTGGTTGCCTGGGTCGTGCTCAGAACTGAGAAAAAGAGTGAGCACGATAAGGACGCCAATGATTCGGATCGTAACCACCCCTGAGGGAGAATCAGATGAATGATAGCAGCAGAACAGCACCATCCGGACACGCATATGCAGCAAAAGATCTCCTGCAATCCAGATTTTCTGGAACCCTCTCTACCCACTCATCGCACCAGCAAGGCTTTCCCTTTGGCTCGATGATGCCTTATGCGCTGGATCAGGAGGAGAAGCCAATATTCCTGATAAGCAGACTGGCCATGCACACCCGGAATATCATAAAGAACCCCAAAGCCAGTCTCTTTGTTACCGGGCAAGCAGATGAGAATAATCAGCTCTCTACAGCACGGGTTACATGCATGGGTGAACTGTTAGCAGTGGATAATGATGAAACTCGAGCCTGCTATCTCAAAGCACACCCGGATGCTCAACAGTGGGTGGATTTTGCCGACTTCTCATTTTATCGCATGGAGATCAGCGCCATCTATTTTGTCGCAGGTTTCGGCAAAATGGGCTGGGTTGATCTGGCCGAATACAGATCACTTCCAGAAGATTCCTGATCTACAGTATCCTGTTCGACTACCCGGTCATATCTGGAATAATCAAGTCACTACCATCCTGATAAACAGATACAGGACAAAGCTGAGCATATCTATACACGATGAATCATGAGATCTAACTTAATAACAGGCATAAAAAAAGGCGGCCAAAAGGCCGCCTTTTCTGTTTGTCATGATACTTTTATTCAGTCGGATCTTTAGCCATACCGCCACCGAACTGGTGAACACGTACTGCCAGGATCTTGATTGAAGTTTCATCAAGACGAGTGCCGAATTCAGGCATTACACCTTTACGACCATTTGCAATGGTATCGGTCACAGTAGCAAGAGAGCCACCGAAACGATAGATACCATCAGTCAGGTTGACTGCGCCACTGTCTGAATCGTCATTAGCAATCAGAGAGCCTTTTGCACTGCCACCATGGCAAGATGCACAGTTGTCCTGGAACAGAACGTTTGCAGAATCAAAGCCACCAGTGCCTTTAGTCAGTTCACCATCATCATTCAATGCAGCTTCACCAGTTCCAAGAGCAACAACGAATTTGGCCAGGCTGTCTACGTCAGCACCGGTCAGTTCATCATTACCACCCTTGGCTGGCATTTCTGCTTCACGACCGTCTGTGATGGTTTCAACCAGTTTGGAAGCCCAGCCACCAAACAGCCAGTCATCATCTGTCAGGTTAGGGAACGAGTTTTCAGGATGAGCAGCATTCAGGTTACCCTGACCACCGGATGCATGACATGCAGCACAGTTATCACCGAACAGTACGCGGGCACGACCCAGAGCAAACAGACGCATTTCATCATCTGCAATAATCTGGTCAACACTCATAGTAGTCAGCTTTTCCATGTAACCTGCACGTACCGCTTCAATATCAGCAACATCGTCACGCATTTCATTCACAGCAGTCCAGCCATCCTGATATTTCAGGTCGCCGGCTTTAATGGTCAGTTCTTTATGGCCTTTTGCAATGAATGCATCAATTTCGCTCTGGGTCCACTGCTCACCCTGGTAGTACGGGTTAGAGTTAACCAGGTGCAAAATGCCCTTGGTGTGACCATCTACCAGCACTTCAGCGCCAGTGATACCATTGATGACTTTCTGGAAGCCATTATTCAATGGTGTTGATGGATACAAAATATAATACGCAGTCACAAATGACAGGCCTAGGTAGAAGCCCCATGCCCACCATTTTGGTGGTGGGTTGGTCAGTTCCCTAATGCCATCCCACTCGTGGCCGGTACTCTTATCATTAGGATCGTTATGATCACTCATGTTTTCCCTCCTCGGAATTTTTTGTTTTGTCATCATCCAGGATGATGTGCTTTTGTTTGTCGAAGTCTTCGTCCTTTGTACGAAAGAACCAGAAATAGAGAACTAACGTACAAAGGAGCAAAAAGACTGTGATAGCCCCATAACTCATAAGTAATTACTTACGGTAAGGCTGTCCGAATTTATCATGGTAGTAATCCACGCCTTCTTCGAAGTGTACCTGCGTACCCAACTGCTGCAGGTAAGCAATCAATGCATCCATTTCTGTAATATCGGATGCATCACCATCGAAAGCACGAACGTTAATAGGCGTTGGAACGAAGGTCTCGGTCCACTGCTCTACTTCACCACTGCTGTTGGTCCAGGTAGTGCGCTCATAACGAGCACGCAGACCCTCTTCACCAGCACCATCATCAACACCAGCCTGAGCTTTCAAATCCGCTTCCCAGTTAGCGATATCATCAGCGCTATAAGGAACGTTCATTGAACCCAGTACTTCCATACGTTTCTTGGTACGGCTCAGATCCAGAGGAGTATTCAGGAAGAAGTAGTTAGGCATAACCGATTCCGGAACGACAGAACGCGGTGCATTCATATGCTGGATATGCCAAGCATCGGTATATTTGCCACCCAGACGGGCAACATCAGGACCGGTACGTTTGGAACCCCATGCATAGTTATGATCATACTTGGACTCTGCTGCCAGAGAGAAGTGACCATAACGCTCTTTTTCATCACGGAACGGGCGAATCATCTGCGAGTGGCAGAGGAAGCAACCTTCACGACGGTAGACTGCGAAACCTTCCAGCTCCAGCGGTGTCAATGGACGCACGCCTTCAACTTTTGGTTCGCCATCATCAAGATAGTACGTAGGTACAATCTCAACGATACCACCAACGGCCACCAGGATTGCTACAAAGACAGCCAGAATTGGCAGGCTCTGCTCAATGGTGTCGTGGGGAATACCACGAATCATCCCTTTATTTTCACGTTTTTCAGGCATCGAATTCCCCCCTTAAGCCTTTGCAGCAGCGCCGAGCGCTACGTTTGAGCCAGCCTTAACTGCGCTGATAGTTTTCAATGTATTATACAGCATGATAGACAAGCCACAGAACACCAGGAAACCACCGAATGCGCGCAGTGCATAGAATGGATGCATAGCTGCTACTGAATCGGCAAAGGTATAAACCAGGTTGCCATAGCTATCGAATGCACGCCACATCAGACCCTGCAGTACACCGGAACCCCACATCGCTGTGATGTACAGGATGGCACCAGTCAGATGGATCCAGAAGTGCATGTTAACCAGCTTGGCTGAGTACATTTCTGTATTCCACATACGAGTGATCATATGGTACATCGCACCAATTGCGATCATGGCATTCCAGCCCAGAGCACCTGAATGTACGTGACCAACAGTCCAGTCAGTATAGTGAGACAGAGCATTCACACTCTTCGCACCCATCAGCGGACCTTCGAATGTAGACATGCCGTAGAAGGCAAGAGCCACAACCATGAAACGCATAACAGGGTCAGTACGCAACTTATCCCAAGCGCCGGACATGGTCATCATACCGTTAATCATACCACCCCAAGATGGGAAGATCAGAGCAATCGACATACCCGCACCAAGCGAGAGGGTCCAGTCAGGAATTGCTGTATAGTGGAGATGATGTGCGCCAACCCATACATACAGGAACGTCAGAGACCAGAAGTGAAGCACTGACAGACGGTAAGAGTAGATTGGGCGGTTAGCGTGTTTAGGTACGAAGTAGTACATAATACCAATGAAACCGGCAGTCAGGAAGAAGCCCACTGCATTATGGCCCCACCACCACTGCGTCATCGCATCATGGACACCGGCATAAGCAGAGTATGAGAAAGTCATATCAACCGGGATGCACATACCGTTGAACACAAAGATATATGTAACCATGAACAACATGGTCATGAAGAACCAGTTACCAACGTAGATGTGAGACATCTTACGTTTGGCGACAGTTCCAAGGAAAACGATAGTCATGCATACCCATGCGAGAGCCAGGATGATGTCAATCCACCACTCGGCCTCATGGTACTCTTTAGACTGGGTCATACCGAAAGGCAGTGTTGCAACAACACAAAGACAACCAATCAACCACAGTATAGCTGCAGCCCATGCCAGTTTTTCAAAACGCAGGCGGGCATGAGTAGAATGCTGCACCATGTAAAAACCACCACCCAGCAGCAGGAAGCCGCCGAAGCCGAAGATTACCACGTTAGTATGTACCGGACGCAAGCGACCAAAGCTTATTTCAGCAATATCCATATTCAACCATGGATATGCCAGCTCTGACGCGACAAATGTACCTACGAGTGTACCAAGTACACCCATTAGAATACCAGTTAAGACACAGAATTTAACTATGTCGTAATTATATTCTTCTTTCTCAGTTGCAGCGCTCACTGACTCCCCCCTGTATTCTTTTTGGCGTCTTCTGCCATGTTTTTCCTTACCCAACGGTAAAGATAAACCATCATCCCAGCAGCAAAGACTACTGTGAAGACCACAGCAATGATGACCAGATCATCGAATGCCCACGCATCTGCATTGAACATAACATGACCAGCCTGTTCAGGCTCTTTCATATCGCCTCCTCCCATTATTATTTATATTTTTTGAAGATTAAATTTCTTAAAGTGTTTAGTAGATAAGCAGGCTGATGAAACTAACTATCGCAACGAATGTGAAGTAGTACACAAACCCTAAAATAAACGGCATAAAACCCTCCCATTAAGGAAATTTCACGCAACGTTAATGTCGCATGGTGCGCTTGGCAAGCATCCATATCCTCTATGTGTCTATGTGGCATATCGACGCAGGCATTATGGTATATTACGTTATCATATGCTCTGGACTTGAGGGTTTATCTCTCTTATCGTGCGCATCCGTATTGAAGTCTTACAGATTAATTAAGTTATCATTAATCATGTTTACAGACAGGAGTTTCACATGGGCGAGAAACAATCCGATGATATTTATGAGCACGCAGATTATCTCAATTGCGATGTAAATGCGGGTGAAAACACTGTCCATGCCCGCCACATGCCCGGTCGCTTCCGCAATATCAAATGGCTCACATTTCTGGCGATATACGGGCCATTCTTCTTGCTCCCCTACTTTCAATGGGGTGAACGCCAGGCCGTCCTGTTTCAAATCCCGCAGCAAAAGTTTTATTTCTTTGGCCTCGTTATGTGGCCGCAGGATCTCTGGATACTGGCACTGATTCTGCTCTTCTGCTTCGTACTACTGTTTGCCATGACTGCCATCAGTGGCCGCATCTTCTGCGGTTTTGTCTGCCCACAATCTGTATGGACAGACATCCTGACGTGGATTGAGTTCAAGGTAGAAGGCAAAGCAGGGGAGCGTGTCAAGCTTGATGCAGCCCCCTGGGGGCCTGCCAAGATACGTAAAAAAGTGACCAAACATGCCCTCTGGCTCGCCTTTTGTGCTGCCACAGGCATATCCTTTATTGCGTATTTTTCAGGCGCATCTGATGCCTGGACCGGTTTTTTCACACTCAATTACAATGTCGCAGAATGGGTAACACTGATCATTATTGTCGTCCTGTTTTATGTAAATACCGGCTTTGTCCGTGAACAGGTGTGCAACTGGATTTGTCCCTATGCACGCATACAGGGGGTCATGACCGATGACAATACGATTATCACCACCTACGATGAACTCAGAGGCGAAACACGAGGTCGCCTGAAACGCGGTAAGGTTGTGGAAGGCAACGGTGACTGTATCGACTGTAATATTTGTGTTTCAGTCTGCCCTACCGGCGTTGATATCCGCAAGGGCCAGCAGATCGGCTGCATCAACTGCGGGCTCTGCATCGATGCCTGCGATTCCGTCATGGATCGGATCAAACTTCCGAAAGGACTTATCCGCTTTATGTCACACAATGAGGCGACAAAAGGCAAATCAGACAAACACTATCTGTTGCGTGCCCGGCCACTGTTTTACCTCTTTGTCACTGCTGGTTCACTCATCGCCATCATCACCGGCCTGATTATGACCTCCCCTGTCGCCATGAACGTACACCATGAGCGAAGCCCGCTATTCACCATCATGTCAGACAGAACCATTCAAAACGTCTTTCACCTGGATTTCATGAACAAAACCGAACAAACCGCTGACTTCACACTTAGCGTGTCCGGCCTGGAAGGCATATCCAGCAACGCTGAAGAGACGGTTTTCCACCTCAAAAGCGGTGAATTGAAAAAGTTCACCCTGCGTGTACGCATCCCTAGAAAGCTCGTCACTCAGGAGCAGCAGCCCATCAGGCTGGAATTGAAATCGACCACCAATCCTGAAGCAAGCGCAAAATATGAATCTGTATTTATCGGACCGAGGCAGTAACCATGGCTATAGACCAGAAAACAAAGAAAGGCGCTGCATATAAAAGCCCATGGGTATGGGCTGCATTAGGTCTGCTTCTGACCGTATTTACCGTTAACTACGGCTTTGTTATGGTCAGCAGCTCCACCTGGGGCGGACTGGTCAATGAAGAGTATTATAAATACGGTCTGCAGCAGAACAAAATCGACAAACAGTACCGCAAACAGGCTGTACGCGGCTGGCAGGTTAACCTGCCTGAAATCAAAAGCTGGCAAGCAGGAAAACCTGAAACACTGCACCTCTATGCATCTGATAAAGCCGGAAACCCTTTAACGAAGGGACGTGCAGAAGTGACTGCATATCGCCCCAGTGATGCCAAACAGGATGTGATAGTCCAGCTCAATGAGACGGATCAGCCTGGCCATTACACCGCTGAATTAAGCATGCCTTTAGCTGGCGTCTGGGACCTTAATCTGCTCTTCAGTCTGAATGATGACAAACACATGATGAACCGTCGCATTACAGTAACCGGCGGTGATGCCCCGGAACTATCCCCGCTGGAAAAAGTGGTTAATTTCCTTTCAGGAGAATAGAGCATTGCTTATCGATTCGGTTCGATCGCTATAGTCATGACGGAAGCCCAGGAATGCTTTCATTGCGGTCTCCCCTTACCCGCAGTGGGCACAATCACTGCTGATATTCATGAGGAGCAACAGCTCTTCTGTTGCAGCGGTTGTGCGCAGGTATGCCAGATTATCCATGATTCGGGGCTGGCTTCATTTTATGATCATGCGCCGGAAAGTCGTCAATGGTCTCAGCCTGAGCAGGCACCTGCAGATGCGATCGTATTCGATGATCCCGACCTTCAGGCTGATTTTGTGCGCCAGCGTCCTGATGGAACTTATCAGGCTGACCTGCTAATCGAAGGCATCCATTGCCCTGCCTGTGTCTGGCTGATTGAACATACGGTAAACAACATTTCTGCGGTTACCTATTCAGAAGTCAATTATTCCCGCCAGCGTTTACGTTTACGCTGGCAACCTGAAAAGATGAAGCTATCCCAGGCGATTATTGCTATTGGCGGCGTAGGCTATCGTGCAGTCCCCTATGAAGAGGATCTTGAGCAGAAGGCAAACAAGTCACGCCGTCAGGACTTGATGTTCCGCATGGCTTTTGCCGGCTTTGTTTTTGCCAACGTCATGACCGCAGCCGTCTGCCTCTATGCCGGTGATTTTTTCGGCATAGAAGATAAATTCCGTGCCATTTTTCAGTGGTATTCCATGGTACTGACATTTGCCGGTATCACATATTCAGGCCACACTTTCTTTGTCTCGGCATGGAATACATTACGACATGGCAAGCTGAATATGGATGTGCCTATCAGCATTGGTATCACCGCCAGTTTCTTATGGTCTTCTGTGGTCACTATCTCCCCCAGCACAGGGGCTGAAAACCATGTTTATTTCGATTCAGTTGCCATGTTTATTTTCCTGATACTGGTGGGACGCTTTCTTGAATCATCGGCAAGGGAAGTTGCAGGCTCTGCCACCCGCAAGTTACTAAGCCTTCTACCACGATCAGCATTACGACTGGAGAGCGACGGCAGCGAACAGCTGATTCCCCTGCGCTCGGTACAGCAAGGCGACCTTTTGCGCATCAAGCCCGGTGATCGCATTCCCGTCGATGGTGAAGTCACCCTTGGCTCGTCAGAGGTTGATGAGGCCATGATATCGGGTGAAGCACTCCCTGTATCCAAGCAGACCGGTGACCATGTGATCGGTGGCACACTGAACATCTCCGGTCAGATGCAGCTGCGTGCGACGGATATCGGTCATAATTCCGTATTATCCCAGATTGTTGATCTGGTTGAACAGGCTCAAACATCCAAGGTTCAGATTCAACGACTGGCTGATCGCATCGTACCATGGTTTGTTGCCGTAGTTCTGCTGCTTGCGGCTATAACACTGCTGTTCTGGTGGCTGCATACAGGATTCTCTTTTGCCGTCATGGCCGCAGTCACCGTACTGATTATCACCTGCCCCTGCGCTTTGGGGCTGGCCACCCCCATGGCCATCGCCATAGGTGCTGGTCTTGGCGGCAAACTAGGTGTACTGATCAAACGCAGTTCCTCACTGGAACAGCTGGCAGAAGTTGATCATGTCGTGTTTGATAAGACCGGCACATTAACCATGGGTCGCCTCAATGTCCTGCATGCAGAGATCATGCCTGATATTTCTGCGGACAAAACTCAGCTCTGGTCAACTGTGCGCACGATGGAGCAGGCCTCCGAGCACACCCTTGCCACGGCGATCTCTGGGTTTCTGAATGATTACCCTCTGCTTGATGAATTACACGACTTCATCAACACACCCGGCCGTGGTGTGCAAAGCACGGTAAAACAAAAGATCTGGCGTATAGGATCCCTGGGCTGGCTTGAAGCAAACAAGATTCATATCGACACAGCAACAGCTAAAGCCATGCATAGCCAGGAACTACTCGGACGCACCATCGTTGTAGTTTTTGATGAAGAACAACTGCTCGCCTGGCTCACGCTCGGTGACGAACTGCGTCCAGAGTCCGCTGCAGTGGTACAGGCACTGGTCAACTCAGGCAAAGGCGTAAGCCTGCTCACAGGTGATCGATCTGCAGCAGCGCATGCTATTGCTGCCCAGCTTCTGCAAAGCAGTGGTGAAAAAACCGCGATCAAGGGTATAGATGTGATTGCCGAGGTGCTTCCCGGCGATAAGGCTGAGCAGATCAAACTACTGCAAAGCCAGAGCCTTTCCGTTGCCATGGTCGGTGATGGCATCAACGATGCGCCTGCCCTGACACAGGCAAACATCGGCATTGCCATGGGCCAGGCTACCGATATCTCTGCACAAGCAGCAGATCTGGTATTACTGGGCGGTCTCGATCGGCTACCTGTGGCCATTCGTTTATCTGCACAAACCATGCGTACTATTAAGCAGAACCTTGCCCTCTCCCTGGGATATAATGTTCTCGCCGTACCTCTGGCTATGGCCGGCATGATCCATCCCCTGTTTGCAGCGATTGCCATGCCTGCATCATCGTTATTGGTCATTGGCAACGCCCTGTTAATTCATCGGCGAGTAAAAGGAGTCTAACATGGATATTATTCTGATGCTGATACCTGCTGCGCTGATGTTCAGCGTTGTCGCACTGCTGGTTTTCCGCTGGTCAGTAAAATCGGATCAATATGATGATATGGAAGGTGAGAGTTATCGTATTTTGATGGATAATGAAGAGATGATCCCCGGCCGCGATAAACCACAAGAATCAAAAACTGCTGAAGATGATCCCGCTGACTATGCAGGTAAGGATACCAGGAACACAAATGATTAAATATGCACTGCTATTCATCCTCATCGGAGGGTTTGGAACATTCTACTGGGCCAGCCAAAGCTTCAAACAGGGTGATCAGCTGGAGAGCCTGAGTACGCAACATCGCAGCACATGGGTGGATGAGACAGGAAAGCTCCATGTCATGGGAATCGTGCTTGGTCAGAGCACCCTGCGCGATGCCGAGGTGGCTCTGAGAAGCCGTTCACAATCAGCTATCTACCTGCATGAAGAGAAAACAGCTGATAACAAAAAGTCTTTCCGGCTGTCACTGGAAGCCTATTTCCCCTCCATCGCCGATCACAGCAAAGTGATACTGGTGCTGAATGTTGATAAGCCATTGCTGATTAAAATGTCGGAGCGTGGAACACCACCGCGCGTATACCCCAATGGCGTCGTGCGCATCAACCCCTCCAATGAGGACATCCTGGCAGTGCAGAAAATGACGGTAAAAGAGCTGCGTATGCTGCCCAGCGTGCAGCTAAACCAGGCGATGCTCGAAGGCCGTTTTGGCAAAGCAGATTCCATCAAAAAGAGTGATGATGGCAGCACCCGCTATCTCTACCCCACGATCGGCCTTGATGCGCTGATTAAGCCGGAAGAGAAAGATATACTGAGCTTCTCCACACCCCGGAAAAACAATCAGGAAAAAACAGCCTCCCCTTTATAAAAACACCTTCTGAGGATTCATCTGAAATACACATACAGCCACCTTTGCTTTGATGATTAGGGCATGCAGCCAACAGCATGCATAATGGTTATCAATCGGGAATATATACGACCAGAGGCGGATGTTTATATGAAACGCACAAACCTTAATTTTATCTTTGATGCCGTTGCCTTCATCGGTTTTGTCATGCTGACAACAACCGGTGTACTCATGCGATATATCCTGCCCCCTGGAAGTGGTCACCGCACGACATTATGGAGCCTTGACCGCCACGAATGGGGTGATATCCACTTCTGGATATCAATCATATTCTTTTTTATTCTCGCACTACACCTGCTGCTGCATTGGCGCTGGATATTCAGTGTTTTAACCGGCCATCCCAGCGAAGGATCAGGCTTGCGGGCAGGACTGGGAATCGTCGGGTTCATCACGGTCATTGCACTCTCCATATCCCTGCTACTCACTCCGGTAGAAAAAGATGCAAGCGGCAATCAAGTCTCGCCTGTTTCCAGCCATAAAGATGCTGGCTATACGATACGGGGCTCCATGACATTCATGGAGATAGAAAAGCTTACACATGTGCCTGCAACATATTTGATAAAAGTATTGAAGTTACCGGAATCGACATCCACAGAAAAACAGCTTGGTCAGCTAAAAGAGAAATATGGCTTTGAAATCAATGATGTCAGGAGCATTATCAATGATTATAAAAGTCCGGACTAAAAAGAGAGGCAGCTTCTATAAACAGCTCACCTACTGACGATAGGTTGCATGGCATTTCACACAGTAACCCATCGTTGCATGCAGTGCCCGCAGCGACTGCTTAAGGCTCCCTTTTTTCAGCGTTTCAGCCAGCTCATCACCACTTTGATGAAATGCCAGCCCCAACTCTTTATAGTTATCATTGGCAAAGCCGCTACACATCTTTTGCATTTCCGGTGTTGCACCAAGTTTACTACTTGCGATTGCTGATGCCTTGTCGTAGTTCTCTTCGGTCAGAAAACCAACAATGGCCTGAACGGCCTCCACATGTGAACGCATGTTGGCCAGCTGATGCTGTTTCATCTGTGGAGACAGACCAAGGGAGATACGCCCATCATGCCCCGCAGCCATATGATGTTTCATACCATGCATACTCTTGCTACTGTCTTCGGCATGCACCGAAATGGAAAAACCAAGCAATAACATTGGTAGCGCAGCAAATATTATCTTTGTCATAACCATTCTCCTTACTCAAACATGAAACCTTGAGCTGTTTCTTAATCAGCCCGGAGTCAAAACGACTACTCCTGAAATCAGACTATCCCTGTGTCGCAGGCACGCTTCAGAGCCCGCTTATAAGCCAGAGCAATCATCTTCCTGCTGTACTGGTTAGAAGGCGGTTTGATGCCATACTGACCAATAATCAGATCCATTGGGGACGAATCAGGATCACCATCAACGAGTTCACTCAAAGTAGACTTGGCAAATCGTTTGCGCCGGGTCAGCTCAAAGATACGCACCGCCCTGGCCAGATAAACATGATGCAACATACTTCCCTATCTCCTCACCCGACAAGCATCCTCTGCTTCATTTGCCATGCAGATACTCCTCATCATTGAAGGTCACCAGCCATTCCGGCAGAAAGCAAACCAGCAGAGATACGACCCAGGTACTGATCAAGGCTTCCATGCCACCCATCAGTGCAAGAATCAGCGTGAAATCTTCCCAGATACTAAAAGAGGGATAATCAAACCAGGTGAACAGACAGAGTGTCAGCACAGCATCAACAGAGAGCATACAGAGCAGGTCGCCAAATCCCACCTGAGCAAAATATACAGGCACAATTTTTGGAAATCGGTGATAAACAAACATGTGCACCGCTGCAGCAACCGCAACCGGCATCAACACACAAACGGTAATATTAAAACCCAGTGTTTCCAGACTTCCTATTGAAAATGCAAACAGCAGAAAGGCATGGATGGCTGAGAGCACCACGATAGCCGTCCAGGGGCCAACCATCATTACCGCCAGCATCACGCCAAGCCAGTGTACAGCCATGCCGGGCTTGAGATCTGCCTGCAACATATACAAGCCACAGAGGCCTCCAAAAATAAAAGCAACCTGCAGACCTTCGGAATAGCCTGACCAGAAACGTGTTTCAGTGCGCCAAATTGCAAGCAAGACAAACAGAGTCGCAAGTACACTGCAGCTTATAAGCAGATACTGGGGAAGAAAACCATCAGGCATGTGCATAGACAAACAATACACAAGGAGCTATGAATGCGGTAGTGAGTCCATGAAACCGGGATTACCTGCCACACTGGAAAGGGCTGCGCCACTGCTTTACTATCGGCTTTCGAGATTATAACACTGAAAGCAAGCCTGCTCCGGAAAGATGTCAGATATCACAAAAAGGATTGATCATCATGCAAGACTACTTTAAAAAGACTGTTATCATTTCAATGATCTTGTGGGTATTTCTGTTTTCCTTGGACCTGATCATCGGCATCGACTGGCCTTCTCAAACCTCAAAACGGGTATTTATCTGGTTCCCTACCGTTGCAATCGGCCTGTTCTGGTTAGTGTATGGTGGCAAGAACAAGAGTGACAAACAGGGATAAGGACTATTCGGCGAGTATACTCTTCCAACCGGGGCCGCAACTCATGCCCGTACATACAAACCAGCGCACTTGCCCGCTTAGACGGCCATCATCATCATCAACCTCATCGTCCAGGTCGAGACATTCCGGCAGTTTCATCTTTTCAAATTGTTTAAACAGCTCTTCCTTCAAAGGGCGTTCTGCATAAGCCTGGCTCTGCATAGCCACCGTACAGAAGCTATCCACATGATCATTCTTGATGATAGATGCATAAATCACTAAAATGACTCCTGCAATCATCGGAATAGGAATGACCATATAGATCCATTTGTATCTTCGGTTGATGGTTTCAATCTCTTTCTTATCCATATGACATCGTATCATAATGAATCAGTTTGTTTAGTCACTTGAAATTAAGAACAGAATCATTGTTAAATGATAAACCACGAGGCAATACTTCAGCGATGAAATCAAACACAGTGATTCGATCAATGAGAATTCCATTTCTTGCTTTAACGCCTGTTTGTGTTTTTCTCGGTGCCAGTGTCGTGATTGCGAATCAGGCAGAGATAAATCCGATATTGTTGGCCATGGCATTTTGTGGAGCAATGCTCGCCCACATCAGCGTCAACACGCTCAATGAATATTCTGACTTCAAGAACGGGCTGGACCTTGCAACCATCAAAACACCCTTCAGTGGCGGAAGTGGTGCATTGCCAGAGCATCCGGGCATGCTTAAAGCTGTATTCAGTCTAGCTATCATATCCCTGTTCATTACCATCGTGATTGGCTGCTTTTTTATCTGGAAATACGGGATGGCCATTTTCCCTCTCGGTTTAACAGGTCTGCTATTGATCGTGAGCTATACCGGATGGATTAACAAACACCCCTTTCTCTGTCTGATAGCACCGGGGATAGGTTTTGGTTTCCTGATGGTTGTCGGCACCCAGTTTGTATTGCAAGGCGAATATCTCTTGCTGTCATGGCTGGTTGCGCTTATCCCCTTCTTTCAGGTCAACAACCTTCTCCTTCTTAATCAGTATCCCGATATAGATGCTGATGCTGATGCAGGGCGCTACCACTTGCCCATTGCCCATGGCATCAATCGCAGCAATATGGTTTACGGGTGTTTCACTCTGGCTACAGCAGCAACCATCATCTCTCTGGTTTTGATTGAACAACTACCCTTGCTGAGTCTGATAGCCCTGCTTCCCATACCACTCGCATTTTTCTCCCTCTATGGAGCTATAAAACATGGGGCAACGATTGGCAGCTTCCCGCAATACCTTGCTGCAAATGTAGCTGTGACAATGACCACACCGCTGTTACTTGGGACCTCCATCCTTTTGAGTTAACAGCCTTTCAAGCAAACTATCTCTCTTCAACCTCGATGATTGGCATCATATTCATCTTCTGATCGAACCCTTCAGCGACTGTTTTTTCAACGGCGACTTCATCACAATCAGCAAAACGGGCGCAATGTACACAGACTGTCCACACCTTGTGTGGAAGGCTCTCCTTGGAAACGATACGGTAGCCCTGCTTGATAAAAAAGCCGGTGACATAGGTCAGGGCAAATATCTTTGTAACCCCAAGACCGGCAAGCCACCGCTCACAACCCTCAACAAGCAGGCGCCCTACACCATGCTGCTGACAGACAGGATCTACCACCAGAGAGCGAACTTCTGCCAGATTCTTTCCGTAGATATGCGCACAGACGACACCTGCCAGCGCCCCGTCATAGTCGGCAACCAGAAATTCCTGCAAATGCTGAAAGATATTATCCCGACTCCGCTGTAAAATAATATCTTTCTCAGCAAAGGGCTTGAGCATTTCATAAATGCCCTCCACATCATCAACCGATGCTCTACGAACAGTGATTTGATGACTCATGCTGAAATTCCCTGCCGGGCACGATCCAGCATTTCAGAAGCATGCTCCAGTGATCGCTCTCCCCCTCCCAACATGCGGGCTATTTCGCTTAATCGCGATGGGCCGGCCACAGTCTCAAGCCCGGTCACCGTACGCCCCTCACTTGTAACCTTGCTGATCACCACCTGATGCTCAGCACAGGATGCCACTTGCGGAAGGTGTGAAATCACCAGCACCTGCCTCTCTTTTCCCATGGCGACCAGCAGCTCTCCCACGCTCCAGGCTGTTTCACCGCCTATACCTGTATCTACTTCATCAAATACAGCAATTTGCGGCATATCCTTTAGCGCACCGCAACCTTTGAGCGCCAAGACCAGGCGCGAAAGCTCACCACCGGATGCAACCGAAGCAAGATCACGCCACGGCTCACCGGGATTCGACATGACCTGCATAACAACCTGATCAAACCCGCTACGGCCCCAGCTCGATTCATTCTGAACCTGATTCACCTCAAAACGCACCTGCATTCCACCAAGTGCCAGCCGATCAAGCAGAGGGCGTAACTGCTTACACAGCGACTCCCCGCAGGCTTTTCGCGCATCACTAAGCTTTGAAGCATAACGACGGTAGTTTCCAGCAGCATCTTCCAATGCCTGTAACAACGAAGCTTCATCCCAGCCTGCCGTATCAAGGGCTGCCAGCCGTTCCCGCCACTCATCCATCAAAAGCAACAGACCCGACTCATCCCTGTCGTGCCTGCGCATCGCCTCGTGCAGCTGCATAAGCCGTGCTTCAGCATCTCTCAAGGTCTGCTCATCAAAAGAGACATCCATAACATGGCGCAACTCCGGCGCAAGCTCCCCAAGCAGTGCATCAATCTGGTCTATCAATTCCCGGCTATTACGCAAGCCCTCATGAAAACCCTCTACTGCGGCAACAGCATGACCTGCACGTGCAATCTGATCGCGAACACAGTGATCTCCCTCATCCAGAAGCAATACCGCTTCTGCTGCTGCCTGCTGGATCTGCACATGATGTCGGCCTGCATCTACTTCAAGTTGTAATTTTTCAGCAAGCTCCGGCTCTGGCTCCAGAGCATCCAGTCGGCCCAATTCTTCCCGCATCCAGGCAGCCTGCTGTTCAGTCTCTCCGCGTTCGGAATTCATCGACATCAAGCGTGATCGCAATTGATGCCAAACCCCAAAGGCATCAGAAACCTCTTTCACCAATGGTGCAGAGAGTCTGATATCCAATAGCTGCTGCTGCACAGCAACCTGCATCAATGACTGATGCTCATGCTGACCGTGCAGATCAAGACAAATATCACCCATTTTTTTCAAGATTTTCAGTGTCACGGGAACGCCATTCAGATAAGCACGGGAACGCCCGTCACGGGTAATAACACGCCTTAAGATCAATTCATCATCATCAGCATCAATATCACTGCCCTCAAGCAGTGCATTGATACGCGCATCATACCCCTGCCAGAGTGCCGTAACTTCAGCCTTGTCGGCCTCATGACGTACCCAGTCAGTGCTTGCGCGCGCACCGAAAGCCGCACCAAGTGCATCTACCAGCATAGATTTACCTGCTCCGGTTTCACCGGTAAATACGGTCATGCCAGGATGAAACTCAAGATGAGCCTGTTCAATCAGTCCAAATTGTTTAACAGTTATAGAAATCAGCATTTAGAAAACGGACACAGGGAATTCAATTTACTTCAACCTGTCCGGCCCAGTTAAGTTTACTTCGCAGCACCTCGTAATAGTGGCGTTCAGGCAGATAAACCAGAGAAATCCCGCCACCTTTACGCACAACAACACGATCACCCTGTTCAAGAGCCAGTAACTCCTGCCCATCAAGATTAAGGGCTGCACACAGCGGCGACTCTACAAGATGAAGCTCTATTTCATCATCAGCAGGCACAACAATCGGTCGATTTGAAAGCGTATGCGGACATACCGGCACTACAGCCACGGCATTTATCTCCGGATGTACAATCGGACCACCGGCGGAAAGCGCGTAGGCGGTAGAGCCTGCCGGTGTCGCCAGAATCAGCCCATCACCACGCATACGGAACACAAACTGTCCTTTCACATACATCTCAAAACCTATCATGCGGGGATGAATGCTTCGCTCGATCACCACATCATTCATCGCCATACCACTGGCCAGCTTCTCACTGCCCCGCCAGATCTCCGCCGACAGACTAAAATGACGTTTCGTTTTCAGGTTACCAGCCAGTATCTCTTCTACCACCTGAAACATACTGCCAATCGGCGTGTCCGTCAGAAAACCAAGGCGGCCAAGATTGATACCGAGAATTGGCGTCTCCGTGCCGATAAAATCCCGCGCAGCATGCAACAGCGTTCCATCACCACCAAGCACGATCATCAACTCCACCTGTCCCGGCATCTTTGATACAGGCAGGCGTTCACAATCTGTTGATAAATCGACACTGTTTCCTAATCCGTGATCAACAAAAACAGTGCAGCCTTTTTCATTCAACCAGCGATGCAGATCATTTAACAAGTTTCTGGCACGCGCATCATTGGGCTTGATGCTAATGCCGATGCGATTCACTTCTTGCCCCCAACCCAGCCTTCTGGCTGCTGGTGACACTGGAAACACTGCTGGCTGGGTGTATGTCTGACAGGCTGGGGCTCTACACCCTCGGTATTGTGGCAGCTCATGCACTCAGCCTTCGATGATGCAGACTGATGAATGAGATTATCGGGTACCGGCCTGGTTTTACGATCACTGGTGCCAAGCACCAGCAGCAGCACAACCGCTGCAATGATTCCCAAAAACAGCAGATCACGCTTGCCCGGCTGCCATGACTGTTTCTGCTCTTTCTTCATGAAGACTCCCTTGTTCACCACCGATGCAATACTTATGCATCTGCAATTTCTATGCTACCAGTAATCTTGTGCGTGCAGGCCGTAATCTCATAAAAGGGAAATGGTCTAGCAAGCGGGCTCTCAACTTTTTATTTATACTGAGCAGTGATATGGTGCGGCCGTACAGTGTCGCATAAACACTGAAAGTTTAGTTTTGAAAGAGGATACCAACATGAATGTAGATCAGCATTTGAAAGTAGCACAGTGGCATATCGAACAGGCTCGCCTGCATGCAACGACGCAGCATGGTTGCGGCTGTCCGGTAAATGAGCACTACCAGAAAATTATCGATGAAGTAGAAAGCGGTGCAAAGATCGAAGAAGAGCTGGTTTGCTCTACTGAAAAGTAAGGAGCCTGTTACATTTTGGCTTCCTGCGTCCCGCTAACGGGGCGCCTAATGCATAGAAAAAGCCGCCCGCCCGGGTGGCTTTTTTTGCATCCTGATCCGGCCCTGACCATATAACCCTACTTTCTCTATCAATTACTTGAGTTAGACAGTCGGTTACTGTTGCCTGCATAATACAGATCAGATTCACCACATCTGCTAATGGAGCTCATATGAAAATTCTTCAAGATCACAAATTAACCATTGCTGCAGGGGTCAGCCTTACCCTGATTCTGATGGTCATCGGCATACAAACAACCATTGCAGGCGGCGCTTCCTACGAAGGCATTGACCCATTTGGCCTGGCCCGTTTTGGCCACATCCTGGCCGGCATTACCTGGATAGGGCTGCTCTACTATTTCAACTTTGTACAAGTCCCATCACTTGGCAACGTATCCGCAGAAACCAAGGCCGACCTGTTCAAGGAAGGTAGCGTGGTACGCCGTGCACTGTGGTGGTTCCGTTGGGGAGCAATGTTCACCCTCATATTCGGCCTCGCCCTGTTTGCAGAGCTTGGTGCAGATGCAGGCTGGGACATCCGTATCGCGGCCACTTTCGGCATCATCATGTGGTTCAATGTATGGTTCATCATCTGGCCAGCCCAGAAAAAGGTAATCGGTATGGTTGAAGCTAGCGCCGATGAAAAAGCCGCAGCCGGTAAACGGGCACTAATGGCTTCGCGCATCAACACCCTGCTTTCTATTCCCATGCTGATGTTCATGGTATCCAGCGCCCACTTCCCGATATTCCACTAATCGAGAAGCAGGCCCGATTAAAGAGCCCCTGTTTTATTAACAGGGGCTCTTTTCATTTTTATCCATAAACCATGTCTATTCAATCAATGTTTGGTCAACACATAAAACTCCCGACTTAGCGTCTCCATATTTCAATCAAAATGAGAGTCCACCGTATTTCATAGAGTTCAAAGCAAGGACAAACGTATCGCAAATCAAAGTTAGCACGCTTCTTGCTTTATTGGATGAAAAGCTACCGTTTTAGAGCCGTAGCCCAATATTATATAGATAGATCTGGGAGGTCCCCGTGGATATCGCAACTATTATCGGCATCGTCGTTGCATTTGGCTTGGTTGTCAGTGCTATTGGCGGTGGCATTGCAAGCTTTATCGACCCGCCATCCATGATGATCGTTATCGGTGGTACCGTAGGCGTATTGCTGGTCGGCTACCCTCTGAAAACAGCACTTGGTGTGATCGGCGTGGTGATGAAAACCTTCATGTACAAGCTGGATAACGGTTCTGATGTTATCGCCAAACTGGTCGAACTTGCGCAAATAGTACGCAAAGACGGAATTTTGGCGCTGGAAAGTGAAGTCGGCAGCATTGAAAACCAGTTCATGGCCAATGGGTTACAAATGGCCATTGATGGACAGGAACCCAGTGCCATCGAAGAGATCCTTTATGCTGAAATGGACAAGGTCGCTGAGCGCCACAGCAAAGGTGCAGATATGTTCACCGCTCTTGGCACCTATGCCCCCTCCATGGGCATGATCGGAACACTGGTTGGTCTGGTACTGATGCTGCAAAACATGTCTGACCCATCCTCCATTGGCCCCTCCATGTCGATTGCGTTACTAACCACTTTTTACGGCGCCCTGATGGCAAACATCCTTTTTCTCCCCATGTCCGGCAAACTGAAAGCACGCAGCAAGGATGAGCTGCTGATACGTGAAATCATACTGGTCGGCATTCAGTCACTGGTGATCGGTGAAAATCCCCGCGTGATGGAGCAAAAGCTTCTGGGATACCTGCCTCCAAAAGAACGTAAATCCTCTTTTGAGTAAAACTCTGACAACAGACTAATCATGGCCAAACGCGACAAAAAACCGGCACCGCTACCGTTCCCCTCAGATCCGGGGGCGGCACTGTTCCTTGAACTGATGATGCAGATGCTGGCATTCTTTATTTTGCTCACCTCCTACGCAGTCATTGTAGAAGAGAAACGCCTTGCTGCCATGGGTTCCCTGGCTGGTACGTTCAACCCCATGCCCCGTGGAGCCAACCTGTCTCAGGGTGACGGACCTGCCCTGCCTACACGTGATATCGTTGAAGGCTCAACAGCCCCGAAACGCACCGCCAAGGAATTGACGGACATAGCCAAAGAGCTGGGTATGGAAGACTCCATGCAGGCACTGCCCCTGGATCAGGAAACCGTGCGTATACGTTTTGATGAACATATCGCATTTCGATCCGGTGAGGTAAACCTCTCGGCTGATTCCATGGTTCTGGTTCAAAAGCTGGCAAAAAGCTTTAAGCGCCCGGAAGTAATCGAAGTCAGGATCGAAGGACATACGGATGATACCCCTACACGGGGCTCCGGCTATCCATCCAACTGGGAGCTCTCCGCCGCCCGCGCCATGAGTGTTTTCCATGCTCTGGCTTCATACGGCGTGCCCAGCACACATATGATTGCAGCTGGCATGGGCGACAAACACCCTGTGCTGAATCGGCCGGATCTGGACCGCAGGGTGGATATCACACTGAAGTTCCGCCCGGTTACCGATAAAAATGTCGAAAAAGGGCAGATCCACCAGACCCATCGCCCCGCCATTTCCCGGCCCAAGAGTTCATTCTAATGGCTAGAAGAAAAAAATGGCCGGTCGAATATCAGGCTAACACCGAAGCATGGATGACAACCTTTGCCGATCTGGTAAGTCTGATGCTGACCTTCTTTATCCTGCTGATATCCATGTCCACCATGGACAAAACCGGACTTGCCGATATCGAATCATCATTCAGAAAAGCCGTGTCAGTGCTTAATTCCGGTGTCGGAACTGAACTTCAGATTGTACCTCCCTTTGAGATGCAGAAGCTCATCTCAACCCAGGAGCTGATGCTGGCTATGCGTCAGAACAGCCATGCCCTGCTGAAAAACAGTACACTGGAGCACAAGGTCAAAGGTGTGATCATCAAGGATCGCCTCTACCTTCGAATCCCCGATGCCGTCCTGTTTAACAAGGGTGAGTCCCATTTAAAAGCCGAACACGTAAAATCAATCCGCAAACTTGCCCAGATGCTGGCAATTTCACCCGGAAATATACGCGTTCAGGGACATACCAATGTGAATCTGGATCTGAGTGACAGTCAGTTTGCCAACCCCTGGCAGCTCTCTCTGGCCAGAGCGGCATCAGTCTTGCATATACTGGAAGATGAAGGTGTAAACCCTGCCAGATTATCTCTGGTTGGCTACGGTCCTTCCCGGCCAATTTCGACTGAAGCAACGCCTTTCGGACGCAGCAAGAACAGACGTGTGGAAATCGTTGTGTATAAATAATATAAAAGCATTGAAACAAACACTGCATAACAAACGTAGAGGAGCATCATGGCTGATAACGAAGAAACAGAAGATAATGGCAAATCATCCGGTGGCGGCCTGTTACCTATCATCAACCTGGTACTGCTGGTTCTGGTGCTCGCTGTAGGTGGCTTTATTGCGTGGAAAATGATGAGCATGGAACAGCCTGCTACAGAAGCCGATAAAGCTGGTGTGGAGCAAACGGATGATACTGCTATCCCTGAGGCAGATGATGAAAGTGACCAGCCCCCGGTACTGATGGATATCGACAATATTACGGTGAACCTGGCAGATACGGATCAGAGT
>Ga0316204_10004995_pt1 | contig 22739 bp, 22 predicted proteins | sample 6monrhotite_MG_2_FD_205661 | JGI IMG/M metagenome (GOLD analysis project Ga0316204, IMG submission 205661) | Microbial mat bacterial communities from mineral coupon in-situ incubated in ocean water Damariscotta River, Maine, United States -... | ecosystem: Environmental > Aquatic > Marine >... | reverse complement strand
GTGGGACTGGGCCGATTGTTGACCCCCTTGGACTAGACCATACTGGTGATCCCAATCAACATGCAAGGGTTGATATAATGACTGCTGCAGCGGGTTTATTTTCAACTGCGGCTATAGATATTGCATCAGTATTAATAGCGCCCATGGTCGATTCTTTAGCTAACAACCCTAACCCCTATACCACTTATATGTTTGATTTGACGTCAATACTCACCCCTGGAAGCACCTACAAGCTGAGATTTGCTGAAGTTGATAATCAAGGCTTTTTTAATCAGGGGATTGATAATGTGAGTCTTATTGCAAATACGACCGATGTGCCAGAGCCCTCAACCCTTGCTATTTTTGCGTTGGCGATGATTGGGTTAGGAGCACGTCGATTAAAAAAATAAATTTAAGCAATTAATTTCTTTATTTAAGTTAAATAGATTCGACTGAAGGAATGGGTAAACTCATTAAATCTGTGTCGTCGATAATTATCATAATGCATCTACCCTTTCGGTAGATGCATTTTTTTGGGTTATGAAACGGTCTTAATAGATGTTTGTGGTTTTTCACTATAAGGCATTGAATACATGTCGAGTCCTTGTCTACAAAGTTACGAGAACATTTATTACTAGTATTCCAAGCGTTTTTCTTTTGAGCATTCCCAGATTACTTTTCCCCTCTGTGGTTCAACGCTTTTATTATTTAGCTTTCCACTAGAGACTATTTCCTGTCCTCCGCTCTAAAACACCACGCATTTACTTTGACAAAACCTGTGCTTCTAGGTAGTTTAAGCGGGCATTTTCGCCAACGGTAAAACCCATTTAGTATTATGTATCTTAGTTATTTTGGATTATCCGATAATCCGTTTTCTATTGCACCGAATCCCGACTATTTGTATATGAGCCCTCGTCACAAAGAGGCCTTAGCCCATTTGATTTTTGGTTTGCGTGAAAGTGGTGGATTTGTGATGTTAACCGGTGAGGTAGGCACAGGCAAAACCACAGTGTCACGTAAGCTTATGCAGCAACTACCTGAAAACACTCAAGTGGCAATGATTTTGAATCCTACTCTATCGGCACTAGAGCTGCTCGGCACAATTTGCAATGAGTTAGGCATCGAATACAAACGTAAACATGCCAGCCTTAAATATTTTACCGATCAAATTCTCAACAAATTAGCTAATAATCATGATCACGGTGTGAATACAGTGTTGATTGTTGATGAAGCGCAGCATTTATTGCCTGAAGTTTTGGAACAACTTAGGTTATTGACAAATTTAGAGACCAATCGCGAAAAGTTGTTAAAAGTGGTGTTGATTGGTCAGCCTGAGTTACAGCAATTATTAAAGCGTAATGAGTTGCGGCAATTGGCGCAGCGCATAACCGCCCGTTATCATCTTTTGCCATTAAGCTCTTCTGAAGTGGGTGCTTATATTGGACATAGGTTAGGCGTGGCTAATGGTGATATTGGGGTGTTTTCTAAAGCAACTATTCGCACTGCATTTGATATTACTGGGGGTATTCCAAGGGTCATCAACTTGTTGTGTGATAGAGCGTTAACCCTCACTTTTACTAAACAATTGCCCGTTGTACCACAACATATTTTTATTGCCGCGGCGCAGCAGATTTTAGGTGAAGATGTGGTGCAACAGCGACAGGGTAAACGCTGGACATATACCTTGTTAGGTCTATTTTTAAGCGCCACAGCCCTTGGTTTTGCAATAGGCCAACTCAATGCTTAAACAAATCAATATTCAAGCGTTACAGCCAGGCATGGTGATTGTGCGGATCACCGCGCAAAATGGGCCAGTCAAGATTAAAAAATCAGGTTTAGTCAGCAGCCAAGATATGGTTCAGGGCCTGATTGAAATGGGTATTCAACAAGTGGAAGTTGATCCTGACCAAACCGTTGAAGTAGAAGTCGCCGCGCCAAAGATTAAAAAATCGGCGACCCGTAGAATGCTCGAAAGCAATAAAGTCACCCATACTCAACTCACTGATGGCTTGTCAGATCAATTTCATCGCAATTTGTATTTACCTTCTGTACAAGATATTCCATCGGCTTGGCAGTTTTATACAAAACGTTATTTGTTAGCGGTCTTTATTGCTTTAGGAGGTTTGGCTTTAGGCTGGACGTTGGCTAATTATCAGGGAATAGTCAGCTTATTAAGCTCACCGCCTGAAATGCCTATGGCGAGTGTGCCTGCACCCGTGCCAACCTCTTTAAGTCAAGATCCTAAGCAACAAGATAATGAAGCCGAACCAGCAACCCAAGTTGCTAGACCTCAAGATACAAACGTTAGCGAAATCGCAAATGCGGCTGTGCCACCAGTCGCTGTGTCAGAACAGTCTACACTAGGTGCTGAGCCAAGTGACTTAGGTCAAGTCATCATCCCGCCAGTAGGGCCAGAGCCGCAAATTTCTGCTGATGTATTAGCACGGTTTAGAAAAGCCATAAATGAGGTTGAAAACTCGCCAACTGCCACTCCGCCTGTTGATAGTGTATCTAACAGCAATGACGTACCAAGAATCGATCAGCTTCCTCCATGGGCGATGACAAGGTTACCCAGCATGGCCTTCTCGGCACATATGTATGCATCTGTTGAATCAGAGAGATGGGTCAGAGTGAACGGCACGAGGATGGTTGAAGGTGATAAAATTGATGGTTTGATTGAAATTGTTCGCATCGAACCGCAGCGCGTTATCTTAAACTTTTCTGGACAAACCTTTTCTATGGCTGCTCTGACTGATTGGTAGAATCGTCAGAGCGATATCCAAGTTTGTTGGGTATTATTTATTAAAAAATGACTGACGCAAAAATCCTGATAAACGAATACCAAAGTCATCAGGTGAAACACTACCAATAATCTCATCCTCTACCTGAGATAAATCGAGTCGTACGACCTCATCTTTTTTTGTAGTTAAGTCATAAAAAATCATCACCACAGGCGACAAGGGATGAAGGTGATTAAGGCGCATGACCATGGCGAGTCTGCCGCTGGTAAGTTTGACCAAAGAGCCAATTGGATGAGCCCCTATGCAGCCAATAAACTTGTTCACCAGTTCTTTGTCTAGCCCGAGCTCTTCATCGCGCATTTTTTTTAAGGCATCGGCAGGTTTGAAAGCCTCGCGGTAGGGTCTAGTAGTGGTTAATGAGTCGTAGGTATCAACTATCGCAATCATTCTGCCATATTGGGATATTTGTTCCCCACGTAATCCATCAGGATAGCCAGATCCATCAAGTCTTTCGTGGTGCTGTTTTATTACGGTACGACTGACTTCATCTATACCGTCGATGGGCTCAAGGAGTTTTAGAGCAATATCTACATGTCGCTGCATTCGTTGTGTTTCTTGAACAGTTAATGTATCGACTTTTTGAATTAACAATAGTGGCAATTTTATCATACCAATATCCATTAACAAAGCACCTGCACCTAGATGCTGCAAGGTAGGTTTTTCAATTTCAAGTGAACGGCCAAACATCACCATCAAGATGGCGCAGTTTATACTGTGTTCAAGAAAATATTCGTCGTTTTGTTTCAGCATAGTAGTGATGCCTAAGGCATCATCACACTCAAAGGTTTTTCTGACAATTTCTTGGGTAATATGATTTACTTCTTCAAGATCGGCTATCTTGCCTTTTGCCACACGTTTAATTATGCGACCTTGAATTGTTTTTGCCTGGTCATGAAGTTCAAGTGAATGTTCCAATTGCTGATTATAACTCAAACCCGAAGCGTTGACGTACATGTCATCTAAATCATCTTGATCATCTTGACCATCTTCATTATCAAGGTGAGTACTTTTGAGAAGATCAACTTGGACTTGTAAAATGCCTTTATCAGCAAGACCCGCAATATCTTGCTGGTGGTTAATTTTGCCCGCAGAAGTGACAGTAATTTTGCCCGCTTGTTTGGTTACCTTAACAACGAACATACCTGGTAAAAGCGCGTCTATATTAATCAGTTGCAGCATGATTTCATTTCTAAAGGTGAACAGATGCCCAAGTCTTAGAGAATTTAACCGAGCAGTCAAGTCACAATCGAATAAATATGTTCGATTATGGCTTTTTTAATAACCCATTCCAGCCAAACTCACAGTAATCGTAATTATTGTGCATCATTCTAAAAAATTCTTTCCATGCTGACTTCTTTGTTAGGCTAAAGCACTAACTAAGGAGAACTAAAAATGTTTGAAAATCTATTTTCCATGAGTGGAAAAATTTGTGTCGTTACCGGCGGTTCACGTGGTCTTGGGGCCTTTATGGCCCAGGGCTTCCTTGAAGCGGGTGCAAAACGAGTGTATATCACCGCCCGCAAAGCACAGGCTTGTATTGCCACTGCCCTAGAATTAAGCCAATTTGGTGAATGTATTGCTTTACCTGGTGACGCAAGCAGTGCTGAAGGGTTGGGGCAGTTAGTGCAGGAGTTAACTAAACGTGAGGAGCATATTGACGTGCTGGTTAACAATGCCGGTACTGCATGGGGAGCGCCTTATGGGCAGTTTCCAGAGATAGGTTGGGACAAAGTAATGGACGTCAACGTAAAGAGCCCATTTTTTCTGACACAGGCATTAACGCCATTGTTGTCCAAGAAAGCCAGTGCCGCAAATGCATCAGTGGTCATTAATATTGGTTCAATTGCCGGTATACTTGGTAATGGTTTGGATAATTATAGCTATGCTGTTTCAAAATCAGCCATTCATCAACTGACCAGAGTGCTGGCAAACGAATTGGCCCCAGCACATATTCGTGTAAATGCCATTGCACCAGGGCGTTTTTACTCCAAAATGACCGAATATGTCAGTAAAGACAAAGCGGCATTCGACGAAGAATTGCAGACAATCCCGATGAGACGTTGGGGCGAACCAAGCGATATAGCGGGTGTAGCCATCATGTTGGCGAGTAAAGCAGGTGCCTTTATCACCGGACAGATTATCCCGGTTGACGGTGGTACGACGCTAGTCAATTAGGCAACTACAAAAACATTGCGATAGCCGCTTCGCAAGAAGCTATTTTGGGTTTGTCATCAGCAAACTATAAATTCTGGGTCATTTTTTAAGTTTATTCTCAGTGAGTTTACTAAGTATGATAGCTACCAAGGCATGCGCGAAGTGCCAACTAGACTCATCCCTATAAAACCATCAGAGAGAATAATCTAGGATAATGGAAAACTCAAAGAGCACAGTTCGACAAAGAGCTGATGAAATTAAAGAGTATCAATGTAAAAACCTAGTGGCGGTTTTAGAGAACCCCATGGATATGAAAGACATTGGTTCTGTTATTAGAAATGCAAACGCTTTGATAGCACTGAAGTCAGGTTAACTAAAGCAGAAGAAGGACTGACTAATGCCAAGATTTCTGAATGCTCGATTAAATGCCACCTAGCAAAGTCGCTAGGCGGCCTAAAACAACGTTGACTTAGTCTCTATTATTTCACCACCCATTTACGTCGGCGCATTGCTAAAACTACGCTCCCCAAAGCCAGTAATGCTAAAGAGTTCGGCTCAGGAGCAGGGTAAATTTGGCGATTATTTGCCCCTTTGATATCATTCCCTGCACCCCACATAAATTCCAGCGGTGTCGTCGCATCCTGTAACGCAGTAAAGTTCAGAGTGGCCAGGGTCAGCGTTCCGCCCGCTGGTGCCTGAAGAGTAGAAAGGTCACTGTCCGAGAGCAATGATAAGGCAGCAAAGTCTGCCAGTCCGGCAATATTATCTAGTGAAATATCTTCAAATACTTCGAAGAAAAAAGCGTCCCCTAGCCAAGGGCCAAAGTCTATGCTGTCGGCTTGCAACATCGTTGAGTCGAAACCGACATCCAGATCATAAGCTGCCACTATTTCGCTGCCCAGACCTGATATCACCACATCAACACTGAGAGTATCCCCGCTATTGACCGTAAAAGGTGACGAGGGATTAAAGTCAAGTATAATAGTGGAGGAAGCCGGTAAGGATGCTAGTCCTAACAGTATTATTGCCATTATTGGAAAAGTTTTCGTATTCATAATTAATCCTTTAGATTAGTAAGTTGAAATCGGCTCAAGGAGCGCAGCGACTAAATGTACATTGAAGAACACATTGACGACCATCGTTCACGGTGATCAAGCCATCTCCATCAGCATCCCGTGGGTCATTGGTTCCAACTGGCACCGCCGTTCCACGTGCGGCAAAGATTGCTGAAATGTCAGACCTTTCAATAATGCCATCACCATTAACATCACACGCAATTGCACTATCGGCTACCGTAGTGACTTCGCTACTCGTGGTCGGAGGCGTCTGATCGCTATCAATCGTCGCATTATTTAGCAAGGTTGATCCCGCACCCGCTGTAACATTTACAACCAACTCTTGGCAAATTTGCGTTGATCCTGCAGCAACAGTGCCTTCAGACCAGCTAACATCTCGGCTAACAACGTTATAACTACCAGTGCCCGTCGCTGACACAAAGTCCACTCCTGTTGGTAAAGTATCAACCATAGTCACATTATCTACTGGGCTGGGGTTGGTCGTATTGTCGTAGCATAGGGTGTAAGTCAGATCGCTGCCGGTGGTTACAGGATCGGGACTGTCAGTTTTGGAGAAATTTAAAGGATTAAAAGAAATATCTGCACGCGGAATAGCAATACCCGTTGGGTTACCAATACTTCCAATATCGTTTTTCAATATGCTCAGATTATTGTCAAAGACGATTAAGGTATCCGTTCCGCCAAACCCTTGATTTCCCGTTGTGGTATAGACATTACCGGTGTTTTCATCTACCGCTACGCCTATAATGTTGTCACCGGAAGCTGCGCCTGGCAAAGTGTATGAGCTAATTATATTGGTATTGAGATCGTATTTGACTAACTTACCTCGGCTTCCATAAGGCCCGTATGCATTACCTGTGAAAAGGGTATTACGTAAGGAGTCCACGGCAATACCTATGACAGTTTGGCCCTCAGCAGATAAGTCTACGGTTCCCGCCACTGCAAGAGCAGTAGCTCCAAACGTATTGGTATCATAATAACGCACTATGGTAGTATCCCGATCACCAATGTATAGCCGGTCTCGTGATTCATCCAGCGCAATCCCGTTCGCTCTTGATACACCTGTCAGAGTCTTAAAGGTACCTCCGTCGAGCGTCAAGGTGTTGGTGGCTGAATTCCAAGAATACACATACAGTTTATTGGTTTCTCGGTCTACGGTGTAGAGCTTGTTGTTGCCCTGATCCACCACTATACCGGCAAGGTTAAAGGCACTCGGTGCGCTGGTAAAACCTAAAGCAGCAAAATTGGTGGCATCTACCAGTTGGATGACATTACTGCCTTCATAGGTGACAAACAGTTTCGCACTCGCTGTATCAATAGCTAATCCCACGGCTCCGCCCGCCCGGCCGGGTACCGTCGTCTGAGACTGAAAAATCAAATAGCTTGGTGCGCCCTGTATATCGTAAGTCCTAACAGGCGTAGGATTTGCGTTAATGTTTGAAATGACATAAAGGGACTTAGCCATTGCTAACTCAACTTGAAGTAAACATGTTACTGCCATCGCAGCGATTAAGATTATTCGTTTCATGTCCTTAATCCTTGTATTAGTTAAAAACTAAAATATCGTCTGATAAAAACTGCTTTTCATCCGGTATTAAACTTAAGTACAACAAACTCAAAATGCCGACAGCGGTCATGCCCCAAGCTTCTTTTTTGAGCCGATTTAAAAGGTATCCCTAACTGTTTAAACAATATTGACGTAGGTCAATGTTCAGGAAAGAAACTTTTTAAGAAAATGGGACTAAGGTCAGAAATGCTATATAGACCAGTGGATACAAGTGGGGCAGGGTAAAAATATGGCGCAGACGTACCAATTTGTGACCTCGGGTAATGCAGACTTAGGTTTTGTGGCCTTTTTTGACCAAAAGTTTAACTTTAAATTTTTTGATAGATACCTCAATCAATAATACAGGTGTTTATTTGGGAGATGTTCTCCCAACGATACTCGCCTTAATCATTCAACATTTGTAAATTGAGTTGCGCAATTTGGTTGCCTTGTGCGGCAGCTTGTTTGTATAGGCTTTTTGCTTTTGCTAAATTTTTATTAACGCCTAGGCCTCTTTCGTATAGCTTTCCTAGGCTATTTTGGGCATCGGCGTCGCCTTGAATAGCTGCTTTTTGATACCAAAAGGCAGCTTGTTGATAGTCTTTTATCACACCTTGTCCCAGTGAATATAGGTAAGCTAAATTATATTGGGCATCAATATGCCCTTGCTCTGCCGCTTTTTGATACCAGTTGACTGCCTGTGCATAATCCTGATTGACGCCATTGCCTTTTGAATACATATAACCAAGTGTTGCTTGTGCTTTACTGTGACCTTGTTTAGCTGCTTGGGTATACCAATTCGCCGCTTGGCGCATGTTTTGTTTTGTACCTCGGGCATCTGCATACATTTTCCCTAACAGGTATTGTGAAGCAGCATCGCCCAGCTTTGCGGCTTGTTCGTAGTAATACAATGCCTCTGGGTAATTTTGCTGCTGGTGATAATAATCGTCTGCTAATGCTTTGTTTTCTTGCCGTTTCTGTTGCTGCTGTTGCTGCTCTCGTATCAGAGACAACTGCTGTTTGGCTTGAATTCTATATTTGCCATCGGGCTGCAAATTGAGATACTGCTGAAATGTCTGGCTAGTGCTTTTACCCAAGGCTTGTTGCCAGGTGTTTTCATCGTCCTCAAAACTTTTTATTGCGGCACTTGCTGGGATGAAATGTTGTCCTTGTGGCCAAATAGCTAGGTATTGTTGGTAGCTCTGTTGGGTATTAACTCCAAGGGCTTGTCGCCACATTTGCTGCTCTCTTTGTGCTGCTTTCTCTTCTTCTGTTTCTAGCTGTTGCGGTGATGTTTCATGCGCCGCTGGGGAAGTGACTTCGGTTGCCAGTTGTTGCGGATCGTTTTGCGGCGAACTGTCTAATATGCCGTTAATAAATTGGCTAACTGTTGCCCATGGATCATTTTCTTGTGTGCGTATTATATGGAAATGGCGTTGGGTATTATCGTATTCAAACTTAAGTGATATGGAGTCTTGATTGTTTAGTTTTTCTAATGCCGCGCCTAACTCGGACGCAGTCAGCTCAGAGATGTATTGGTATGTGCGAATGGTATTTTGCTCTGACACTTGGTTTTTAGTGTGGGAATCAATCAATAATGTGTCTGCAACATAACCTTCGATATTTTTTAAATCGCTATCGATTTGTTGCAGCTCGGCACTATTGAAGTCATTTAGGTTTAACTGATAGTGAAAACGCCTTGGTAAAGCCTTGAGTTTTTCGCTCAGTACCGTGCCTAGATCCTGTGCCAGTAACCCTAGGTTTTGATCTAACCATGTGCTCAAACAATTGCCTATGCAATTTTTGGCTGGATTGTTGACCCAATTATCTACTGCAAAAGCGTCTTGCTGGGCGCCGCTTTGTAAATCTAATAAGCGCCCAGATAAGCCGAAATACCATTTTTGTGATGCCGCTTGACGTTGTTTAAAGGCATTGAGTTGATATAGCAAGGCGAGACTCACTTCTTTGCCAGAACGTTTTGCAGCTTGTCGAATGGCGTGGTCGGTCAAAGTGGAACAGTCTTCGAGGATACAATTGGGTAAGCCTAAATAATGCAGATTAAGCACATCAAAGTCAGCGTTAGTTAAGGCGTCAGTGAGGCCCTGGGAAATTGTGCTGTGTAAGTCTGCCTGTGCTGGTAGTTCGTTTGGTGTGTTGTAGTTTTTGTCGGGTAATACTACTATTTGCCAACATTCAGCGGCGACACTCGTTTGCACACAAAGGCATAATAAGCCAAATAAATAGCCTATTTTTTGTCTTTTGGCTTTGATCTCAATAGTGCGTGGCATAGTTGCTTTAAAAATACTTGTGTTGCTCTTCATTGGAGTTAAATAAAACAAATTTTAAATGCAAAAACCTTACCAACCATCGGTAATATCCCTGTTGGGATTTTTACCTCTAAGGGTAATACGTTTTACACTAAAGGCGTTACCTTCAAAATTTATGGTCGCTCGCATGTTCAACTCTTCTAGCAATTTAAGTATATTTCTATTGAGTTTTGCGGTGCCACTAGTGGAACGGTATAACAATGTGGTACGGGTGTGGCGCTGCTGTGTTGGGCGGTGGGAAATGTAACCCGAAAAAACCACTAAATATTCCTCAATGTTGGCCACATCTTGTGCACTAAAACCATCAAATATTAAGTAATAGTCGTTGAACATTTCTATTGTTGGGGCAGGGCTGTTGTCATCTGTCTCCCCATGTAATAGCCAATTTAACTTTTCAGCTAATATTAAACCTAACTCATCACCTAATACTTTAGCTTCATCACCCATTTCTTCAAGCATACAAGTTTGTCTTTCGCAAGCGTATGGGATTGACCAGGTTCGTGGGCTTTGCACTGCAAAGTTATCCAGAAATTGCCCTGACTTGGCATTCAATATCTTACCCTCAACCCGTGCTCGGGCTTTTTTAGCATACTCGTTAGTGGTTACCGACGCATAAGTGCTAAGCACCACCACTATATCAATAGGAGGCCGATTGATAGAACGAGCAATATCCAGTAACTCTGCATCAGTGCGACGTTCACGTCCCTGTTTAAAGGTATCTAGGGTGAGGCTAGTTTCGTCATATACATCAGCGACCTGATTAAGTTGCTGACTGATACTGGCATGAACTCGCTTATTAATCTGACTATCTCGGGAGACGGAGTTTTTATCGGCGTCATCTATCATTATCAGCAGGTTAACGCTATCCGCCCCATAGGCATATGAGAACACCTCAAGGGCTAAAAACAGCACGACAATTTTTAATAACCTACTCATGGATAGTTCCTTGGTTTTACCCATTAACAAAGATTGCCAATGGATATGCAAAACTTAGGGATAGTTTTGGTTTATACCCGTCTCCCTTGAAGCTGCAGCGTTGTTGGCTACTCTCACTCACCCCAATCACTTAGTACGCCTAAGCTCATGGGGCTGAGTTCCTTTGCCGCCTAGCTGCAACTCCAATGGCTTTGGGTATATACCCGTCTCCCTTGAAGCTGCAGCGTTGTTGGCTGCTCTCACTCACCCCAATCACCTAGTGCGCCTAGGCTCATGGGGCTGAGTTTCCTTTGCCGCCTAGCTGCAACTCCAATGGCTTAGGGTATAGGCTTCCAATACAATCTCATATAAACATATTATCATGGGCGCTTATAACAGCAATGACATGGTTTTCTAAAAACCTTCTTAGGAAATTATGATGGATACAACGATTGAGCAGATAACGGGTTTGCATTGTTTAGCGATGCCATTGGTGAAATAATGAGCTACAATCCTAGATTCCGCAGTTAAACCACGAGAAATAGCGGCATCCACTGATATGTATGGCTATGCGAAAAAAGTTCTCATCACCAATAAGGTGACTACGAATTTTTTCCCTACACCAATCACACCATTGGCTACCACTCTTCCCACGAGTTCTACTGCGGAATCTAGGATAATCGATGGTCAGTCGATGACCGCAAATGAGAGCGTAACTCTAATGCCCAACCACACTATCGCGGCAGGCGAATGCCTGACAACAGTCGCCCAACAGCACGGGTTACCGTGGGCAAAAATTTGGGATCATGGCAGCAATGCTGCCCTTCGTAGCAAACGCAAAGACCCAAATATCCTCCATCCTGGCGACAAACTATTTGTTCCCGATAAAGATCAACAACCTCAAAGTCGTGCCTCAGGCAGCAGACACTCCTTTAAGCTTCTAGCTGGAGCCAGCAGAATGCGCGTACACCTGCGCGTGTTTGATGCTCAAGGCGAGACTCAAGTCGTTAGCAGTCAAGACTTTGTCGCTGAGTTCGACATAGGGTTACCAGTTGCAGGACAAACTGACGGTAACGGCTTGGTCAATGTGCCAATCCCTATCGGTGCGGCATCTGCCAAGATCATAATCGAAGCGCTGGCAATAGAAATTCCTGTCGACCTAGGCCACATCGACCCATTAGATAAAGTATCCGGCGCACAAGGGCGCCTCAAAGCGCTCGGCTACCCAGTTGGTCCCGTGGACGGCATTGTTGGCAATCTCACGCGTAATGCCACCCGTGCATTTCAGACCGATCACACGCTAACGGTAGATGGCATTATTGGCCCGCAAACTCGGGCGGCATTAAAGGACACTTACACCTCATGAGTGAAGATAACGCCACACCCGAACAAGAACTCGGTGTAGAAGTTGGTAGCCCCGCCCAATCCGCCGCAACCACTGCAGCCACCATACCTGTGCCGCGCGCGGCATCAGGCACGGAAACCAGCAGCACAGTCGTACTAATACAGCTAGAAATTTACTTTCAAGTTTATCCTGGGACATCAACTCGTGAAGGTACCGACATAGGCATCGCTAACCAACCCTACCAAATTACTTTGAGCAATGGCAGTTCGAGTAACGGCCAAACCGACGTGGAAGGTAAGGTACTCATCACTGTACCACCCGGAGTTAGCGCCCAGTTACGTATTTTTAGTACTGACTACGATGTGAGCGCAAGAGGGACATTGGAGCCCATTACTCAATTGGCTGGCGTGCAGCGTAGGTTACAAATGGTTGGTTACGATCTAGGAGAACACGGCGTCGACGGTGATATTGGACAAAACACAGAGCGAGCTGTGCTCGACTTGCAATACGACGCCGCCCTTGACATCGACGCACGTGGCGCAGTTATCAACCGCCGAACACGTGATATGTTATCTGGCGTAGACTGGGCAAAGGAATAAACATGGCTTTTACCGAAGAAGTGTATAAATCTCGGCGCATTGTACTGGTGCGTTTTGTGCGCGCTCGCACGGGGCGGCCAACCTATACCTATCCTGATCTTGATGACCGTGGTTGGTTGCATGATCCAGCCGCTGCCAACGGCGAAACACCTGCTTTAGTACACGGACCTGTGTTTGGCATGGCGCAAGATAAAGAAGTCGTGATTAAGCTTGAACGTTTGCGTTTAGAAGAAGCAGCAAGCGGCGGACCAGATTTATTCGTTAAGAGCGAAGACGAAACTATTGCCAGCATAGTGGAGCCTGCCAACAACGCGGAATTGCCTGCTGATGGCACTTTTCGGATCAAAGGTGGTACAGGCTCTTGGCGAGATAAGTTTTGTAAACTCACAGTGCATGTGGGATCAGAAAGTGGCCCAATAATTGGTGAATGTGGTGTACGTGTGTTTCAGCGCCGCACGGTTAGGGTGCATCCTTGGTTGCTAAATCTTCGAGGTCGCACTGCGCCCGGTGGGCCAATAACTGCTGGCACATGCGCCACAACTCAAGCAAACATTACCACCCTATTCCGCACTGTAAATCGTATTTGGCGCTCCTGTGGCATTTACTTTCACGTTGATGCTGCGGATACGTCCGGATCTGTCAACATGGTGGGCAACCCTGGTGAACTTACTGAAAACTCGGGTGGAGCGGCCATAACTCATCCTAACGGCAATGCATTTCCTGCAGGCACTGATGACTCAAATGGCGTACACCGTAACAATCGACGAGCCAATCGATGCAACATTTGGTGGGTTAGACGTATCAGAGATCTCACTCCCGGAGCTGGCACAACCATGGCTTGGGCTATGGACAATACTACGGACTCTGGGGGAGTGAATCAAAGTGGCATAGTAATGACCGACGCAGCAGATGCAAATGATTTAGCTCACGAGTTGGGTCATTATCTCAGCTTGGATCACTCCGATGAGCCCGCAGCGGGTTCGGGGAGCCGGTCTCGCAACGATATACAAGTATTGCGACGCTTGATGTACCGGTTCAACCCACATGGACGTACCGGCTACCGACGCAATGTGGGTTATGGTTCTGGGCTGCGAGGTGCACTAATCACTATGCGTGACAAACCCAAGCACTTTCGCGACGATGAATGGTTTGAAGCACGACGCCGTGCGATACGGGGCGCATATTAATGAGACCGAGGTGTACCACTACTTGGAGTAGAGCAGATTATGTCTGAGTTCGAACCTAATGACGACTTTATTGAAGACGAAGATGACGAGGTCATCACTGACGCGCCTTCACATTTTAACGATCAGCAAAAAATGCTTTGGTCACTACTTATCACAGACATTGCTCAAGCAGCGAGGATGGTAAATACAATGGATGCCGATGGAATAGAGGTCATTAGACGTGCGTGCGACACCAATTCACCTGCACAAGTTGCTGCGGCGGTTGATACGGCTGCCGTCATAGCAGAACCCATGCGTACCAGTCTGTTGATTGAGTTGCTAAACCACGCTACGCTTGATGTTCGCTTAGACGCCATGGCGCAGCTGGAAACAAGCACAGGTCCTAACGGAATTGGCTTGTTACGCCACTTCTTAGCAAATGGCGAAGACGCCGGCTTGCGGGGGCGTGTTGCACTGTTGCTCGGTCGCAGCAACGAAGTTGCGCTAATCGAAGACATCGAGGCGGCCTACGCACAAACAACCTCACCTGAAGTGCGTGAAGATTACGATCTAGCTATGGCACGGTTGGGTAACCGAGATGCTCTGCAACGTGTCAGTGCACGACTGAACACCGAAATTCCGCTGCAGAAACTGACTGCCATTCGAAATTTCATCTACGTAGCGTCACCCAACGCGTTGCACGTATTAACGCCGTTACTTGAGGACAAATCCCTGATACTCAATCTGCGCCCCGCACACTCGAACTATGAAAACTGGTTGCGCCCATGCGATGTTGTAGTCGAGGTAATATCAATCGTTGCGCCTGGCGTGCTTAAGTTTGACCCAGTGGCTGATCCTAGAGGGCAGCTTAGCGATGAGCAGATTCAGGAAGCGAGGGACTACCTAACTAACTTGGGTGCACGATAGCTGATTGTGCACGACATCATCTGGGGTGCTAGATGCAACAATTGGGGGTACCTTCTTCTTGCGATGCAAAATCCAAGCGTCGGCAGATGTTTTGTTGACCGATAAAAGACTATTTTTGAACACAATTTAATTACTAACGTTTCTTTGAACCTAGATTCCGCGGTTGAACTCGTGGAAAGAGTGGTAGCCAATGGTGTGATTGGCGTAGGGGGAAAATTCGTAGTCACCTTATTGGTGATGAGAACTTTTCCCCCATAGCCAGGCGCATCAGTGGATGCCGCTATTTCTCGTGGTTTAACTGCGGAATCTAGGTTGAAGCCTTCACTTCGAATATTATGCCCTACTGGCACGAACTAATATTTTTACAAATCTATTCCTAAGACCAAGCATCTTTGTCCAACTCAGGAAAAGAAACTTTACAGTTACCAGGCTTTATCCCGTCAACTCGTGCAAAGCCATCCCCATCCAAGGTGCCTTTAGCAACCGTCCCGTCTGGTAATTCAATCTGGTACTTCTCACTTGGAACAGGTGCGTCTTCTTCATCTAATAATTCAATCTCGATCCAACTGGTATTCTCTTCTTTCTCCTCTGGGGTTTGATCTTGTAGTGCTTTATGTGCAGGTATGACGGTGGAGCCATACTTGCCTTCCTTCTTCTCTACCTGCTTAGCTTTTGCCTCAGCAACTTTGCCAGGGTTAGCTTCATCGGCCTCAAAAGCTTCTTCAGGTTTTGAGGGCGCAACAACAGTGACTAACTTTCCACTTTTAGCTTTCATAATAAATCACTCCTATTCTTAATAAAATCGACTATTGATCTCATATCTGCAAACAACTTTAAAAGTATCTGCATGACATGTTGACTGACTTCCTCATTTCCGTATCTAGAGGATGAGCCCCAAATTTGTAGAAGGGCTATAGTAAGATCTACTTGATTATTTGTGAGATTTATTCTGGAAATGATAACGCCATTTATTAATATTCCTTGTCTGGGAATCCCGTCTAAACAGTAGTAAACAGCTGTTGTTTTGGCAAGAGGTTTTTCCCCATTCTCTAGGCCTACCTCATCGGTTATTTTGATTATTATGTCGTCAGGGACGATTTCACAATCTACAAAAGACAATGAAGTTGAAACTAGAGTTTAATGTTTAGACTAGAAAATAATAGCTAAAGCTGATGCTGACTAAAAGCGTCCAAAAGGCATTCAAAAACCACATGACTTTCAGTTTTTAAGTGAGTTTTTTGGTAATAGTTTGAATATTAAAACAACAAATGGTGGCCCGACCCTGACTCGAACAGGGGACCTGCCGATTATGAGTCGGATGCTCTAACCAACTGAGCTATCGGGCCACTTTATGCTTGAAGTGCGTTTATAGCCCTAAGTAGGCTAAAAGCGACGCGCAGTATAAGCAGTTTTTATGGACTTGTCATCACTTTGACGCGTTTGATATTGCAAGAATTGGCAATTTATAATTCAATTGCCTAATTATTGTGCATTAATGGTGGGGCGGCTGTTTATTTGGGCCTATCCACCTTCATTCTAAGAGCTTTGCTACTGGCCAATTGGCAGTGGCATAGGGTTGCCGTTAAGCATTGCTTGACCGTCTTTTAATGAAAATACCATTTGATATCCAGTCGCTGTTTCAGTAAACAGACCTTGTTGTTGCATGCCTTGTAACATTGCGGGGGCTTGCTGCTGCGCAATGTCGGTGATTTCTTCAGTTGTCATTTGCGCTGCACTTGGGTCGGCTTTGATTTGAGACTTTATGGTGTCAGTAGCTAACCACAATGCGGCACTTGCATCGGCATTGATTTGCCCGTTGGCCATGATATGTTGTAACCAAAATACCGGTGATGCAATTGCGTCAGGTAGATCAGTGACTTGATGTATTTTACTGCTCAATGAGCCTGTAATATTGCCTTGATTTATCTTTGCTGCAAATGAACTGATATTAAATTCAGGCTCAGCCTGTAATTGCCCCAACAATTCAGTTTGCATAAAGGTGTTGAGGTTTTCCTGCATTTTTTCTGGCTCTTTGCCTATTTCACTCATAAAAGTTTGGTAGGCTTTGAAGAATTGTTCTTTAAGGTTGTTGATTTCGGTATTTACCAGCACTGACGATAAATTGAGTTCAGTTGTTGTCAGTTCTTGTAGCGAAAAGTTGATTTGTGTATCTAATAAAGATGTTGTTTCGCCAAAGTCAGACATTCCATTTATTTCAAGTTCAGTCAATATTGTTTTTGCTTGGTCAGATACTTGTTCAAAGGTGATGTTCTGTATTTGCATGGACATAGTCGAGTCATAAAAATCACCTCCCATTGCATTCATTAAATTTCCTTGAATGCTCGAATTAACACGCCATTGATTTAATTCGAATTTACCAAATGCACTATTGGCGTTGATTGTTTCTAACTTGCCCTGATAACTCACTTCTGAATTTGAAAACGAGCCAGAGCCGTTCCAACCTGAAAATGAAAGCTGCGTAAATACATCTTCTTTTTCTTTCATTTTGAAACTGGGAATTTTGTCGCTGAAACTGGACACGCCTAGTAAATTTGTATGACTGGTTATTTGGTAAAAAGGTGTATTTGCCTCAAACAAAAGTGTGTCGCGCAGTGAATTGCCCTCTACCCTAGCGTTCCAAGATAGCCAACCTAGCGCTATACCATTATTGGTTAATATGGGGCCATGTTGAGTATCAATCACCACATCAACATTCATATCAGCGAATACATCTTGTAATTCGGGAGTGTTTTCTTGGGCAAAGGAGCTGCTATCAAAGGCGATATTAATTGTCGCTGCGCTAAAAAACCAAGCACTAGTGCGATCTTTAATTGATGCACTATAAGCGGGGTTTTGGTTTATCAACTCCACGACCGAGTCGAGCTTTTGATTGAATGAATTGGAAATGAATTTTGGCGCGATAACAGATACAAGCACAATAACAATCGCACCAATAAGTAGTGTTTTTTTCATCTTTACATCCTTGTAGGAAGTGATACTGACACAATTTTCATCATGAGCTATTGTGAAAAAGCCGGAGTTTACTATGCTGTAACATTGTCACAGCATAGTAAATCTCGGGGGATTCTATCCGAGCTATGTTTGAAACTCTATCTATTTTGGCGTTTTCTAACTTAGTGTTGTTGTAGCATGTGAGCGCTTATTTATTATGCTGCTGCGAATGAGTCCTATGGATAATAAACCCATAAGTAACCAGTAATCTAAGCTGCCTCCTCCGGAGGATGTGGGTGTTGATTGTACTGCTGCAACTACAGTCATTCAAGAGTTCCGCTAGTTGCATTGGCATCAGAACCCAAATAGCTGTGCCTGAGTTTAATACATACGCCACGCTGACAGTGCCATCACTGCCACCTTGACGTGTTACTGCTATCTGCACTGTCCCGTCGGTTTCTTTTACGGTTACCTCGTCAGTGGCAAATACGATTTGACCTTGATGCAGCGCATCGATGATGTTTACAGTGGTCATGCTTGGATTGACTAAAGTTGCCGCATTTTTAGGATCAAATAATCGTATAAACACGCTTTCGATGATTTCATCTAACGCATCGTTGCTTGTTTGCAACACTATATTTTGCGGTTGAGTGTCGTTGCTTGCCCATTGTAATTCGCCACTTGTTAATACAAAGTCTTCTAGGCTCGCTGAACCTGGCAATACTCCGCAACCAACAGTACTGGCACCATTTCCGGTTTTAGTGACAACAATGCTGATACTCTGGCCTTCATCAACATTAAGTTGTTTTGCTTCAAAGGCGATATTACCGGTGTCGTTTTCCAATGTTTGGTCTTGAATGAGGTATAAGCCACTGTTGATATCGCTGACCAAAATATTGCCGCTAGGTAAAAATGGATAGACTCCCATGCACCTTATATGCATGATGGTAGTTTAGCCACGTTAGATGAAGTTATTGAATTTTATGCGGCTGGAGGTAGCGGGCATGGCACTGCTAACCCTTTGGAAAGTCCTTTTTTAGCGGGTTTTGTGCTGCAATTACAACGAAAACAAGATCTAATTGCATTTTTACAAAGCTTGACTGACCGCCAGTTTTTAAATTCTAATATAAATCTCCCTGACTGCCTAAAAACTAAGGAGTGCAAGGGCAAAAGAACTTTGGTATCTTCTTAAAAAACTTAGACTAAATTTATTTAGCGCATTTTCATTGGAGAGCGAAATGACCGAGAAGCCCTTTTTAGTAAGTGGTCGCAATACCCTAATTCATAAAATACGGAAATTAGATTTACTTGTTATTAACGGTGAGGATCATCCTCCTATTGTTGTTACCCATAAAGGCATTAAAGAGTTTGCTGGGAAAGTACCAGATAACAAACGCGAAGCAAAAAACCTTGATATGGAACTGGTCGATGTCACTAGCATTGACGTATTTGGTGAAGAAAAAATATTGTTATTTGTGCAAACCATTAATGGTAAAGAATATAAAGTGGATTACAGCAAACATGGCACCCCATTGTTTATTAAAATCCATCAGGAAAATGCCTTTTAATTTTAGCCGATAGATTACTGTAATTCGCCCTGATCTCAGGGCTTTTTTATATTTATAAATATAAAACTTAATTTTTGTACTCAATATTCATCACTGAATGTAACAAAATAACTCCCAATACGATTAAGCAATGATTAATCACGATAGTTTATCGCTGAAGATTGTTGGTTGGTCGCTTAGTCGCATTTAGCCGTGTTTAACCTTTTTTAGCCATCCTTAAAGCATCTTGCCCTCTACATTAAGCATGAACTTGCAAATATGCAGAATTTAACCAACACAAGGTGAGACACCATGAAAAAAATCATTATCGGCAGCATAATTACCGCGGGCATCCTTCTAGCTGGCAGCGCACAAGCTAAATACATCGACAAAAACATCGAGGCGAATTTAGTTAAAATATGTGAGGCTATTAAAAGTAATAGTAAGATAAAACTGCATCTTGCGATTAAAGATAGTGGCATCAAAGCTAGAGAAATTAGTAAAGGTTTAGTATGTAACGGTTATGACCCAGTAACCTTTGCTATGATTAGCAACGCACAAAATACCGCCAAGTATATGGCTCGTAAAGGCGGGGTAGATTACGAAGCGTTATTAGCTAAATTATAAAGAACTAATATGACTCCCCAAAAGTGAGTGTGTTTAAACCTGTATAGTTTCCATTATATTTTGGTTTGCATCACTCACTGTTTTGCTAACAATTAATACAACATATTCGCGCAATATTTTTGTTAGCTCAATTTTAGAAAACCAAAAATCCCGTCCCTAAATAATCCGGTATTAGACACACTGTGCGTCGTGTTCGTCCCTAAGCTAGCTTCCCAATTGAACTTTTTGATAGCGTCAGATCATCGCCAAGCTGCATCCGCAGTAAATCGATCATTTATAACTAAATATGTCTAGATGTTTCCTAATTAAAAAATGGTGGAGTTCATCCCATCATATGAACGATTCATCACATATAGGTTTTAAATAAAATAGATGGAATTACAATATGAGTGTCGGAGTAGTGACCCGATGAATATATGTTTTAACTAGATTTAAAAAACATGTATTGTTTCCTGGATTAAGCAAGGGCTGGTGCTACAAAGCGCAGCCCTTTCTTTTTTGGTGCGCCAATATTCATGATTTATGCCGAATAGTAATAAATATACTTTGTTACAGCTTTCCTGCATTTATCCTAGATCCCCGCAATTGGTCTCAGAAATGTATGCGGTTTATTCCACAACTTGTATATTCTATCCCACAACCATTTAGGAATGATAATTATGCACCACTGCATAGTGATAGACGATGAAAGCCTCACTTTTCGAGTTTTTAGGGTTGGATGTTTAGAATATGCATATTAAGTTGATTGTATAGGTGAAAGACACGGCAGAAACATTTATAGCCAACAAGGACAAACCTTCGTTTTGGCTTTTGCACAGCTTGGGGTGGATGACCTATGTGTTAATTTTTACAGTGGACAATGTGTTCTTCTATCGTGACTTTAATATACTTGGGTTTGAGGTGTTTTTCCCTTTGGTATTGGCGGGTATTTTCGCAGCCCTTCTAACGTGGCCCTTAAGATACATTTATCGTCAATGTTGGGGCTTGCCCTCAGGTTGGTTAATTGCCGCCATCATGCTTTGCAGTTTTCTTGTTTCAGGTATTTGGACACCGGTAAAAAATCTAGCAATGTGGTACTTTTACGAAGATTTTGATGTTTTTGCCCTTATCGCCGGTAATCCTTCGCAAGACTTTAGATGGTATATGCTGTTTATGTCAGTGAGTTATGCGTTTTTTATGATTTTTGTTTGGAGTACTTTGTACTTTGGCATCAATTATCACTATCGCTTAATCAATGAAAAGAAACTGCATATTGAGGCTGTTCGTCTGTCACATATCTCGCAAATTAAGATGTTGCGATATCAAATCAATCCGCATTTTCTATTTAACACACTGAACGCGGTCTCAACCTTGGTATTAAGAGGGAGCAAGGAAAAAGCCAATGGTATGCTGATCAGGTTGTCTACTTTTTTGCGTTTTTCTTTAGACAATGATCCTGAAAAAAAGATCCGTTTATATGAAGAGTTAAAAGCACTGATGCTGTATTTGGAAATCGAAAAAACACGTTTCGAAGATAGGCTAAAAGTAAAATTTAAAATTGAGCCAAAAACAGAAGCCTTGCTTGTCCCAAGTTTGTTATTGCAGCCTCTAGTCGAGAATTCTATTAAGTACGCTATTGCGCAGATGTCTAGCGGTGGTTTGATTGAAGTGACGGCTAAGTGCCAACATGGTTATTTACAAATGGAAGTGGCTGATAACGGACCCATTCAAGATAACGCATATTTAGATGCAAAGTCAGAAACTAAAGAGCAAACTGCATCTAGCCACACAGGAGTAGGGGTACAGAATATTGTCGACCGCTTGAATGTTCTATATCCTGACAAACATAGTTTTAATATTATCCGTGGTAAAACAGCGGGATATCGCGTGCAAATTTCTATACCTATGGAGAATTCATGAGTCGTCGATTGACTGCCATTATTGTTGATGATGAACGTTTGGCCAGAGAAGGCCTAATGCTCAGGTTGAATGATGACCCTAGGTTTGATGTGGTTGCACAATGTCCGTCTGCTCTACATGCGTTGGAAGCGATTGAGCAATATCAGCCAGATATTGCTTTTGTGGATATCGAAATGCCAGGGTTAAGCGGACTTGAATTGGCCGAACAGTTAACAAGAAACACAACCCCTGTGCCAAAAGTAGTGTTCGTCACTGCATTTAGGGAATTTGCGCTAAATGCCTTCGAATTTCAGGCCTTTGATTATTTACTCAAGCCGTTTTCAGATGACAGGTTAGCCAGTTGTTTGAGTAAGCTGGTGGATTCTTTTTTTGATAGTGATGTAGTGATTCAGCACCATAAATTGGACGAATTACTGAGTCGCAAAACGGGTAACTCCATTGATGGTTTTATCCGAAATTTAGAAGTTACCAGTGGTGGCTCGATGAGCGACCTACAGCGTTCCGTTTCAATGAAAAGTGGCTCGGAGTGGATCAGAGTGAAGCTTGATGATATTTCCTGGATTGAAGCCGCAGGTGATTACATGTGCGTGCATACATTGGAAGGTACACACATTATACGTAAAACTCTGAAACAGTTTGAACAAGAACTTGATCCCAACCTTTTTCCAAGGGTGAATCGTTCAGCCATGATCAATATGAGTAAATTGATAAGACTGACACCAAATTCTAACGGAGAATACCTAGCGCAATTGAATTCCGGTGACAGTGTTAAGGTCAGTCGCAAGTACAAATTTAAGCTAGAAGAATTGAGAAAAGAAAACTTAACCTGAACTGAATACTCAACTTACCGTCTGAAAAACTGAATTATTACTTAGCATA
>Ga0316204_10004994_pt1 | contig 22739 bp, 19 predicted proteins | sample 6monrhotite_MG_2_FD_205661 | JGI IMG/M metagenome (GOLD analysis project Ga0316204, IMG submission 205661) | Microbial mat bacterial communities from mineral coupon in-situ incubated in ocean water Damariscotta River, Maine, United States -... | ecosystem: Environmental > Aquatic > Marine >... | reverse complement strand
AGCACCCCCAGCAGGAGTTCCTGCAGATCGACACCACCAACGTGCTGTTCATCTGCGGCGGCGCCTTCGTGGGCCTCGACAAGATCGTCGAGGAGCGCGTCACCAAGTCCTCCATCGGCTTCGGCGCCAACATCAAGAACCGCCAGGACTACACCACCAGCGAGCTGCTCCAGCTCACCGAGACCGAGGATCTGCTGCGCTTCGGCATGATCCCCGAGTTCATCGGCCGCGTGCCCGTGCTCGCGACCCTGAACGAGCTCGATGAGGACACCCTGGTGGCAATCCTCATCAAACCGCGCAACGCTCTGATCAAGCAGTATCAGAAGCTGTTCGAGATGGAGAATGTGCAGCTGAAGTTCACGGACGGCTCCCTGCGCGCCATCGCGAAGGAAGCCATCACGCGAAAGACCGGCGCCCGCGGCCTCCGCGCCATCATGGAAGAGATCATGCTCGACGTGATGTACGACCTGCCCAGCAAGACGAACATCCAGGAGTGCATCATCTCGGAAGAGGTGGTCGAGCGCTCCAAGCCCCCGATGCTGGTCTACGAGAACGCCGCCGAGCGCGCCTGAACCGGAGCCCACACACATGTTCTTCAACAACCGGGACAACCCTGACGGTCCGCGCCGCACCATGCCGCTGCTCCCGCTCCGGGATCTGGTGGTCTTCCCCTACATGGTCGTGCCCCTCATCGTGGGCCGCGAGAAGTCCATCTCCGCGCTGAACGAGTCCGCTCGTCACTCCAAGGAGATCTTCCTCGCCGCCCAGAAGGTCGCGCGCACCCATGACCCGGGGCCCGCGGACATCTACGAGTACGGCTCCTTCGCCAAGATCGTCCAGATGTTCCGCCTGCCCGATGGCACCGTGAAGGTGCTGGTCAAGGGCGTGAGTCGCGGCAAGATCACCCGCTTCCTCGCGACCGATGAGGTGCTGCGCGTCGAGGTGGAGGCCGTCCCCGAGGAGATCAAGAAGGATGTCGAGGTCGAGGCGCTCATGCGCTCGGTCAAGGCCGCCTTCGAGCAGTACGTCAACCTCCACAAGGGCATGCCCCCCGAGGTGCTGCTCTCCATCTCCTCCATCGACGCCCCCGGCAAGCTCTCCGACACTCTCGTCGCCCAGCTGAACTTCAAGCTGGAGGATCGCCAGAAGCTCATTGAAGAGTCCGACCCCGTCGCCCGCCTGGAGCAGATCTATCGCTTCATTCAATCCGAGATCGAGATCTTGCAGGTCGAGCGCAAGATCAAGAGTCGGGTCAAGAAGCAGATGGAGAAGACCCAGAAGGAGTACTACCTCAACGAGCAGATGCAGGCGATCCAGAAGGAGCTCGGCGAGAAAGATGAGTTCCGCAACGAAATGCAAGAACTGGAAGCCCGAATTCGCGAAAAGGATCTGAGTGAGGAGGCCTTGGAGAAGGTCGCCAAGGAGCTTCGCAAGCTCAAGCTCATGAGCCCCATGTCCGCCGAAGCCACGGTGGTCCGCAACTACGTCGACACCGTGCTCTCCCTACCCTGGGGTGAATACACCGAGGACGCCCTCGACATCACCGACGCCGCCCGCGTGCTGGACGAGGACCACTACGGCCTCCGAAAGGTCAAGGAGCGCGTGCTGGAGTACCTCGCGGTCGCCAGCCTCGTCGAGAAGATGAACGGCCCCATCCTCTGCCTGGTGGGCCCCCCCGGCGTCGGCAAGACCTCTCTCGCCCGCTCCATCGCCCGCTCCACCGACCGCAAGTTCGTGCGGCTGGCGCTGGGCGGCGTGCGCGACGAGGCGGAGATCCGCGGACACCGCCGCACCTACATCGGCGCCCTGCCCGGCAAGATCATCCAGGCCCTGCGCAAGGCTGGCAGCGGCAACCCCGTGTTCCTGCTGGACGAGATCGACAAGATGAGCGCCGACTTCCGCGGCGACCCGTCGGCGGCCCTGCTGGAGGTCCTCGACCCCGAGCAGAACGAGACCTTCAACGATCACTACCTGGACCTGGACTACGACCTCTCCAAGGTCATGTTCGTCTGCACCGCCAACAGCCTGCACGGCATCCCCGTGCCCCTCCAGGACCGCCTGGAGATCATCCGGCTGGCCGGGTACACCGAGCAGGAGAAGCTCTCCATCGCCCGCCGGTACCTGATCCCCAAGCAGATCAAGGCCAACGGCCTCACCGACAAGAACATCGCCCTGACCCGCGGCGCCACCAGCAACGTCATCCGCCTCTACACCAAGGAAGCCGGCGTACGAAACCTGGAGCGGGAGATCGCCTCGGTCTGCCGCAAGGTCGCCAAGCGCGTGGTGCGGCACGGCCCGGAGACCCGCATCAAGGTCACCTCCGCCAACGTGGAGAAGCTCCTGGGTGTGCCGAAGTTCCGCTACGGCACGATCGGTGAGCACGACGAGGCCGGCTTCGTCAACGGGCTCGCCTGGACCAACGTGGGCGGCGTGATGGTGCCCATCGAGGCTGTAGCCGTCAAGGGCACCGGCAAGACCACCCTGACGGGTCAGCTGGGCAACGTCTTCCAGGAGTCCTGTCAGGCCGCCATCACCTACATCCGCTCCCGGTCGACCAACCTGGGCCTCAAGCCCGAGTTCTACCAGGAGAAGGACATCCACGTGCACGTGCCCGAGCTGTGGGGTGTGGACGGTCCCAGCGCGGGCATCACCATCTGCACGGCCGTCGTCAGCGCCGTCACCGGCATCAACGTGCGCCGCGACATCGCCATGACCGGGGAGATCACCCTCCGCGGCCGGGTCCGCCCCATCGGCGGGCTCAAGGAGAAGCTGCTCGCCGCCCACCGCGCCGGCATCAAGCATGTGCTGATCCCCAAGGACAACGAGCCCGACCTGCAGGACGTGCCCGCGACGATCTTGGAGCAGATGAAGGTCACTCCGGTCCAGCACATGGATGAGGTTCTGATGCAGGCGCTGGCGGTCTCCGACCCCTCGGAGCTCTTCCCCCCGCTGGTCGAAGAAAGTGCCGCGTTGAGTACATGATACCCACGTGATATCGAGCTGTTAGCTTGAAATCCGGCACACCGGCCCGCGTCCTTCAGGGCGCGGGCCGTCGCCGTTTGGGTGTAGATCCGCCCCAGCCGGTCATCGAGCGCCCGAAAAACTTCTCATGCAAGTGTTGACATGACAAGATCGGGTTGGTACACCGAATGTGGTTCGATGCCCATGAACAGGGCGCCTACAGACGGAGAACACCTATGTCGTACACCAAGGCCGATCTGGTCAACAAGATTTCTGCGGACGCCGGTCTCAAGAAGGCGGACGCTGAGAAGGCCCTGGTCGCCGCTCTCGAAGGCATCCGAAACGCGCTGGGCGAAGGTGACAAGGTGACCATCGTTGGTTTCGGCACCTTCTCCGTCGGCGAGCGCGCCGCGCGCAAGGGTCTGAACCCCCGCACCAAGAAGCCCATCGATATCCCGGCTTCCAAGGTGGTGAAGTTCAAGCCCGGTAAGGCGCTCAAGGACTCGGTCAACTAGCTCGCTCCCAGGCGAGTTGAGCGCCCGCGTCGACTCGGAGATGCGGGTGCTTTTTTCTGAGTCTCACCTTCCTTGACACCCCTCAAGGCCGAGGTTACCCAGAGGGGGCTCCCGAACGGGTCCATTCCCGGGCGGATAGCTCAGTTGGGAGAGCAGCAGCTTTACACGCTGCGGGTCGCAGGTTCGATCCCTGTTCCGCCTACTCCCTTCTTCGATCTTTTGAAATTGTTTGTTGGTTATGGGGTGGTAGTTAAGTTGGTTATAACGCCGGCCTGTCACGCCGGAGGCCGCGGGTTCGAGTCCCGTCCACCCCGCCACATTCGCGCTCCTGAGCAATCAGGAGCGCTTTTTTTTGTCGGCACTTTTTTGTCTCCGCTCCGCAACTCCCGCAGCCCGCGTGCTACTGATACCGGCCAATGCGCACCTCCTCCCTCCCCTTCCTCCTCGCCCTCCTGACGCTGCCAGCCCTGGCCGCCCAGCCCAAGAAGCGCTCGGAGGATCACGTCCAGGGCAAGGAGCTCTGGGAGAAGAGCTGCTGGCAGTGCCACGGCGAGGAGAACGACGGCAAGGGCCCAGCCGCTGAGGCCCTCGTGGACGACGTCCCCGACCTGCGCGGCAAGATCGGCCCCAAGCGCTACGACGCGCTGGTCCAGATGGTCATGTCCGGCTCCCCGACCCACCCGGCCTTCTCCGCCGAGATGGACGAGCATCAGGCAAAGCGCATCCTCATCTACCTGGATCGCCTGGACCGGGAGAGCAAGCGCGAGCCCCCCGAGACCGCTCCGCCTGAAGAGAAGGACGACGCGACCGACGAAGAGTAGGACCGAGCTGAAGCGGTGAGCGCCCGGCGCGGTCTGAAGAAAAGTGAGCCGCAGGGTGTCCCAGGCGTCTCCCTGATAGACTCCATTGAGCGGAGGTGACCTTGACCATCCTTCTGAGCGCGCTGCTGGCGCTTTCGACCCTGGCCCAGGCCGAGCCCCTCACGGAGGAGCAGCTCGCCGGTCAGGCCACCTACACCGCCAACTGCATGGCCTGCCACGGCACCGACGGCGACGGGCAGGGTCCAGCCGCCATCGCCTTGAACCCAGCCCCCAAGAGCTTCACGGAGCCGACCTTCTGGGAGGGCAAGGACAACGATGCCCTCAAGACCACCATCAAGGCGGGCAAGCCCGGCACCGCCATGTCCGGCTTCACCCAGCTCTCCGACTCCGACGTCGCGAACCTGATCGCGTACCTGGAGACCTTCAAGCCTCCCTCCTAGTCCGCCAGGTAGCGATCCCGCGAGATATCAGGGAGGCGCTCAGCACGGATTGAAGAATGTGGATCGCTGTCTTCCTGGGGATCATCCAGGGCCTGACCGAGTTCCTGCCGGTCTCAAGCTCCGGTCACCTGGTTCTCCTCCAGCAGTTCTTCGAGCTGCCCGGAGACAAGCTCTTCTTCGATCTGGCGCTGCACGTCGGCACGCTGGTGCCGGTGCTCTGGGTCTACCGGGCGGATCTCATCCGCATGGTGAAGGCGCCGCTCGCCGAGTCCGGGCCTGTCGCCGAGCGGCCGGGCACCCGGCTGATGGGCCTGATCATCCTCGGCAGCATCCCCACGGCGGCGATCGGCCTGCTCTTCGAGGATCTCTTCGAGCAGCTCTTCGCGACCCCGGCGGCCCTGTCGATGACCTTCGCCATCACGGGCTGGCTGCTCTTCTTCTCCGGTAAGGCGCCCAAGGGCGAGTCCGGCGAGATGCAGATGAAGCCCTGGCAGGCGCTGGTCATCGGGCTGGCGCAGGGGCTGGCCATCACCCCCGGTATCTCCCGCTCGGGCACCACCATCGCCGTGGCGCTCTTCCTGGGCATGCGCCGGGAGTACGCCGCGCGCTTCTCCTTCCTGCTGTCCATCCCCGCCATCGGCGGGGCCTTCCTGCTGAAGCTCCGCGACATCACGCCCGCTGACATCCAGCTGGACGCGACGCTGCTCGGCGCCTTCGCGGCGCTGGTGAGCGGCTACCTGGCCCTCAACCTCCTCATCAAGCTGGTGAAGACCGGCGACTTCTCGAAGTTCGCCTGGTATGCCTGGGCGGTGGCGATCTTCAGCCTGATCGTCACCCTCCTGAAGTAGGTCGACTCAGCCTGGGCCGCCGGCCGCGCCATAGAGGCACTCAAGGAAGACGGCGCACTCACCATCGGGATCCAGGAAGACGCAGGGGTCATCCGCCTGGGCGTTGATGCACTCCTCCATGTCGCCAGCAAGCAGGCCGCACTCCTCGATGATCGTGCTCCCGCTCATCAGCTCGCCCTCGGCGATGCACTCATCGAGATCCTGGGAGTCGATGGTGCGGGTGACGCCGTCGCAGTCATGATCCCCGTCGACATCCTCCAGGGTCGAGGCGCTCCAGTCGCAGAAGTTGATCCAGTCCTCGGAGGTCATGTCGGAGACCGGCAGATCGGGATCGACCTTGGTGCCGCAGCCGACGAGGACCGCGATGGCCAGGGGGAGCGCGGTGAGCGCGAGAATTCGGGACATCGAACCTCCATTACTCCCAGAAATGTGGGAGTGATCAGCGTCGAGCCCGTAGTAACCGGCTCCTTGACGCCACCCCAGCCCTGCGCTAATGGCCTCCTACCCGTAGGGGTATAGCTCAGTTGGTAGAGCAGCTGATTCCAAATCAGCAGGCCGGGGGTTCGAGCCCCTCTGCCCCTGCTTATTTAAGCCCCCGGACTTCCGGGGGCTTTCTTGTTGCTACACCTCATGAATGCCCGATTCGTGACCAGGGTGTGGGCAACGCTCGTCGGGACGTCCGCCCTCAATCAGGGGCCTCCATGGGCCGATAGTATGTGCACAAACTATTCTTTATAGAATAATATGGATGCTTACCTCGTACTCACAAACAGGCGCTTCTGCCCCACCCAACATCTGCCAATCCGGAGAGCCCTTTGAAGTACAATATAGGTGACAGTGTCGTCGTTCCCGGCTGCGGCGTCGGGCTCATCGAAGCGAGAGAGCAGATACAGATGGAGGGTGTCGGCAGCCTGGAGGCGTTCCGGGTGAACCTGGGGGCTCAGACCGGGACCACCTGGATTCCAGTGGCGATGGCGACCCCGAACCGGCTGCGACCGGTGATGTCCAAGGACGCCATCCCAGCCACCTGGGAGGTCATGCTCGCCCAGGAAGCGCCCGAGAAGCGGGCCACCTGGAACCGGCGCCAGCGGCGCTACAACGAGCAGATCTCCAGCCCCGCCCCCGCCGACCTGGCCGCGCTGATCGGAGAGCTGGCCGCGGTGCAGGTGAACAAGCCCCTCTCCTTCGGTGAGCAGCGGATTCTGGAGAAGGCGCGCAAGCTCCTGGCCGATGAGATCGCCGCTGTCCTGGGACAGGCCACCGAGGTCATCGACGAGCGCATTGAGGCCAAGCTGACCCTCTTCGCTGCGTAATGACTGACGCATCCGACGGCTCAGCGGCCGCGTATGAGATCCTCCGCTCGCTGCGACAGATCAAGCGGTCAATGTCGCTGCACTCGCGCAAGCTCTCCAGCGAGGTGGGGCTGACGATGCCTCAGCTGCTGTGCCTGAAGGCCATCGCCGAGGCCCCGAATCAGGAGCTCTCCCCCGGAGTGATGGCCCAGCAGATCCATGTCACCCCCGGGACGGTCACTGGCATCACGGACCGCCTGGTCAAGCTGGGACTGATCGATCGACAGCACCGCCCCAGCGATCGACGGCGGGTCTACCTGACCCTGACTGAGCGCGGCCAGCGCCACTACGACAAGGCCCCCGAGCCCCTCCAGGCGAGCTTCATCGAACACCTGGAGGCCTTGGATCACAGTGAGCGCGCCCACATCCTCGGCGCGCTGCAGACAGTGGTTCAGTTGATGGGCGCCGAGGAGCTCGGTGACGTCCCCATCCTGACCGCTGGCGCCAGGCGCAGGCTCCCGCCCCCCAGGGGATCGTGAGGAGGCGCTTGTCCCCTCTGCGTTGACTTGATCATGGGGCGCAGTTTGGGGTGGCACATGGCTTGCTTGAAGTCCGGGCATCACCCGCCAGTCCGCCGCGGGTGCTCGGAGGAAGCGATGGCGAGGATCACTGAGAAGATGCGGGTGCGAACTCTCCTGGAGGACTATCCGGACGCCGAAGAGACGCTGAGCTGGTACGGCATCGAGCTGAAAGAATCAGACATGCCGCTGACGCTGTCGGTCCTCTGCGAGGAGAATGATGTCGACTTCGGGGAGGTGAAGCTCGACCTCGCCGATGTGTCTGAAGACTATGATCCCCGCTTCGACAGCGACTCTCTCGAAGATGACGACGAGGACGAGTACGACGAGTACGACGAAGACGAAGACGAAGACGAAGAGAATGAAGACGAGTACGGCGACGACGAAGGTGACGAGTACGACGACCTCGACGAGACCCTCGACGATGGCCTGAACGGAACCATCGACGAGGACGACGAGTTCGGTGTGGACGCGGAAGACACCCCGGGGCTCCTCCCCACCGGTCAGCACCTCAGCAAGGCGACCGGGACGGGCTGGCGAGGGAAGTCCTCAAAGTAGCGCGCGCTTCCCCGCTGGACGATAGAACGCCGGTGGTGTGTACTACCACTCATCACCGGGAGCCTCCTTGGGCAACCGTGGCAAGCTGATCATTGTTCGGGACCGCGATGCGCTGGTCTCCTCTGTGGAACCCGAGCTGATCCGACGCGGCTTCACTCTCCAGTGCTACGAACAGCTCACCAACGCCTTCCACGCCCTGAGCGAGGTCGACGTGGATGCTGTCCTGGTGGGGCTCCACCTGAACGGCAGCAGCGGCCTGAAGTTCAGTAAGCGGGTCTTCTCCGACCACGAGGGGCTGCCGGTCATCCTGATGGTGCCGGCGGATGACCCGGCGCTCGTCGACGCCGCCACGCTCACCGGCGCCTTCGGGGTGCTGGCCGACCCCGTGGACCTCCAGGTGCTGGAGCTGACTCTGGACCGGGCCGTGGAGCACATGGCGCTTCGGCGGGAGGTGCGCCGACTGGAGCGCGCGGTCGAGGCCCAGCGGCGCTTCGAGGGGCTGCTCGGAAACAGCCCGATCATGCGCAGGCTCTACGATCTGGTGGAGCGCGCGGCGGCCTCCAACGCCCCCGTGCTCCTGACCGGACAGTCCGGCACCGGCAAGGAGCGCGTCGCCAGGACGCTGCACAGCCTGAGCCGCCGCAGCGCGGGGCCGTTCGTCGGGGTGAACACCGCCGCCGTGCCGGACGCCCTGCTGGAGAGCGAGCTCTTCGGCCACGCCAAGGGCGCCTTCACCGGCGCGAGCGCACACCGCAAGGGCCTGTTCCTCCAAGCCAACGACGGAGTCCTCTTCCTGGACGAGATCGGCGAGATGCCCCTCTCCCTCCAGGTCAAGCTCCTGCGCGCCCTCCAAGAACGCACCATCCGGCCGGTCGGCAGCGACCGGGAGGTGTCCTTCAACGCGCGCATCCTGGCCGCGACGAACCGCGATCTGGAGACCATGGTGGCCGAAGGTCGGTTCCGCGAGGATCTGTACTACCGACTCAACGTCATCCACGTGGATCTGCCGCCCCTGAACTCGCGAGGCAGCGACATCCTGCTGCTGGCCCGCGCCTTCCTGGAGAGCGCCGCTGCCCGCGACGGCAAGGACATCCGCGGCATCGACAACGCCGCCGCCGAGCTCCTGCTCGACTACCGCTGGCCGGGGAACGTGCGGGAGCTGGAGAACGCCATCGAGCGGGCGGTGGCGCTGACCCGGAACAGCATCATCACCCCTGAGGATCTGCCGGACAGAGTCCGGGGCTATCAGCCCTCACACATCCTGATCGCCGCCGAGGATCCCGCCGAGCTGGTGAGCATGGCGGCGGTGGAGGAGCGCTACATCCGGCGGGTGCTCAAGGTCGTCAGGGGCAACAAGTCCGAGGCCACCCGAATCCTGGGCTTCGACCGCAAGACCCTGTACCGCAAGATGCGGCGCTACGACATCGAGGGCGCGCCGCCGAAGCCGGGGCAGAACGGGACAGGCGAAAAGGGACACTGAGGCGTTTCGCCCCACCCTCACCCACGCAGACTCCGGGGGTCACCCCTGGCACATCCCTTGCTTTCTTCAGCGACAGGCATCTCTCGCCATCGCGCGCAAAGGAGGCACCATGTCGATCAACGGAAGAACCCGCGTCCGCACCCTCATCAACGAGCACCCGGACGCCGTCGGCACCCTGGACTGGTACGGCATCGAGCTCGCGGACCAGGACATGAACCGCACCCTCGAAGATCTCTGCAGGCTCAACAACGTGAACTACTGGGAGGTCAAGGCCGACCTCATCAGCACGGCGGATGACGACGAGGAGGACGGCTTCGAGTACGACGAAGACGAAGACGAAGACGAAGACAGCTACGACAACGACTTCATGCTGTAGTTGACCCGCCGCTCCATCGCCTCGGCGATCGGCGCGGCGAAGTCCACCCCGGTGAAGGCGCTCGCGTCCTGGAGGCCGCCCGGGCTGAAGACGTTGATCTCGACGAGCTTGTCTCCGATCACGTCCAGCCCGGCCAGGAAGACGCCGTCCGTCTGGAGCCGGGGGCCGACGCGGCGGGCCAGCTCCAGCATCGCCGGGGTCACCACGCCGGGGACCGCGCTGCCGCCAGCGGCGATGTTGCTGCGCAGATCCCCGCCCCCGGGCCGCCGCCCCACCGCCGCGATGACGCCGTCGACCGCCAGGGGGCGACCCTCGAGCATCAGCAGTCGGGTGTCTCCTGAGGCAGCCTCGGGCAGATAAGCCTGAGCCACCACGAAGCCGCTGGCGGAGAGCACCTCGATGATGGCGTTGAGGTTGCTGAGGTCCGGCGGGCGGACCAGGAAGACCCCGCTGCCGCCGCTGCCGCTCAGCGGCTTGAGCACCGCCGGGCCGTCGAGCGAGGTGACGAACGCCCGCAGCGCGTCCCTGCTGCGGCTGACGATGCCGCGGGGTCGCGTCGAGGCCGGGAAGGTGTGGAAGTAGAGCTTGTCCAGCGCCTGGGACAGCCCGCCCGGCTCGTTCAGCACCACCGCGCCCTCAGCCTCCGCCAGCCTGCAGAAGCCGAGCAGCGCTGTCCAGGCCCAGCGTTCCAGCGCCCCCTTGCCGGGGTTGCAGCGCACCAGGAGCACGTCCAGGCCGCCGACGCTGATCGGCTCCGGCGGCGCGGCGCGGACCCCGCCCATGAAGTCCGCAGGCGCCGCGCCCGCGCCCGGCGCCCGGCGCGCGACGGCGACGACCCGATCGCGCTCATCCACGCCCAGCTCCCCGGCGCCGAGCATCCACACCCCGTACCCCCGGCTCACCAGCGCGCGAGCGAGCCAGGCGGTCGCGGTGTTCGCTCCGTGGGTGCCCACATCATCAACGATGACACCAACCTCCATCCCTACACCTCCGGCTCGCCGACCAGCCCCAGGTGCAGCAGGCGCGCGCCGGTCTGGGCGACAGGGTTGACGCTCTTGCCGATCACGACCCCCGCCTCGGGGGCGTAGTGCTCATGGATCAGCTCTCCATAGATGTCGGTCACCCGGGCGATCAGCTCGCCGGCCTCGACCCGCTGGGTCAGCTCCGGCAGCACCGTGAGCAGCCCCCCCACCGGCGTGTAGATCCAGTAGGAGCGGCGGCAGATCACCGGGGGCTCGTTCACCGCCGGGATCCGGGCCGGCGGGAGCATCTCCAGGTTGGCCATCAGCCGGCGGATCCCCAGCACGGACTGCTTGATGATGCCCCGCTGGAAGCGATGCGGATCCTTGAGCTCGATCGTGATGGCGGGGATCCCCATCGCCGAGGCCGCGCCGCGGAGCGTGCCGTCCGCCGGCGGGTTGTGCACGATGATCTGCGGGTTCTGGAGCCGGGCCATGCTGGAGACGACGGGCTTCGACAGGTTGGCCCGGATGTACAGCGAGTTGACCCGGCCGAAGCTCGCGGTGTGCAGGTCCACCAGGTAGTCCAGCGAGCCCATGACCCGATCGACGAAGCGTCGAGCCCAGACCTGGGCGCCGGTGCCGTCGGCTCGACCAGGGAACAGGTGGTTCAGATCCCGATCGTCGTTGAACTCCCGCCGCTGCTCCAGCAGTCCGGGGACGTTGACCACCGGGGCGGCCACCACGGCCCCCCGGAGGCGGCTCAGGTTCAGCTCGGCCAGCAGCCGGTGGATGACGGGGATGCCGTTGAGCTCGTTGCCGTGGACCGCCGCGGTGATCCCCAGCACGGGGCCGGGCCGCCGCCCGCGGGCGACCAGCAGCGGCATCCGGACGGGCTGCCCCAGCCCGTCGGCGACCATGTCCAGCTTCAGCCGGGAGATCGCCTCGGTGGGGAGCGTCTCCAGCTCCAGCGCGGCGACGCGGAGCACACCAGGTGAGGGACTGTTCATGGGGTGATCTCCTTGATCAGCGCGGGGTCATCGCAGAGGGACTGGAACAGGCGGGGCCGGAACTTCCCCTTGGAGGTGACGAGCTTGCGCGCCATGCGGTCGATGGCCAGGCAGGACAGGGCGGTCTGCACGAAGGCCTCGATGAGGTCATCCAGCCCCAGCCCCAGCCCGTTGAAGTCCCGGTTGTCCATCAGCATCAGCCGGCGGGTGTCCGTGGTCCAGCCGCCCTCGGGGAGCTTGACCGACAGGTTGGTTCCCAGCATGGACCACGAATCCTCCGAGTTCTCCAGCATCTCCGTCATCGGGGTGGGCGCGCGCCGCGCGTAGATGGCCAGCGGCCGGAAGCCGTCGGGGCCCGCGCTGATCATCACCCGCAGATCCGAGGCGTAGATGTTCCCCGCCTTGGTGGGCATGGTGCCCACGTGGTAGAGCCGCCCACCGCGCCCCTTGGAGCTCCAGCCGCGGTTGCCGATCAGCGCCTGGACGATGAAGCGCTCATAGCGCTGCTCGCTCTCCATGAAGCGCGCCAGCTCCGCCTGAGAGGTGATGGTGTAGACCCCCTGACCGGCGTTGGAGTAGGGATCCTTGATGACCGCGCAGCCGCCGAGTCGCTCCACCCAGAGCGGGATCTCCGCGCGGGACACGTCCCAGACGGTCTCGGGGGTGCGGATCGCCAGCCCGGTCTCCGCGACCTCAGCGTTGAAGAAGTCGTAGGCCTTGGAGGCGACGAGCTTGTTGCGCCCGCCCGCGAGGCAGGCCAGCACGGGGTTCAGCACCTGCGTCTTCGCCCGCAGCGGCAGCCGATTCCAGGGTCGCTGGGTGACGTAGCGGAAGGCCGAGCGGATGGGCGCCCAGTGGCCGTCGGCGTCGCGGATCGCCATGAGGCCATCGGCGTCGAAGCGCACGGGGGGATCCGGATCGCCGTCCATGAACTGCGCGAGGTGAACGACCTCGCCGGTGAGATCGGCCAGCGCCGCCGCGTAGCCGCTGGCCTCCATTTTGTTCTTGTCGTAGACGACGGCCAGGTCTCCGAGCTTGACCCGGCGGGTGCCCAGCAGCGGCAGGAAGGTCCGCTCCAGCAGCGTGCGGAAGCCGCCCTGCTCCTGCTGGTCGTCGAACAGGGGCATGGACTTCTGGCCCGAGGGGCAGGAGTTGGTCTCCACGACGGTCATCTGCCTGCGGCCGTCCTCGGTGGTCACCAGGAACAGATCGCTCCCAGCCCAGCGGAAGTAGCGAGGCTGCTCCGTCAGCAGCGCGTGCAGCTGCTCGGGGGCCACCCGGGGGTTCAGGTGGCAGTAGCGGCTGACGATGCGCTGGGTGGATGCGCCCATGAAGAAGCGCACCAGGGGGTGGATCTGAGCGTTCAGGGCGCGGGGGTAGAAGTGATCACCGGGCTCGAAGGTGCCCGGGGCTATGGCCCGCGCGCGCAGTACAGGGGTCATGGAGGGACTCCGTCTAAAGACCTGCTCGCCGGTGCATGTTCTGTGCCACAGCCGCGGTCAGCCCCCGGTCAGGCCCTTCGGTGTGACCACCCGCTCCAGCTGCCCCAGCGCCAGATCCACCAGCACCGCCAGCCCGGCGGCGGGCAGGGCCCCCGAGAGGATGAGGCGGGTGTCGTTGAGCTGGAGCCCGGTGATGATGGGCTCACCCAGCCCGCCGGCGCCGATGAAGGCGGCGAGCGTCGCGACCCCGACGCTGATGACCGTCGCCGTTCGCACACCGGCCATGATCGTGGGGCTCGCCAGCGGGAGCTGCACCCTCGTCAGCAGCTGCCCGTCCGTCAGCCCCATCGCCCGAGCCGCCTCCACCAGGTCCGGGTCCACCTCCTCGATGCCCGTCACCGTGTTCCGAAGGATGGGCAGGATGGCGTAGAGGAACAGCGCGACGACGGCGCTGCTCACCCCGAGGCCGATGAGCGGGATCATCAGCGCCAGCAGCGCGAGGCTGGGGATGGTCTGCAGCACCCCGGCGACCGTCAGCAGCGGCCGCAGCGTCGGCCGGCGGGTGATGAGCACGCCGAGCGGAAGCGTCGCCGCCACCGCCAGCAGCACCGACACCAGCGTGAGCGCCATGTGCTCCAGGGTGAGCGACGCGGTCTCACCGGCGCGGGCGGCCATGAAGGCGGCGAAGCTGTCCTGGTTCCGGGCCGCGCCCTCGGCGGCGTCCTCCGCGCCGATGAGCCCCTCGGCGATCAGGAAGGTGCTGGCGACCTCCTCGAAGGATCGGCCCTCGACCTCCACCGCGCCGTTCAGCTGCTGCATGTGGTCGTCGGAGATGCGGAACGCGAGCTCCCCCAGCAGCCCCTCCAGCTCCGGGTGCCGCTCCAGCAGCGCCGCGCGGACGACGGGGGCCGCGTCGTAGGGCGGGAAGTAGCTCAGATCATCCTGGAGCACGCGCACGTCATACTTCAGCAGCTTGCCGTCGGTGCTGTAGGCGTCGATCAGATCGATGGCTCCGCTCTGGATCGCCTCGTAGGCCAGCCCGTGCTCCATGCCCCGCACGTCCAGCTCCAGCCCGTAGGTCTCCCGCAGCCCCGGCCAGCCGTCCGCGCGGTTCAGGAACTCCAGGCTCACCCCGACGCTCAGCGCGTCCGCGTGCTCGGTGAGCTGGGAGATGCGGGTCACCCCCAGCGCCTCTGCCCGCGCCTCGCGCATGGCCATGGCGTAGGTGTTGTTGAAGCCGAAGGGCGGCAGCACCACCAGCCCGTGCTCCGAGCGCAGGCGCTGGGCGACGGTCACGTAGGTCTCCAGCGGATCGCCGATGGGGGCCTCGATCCCCAGCAGCACCGCCCAGCCCGTGCCCGTGTACTCCGCGTAGAGATCGACCTCGCCGGCGGTCAGCGCCGTGAAGACCACGGTGGTGCCCCCCAGCCCCAGGCGGCGCTCCACGGAGAGATCCGTCCTGGCCTCGATGAGCTGCGCCATGATCTCCGAGAGCAGGCGGCTCTCGGTGAACGTCTTGGAGGCGATGACGATGGGCTCGGGCGCGTCCTGCGCCACCGCCGATCCCGCCAGCATCAAGAGCAGCATCACGCCCTCCCGGAGAGCTGCGCGCCCACGAAGGCGGCCACGAAGTCGCTGGCCGGGCGCTGCCGGAAGTCCGCCTCATCGCCGATCTGGATCAGCCGCCCCTCGTCCATCAGCGCCACCCGATCGCCCAGCATGAACGCCTCGGCCATGTCGTGGGTCACCAGCACGACCGTCTTGCCCACCGTCCGCTGGAGCTGCTGGAACTCCAGGTGAAGCTGGGCCCGGGTGATGGGGTCCAGCGCGCCGAAGGGCTCGTCCATCAGCAGGATCTCCGGATCCAGCGCCAGGGCGCGGGCCACCCCGACCCGCTGGCGCTGGCCGCCCGACAGCGCCCGGGGGTAGCGATCCCGCAGGCTGACCTCCAGGTTCACCATCGCCAGCAGCGCGTCGACCCGCGTCGCGATGCGGTCGGCCTCCCAGCCCTCCAGCTCAGGCAGCAGGCCGATGTTGCGGGCGACCGTCATGTGCGGAAAGAGCCCGCCCTTCTGGATGACGTAGCCCAGCCGCCGCCGCAGCCGGATGGGGTCCAGCCCCAGCACGTCCTCGCCGCCGACCAGCACGCGCCCGGCGCTGGGCTCGACCATGCGGTTGATCATCTTCATGGTCGTCGTCTTGCCCGAGCCGCTGGTCCCGATCAGACAGACCGTCTCGCCTTCTTCGATGGTCAGGCTGACGTCATCCACCGCGATGATTGATGCCCCTGATCCCCCCGAGTAGACCTTGCGCACCCCCTCCAGCGCGATCACTTCGGCTCGCTCGAGAGCGGGGCGACGGTCAGGCTCACCAGCCAGCCCAGGAAGAGGATCACCAGCAGGTTGAGGACCGTGTCCAGCACGTCCTCATTGACGGCTGGGGGCTCGGCGACCGCGGACGGCGAGGCGGCCGCGGGCAGCACCGGGTCCGGCATCTCCAGGGCGCCCAGCGCCTCCGCCAGCGCCTCCGCCAGCGCCTCCGCCTCCGCCGCGGTCAGGGGCTTGCCGGTGCTGGGCAGCGCCGCGGCGGGCCCGCCAGACACCAGGGCGTTGGCCTCGGCCGTCGCGCCCGCCAGCACCACCTGGGCGCTCAGGGTGTCGACCCCGGCGCGCTGGCCCGGGTAGGTGCCCGACGGGATGCGCGCGGGCCTGAGCCACGCCAGATCCGTGCCGCCGGGCGGGGGCACCTCGGTCAGCGCCAGACCATCGAGCGCCCCCGAGAGGGCGGCGTCACCCGGCGCCGCGAGCACCAGCGCCGCGTCGATCTCACCGCCGCGGGCCGCCGCCAGCAGGGCGTCGATGTCCGCGTAGTGCTCGCGCTTCGCCGCGTCCCACAGCAGCGCGGCCAGCCCCGCGGCGCCGCTGGCGCGGCCGACGACCCCGACGCTGGCGGGCGCGCCGGACGCGCCCGGTGGCCGCAGCAGGTGCACCGCGCGCACCCCCAGCACGGCCGCCGCGGCCGCGCGTGGATCGCGCACCACCTCGCCGCTCCGGGTCCGGCGGAAGAAGCGCTCGGCTCCCACCACCGCCAGCCGGGCCTCCCCGCCAGCCAGCGCTGCCAGGGGATCCCCCTCCAGCTCGCGCACCGGCTGATCCGGCATCGCCGCCCGGGCGGCCAGCCGCGCCTCCTCGACCATGCCCCCGAGCCCGTCGTCCGGGTCCACCACGAGCCCCAGCGCCGCGGCCTTGTCGCCGGCGGCCTCCGCGTCCAGCAGCCCCTCCTCCAGCAGCCAGCTCCGGGCCACGTCCGCCGGGTCGTAGCCCTGGATCTCCACCTGGTAGTTCAGCGACTGCATGGTCGCCTCGTCCAGCCGCCCCGCCATCAGCGCGGCCGCCTTGTCGATGGCGGGCCTCTCCTGAAGCCGGATGTCATTGGCGATGACCACCGCCTCGTAGGCCGGGAAGAAGCCGCGGTCGTCGTCGAGGGCGACCAGCGGCTGCCCCGAGATGGCGCCGTCCGTCGCGTAGCCGATGGCCACCTCGACCCGCCCGTCCGCCAGGGCGCGGAGGCGCTCGGCCGAGTCGGCGATCACCAGCGGCTCCGCGTCCAGGGTGAGGCCGTAGCGACGCAGCAGCGGCGCCAGCCCGTCGGTGGGACGCCGCAGAAACTCCGGCGGGCAGGCTACGGTCAGCGTGTCCAGCGCCTCCAGATCGGAGACGCCCTCCAGGGCCATGGCCTCCGCGTCCCACGCGGTCACCAGCACCCGGTAGCCGTTGTCGAAGCCCAGCGGGTCCAGCCAGCTCACCCCCAGCTGCGAGTACGCGGCCCGCACCTCCTCCAGCCCCCCGCCGGGCTCGGCGCCGATGAGCCCCAGGCCCGTGCCGGTGTACTCGACCATCATGTGAAGCTCGCCCCGCTGCAGGCGGTGCTGGCAGTCCCAGCTGTCCTCACAGGCCACCAGCGGCGCGGCGTCCTGGTCCGCGGCGACGGCGAGCTGCCGGAACATCTCCCCCAGGATGGCCTGCTCGGCGAAGGGCTTGACGCCCACGCGCAGCGGCTCGGGGGCTCCGCAGCCGCTCAGCGAGCTCGCGCTCAGCAGCGCGATCAGCAGCGTGGCGCTCATGAGCGGCCCTCCTTCCGCAGCGCTCGTATCAGCGCGCCGCACTGCAACAGCAGCACGAAGGTGAAGGGGATGGCCCCGCTGATGGCGACCGCCTGGACCGCCCGCACGTTGCCGGAGAGCAGCAGCGCCCCACCCATACCCCCGAGCGTCAGCCCCCAGGCGACCTTGCGCCGGGTGGGCGGCACCATGGAGCCCTTGCTGGTCAGCATGCCCAGCACGTACGTCGCGCTGTCCACGCTGGTGACCAGGAAGACGAAGATGAGCAGCAGGCAGGCCACGTAGAGCACAGGCGTGAGCGGCATGCGGTCCATCAGGGTGAACAGGGCGGTGGTGACGTCCTGGTTGACCAGCGCGGCGATGCCGCCGCCGCCGCGGGTGTCCTCGTAGATGGCCGTGCCGCCGAAGACGGAGAACCACAGCATGGAGAACAGCGTCGGCGCGAAGAGCACGGCCAGCACGAACTCCCGGATGGTGCGGCCCTTGGAGATGCGCGCGATGAAGATGCCGACGAAGGGCGCCCAGGCGATCCACCAGATGAAGTAGGTGAGCGTCCAGCCCTGGAGCCAGCCCGACAGCTCCCGGTAGGGGAAGAGCGAGAGCGAGATGCCGACGATGCCGCTGGCGTAGTCACCCATCGTGGTCACGAAGCTGCGCAGCAGAAAGGCGGACGGCCCCACCACGAGCAGGAAGAGCAGCAGCCCGATGGCCACGCCCATGTTCAGGTTGGACAGGATGCGGATGCCCTTGTCCAGGCTCGTCGTCGCCGAGATCATGTAAGCGACGATCAGCGTGAGCAGGATGCCCACGGACACCAGGGTGGAGTCCAGCGGCACCCCCAGCGCCACGTGCAGGCCGGTGTGGAGCTGCAGGGCGCCCATGCCCATGGAGCCGGCGACCCCGAAGGCGACGGCCAGCACGGCCACGAAGTCGGCCATCTTCGCCACGGGCTCGACCCAGCGCCCGGTGTAGCCCGCGCGGATGGGGCCGCCGGCGAGGTAGGGCGTGCCCAGCCGGAAGCTGAAGTAGGCCAGCACCAGCGCGCCCACCGCGTACACCGCCCAGGCTTGCAGCCCCCAGTGGAAGGTGGTGATCAGCATCGCCTGACGGGCGGCCTCCGGGCTGAAGGGCTCCCCCAGCGGCGGGTTGCTGAAGTGCATCACCGGCTCGGCCGCGCCCCAGAAGAGCAGGCCCGCGCCCATACCCGCGCTGAACAGCATCGCGAGCCAGGAGGTGGTGGAGAACTCGGGCTTGTCCCCGTCCTTGCCCAGCACGATGCGCCCCCAGGGGCCCAGCGCCAGCACCAGCGAGAACACCAGGAAGCCGGACACGGACAGGATGAAGAACCAGTCCAGCGCTCGGAACGAGGTGCGGGTCACCACCTGGGCCGCCGCGCTCAGCCACTCCGGCCGCAGGATCCCCAGCACCGCGACCGCGAGGCAGATGGGGACCGTGACGCGGAACAGCGTGATGTGACCACCGTCTTTCGCTTCTTCAGGATCTCGGATGGGTCACCGCGGCAGGGGGGTGGCCACTATAGGGGATGTCACCCGCGACCCCGCCCGACGCTCAGCGCTGGCCCGCCCGACGGGCCAGCCTCTCACATAAGAGCCGCCCACCCCGTCATCACCGACGGTGAACGCGCCGAGGTGATCGACGGCAGCGCTGTCTTCGGTCTCTCGCACGCTGTGGGCGCAGGCCTGACTCTCCTCCCATCCCAGGACATCCCCGGTGATGCCGCCGCCGCCGAAGATGCCACCCCACGAGGTGCCGACGCCCGGGGCGCCGGCACCTCGCGGCCTCCCGCAGTCTCGCCGCCCGCGCGGGCGCTTCAGGCGCTGGTCATGGCGTACCTGGAGACGGTGTGGTCCCCATCTGCGCCAGGCGGGGTTCAGTCTTCGCAGTGCGTGCTCGTCGGCCAGTGATCGAGGGCGGCCTCGTAGTAGACGGCGCCCATCTTCTGATCGCCCCGGTGGTTCGGGTGCACGCCGTCGAAGGTCTCGGCGTTGACGCTGAAGCCGGTGTTCTGGTCGACCACCACGACCGGGGACTCCGCGGAGTCCAGCAGCTCCGCCAGCTCGGCGATGGCCTCGTTCAGCCGGTTGACCCGGAAGGTGTAGAACGCCCCCCGGATGGGGATGATCTGCGAGAGCAGCACGGTCACCTCGGGGTTCACGTCCCGCAGCGCCGCGACCACGTCCTCCAGGTCGTCGACCGTCGAGCCGATGGACTCGCCCTGGAAGATGTCGTTGGTGCCCAGGTGGATGATGGCCAGATCGGGCGTGTAGTCCAGGGTCCAGGTCGGCAGGTAGTCCGCGATCTGATCCGCCCGCCAGCCGGAGTGGCCGTCGTGGTCGGGGTCCATGTCCGGGTTGGGGTAGTTGAAGTCCCGCCCGTACCAGTCGGTCGTGGTGGAGCCGACCATATCGACGGTGTAGCCCTCGGCGTCCAGCGCGGACCAGAAGTGGTAGCGCCAGCTGAAGTAGCCGCTGCCGGAGTGGGTGATGGAGTCGCCCAGCGGGACGACGCAGGGGACGGGATCGGCGTGCGCGGGCGCGGCGCCGAGGGTCAGGGCGAGTGCGAGGATCATGGGGCCTCCGGGTGACCCGCCCAGTGTAGCCTCGTGACAGCGGAAGCGGGCGGTCTCGGGGAGACGAAATAAAATGGTCCGATGAGCACACTCCAAAAGAAAATCAAGGCCCTCCCCGTCCTCCAGCAGTGGGCTCTCGAGGCCCTCGCGGTCATCGATGAGCGCGCCAACCGCACCCTCGTCACCAAGGTGCTGGTCCACAGCGGCGCCCGCTGGAAGGGGAGGACGCTGAAGAGCGCGGATCTCAAGGCGCCGATGGCGGCGCTGGTTGAGGCGAAGCTCGCCCTCGAAGCAGGCGGTCGCTACCAGCTCACGCCAGCGGTCCACGAAGCGTGCATCCGCGCCATGCGCGCCGAGCGGCGCTACGTGCCGCTCTCCAAGAGCGCGGACGCCCTCGACCCCTACGCCATCACCAAGAACCTCCATGGATACACAGGCCAGAACGGCGTCGATCGCTACCTGCGACGCGCCCTCTACAGCGGGGATGTGGCGGGGTTCTTCAAGGTCCATGACCGCCTGGGCAACTACCCCTACTACAGTCTCGACGCCCCGGATCTCGCGGACTGGGTCAGCGCCCCCCTCGACAGCGAGCTCATCCGCGCGAGCCCCCCGGAGCTGGCCGAGCTGCTGTTAGTCAGCCTGCTTGATCGCCAGCTGCTCACCGTGCTGCCCATCCCGGGGTTCCGAGCGCTGCTGGATGAGGCCGCCCGAGCCGCCCCGACGAACCTGAACCTGGCGAGCCTCGCCTTCTCCGAGGCGCTCTACGCGGGCGACCTCGACGCCATCTCGGGGGTGACGCTGGACGACTCCCGGGCGTTCACCCTCTCCCTCCGAGGGCTCCACACGCTGATCACCGGTGATCTCAGCGCCTCGGTGAAGTGGTACGCCAAGGCGCGGACCGCCTACAAGAAGTTGGGCTACGACATCGTCCCGGGAGTCATGGGCCTGCTGCTGCCGCTCGCCTACTTCCTCCAGGGCGGCAAGACCCGCATCAAGCAGGCCCGCGGCCTCGTGAACAAGGCCCTCAAGCAGTGGGACTTCCCCATGGAGAGCCCCTACCACGGCTACCTCCACCTGGATCGCATGGGGACGCTGCTCGACGGCGACGAGGTGCCGCCGGGCGAGGAGTCGCTGCACCCCGTCGCGGCGCTGCTGGGTGGGCTGATCGACTTCTGGTCCGAGCAGCCGCTGAACGAGAGCGCCATCACGGACGCCGCCCGGGACGCCGAGGGCTGCGGCTACCGCTGGCTCTCCGCCGAGCTGCGCGTCCTGCTCGGCGGCGAGCCGCTCCCCGGCACCGTGTCGCTGCTGAGTCACCGGCAGGCGCTGCCCGAGTGGTCCCGCAAGCTGGAGATGATCGAGGCCGCTGTCCTCCCCATGAAGCGCGCCGCCCCCAAGTCCGCTCGGGAGCCCCGGCTCGTCTGGGAGCTGTCCTTCGGCCCGGACTATGTACACCTGGAGGCGCGGGAGCAGCTGCCGCGCGCGAAGGGAACCTGGTCCAAGGGGCGGAAGGTCGCCCTCTCCCGACTGAAGAAGACCCCCGGCAGCATCAAGAGCTTGAGCGGACACGATCACCGCCTGCTCACCGCGCTCAAGATGGAGAGCTACCGGGCCTACTACCACACGGAGGTCAGCTACTTCTGGTCCCCCGAGCTGCTCTGGCCGCTGCTGGTGGGGCACCCCCTCATCTTCGACGCGAAGACCCCCACCCGCCTGATGGAGATCACCGCCAGGGAGCCCCGGGTCGAGGTCAAGTCCGCGCGCGGCAGCCTGAAGCTGCACGTCACCCCGGCGCTCCCCGAGGACGGCGCGCTCGTCACCCGCAAGGGCCACTCGAAGGTGGAGGTGGTGGTCTTCAACAAGGCCCAGAAGGCCATCGCGGAGCTGCTGGGCGAGGGGCTCGACGTCCCCAAGGGGGAGAAGGAGCGCCTCGGCGCGCTGGTCGCCCGGCTGGCGGCGACCTTCCCGGTCAGCGACGACGCGGCCGTCTCCGAGACCAGCGCCCGGGAGATCAAGCCGTCGCCGGAGCCCATCATCCAGCTCACCCCGGCCGGTGATGGGCTGACCGCGCGGCTCATCGTCCGCCCGCTCGGCCCGACCGGGCCAGAGGTCACGCCGGGGACCGGCTCGGCGCGGATACTGGCGCAGATCGGCGGCGAGGTGCTGCGCACGCGGCGCCCCCTCAAGCGGGAGCGCCAGCTCGTGGAGACGCTGGAGGAGCAGGCGCCGTCCCTCCCCGGCGCCCGCGGCGGCGACCCGCTCGCCCTGGAGGACGCGCTCACCCTGCTCACGGAGCTGCAGGCGCTGGGCGAAGATGCCCGGGTCGAGTGGCCCGAGGGGGAGACGCTGAAGCTGCGCCGCGAGGTCGACGCCTCGGCGCTGTCGCTCTCGATCAAGGGCGACACCGACTGGTTCTCCGCCAGCGGAAAGCTGACCGTCGACGACGACCTCGTGCTCCAGCTCACGGAGCTGCTGGCGCTGGTGGAGGCGACCCCCGGCCGCTTCCTGAAGCTGAGCGGCGGCGACTTCGTGGCGCTGACCGAGAAGCTGCGCGCCCACCTGGACACGCTGGCGCGGCTCTCCCAGCGCGCGGGCAAGGGGCAGCGCTTCCACAAGCTGGCGGCGGGGGTCATCGCGCCGCTGGTCGACGGCGCGGGAACCCGCCGCACCGACAAGCGCTGGAAAGAACAGCTCACGCGCCTCGACGCCGCCGACGTCCGCGAGGTCGCGCCGCCGCGCACCCTCCAGG
>Ga0316204_10004992_pt1 | contig 22752 bp, 23 predicted proteins | sample 6monrhotite_MG_2_FD_205661 | JGI IMG/M metagenome (GOLD analysis project Ga0316204, IMG submission 205661) | Microbial mat bacterial communities from mineral coupon in-situ incubated in ocean water Damariscotta River, Maine, United States -... | ecosystem: Environmental > Aquatic > Marine >... | reverse complement strand
TATACAAAGAAGAAATTCAACCGGGGTCAGTATTAGTGCTTCAGGAGCCGTGCAGTCAGGCTTGTTTAATGTTCTAATAGTAAACAATCAAAACAATTCTTCGACAAATGCCCTGGTTATCAATGATTCAGGTAATGGAGGGCTTGTGACTGTTGGTAATATAATTGTTGATGGTAATAATATAGGAAACAGTTCAGGACTAACACTTTTTAATAATGCTGGTAATGTTGATATTAATACGGGAGGGATTGAAGGCTCTTTTAATTCACCAGCGATTAATATTGTGGGGGGAACAGGAGACCTTAACTATGGGGGATCGGTTAATAATACAGCAGGTCCTTCAGTGAATGTAGAGAATTTAACAGGAGGGGTTATTACTTTCTCAGGTAGTACTATAACAGATACAGGTACAGGCATCAATTTGGAAAACAATACTGGTGCTACAATTGATTTTTCAAGTGTCATAAATATTAATAAAGCTTCATCCATTAGCCCTGCTTTTAACGCTACTGGTGGTGGAACTGTCAGCGCGACAGGTGTGGGAAGTACTCTTACAGCCAGCTCTGGTGTTGCAATAAATATAGAAAATACAACTATTGGCGCAGGTAACTTAATATTCCAAAGTGCAACATCTAATGCTTCTGCTCAACATATAGGGATTAACCTAGATACAACAGGTGCCTCAGGTAGCTTGATGATCACTGGTGATGGAGTTACACCTGGCTCAGGTGGAACCATTGCAAATAAAACAGGCGCAGATGGTTCTAATACACAAGGTATTGGTATTTATTTAAATAATACACAAAACCCATCGTTTAGTTATATGCAATTGAATGATTTTGAAAATTTTGCCATCAAAGGTGATAATGTTACCGGTTTTAGTTTAATAAATTCAGTTATTGATGGAGTTAATGGAACAAGTACTGGCTTAGATGAAGGCAGTATAAGTTTTGATAATCTTTTTGGAAGTGCAGTAATTACATCCAGTAGTATTTCAGGTGGTTTTGAAGATAATATTAAGATCGAAAATAATCTGGGAGAATTAAATAGATTAACAGTGTCCAATTCTACCATTGGATTAAATTCAACTGCATCAGGTAATGATGGAATCTTAATTGAATCTCAAGCTGGTGCTATAGCAAATATCAGTGTTCTTAATAATTCATTTTTAGGGTCCAGAGGAGATATGGTTCAGTGTAATGCCATTGATTTATCAATCATGGATTGTGTAATCAGAGATAACACGTTTAACAATACACATCCTTCAAGTCTAGGAGGAGGAGTTACTATTTCCGGTGGTGGTTTAGGCTCTAATATTATTATGACCTATGATGTATCCTCATTTGCGGGTACGCAGACATTCAATGGCGCAGTTGGATCAGCGATTACTGCTAATTTTATTTCAGGAACAGGGTTAATTAATGGCGCAATAGATGGAAATGTAATCGGAACTTCCGGTGTTTTAAATTCAGGATCCTCTTCAGGAGATGGAATATTAGTTGGTGCAACTGGAAATCAAGCACATACAGCTCTTGTTCAAAATAACGTCATAAGAAGAGTGTCAGGTTTTGCAGGAATTGACATTCTTTCCAATATTGACAATCCAACAGAATTAAGAGCAACAATTATTAATAACTTTGTAAGTGAGTTGGACGGATTTACCTTTGCTGGTCTTTATGCCATTATCGGTGGAGGGACTGGAATGGAAACTGGTACTACTTGTTTAGATATCCGTAGTAATAATTTTGATGCGACAGCAGTAGCTGGGTTTGGGATGGCATTTGATCAAATAAGCCCCGCATCTAATTATAATTTACCACAATATGCAGGTGCCCCAAATGCAGCTACAGCGGATATAGGTATGTACTTGGATGCAAGAATGAATGTTAGTATTCCAACAATCGATGCATCACCTGTTCTAGGAGTTACAGGCATTGGAGTGGATTGCTTATGAATACCTTCAAAATAACAACAAAGGGAGGACAAAATAATGTCAGAACCATATATCGGTGAAATAAAAATGACGGGCTACAATTTTGCACAACAGGGTTGGGCTTTGTGTGATGGACAATTATTACCAATTAATAACAACCAAGCTTTGTTTTCAATATTGGGAACAACCTATGGGGGTGATGGCGAAACTACATTTGGGTTGCCAGATCTACGTGGTAGAGTCCCAATTCACGAAGGTCAACACACTGGGTCGAATTTTCGATTAGGGCAAAAAGGAGGGCAAGAGTCACATATATTAACGGCCAATGAAATTCCAAGTCATACTCATGCGGCCAATGTTTCTAGTGCAGTTGGAACATCACCAATTCCCACAGGAAATTCTTTAGCTGCATCTAATAACTTGTCTATAGATGATACAAATTTAACAATGCTTGGAAACGTTGTTTCCAATACAGGCAGCCAGCCCCATGAGAATATGCAACCCAGTTGTGTTGTTAATTTTCAGATTGCACTTATTGGATTGTTCCCATCGCGAAATTAAATATTAGGAGAAAATTATGTCAAATCCATATTTAGGAGAAATAACAATGTTTGGTGGCAATTTTGCTCCAAGAGGTTGGGCTTTTTGTGATGGTCAATTATTAGCCATAAGTAGCAATAGTGCCTTATTTTCATTATTAGGAACAACCTATGGAGGAGATGGTGAGACTACTTTTGCTTTGCCAGATATGCGAGGACGGGTACCTGTTCATCAAGGTAATGGTGCTGGATTAACAAATAGGAGAATTGGTGCTAAATTTGGTTCTGAAAATGTTACTTTAACTGCCAACACAGTAGGGTCACACAGTCATGATTTTACGGTGTCTTCATCTGCAAGCACAACTCGAAGTGGAAATGATTCCTTTGTTGGTGTTACTCCAAGTATGCGATTTTTTAGGCCGCTTACTGCAAATACAAGTTTAAGCGCGATTACTTTAAGCAACACTGGAGGAAGTCAGTCACATACAAACATAATGCCTTATCAGTGTATAAATTTTATCATAGCCTTACAAGGCGTGTTTCCATCTTAGGAATTAGGAGAGTTATATGTCAGAACCTTTTGTAGCAGAAATTAAAATATTTGCAGGTAATTTTGCCATTAGAGGCTGGGCATTTTGTGATGGCCAGTTATTACCTATTTCACAGAACACAGCACTTTTTTCAATATTAGGAACTACATATGGAGGCGATGGAATAACGTCTTTTGGATTACCTAATTTACAAGGTAAAGCTCCGATGCATTCTGGAAATGGCCCGGGATTATCACCAAAACGCCTTGGTGAAATTGGTGGGGCTGAAACCGTGACTTTATCATCTGCACAATTGCCATCACATACTCATAATGTTTCGGCGAGTACATTTCCAGCCTCAAGCACACTTCCTACAAATAATAGTCAGTTTGCTAGAAGTGCAGGAGGATTTGCTTATGATGATTCTGGTGCTGTAAATGTACCATTAGATACCAGGTCAGTTGATAATTCAGGAGGTGGTCAATCTCACAATAACCTCCAGCCCTATTTAACACTTAATTATATTATTGCTTTAACAGGAGTATTTCCATCTTAGGAGTTTTTAATGAATAGAAGAAAATTTGCACAGTCAATCGTATCTGCTTTAGGTGTTTCAACTTTGCCCCTTTCAACTTCAATTGCAAAAGAATTGAGCTTGAGTAAAACTGAAATATTTTTTAGGAATAATAACCTAATCACAACAGAAGAAGGTTTGTCATTATCATTGAATAAGCATGAGTATATAACAGCCGATAAAGATGAAAAACAATTTATACTAACTTATGATGTGAAAAATGGGATTGTTAATGGCGAAAAAATATATGATGTGAAATCAAAAACAGGTGAAAAACATCAAATATTTATGTCAGCTATTAATGACAATCAATTACAAGCTGTATTTAATTGGAGATTAAATGCCTAAATCATCTATTAAGGTTAAGGGTGTTCAATTTAAAGCCATATCTGAGGAAGATATGGCTTTTCTTTTACATCTCTATTCAACCACTAGATGGGATGAAGTGTTACAAGCACCATGGGATGATGCACAGAGACACACTTTTTTAAAACAGCAATTTCAAGCGCAACATTCCTATTATCAAAGTCATTACTCGAAAGCTGATTACTTATTGATCATAAAAGATGAGAAAGCTATTGGTCGTTTGTATATTGATAGAGATAAAACTTCAATTTGTTTAATTGATATTACTCTTATTCCTGAATGTAAATACAAAGGTATAGGCTCTCAGGTATTAAAAGAGCTAATTAGTGAAGCGCAATCGTCACAAAAAAAAATAGTTATTCACGTAGAAAATTACAATCCAGCCTATCAATGGTATTTAAAATTAGGCTTTAAACAAGTCGAAGACAAAGGTGTTTATCAATACATGGAATGGTATCCTGAATAGAAACTAGCGTATTTTAATTAAAAATGGCTTCGTATTTTATACCTATTTTATTTTCTTCAATAGGTACCAAAAATAAAAACATTTCATCTAATTCTGGGTGTAAAACTTTATAAATGTTTTGTTCAAACCTCTCAATATGGTTCGATTGAAAAACTAAAGAAAAAGATTTTATTTGTTCTAAATCTGAAGAGTGGCTATTTAAACTTTTGACTTCAATCAATTCACTACTAAATTTTGCCGAAGGCTGAAAGTAAATGTCAAATATACAGTTATGTAAATTCTCAAATTGTTTTATTGAAATGGTCATGTTCTAAAAATATATAAATCGTATAAAGGAATTATATTAGTTTTGCTAAATAATAAAACGATATTTTGTTAAAAGTTTGTTATTAAAAGGTAATGAGGGTGTTGATTAGATAACAATACATTTAAAATCTTGTTTGGATACTTTGTTCTTGGTTATTATATTGTATAATCTTCACCCTTATTATATTTATTAACAGGCGATTTTATGAAATTATCAAATAAATACCATTTATTATTTTTATTGATGGGTATGGTCAGTTTTGCTGCTAATGCACAAATTATTCGAATGGAAACAGTCTTAGGAAATATTGATATTGAATTACATCCAGATGTGGCTCCTAATACAGTGGCCAACTTTCTAGAATATGTTAATGGTGATGACTATGATGATTCCTTTATTCATCGCAGTGTGCCTAATTTTATCATACAAGGTGGTAGCATAAAATTTGTTGGCGAAAACGCCGTTCAAATTCCAGCCAGAGGTCAATTAAATAACGAATACTCATTGCCGAATGTTAGAGGTACTATAGCTATGGCAAAATTAAACAATCAGCCTGATAGTGCAAAAAGTGGTTGGTTTATTAATACCATTGATAATTCAACAACTTTAGGTCCTAGTCAAAATGGAGGTTTTACAGTTTTTGGAACAGTGATAAACGGAGGTATGGATGTTGTTGATGCCATTAGTGCAGTGCCTAGAAACAGCTCTACAGTTAATCCTCCCACTCCTATTGTTGTAAATGTTGATGGTGAAAATTTTAATTTTTTTGATTTGCCTTATTTACGTAGTTTTCCCAATCCATTTGAAAGGGAAGATGCTGTGATCGTTTCTGATATTTTTGTATTAGATGGGGCGTTTAAAATTAATTCTGGATTGGCTGGTGCATGGTTTAATTCTGAAACTTCAGGTTCGGGTATTTTGTTTGAAGTATTGCCAACTTTAGATAAAGTATTTATGGCCTGGTTTACTCATGATGCACAGACTCCTGTTGAAGGAACTGCCAATACAGTTGGTTCTCCTGGACAAAGATGGTTGACAGGAATTGGTGATATTAATCACGAAAATAATTCAGTTACTTTTGATTTGGTAAGTACTTCAAATGGATTATTTGATAATCCTCAAGATGTGGTTAACTCTGCTCCAACTACCTATGGAAGCATGACTATTATTTTTCAAGATTGTAGTAATGCAACCGTTGAATATAATTTAATTGCACAAGAGTTATCTGGATCATTTACGATGGGTAGAATTTCTGCAGATAATATTGCCTTATGTCAAAGTCTGTCACTTTCTGCTGCCAAATAAATGAAATTAATACTGATTAAAGTCTATGAACAATCAATTAACTCCTAAATATTTGCGTCAAAACATCATTGGTGTTGATGCACCATTTTGTACACCTTTTGGTCAGCGACTAATGTTATATGGAGATTATACAGCATCAGGTCGTACCTTAAATTTTATTGAAAAATATTTAATGCGTTTACAGCGCCACTATGCCAATACACATACTGAAGATGATATGACAGGTCGTTCAATGACGCATCTGTTACACTCTGCGGAAACCACCATTAAAAAATGTGTGAATGCAGGTGATGATTATCGAATTATAAATGTGGGTACTGGTGCAACGGGTGCTATTAATAAAATCCAACAAATATTGGGCGTTTATTTGCCACCAGCCACCCGCAAAAGTTTAATGGATAATTTATCTGTTGATTTTTCAAAAAACATTGAAAATTTACCAGTGGTATTTGTTGGGCCCTATGAACATCATTCCAATGAGATATCATGGCGTGATGGTTTATGTGAAATTGTAGAAGTGCAATTAGATAGCAATGGTCACATTGATTTGGCTCATTTAGAACAATTATTACAAAAACCAGAATTTATTAACAGAAAAAAAATAGGCTCTTTTTCTGCGGCATCAAATGTCACAGGTCTTATTTCTCCTGTACATGAAATTGCAGCATTATTACATAAACATAATGCATTGGCTTTATTTGATTATGCTGCCAGTGCTCCCTATGTTGAAATTAACATGCAACCTGAAGACGCCACTTATGAAAACAATACATGTCTGGACGCCGTATTTATATCAGCTCATAAGTTTTTAGGTGGTCCGGGCTCATCGGGTGTTTTAGTTTTTAATAAATCAATTTATAACTCTGATTTAGCCCCTACAGTCAGCGGTGGAGGAACGGTCAGTTATGTGGCTGAACACATGCATGATTTCTTTGATGATATTGAAGAAAGAGAAAAAGCAGGGACACCGGGTGTTTTGCAAATATTACGAGCCGCTTTATGTTTTAAGGTTAAAGATGAAATTGGCGTAGATCAAATTGCAAAGATTGAACATAAATGGTTAGAGAAAGCTTTTGGTAGTTGGAATAAAAATGTATTAATTGAAGTGCTGGGCGACTTAGATATCAATAATCGAGTTGGAATCGTATCTTTTAATGTTAAAACTCATAGTGGCAAGTACTTACATCCGAAATTTGTCACAGTTTTATTGAATGATTTATTTGGCATTCAATCAAGAGCAGGTTGTTCATGTGCTGGTCCATATGGGCATAGGTTATTGGGTATTAATGAAGATACTTCAGAATCTTATCGTGAGCTTATTCAAAAAGGATTTCACGGTATAAAACCAGGTTGGTGTCGCATTGGATTTCATTATGTTATGGATGAAGCTGATGTTGATTTTATTGTTAAAGCGGTTGAGTTTATTGCTGAACACGGCGAACAATTTTTACCTTGGTATGATTTTTGTTTAAAACAAGCTTGTTGGAAGCATATTGAAGACCAAAATGATTGTCCAGAATTAAAATTAGACGATGCTTTCGATGAAGACATCATGTGCCCAAGTCCTATTCCTTCAGGATTACGTAAAAGTTTGTATGCACAGTTTATCCTTGATGCCCATGCTCTAGCAGAAAAAGGTAAGAATTTACCTAAGCGTAAAACCAACTTTTTTGATGAAGTGGCTCATTTGAATCAATTTTTATTCTAAAAAATGATTGCTCATGTTCATAAACCCATAGTTGGTGCTTCATGGATGATATTAGCAGGGATTTGTTTTGCGGTTAATAATGTCACCACTCAATACATGAGCACAAAATTAGGACTACACAATACTGTCATAGGGTTTTTCCAGTATTTTATTGCCTTTATAGTGATGTTACCATGGATGATAAAAACCGGCATGACTTCTGCCTTAAAAACAAACAGGCTGTGGTTGCATGTTATTAGGGTTCTTATGTCAGTAATAGGCATACAATTATGGATTTGGGCATTGGCTTGGCCGATTCCTATCTCACAAGCCATAGCCTTATTAATGACTTCACCTATATTTGTTACGATTGGATCTGCTATTTTTTTAAAAGAAAAAGTGGGAATCACACGTTGGATTGCCACAATTGTTGCGATTGCCGGTTCGTTGATTATCCTAGACCCTTGGAGTGATGACTTTCAAATAGCCAGTTTATTACCAGTGGCTGCTGCTTTCTTTTGGGCGATTTATTCACTCATGGTCAGACACCTTTCGGATACTGAAAGTACCGGATCTATGGTGGTTTATTTGTTGATACTTATTGCACCCTTTAATTTCTTTTTAGCTCTACCTAACTTTGAAGTGCCCTCTGATATGGCTTGGTATTTATTGTTAGCCTCTGGGACTATTATTGCATTAGCCCAATGGTCATTAGCTAGAGCCTATGCCAATGCAGATGCTTCATTTATACAACCGTTTGATCTGGTAAAATTACCCTTTAATGTGTTCGCAGGCTGGTTGGTTTTTGCTTACGCACCCTCAACAAATTTTTGGATTGGTGCATTGATCTTAGTGGCAGCCAGTCTTTTTATATTACACAAAGAAAATAATATTGATGAAAGCTAATGAACTTTAGAAGTGATAACGAGGCACCTATCAACAGTAAAATATTACAAGCCATAGTTGATGCCAATAATAATTTTGAAGAATCTTATGGCTATGATTCTTATACTTTAATACTGCAAGAGCAAATGCAGCAATTATTTGGCTGTTGGTGTGATGTCTTGCCACTGACCACGGGCACAGCTGCCAATTCAATAGCCACAGCCCTAACGACACCACCATATGGTTCATTGTTTTGTTTTGAAAGCTCTCATATGAATAGTGATGAATGTGGTGCACCTGAATTCTTTTCTGCTGGCGCTAAACTCATTGGTGTGGCGGGTGCACAAGGTAAGATAAATATCGAATTATTGGATAAAATGTTAGCTGGAACAGGTGTGCATGGAGAACATGAATGCTTACCATCTGCTATTAGTCTGACTCAAAGTACAGAGGCAGGAACACTTTATTCATTAGAAGAAATTAAAGCCATAAACAAAATTAAGCAGAAATACAATCTTCATTTACACATGGATGGCTCTCGTATTGCCAATGCAGTGGCTGCTACTGGTTGTAGTATTGCAGACATGACTTGGAAAAATGGTGTTGATTTGCTGTCTTTTGGAGCCACTAAAAATGGAGCGATGATTGCAGAAGCCTTGATTGTTTTTAATCCAAAAGTTGGCAAAGAAATAAAAAGATTAAGAAAACGCTCAGGCCACTTAATTAGTAAAATGCGTTATGTTTCTGCTCAGTTATTGGCGTATTTAAAAGATGATTTGTGGTTGGAATTAGCCAGTCATGCCAACGCTATGGCAACACAGGTTTATTCAACCCTAAAAGATTCACACGAATTTATCTATCCAGTTCAGGCCAATGAAGTTTTTTTAAGGTTGCCTGAGGATAAAATTGCTCAATTACAATCCCAAGGCATTGAATTTCATGTCTGGCCAGGAAGCACTGATATCATCCGATTGGTGTTTTCACACGCGACCAAGGAAACTGATGTCATATTACTAATCAACGCTTTAAAATAATGAAAGAATCTATTAAAAATAGTGTTTTAAGAAGTCTTGCTAGTTTAATTATAAAACACAGTGAATCTATAAAAAAAGCCAATCAAAAAGATTTAATCGCTTGTAATCAAAATGATGAAGCCCTTTATGACCGACTTAAAGTGGAAGGAAAAAAAATAAAAGGCATGCAAGCATCAGTTTTAAAAGTGATGCAAATGGATGACCCAGAAGGAAAAATATTATACAGCTATGAGAAAGAACCTGGATTAACCGTAGAAAATCGTGTGGTACCCTTTGGAACGATTCTGATTATTTATGAATCACGCCCTGATGTAACAATTGAAGCGGCTATTACTGCCTTTAAAGCGGGTAATAAAATATTACTCAAAGGCGGTAAGGAAGCTAAAAATACTAATCTTGTATTAACGAACCTTTGGCAACAAGCGCTAGAACAAAATAATCAATCAAAAGACCTTGTACAGTATTTAGACTATGACCGTAATCAAACCCAGGATTTAATACAGAATAAGAGTCATAAAATTGATGTGATTATTCCTCGTGGCGGAGAACAATTGATTAACTCTATTCGTGAAAATACACACATACCGATGATCATTTCAGGCCGAGGTAATAATTTTATGTATATTGATTCTGATGTTGATATTGATATGGCTATTAAAATTATTGTTGATGGAAAAAGTCGCATCAGTGTTTGTAATGCTTTGGATAAAGTATTAATTCATGCCAATCTAGGAGTTGCTAGATTGAACAAAATTATTTCTGTATTGTTAGCCAATGGAATAGAAATTATAGCCAATAACTTTATCTGTGATTTGAATACTAATGTAATGCCTATTGAAGATGAGAATATTTACTATCAAGAATTTTTGTCTAGTAAAATTTTATTGTCACAAGTAAATAATATGAAAGAAGCCATAAAGTCCATTAATAAATATTCTGGAGGTCATTCAGCTGTGATTGTGACTGATGATTCTGATAATGCCGATAAATTTCAAGAACAAGTCGATTGTGCAGCAGTTTACCATAATGCCTCAACCCGTTATACTGATGGTGGTGAATTTGGATTAGGCGCAGAGATTGCGATTAGTACCCAAAAATTACATTTTAGAGGGCCAGTTGGATTAAATGAATTAGTCACTAATAAGTGGTATATTAAAGGCAATGGGCATGTTCGCGGATAAATTGTTTTCTCTCGAAGAGGCACAGAGCCGCAGAAGTAAAAAAATACAGCATCTGTAGACTCGTTTTATAGGATGCAAGACTTCAGTCTTGCCGATTTCAGGTGATACTGGCAAGGTTAAAACCTTACATCCATTGATGTAAAAACTCTATCATTAATTGCCTCAGCGACTCTGCGTCTCTGCGAGAAAAACAATGCGAACTATGAATAAAAAAACACTTATCTTGAAAATTGGATCATCTACATTAACAACGGGTTCAAACCGTATATCTCGTGGAAAAATAGAAGACATAGCAAGACAAATAGTAACATTGCAAAAAGAATATAATATTGCAATTGTGTCCTCAGGAGCTATTGCTACAGCAAAACATTTTATAGAGGTAAATAATTGGCAACTATCCTCATCAAGACAAGCCTTGTCAGCCATAGGGCAACCGATATTGATGCAAATATATAATGAAATATTTCGTGATTTTGGTATTGCATCAGCGCAATGTTTGCTCACCTATCGTGATTTTGATAACACTGATGCTCAATCTAATATCAAAAATACCTTGTCCAATTTATTTGAAAATAATTTTATTCCCATCATCAATGAAAACGACACCATCGCTATCGATGAAATAGTTTTTGGTGACAACGATAAATTATCTGCCTATGTCGCCAATTTGCTAGATGCTGATTTACTCATCTTAGCATCAGATATAGATGGACTATTTGATAAGAACCCACAAAAACACTCCGATGCACAATTAATTCCGACTATTAAAAATATTGAGCAATGCCATGAGTATATTGATGAGGATACAAAAGATAATTTAGGCACAGGGGGAATGACCTCGAAAATACAAGCCGCAGAAATTTGTTCAAGAAAAAACACAGAGATGTGGATTGTTAATGGTGGCAAAAATAATTTTATTTTAGACTCAATTAATAATAAAACAAAACATACCCGGTTTAATTTTCATGGTTAAATATTGGCTTTTAATTGTAATCCTGCTTATTCTTAACAGTTGTGGTAAATGGAAAAAAGGAAGTTTGGCTTATCTATTAGATGATAGAAATATAGAGTTGATTAATGATAGTTGTCCAGATAGAGAGGAGGAAACTGTTTTTGATTTGGATAATATTGATTGGAATAATATTTGTGTTACATCAGGGCGTGATGACTTGATGACTTCATCTATAATCAAAGTATTAAAAAGTGATGCGTCAAACCAGAAGGCGCTCATTACTAGACATAATTATTATTATCATGCATCTGATGATGCTTGGGTATCATTTGATCGATTGGGTGGGCTTGATAATTGGAAAGATATAATTTCTTGGAATGGACCAAAATACTTTTCAGCTTGTTCCTTTAATGGTGGTTGCTTTAATTGGGCATTCAGTCAAGATGGAAAGTTTATTCTTAATAGGAAATCAGTTGATAATGAAGAATGTGCAGAATTTGAAGAGCAAAGACAAGAATTTTGTTTTTCACAGGGTAACATGCAAATTCAAGGACGTTTAGTATCCTTAAAAGTAGACTCTGGTGTAAGGGCAGAGTTTTTTATTAAAAAATCAGATTCTAAATATTGCTGGTTAACATCTTACGAAGATGATTCTTTAGATTGTATTGAATTTTGAGTGTGGTTGTTTGAACTTCAAATGACTTTACTGTTAGAGATTCAATTAATGAAAATAATTTTTCAAATTTTGATTCTAAATCAATATTATCCATAGAAAATTTATTATTTTCATAAAATACTAATGTGTTTGCAATTAATTAGGTTATTATATTTTGCTTTTTAGGGTGCTCTATTTGAATACTAAAATTGTAACTTTAATTTTGTTGTGTATTAGTACACAATTATTTTCTAGAGATGATACGATTACACTAGAACGATTACACTATGAAAAAGATGTTTCTGAAATAAAGAAAATCAAAATAGTTAATAATTTTGGCAACATAAGAATTAGAAATACTGATCAAGATAATTTTGTTTTTCATGGGGTATCACAGTTTTCAAAAACATATCAGGCGCAGTTGATTGCCGAACAATCCAATAATCAATTGTTTATATCTCTGAAATACATAAATTCTCCAGCAATTGATTCATTAGAAAGAGTCGATGTGGCCTTGCTTGTTCCTAAATACATAGAATTAGATATCGAAATAGACAAAGGTCATTTAACTACTAAAAAAATAAAAAACATTATAAAGGTAAGAAGTCAGTATTCACATTTAACTGTTAAATCATCTAATGCAGTCGATTTATACAGTTACAACGGCGACATTAATCTAACCATGCTCAATCGTAATGAACCAAAATCATTAAAATTACAAACACAAAAGGGTCAAATAAATTTAAATTACCATAAAAAACAAACACCCAGTGTGTCCATAATTTCAGGTGGAACCACCACCAGTAATTCAGTGGCTATGTTAAAAAATAAAAAGAAAAACAAAAGAACAACTTACTACAAAGATAAAAAATCGTTTGATAGAGTCGAAATTCAGAGTGATACTGGATCTATACAACTAATTGAAATAGAACAACGTTAAAAGAGAAAAAGAAATGGGCAAAAATAGCATTAATGCAATGTTGGTCGCTATGACAACATCAATGGCTGTAAACGCAGCTCCTACCACTAAGTTGGGGGCGGATTTTGTCGGTGATGAAGTTCATCCGGCAACAGTAACGGTCAACTTAAGAAATTTGGATGTGCCACAGCCATGGAAACCAGGTGATCCTATTAAGGAGTCACCTTTACGATTTGACCGTCCTAAGGACTGGGTAAGACCCAGTGCTGGCAGCCGAGGTTTTGGTTTTGATCCATTAGCACAAAAGCAGTTAAATAGTGTTCCAACATTTGGCACTTCTGTTTTTGATACACCTATAGTTAATGTTGATGGCATAAACTTTTCTGGCAGTAATCCGGCAGATACTAATGGCGATGTCGGTATAAATTATTACGTTCAATCTACTAATGCTGGGGGAGCAGGTGGTTCGGAAATAATAATTTTGAATAAAGCCGATGGATCTGTTGCTTCACAATTCATTTTAGAAGATATAGCTAATGGATCTGGAACAGGTTGTGGTGCTGGCAGGGGTGATCCTGTTATTATTTTTGACCAATTAGGTGACAATGGTCCAGGTCAGCCTAAAGGGCGTTGGGTATTAACTGAGTTTACTAGTACTGCTTTTTGTATTTATATTTCAAAAACTCATGACCCAATCGGTGCGACTAGTAGCACATGGTATATCTATGAGTTTACCTCCGCATCAGGTGGTTTACCCGACTACCCTAAATTTGGCACATGGAATGATGCTTATTATGTGGGTGCAAATGAATCTAACAGACAATATGCTTTAGACAGAGTTAATATGTTAAATGGTGCAACTGCTCGAGGGTATCAAGTGGTCTCTTCTGTTGGTTTGCCAGGTTTTGGATTTCAGCATATGATGCCAGTGGATGCAGATGGGGAGTTGGCTCCACCTACAGGATCACCAGGCATATTTATGCGTCATAGAGACAGTGAGTACCATGGTGATGCAGGTGGAGATGACGTATTAGAAATATGGGAATTTTCCGTTGATTTCGATACACCAGCTAATACATCAATGACAGGACCAATTAATGTTGTTGTCAGTGAATTTGATACCAATTTGGGTGGAACAGCTTTTGGAGATTTGTCGGTTCCACAACCTGATGGTGCGACTAATTTATTTCCATTGAAACAACCTTTAATGTGGAGAGTACAACACCGTACGATTGATGATAAGCAATTAATGGTGGGTAATATGGTCACTGATGTAGATGGCAATGATTATCATGGTGTCAGATGGTGGCAATTAGAACGTCCAGCTGCGACCACAAATGGAGGATGGACACTTAAAGATGAAGGTACTTACACTTTAAATGATGGAGTGCATAGATGGATGGCTTCAGCTGCAATGGATGGTGATGGAAATATTGCTATTGGTTATAATACATCAGGTGTGGTAGATGGTGCGGGTAACCCATTAGATACATATGCTGGAATGCGCTATGCAGGAAGGTTAAAGGATGATGCTCCAGGTACAATGAGCAGTGGTGAAAACTCTATAATTGAAGGAAGCGCCTCTAACAGTTCTATCAGATACGGTGATTATACTTCATTAAGTGTAGACCCTGTTGATGAGTGTACCTTTTGGTATACTGCGCAATACAATCCTACGTCAAATTGGAATACTAGAGTGGCTTCATTTAAATTTGAACAGTGTGGATGCTTATTGTCTTTAGATATAGTTAATGCCACAGGTGCCAGTGCCAATATAGACAATAACATTCAAATTAGTTGGAATGATTCAAATACAGCTGAAATTATCGAATATAAAGTCTTTAGAACAACAACTGCTGGTACAAACTATATTTTAATAGGAACAGTTAATGATTCATCTGTTGGTATTGGAGGCTCAGGCACTTATACATTTGATGATTCGACAGTTTCAGATGGTACGACTTACTATTACGTAATTAAAGCCTCAGATGGTGGTTCTTGTACGACTACTGCTTCAAATGAGGTGTCAGCTACAGCAACGGGTGTGTGTACTTTGGCTCCTTTATTTTCTGGTGCAAATACCGCAACTAATAATGCCACAGAGACCTGTGGTTTGAAAGTGGATTGGCTTACCGCTTCATCACAATGTCCCAATGGTTTGGGTGATGTTAGCTACAGTGTATTCCGTTCTACAAGTAGCAGCTTTGTTCCAACTTTAGCTAATAGAATAGCTAATGGATTGAATACTTTAACTTATACAGATGAAGGTGATGAACTAGTTTCTGATACTGATTATTATTATATTGTTCAATCAGAAGATTTGGAAAATAATTTAATTGATGGCAATCAAAATAGAGTCACTGCATTTCCTACAGGGGCTATTACGCCTACTGTATTTGATGAAAATCTGGATTCATATGCTGACATTGCAGCAGCAGTTGTTGGTGGGTGGAGTCATTTTGCAGATGCAGGGGCTGATGATTGGAGAATTGAGTCGGGTGATGATCACACTACAGGTACAAGTAATGCTTTTGTATCAACAGATATGCCAAATGTTACAGATAAATCAATTGTCACTAAGGCATTTTCTCCTACTGCAAGTTCTGAGTTAACTTTCTACCATAAATTTGAGTTTGAATCTTCATGGGATGGTGCAGTACTTGAGATTACTACAGATGGTGGTAACAGTTGGATTGATTTAGGGCCGTTAATGACTACAGGTAATTATAATGGCTCTTTAAATTCAAGTTCCAATCCAATAGGAGGACAATCTGCTTGGACTGGAACAGTAGCCAGTTATACTCTTGTCACTGTTCCTTTAGGTGCCTATGATTCTCAACTGGTTCAAATCAGATGGCGTTCGGGTGCTGATGCTTCTGTCGGAGGTGGAGATTGGAAAATCGATGACATAACTATAAGCAACTCAGGAACTTTTGGTGTATGTGTTGCTGCAGGAGTTATTTTTAAAGACAGTTTTGAATAAAACAGTTTTAAGAAACTTAAAAAAGGCCTTATATATATGAGGCCTTTTTTTACTCTGTCAAAACTTATTCAATGAAGGTAGTCGTTATGTTTTTTTTGGATCAATTCAGTATTATTTTATTTCTTAAAAATGTTTATTATGAGCTCAACTATCAAAATAGCCCTTTGAACGTGAACCTTTAAAATCACCATGAATGTCTTCTAGTTGAATAGTGAATCCACTAGACATTTCCCTTACATATCTTTTTAAAGCTGCGACTAAAATTGGGAAAGCCAAATCATCATAGGGAATATCTTCAGGGTTAAATAATTTAACTTCAAGGCTTTCTATGGTTGCCTTGAAATATTCATCAGCTAATTGCGCCCTAAATATAGTATAAACTTGCGAATTAACAATAGTATTATAGACACCGAATAATTCCATGTTTTTAAGTTTAGCTTCTGTTTCTTCAAAACATTCTCTAGCGGCGCCTGCTTGAACTGTTTCATTGAGTTCCATAAATCCTGCAGGTATATTCCAAGTACCATAACGGGGTTCAATAGCACGTTTAGCTAACAATATTTGGCCTTTATGTTCAATAATAACACCTGTAATAACCTTAGGGTTTTGATAGTGTATGGCTTTGCATTGGATACAGATGGCCCTTATGTGATCATCACCTTTTGGTATTTTGTTTTCAGTTTTCCCGCCACAGTATTGGCAATATTTAATATTCATAGTTTTTTGTAAGATGGGCCCTGCCCATCATTGTGTGGTTTATATTGTCATGATGGGCGGGGCCCATCTTACGATTGGTGGGCAAGCCCACCTTATAGCTTTCATGAGACTAAAAGTGTTTTAAATCAATATTCAATACAAATGATTTTAGCTCATGATCTTGATCCTTAATTGCACTTTGCATATTGGTAACTGTTAATTGTTCAGTCCCAATATTTCATTGAGTCGATTATTCTTAAATAGGAATCATACCTCAGTTGATTGATTGTATTGTCTTCTACTGCTTGTTTAATCCCGCAACCAGGTTCGTGGGTGTGTGTACAATTACTAAATTTACAGTTACCTAGTTTTTCATTGATTTCAGGAAACCCAGCAGCAATATCATATTCATCCATTTTCCATAAACCATATTCCCATACACCTGGTGAGTCTATTAAGAATCCGTCTATATCTGGTATTTGATACATTTGAGTGACTGATGTGACATGAGAACCCTTACCTGTTTTTTTGGATATTTCTCCAGTTTTTAACGGCTCTTTTAAAATTATCTCGCTAATTGAAGATTTGCCAACCCCAGACATGCCAACGAAGATAGAGGTTTTACCTGACATAAATCTAATTAATTTATCAAAATTTGTTTGAGTTTTAGCATTAGTAGATAAGGTGGTATAGCCTAAAGATTCATATAACTTAATGGAATCATTGAAAAAATCTTTATCCATGTCATTTTTGTTAAAAACAATAATAGGGTTCATTTGACATAAATGTGCGGCGATCAAGTATCTATTAATTAAATCCTTTGTGGGTTCGGGTTTTACCGCCACCACAATAATTTGATTATCAACATTGGCGGCAATATTTTGCCTTTGACCCTTATGATTGGCTCTAGCAAAGACATTATTTTTAGGATGAATTTTAGAAATTAAGTATTCATTCTTATTGGCTTGAATTTCAACATAATCACCACAAATTGGTTTGAATTTACGTGAAAAAAAACAAGCTTGTTGTTCTCTTGATTCAGTATTAATAACTAAAGCAGTTTGTTTTTGAGTTGAAATGACACGGTATTTTTTCATAACGAACTATTTTACATGTTATGCCTGTATTTGGGTTAAAATAGCGAACAAATAAATTTAAGGAAATTAAATGATTGATAAAAAGACCAATTTAATTTGGATTGACCTCGAAATGACAGGTTTAAACCCAATCAAAGATCGAATTATTGAGATTGCATTAATTGTCACCGATAAAAATCTCAATATTATTGCTGAAGGGGAGGCTATGGCGATTCATCAGCCTTCATCAATTCTTGAAAAAATGGATGAATGGAATACTGAGCACCATACTGATTCTGGTCTTTGGGCACGGGTTGAGGAGTCTGAATATTCGGTAAAAGAGGCAGAAAGGTTATCTATAGAATTTTTGCAAGAGCACATTGATATTCACCGATCTCCTATGTGTGGCAATACCATTTGTCAGGACCGCCGATTTTTAGCTAAATGGATGCCTGATTTAGAGAACTATTTTCATTACCGTCAAATAGACGTCAGTAGTATTAAAGAGCTATTCACTCGCTGGAACCCCAAAATTTTAAGTGGCTTTAGTAAAAAAGGCAACCACTTAGCGATGGATGATGTGCGTGAATCAATTGAGGAGCTCAAATACTACCGTCAGTTTTTAGGTGAGCTCAATACTACAGATAAATGAGATGAAACTTGCTACTTGAAAAACTGTCAAAAACCACTATAATTACTTACATACAATTTACTGAGAAAATATTATGAATATAAAATCTTCAAATCCAGCTTTGACTGCCTTTGAGAATTCTGAAAATCTAAGCTTAGGCCCAACTGATGTTTTTATGGCTAATGAGTCACAAAGAATGACCATGAATGGCACAATCAATAAGACTGGAATTTTAATAACTATTGTTATGCTTTCTGCAGCGTGGAGTTGGTCGTATTTACCTTCACACCCTGGCATGTATATTCCTTTTTTCTTTATGGCATTGATTGCGGGTATTGTTTCTGCCATTTGGCTTATGAAAAAACCAGAAATGTCTTCAAAAGTAGCGCCAGTCTATGCGGTTTTTGAGGGTTTGTTTTTAGGTGGGTTATCGGTATTTTTAGAATCACGTTATCCAGGTATTGCCATGCAAGCTGCATTGGCAACAATGGCAACAGTCATAGGTATGTTAGTGGCTTTTAGAACCGGCATTATTCAAGCCTCGCCGATGTTTAAAAAAGTCATCGCGACTTGTGCAATGGGTATCGGTATTTATTATTTAATAAGTATTGGAGCACATTTTATCTTTGATATAAATTTTAGTGCCAATAGAACAGAAAATGCAACAGGTTTTGGGATTGCCTTAAGTGTATTTACCACAGCAATTGCAGCATTTTTCCTTATATTAGATTTTGATATGGTTGAACGTGGTATTGAAGAAGGTGCTCCAAAGCATATGGAATGGTACGGCGCTTTTGCTTTAACAGTGACTATCTGTTGGTTATATTTTGAAATGATAAGATTGATGGCAAAATTAAGAGATTAATTTAAGCTTTAATAATGAAGACTAAGGGAAGCTAAGGCTTCCCTTTTTTGTGTCTGGCGTAAATTATGCTATTATTGAATTTAAATGTAATGAGAATGTAGGTTTTAATCAATGAAAAAAATAGGTAAGATTTTAATAGGAATTATAGTTGTTATATTTATCGCAGTAGCTGCGGCTTTTTACTTTACTGCTGAACTGCCTAAAACGGCTGATAAATTTTTCACAGCGACAAAAAATAAAAATATGGAATTGGCATATTCTTATACTTCTGATGGGTTTAAACAAGTGACATCTCAAGAGGCTTTAAAATCTTTTTTACAAAAAAATGGATTTAACCAATATAAAGATGCCAGTTGGAGTAGCCGTAATATTACTAATAACACAGGTAAACTTATAGGCTATATACTGACAGATACAGGTGATCAACTTCCATTGATGATTGATTTTATCAAGTCACAAGATGGGTGGAAAATACATGCCTTAAACAAACCGCCATCTGGCATACAAAATAATAAACAAACTGCCCAGATGCCAACTGAACAAGAATTAATTAGTTTGATCAACAAGACCATGGCTTCCTTTGCTCGATCAGTCAGCCAAAATAATATGCAGTTATTGCGTGATGATTCCTCTAGCTTGTTTAAAAAACAAGTAAGCCTAGATGAATTTAATAAAGCCTATCAGTCATTTTTTAAATTCGAAGATAAATTGTTAATACTGGATAAATTTAGCCCGCAATTTACACAAAAAGCTTTGATTAATGAAGACGGTGTTTTAATTATTCAAGGACAATATCCTACGACACCCAGTGCCTTAGTATTTGTGAGTAAGTATATTTATGAAGGGTATGGATGGAAGTTGTTAGGATTAAACGTAGAGATAAAATGATGAGAATTATCAAACTTGGAGTCACAAGATGAAGAGGGTTATCCTATTTTTAATTACAAATTTTGCAGTCTTGGCTGTGATTACCCTCATTACTCGAATCTTTGGTTTAGATAGGTATATAACTGAATATGGCATCGATTATAAAGCCCTGGCTGTATTTTCGATCTTATGGGGTTCTGTTGGATCTATCATTGCCTTATTTATGTCTAAATCTGCCGCAAAACGAACCATGGGTGTAAAAATTATTCATAGTGCAATTAATCAGAAGGAACAATGGTTGCTTGAAACAGTTCAAAGACAAGCACAAAGTGTCGGTATAGGCATGCCTGAGGTCGGTATATTTCAATCGGACGGTCCTAATGCTTTTGCTACAGGCGCGAATCGTAATCATTCATTGGTGGCCGTGAGTAGTGGCCTATTGGATAGTCTGTCTCGTGAAGAGGTAGAAGCTGTTTTGGCTCATGAGGTCAGTCATGTGGCCAATGGAGATATGATTACCATGACATTATTGCAAGGCATACTCAATGCGTTTGTTTTATTTATCTCACGTGTTATTGGCTTTGTTATGAGTTCTGCCTCTAAAGGCCGAGGCGGCGGTGTACGAGCGGGTAATTTCATAGGCACTATGATTGCGCAATTTGTTTTAGGCTTTTTAGCCGCCTTAATTATTAAATGGTTTTCTCGCTACCGTGAGTTTCACGCCGATGCCGGTGCTGCAAAATTATCCGGCAATATGAATATGATCAATGCTTTAAAAGCCTTGCAAAGAGTATCAGATCCAGAGCCGCTAAAAGGTCAATTTGTAGGCTTTGGTGTCTCAGGCGTTAAATCAACTGTGGCTAAATTATTCTCAACCCATCCGCCTTTGGAAGAGAGGATTGTGGCATTGGAGAATAACAAATATTTTTGATTATTAATAATTGATCTTCTCGCAGAGGCACAAAGACGCTGAGGTAAAAAATAAGACTTAAAGATTCAGTTAATAAATTTTATAGGATGCGAGACTTCAGTCTTGCCGATGTTAAGAGTAAGGCGAGGTTGAAACCTCATATCCGATATGAGTTTTACTCAGGACCAATAAAATTTGCTGTGTCTGGGGTTAAATTCACAGTTGACATGTTGTTCTCAACCCATACTCCTTTTATAATGGTATTAAAAAAACACCCAATATTTACTGGTATGAATCAAAACTTTAACTAATTTAAATTTGTCTCATTAAACGGTCGTTTAATGAGAACTATATAAAAAAGGTAAAAATCATATGAAACACATTATTTAATAGAATATTGTAACAAATAACAATATTAGCTGCCTAACAATTTAATTCAATAAACCCTACTAGTAGTTAGTTAGAGATATAATGAATATTGTAATTAAGGAGCTTAAATTTATATGATGAAAAACCATTTAAAAATAATTTTATTTTTAGTGATAAGTGTATTTTTTATATTTTTAAGTTATATACAAAATGATTTATCAGATTTAAACAGTAGATTAATACACACTGTTCATAAATATTCTTACATTGTCCATCAAGATAGAAGAAGTGAAGAAAGCCATTCTTCAAAACATAAACTACTTTTAGAAAGGTCAATTTCACTTCATAAGAAGTCTATTAATAAATTGCAAAAAATCATGATATTTATTACTTCAATCTGTCTGTTGTATATTTTGGTCATTTTCTTCTTAAAAAATATTCATATTGCATATAAGATAGCCGTTTCCATGATTATTATATACATGTTGTTTTTTTATAAGCTAGGTTCTAATATTTACTAGAATAAAATAAGTGGCTGAAAGTAATCTCATTAAACGGTCGTTTGTTGAGACACATTAATAAATGGGTAAATTCGTATGATAGAATCAAAACATATTATATTTGAGACTAAAATGACCAAAACGAATACGTTACTGTGTATTAAATCACTATTAAGTTTCTATGTATATTAGGAATGTCATTGCCATAGTTGTCGCAGTTATCCTATTTGGGTTGATACCAATCTATGATTTGCCCTTTAGTCGTTGTGATAATACTGGCTTCTACACTGCTGAAATTACCTGTAGTTGGTGGATTGAATTTTTACGTGGCTTTCTTTTCCTTGCGGCACTGGTGATATTTTCTACACACAAGCGAATTTTTGCTGGAATCGGTGTGGGAGTGATTTTGGCGGTGGTGCTAACGGGTGGAGCAAATACACTGTTTGCTGGGGTAGCTTTTAGCTATTTTCGCAACAACTATATGGAAGTTTATTCGCACATTAGCAATCCTCTGCTGATTGG
>Ga0316204_10004991_pt1 | contig 22752 bp, 22 predicted proteins | sample 6monrhotite_MG_2_FD_205661 | JGI IMG/M metagenome (GOLD analysis project Ga0316204, IMG submission 205661) | Microbial mat bacterial communities from mineral coupon in-situ incubated in ocean water Damariscotta River, Maine, United States -... | ecosystem: Environmental > Aquatic > Marine >... | reverse complement strand
ATTCACACTCAGTCCCTCAACAGGCAATTCTGGCGCTAATAACGCATGCCTCGTCGAAAAGTCAGCCCCCCAATCGATATAAATATACTGCCGGGGTGGATAAACTCCGTCGCCTGGAGCTGTCGTGATTAGAACAAATTCTTCATCGAAAAGCCGGTGGGCTTTTAAGCTTGGATGGGCAGGCGGTGAATATATTATCGCTAGGTCCAAAGCTCCATCTAGAACACGATTTACCAAGCCAGTAGCAACTCCGACTTCGGCTTCCAGTGCGACCGTCTTGTGCTTCTCCCGAAAAACAGTGATCCAATCCAGAACCAATGGGTCCCATAGACCGTATCTAGCACCAATCGTTAGGGACGAGGTGTATTCGCTCGGAAGTGCAGCAGCCGTCCGACATTGCTCCCACAGTTGGATTAAGTTTGCGGCATGCCGGTGCACCCGCTTTCCCTCAACCGTTAGAGAGACTCCTGCTTTGTTTCGCCGAAACAATCGAACGTTCAAGCTTTGCTCAAGCTGGTGAATTCGCGAACTCACCGTGGACTGCGTCACGTTCAGACGGTCAGCCGCCCCAACAAAACTCCGGAGTTCGCTGATCGCCAAAAAAGTTCGTAGAAATTCTATATTCATTAATATCGACTTTTCCGATTTTAACTTTCGAATAAATTCGTTTTACCGCATCAATCAGGAGTGACAATCTCGAATTCTCAGCAACGGCAAAGGAGCCCCCAGAGATGACGGTTCGCGGCCGCGCACGCCTGACCAGTCCTCGCGCGACCCCGAACCCCTCTTGGGATCAAACATCAATGGACGATCAATTACCTGAATTCATCACGCCAGAATGGCAGAGCGAAGCGATTAAACTCCGTATCAGAGAGGATGCCTTAGAGGGCCAATTGGTGAGGGAGCTGCAGCAAGTAACTGACATGGGTACTGACCTCAAAATCCGGATTGGTGACGCATATTGCTCCTGCGAATCCGGTTCATTTGCTCTCGATGCAAGCGTCATTTCGGAAGTGCACCTCGCTATGTCACCTCACCTTCGCACATTGAAGAAGGCCATCGTCGATCTAAAGGAGTTCTGTGAACAACCGACCGGCTGTCTATCGTCGATGCACCCGACAGATCGTGCCTTTCACTTAGATGAGGTGAAAGAGGCACAAGAGGTTTTACGCTATTGGGAGCAAACGCTCTCCAAGCTAAAAAACCAACGAAGACATTGAAATAATGGCGGAAAATCGAACCAATACAGCCCCTCCCCCTCCACCTGCCACACGCAATACCGAATTCCTTCAAACCGCAACCAGAGGCCTACGAGGCCGCTGCCCCAATTGCGGCGCCGGGGCGCTCTTCGATGGTTATCTAAATTTGGCGCACCAATGTGCGCATTGCGAAACATCATTCGCCGCCCACTCGGTCGACGACGGAGCGGCTTGGTTGACGATCCTGCTGCTCGGACCGACTACAATCGTGCCGTCAACTTTTATCGTTGGCGTATCGGATTCCATTCAGACTGGGGTTGGAATTGCGGTCGTCCTCGGAGTCAACTTCGCGGCGATACTTGCCGCTCTTCCCAGACTAAAGGGCTTCATCTGGTCAGTGACTTGGCTGTCGGGTCGCGCCAGTTCTGAACGCCAGCAACTTTGAATGTTGTGTCATGTGGGTGCAGGCAGTATTCGATTTCTCGGCCCGAAACTCAACTCCGCATACTGCCTATCTCGGTAACCGTCCGGCCGGCGATGTCAGACGAAAACGGATGGGTCTCGAAAGACCGGGATGGAACTTAACTCAGGCGACAAGTTCACGCTATTCCGCCAAGGCTTGGGATCGGTTTTCCTTGAATTCTTCGCGGCGGTAGAAATGGCGTTCGAGGTTGAAGTGGTTGTGGATCGAAGACTGGATGACAGCGAATTTCTGGAGACTTCGCATCGACCGGAACCGAGTCATGATTTTCTCTCGTCGCCGCAACGGCTGATGCGAGTTTTCAGCTCTGTTATTCAACCACCTCGCGGTCGCCTGGCGATGCGCAATTCCCAGATCACGAAGCGCCGCCTTGTAGGACGGTAGCTTGTCGGTGACAATTTGATCCGGCTCCCCATATCGCTTCATCGCCTTACGCAGAAACTCTAGCGCAGCCTTGCGATCCCGCCGTTTGGTGACAAACGCTTCAAGCACTTCACCCTCATGATCGACGGCCCGACAAATTGAACCGCCCCGGTTTTCCCGGAGGCCATTTCGTTTGAGTTTTATGCGGCCAAGTCGGCCTGTTCAAGTTTGGCGTAGTATTGCGCCTCGGCTTCGGCCGGCGGGATATTGCCGATGGGTTCGAGCAGGCGGCGGTTATTGAACCAGTCGACCCATTCCAGCGTGGCGTATTCGACATCTTCGAACGTGCGCCACGGGCCCTGCCGGTGGATGAGCTCGGCCTTGTAGAGACCGTTGATGGTTTCTGCCAGGGCGTTGTCATAACTGTCGCCGACGCTGCCCACGGATGGCTCGATCCCGGCCTCAGCCAGGCGTTCGGTATACTTGATCGAGACATACTGGCTGCCACGGTCGGAGTGGTGAACCAGCCCGTCCTGCCCGAGCAGTCGTCGGGCGTGGATGGCCTGCTCGAGGGCATCGAGAACAAAGCTGGCGTGAGCCGTGCGGCTGACCCGCCAGCCAACGATGCGCCGGGCGAAGGTGTCGATGACAAAGGCGACGTAGACGAAGCCGGACCAAGTGGCCACATAGGTAAAATCACTCACCCAGAGCCGGTTCGGCGCCGGGGCCTGGAACTGGCGGTTCACCCGGTCGAGTGGACAGGGTGCGCACCTGTCGCTCTTCGTGGTCTTCACCGGCTTGCCGCGGATCGCGCCTTCAAGCCTCATCTGGCGCATCAGCCGTTCCACCGTGCAGCGGGCAATATCGACGCCCTCGCGCTGCATCTGCCGCCACACCTTGCGCACGCCGTAGACGGAAAAGTTCGCCTCGAACACACGCCGGATCTCGACCTTGAGGACCTCATCGCGTCTGGCCCGCGCCGGGCGTCGGGACGGATCAAGCTGCCGCGCCGCATGCTCACGATAGGTCGACGGGGCGATCGGCAAGACCCGGCAGATCGGCTCGACCCCGTAGGCCCCGCGATGCTCATCGATAAACGCGTTCATCGCTTCAACGGGCGGTCGAGCTCCGCCTGGGCAAAATACGCGCTGGCCTTGCGCAGGATCTCGTTGGCCTGTCTGAGCTCGCGAACCTCCCGCTCCAGCGTCCGGATGCGCTCGCGCTCCTCGCTCGTCGGCCCAGGCCGGGCCCCACTGTCGCGCTCAGCCTGACGAACCCAACGCCGTAGCGTCTCTGGCGTACAGCCGATCTTGCCCGAAACCGAACAGATCGCCTCCCATTGTGAGGCATGATCGTGCTGATGGTCCAAAACCAGTCGGACGGCCCGCTCGCGAACCTCCGCTGGATATCGTGTCGTGTGTCGTTCCATAATGGCTCCTGCTTCTCACAAGTCGGAGCCTCCGGAAAACCCGGGGCGGTTCAATGATTGTGGAGCTCGCCATTGATCCGAACGAAAATCTCGTCGAGATGCCAGGTCCAGTTTGAGTAGTGCCCCTCCCGAACGCGTCGTTTGCGGATCGATTTAGCGAAGAGTGGACCGAAACGGTTCCACCAAACTCTCACTGTTTCATGCGTGATGTCGATGCCGCGTTCGTGCAGCAGGTCTTCAACGTTGCGCAGCGAAAGCGGGAATCGGATATACATCATCACCGCAAGGCGAATGATCTCGGGCGATGTCTTGAAATATTTGAACGGGTTACACATCCGCCGAGGCTACGAAACTGCTACCTTGCGCTCAAGGCCAAGTTCCTCTGACAACGTCCCGGAACGAATTACGCATCAGCGGACGCTACGGACCCGGGAATCGGCGCTCGAGCGACTGTCCTCTGACACTGCCTTCTCGAACATTGCGCCCAGGGAAGCAAATCCGCAGACCGGAGCGTTCTGGCCAGCAGGTCTCGATCCAGCCGCCATGCGCTTCGATAACACGGTCCGCGATAGCCAAGCCGAGCCCTGCCCCCCCTCCTGCCTGATCGCATCGCGCCCCGCGGGCCTTAAAGTGTTCGAGTTGCTGGGAGTCGAGGCCCGGCCCGCCGTCAAGGACGGTCAACTGGGCACCTGGGCCAGCGCGAATAATGACTTCACCGCCCGGAGGCGTAGCGAGCAGCGCGTTCACGACCAGCGAGCGAACCGTAGACTGCAATGCCTCGTTCAACCCCCGCACCGGCGCCGGCTTATCCGACTCAAATGCCAGTCCTTTTTTGCAAGCGATCGCTCCGGGCGCCATCTCGGCGACGAGGTCGCTGCCGATCCGTTCAAGATCCACCATTGCCTGCGCGGCGGCAACGTCCGCAGCCTGCGCGCGGGCCAGAAGAAGCAATTGATCAATCATAGATGACAACGCCTTGACTTGCTCGCCCATGCGGCGGGCGTCAAGCTGATTCAGGCTATCCAGTTCCAGTGCGATGATGCCGAGCGGTGTTTTCAATTCGTGCGCTGCATCCAGCGCGAATGCCTCTTGGCGCGCCGCATAGTCATGCAAACGACTGGTCACCCTCTCCACGGCGCGTGCGAATGGCTGAACTTCCGCTGGAAGACGTTTAACCCGGACTGACGACACACGCCCTCCTGTTGATGCCGTTTCGAGCGATTCCGCAGCATCTCGCAATTGTCGCGTTACCGCGCGAACCGCGATTACGGCGCCCAAGCCGAAAAAACCGGCGAAAACCGCAAGCGGAAGCAAGACATGATGCAGAATTTCGGACAGAGAATCCGACAACGATGGCGGATTTGGTCCCAGAAATCCGTACTGGTACCCGACAACAACGACCAAAACACACGTGGCGCAAGCAGCGGCCACCAGTAGTCCGTGCACTAGTCGTTGCTGGATGGATGGGGTCAAGACTTTGGCCCTCCGAGCATGTAGCCCACACCGCGGATCGCGTGTACCTGGAGATTAGGAGGCGCATCCTGCAAGCGCTTGCGCAATCGCGACACCACCGCCTCAACAGCATTCGGGCTGACTGCGTTACTCGCCCCGTAGAGGTTGGATTCAATGGTCCCCCGCGTGACCACCCGATCGAAATTTCGCATCAGAACTTCAAGCAATGCAGTCTCACGGTAACTCATTCCCACAGCCTCCCCACAGACCCGCACCTCCCGAGTCGCCGGGTCAAGCGTCAGAGCATCGCACTGAAGAATAGTGGGAGCCCGGTCACCGGGCCTGCGGGCGACTGCCCTCAAACGAGCCGCGATCTCACTGAGTTGAGTGGGCTTGACCAGATAGTCATCCGCGCCTTGGTCGAGCCCCGTCACGCGATCTTCCAACGTTCCCCTCGCCGAAAGAACAATCACCGGCGGTCGCGCTTCAGGTAACGACCGCAACCAAGTCAGCCCATCACCGTCTGGCAGACCAAGGTCGAGCAGGACAGCGTCATAAACATTGTCATGTACAAACGCAGATGCGTCTTCCACGCCGCGTGCATGATCCGCGTCTATACCGCGCCGACGAAGTCCCGCTGCAACAAGCTCGGCCATTAATGAATTGTCTTCGACAACAAGGATTCGCACCGCAATCGCTCCACGCCCCTAACGTCGCCCGGCTGTCGCGACGCTCAAGCATTATCTGTCAGAAAGCTGACAACAAGCTGACTAAGTCGAAACAAGAACCGTCAGCGAATCGTCAGCAATGAACTTTAGATTACGGCTGCCTGATGAAATTTCATCCCCGGAGCTACCGTGACCATTAATTCTTCTACAGCGTTCGGCACCGATGGTCTTATTGAAAGTACTCGAAGTATCCCTCAATCTAGACTAAACCGAGCAAAACGCTCATTCGTAACCCGCCGAGTGGACCTTGGGGCGGTGCGGGCCATCGATCCGAACCGCCGCCCGGTCGCCGGCGACCTTTGCCTCGCCGTGGTCGAGCGTATCGGCAACCATCAACGCTTGGAGCTCCCCAGCGGGCGGCGTGCGCGACTGCATGTTGGCGATGAAATCATTGTCAGCTACGGCGCTCGCTACGCGGCCGATCAATTCCATGCCGGCGTCCCGGACGCGGCCGGACCTTGCTCGCTTGCTGCGGCAGGCGGGCTTGCGGCCGACGTGCTTGAACGCCACACGTCCACACGGGTTCCGACGCGAATTCGGTCGCTCGGCACGCTTTGCCAGAAAAGCGGCGCAAGCGTACGGCTGGCAGACTTCGCCCTTGACCGCCGTACAGCTACCTCTACCGAAGCGCCACTAGTCGTCCTCGTTACAGGGACCGGGATGAATGCCGGGAAGACGACTACCGTAGCGGCGCTTGTACGCGGTTTCGGTGCCGCTGGATTGCGTACCGCAGCTCTGAAGGTAACGGGCACTGGAGCTGGTGGAGATATCTGGCAATATCTTGATGCCGGTGCCGATACTGTCGCGGACTTCACCGACGCGGGCCACGCATCCACCTACGGACTTGATGTCGAAGAATTGCTGACAATCTGGGACACGCTTGTTCAGCACGCATCGTCCAACATAGAAGTCATAATCGTGGAAATCGCGGACGGGCTATTGCAACAAGAAACTGCCGCGCTTTTGACGAGCGGCTCGCTTGTCGATCGCGTTGATCAGACTGTTCTTGCCGCCGCAGACCCTCTGTCGGTGCGCTCGGCGGTCGCGATTCTGGCGGATGCAGGTCTTCCCCCGAGCCTTGTGTCCGGTCGGTTCACAGCCTCGCCTTTAGCCATCCAGGAAGTCACGCGTGACGGGCAGGTTGTCGTCGCTGCCCAAGAAGCGCTTTCATGCGCTGACCGCGTGGCACCGTTGGTGTTTGCTGACCGCAACCGGGAACTGCTGCCATGCGCGGAGTAGTTTTCACGCAATCAGTCCCGTCGACCTTCAGCGCGGGGAGCTCGGCGGCATCTCCCGGGACTGCGGCGAAGCCACTCTTTGGCGCAAAGACACCCGGCGCGGACGGAGTGCCCTACTTCATCTTCCGAGCCCAACCGGACGTCACCTTTCGAGGAACGCTGGTGATCGTTCACGGAATTGGACGCAATTCCCTTATGCATGCGACACATCTGGGACGTGTTGCATCCGCAACCGGATATCACGTTGTCGCTCCGCATTTTTCACGACACCAATTCCGACGCTTTCAGCTTGCATATGATCCCGATGCGCGCGCCAATGCGGCAACAGGGCTGATCCGTGTTTTGGCGGATGCGAGCCTTCAACATGGCATCGATACGGCCCGACCGGTCCTGATCGGCTACTCCGGGGGCGCCCAGTTCGCGCATCGCGCAGTGCTTGCCGGCAGCATGCAACCCCGTGCCATGATCTTGGTGGCGCCGGGATGGTACACTTTTCCGGACACAACGACGGACTGGCCGCGCGGATTACGCGCCGGGCCAACCCAGCCGCTCGATGCCGTAGTTCGTCTGGTCGAAGTTCCGACAGCCGTAATGGTCGGTGAACGCGACACGCGCCGCGGCGCCTCACTCAACACCGACCCGCATGTCGACCTTCAGCAAGGTCAAACACGCGTGGAGCGCGCCGAGCGCTGGGTAGCCGCGGTTCGCCAGGCGGCCTCATGCGTCGAGCTGGCGCCGGATATTCGGCTTCGCCTAATCCCGAAGGCCGCCCACGACGCTCAACGCAACTTCCTTCGCCACCAACTCGCGGAACGGATCGTTTCCGAAGCCAATTTCCTGACTAAGCAATCTGGGGACCCCTATGAAAATCTTTAAAAATCGCAATCACCGGCTGCTTTCGATCGTGACTGTCGCCGTAACGAGTTTCCTTGGCACTCACGCCTTTGCTCAAGATGACAACGGAGAGTTCAGCGGCTTCGAGTTCAGCAATGACGGTCTTCGCATCGAAGGCGAGAACGTCTCCGTGTCCCTGGGTGGACGAATTCACTACGATATAGTCTCCCTTCAGGAGGACACGACACCGCTTGTCTACGACTCAAGCGCGCTGCGCCGCCTTCGCGTAGATGCAACATTTGAGTTCGGAGACGACTGGGCCCTCAAACTCGATCATGACATCGGAGGGGTGAGCACCGGCTGGAAAAATGCCTGGTTGTCGTACAGAGGTATTGATCGAGTTACTCTGCGGGCCGGCCAGTTCATTGCTCCCCTGACCGGTGACAACATGATGAACTCCAGCAATCTGAAACTGCCTGAACGCGCGGCCCCAAACGTTCTGGCGCCGAACTTCCTGACGGGATTGGCTGCCAATTATCGTACGCAACATGTATCGATCACGGCGGGCGTTTTCGGGAATGCGATCGATACAGATCCGCTGCGCACACCGGATGAGGGCACCAGCGTTATCGGGCGGGTTGTTTTTGCGCCGATTCGCACGCGAAACCACGTGGCCCAGGTGGCAGTCGCCGCTGAACGTCGAGAGCTGAACACGGGCGAACCCACACGCGTTCGGTCGCGGCATGAGTTCTCGCTTTTCTCGAGCCCGCTTCTTGATACCAGCGCACTCAACGGTGTGTCCGGATATACCACGCTCAACGCCGAGGCGATGGTCATCAACGGCCCTCTCCTTGTTCGCGCACAGGTCACCTCGCGCCAGAATGATGCGCCTGCGCTGGGTGACCCGGCTTTCACTGGCCAGGCTATCGAGGGCGCTTGGGTGCTGACCGGAGAACGTCAACGCTACGGGCGCACAAATGGCAATTATGGCTATATCCGGCCGGAGCACAGCTGGGGCGCGATTGAAGTCGCGGCTCGACTGAGTGAGCTGGATCTCAATGATGGCACGGTCAGCGGTGGTAGCGATCGAAGCGCCTCGATCGGCATCAACTGGTACGTGAACGACAATGTGCGCGTCATGACCAGCTATATCCGATCGGAAATCGACCCTGCCGGTGGACTGCCGACAGAGACGGTTCGCGGCATTTTGACGCGCTTTCAGGTCGCCTATTGATTGCGCGACGCCCTGTCATGCCCGCGCCGAAACGACCGGCTCGTGACCCGACCGAAGCCCCCCAGCCCTCCGGGGGACTTCGGTCGGACTTGAGCCTTATGGCACCATCCTCGGCATGCCGCCGGGCACACCGCTTTATCGCGTTGCTTGCCATCAACGGCGTGCTGCAATCGGTAACGCTTGTTGCGCTTTCTTTGTTCATGTGGCGCCTTTCACCAGACGCGCTGCGCATCGCACCCGGACGTATCATTCTCGTATGTGGACTGTTGATCGCTCTGCAGGTCGCTCTCAGCCATGCTGAGCGAATTCTTCGCGCGACTTACGGCCAGTCCATTGCCCATGATGTGCGTATGCGTCTGACCCGGCAGCTGCCTCGCGTGTCGGCATTCGGGCCGAGCGCGCCTAAGAAGGACCTTCTGCTAAGGTTTGTCGGCGACGCGAACGCCCTCAAGAATTGGTATGCCAGAGGCTTGGTATCGCTGCTAGTCAGCCCGATCATTCTCGTCGCTACGATCAGTGCGATGGCATGGGTTCAGCCCGCTTTTGCGGTCGCCCTAATTATGGTGCTCCTCATCGTCGGCTGCGCGCAAGGGGTCTCTAAGGCAAGCTTGGGAGGCCATGCCGACCGCCTGAGAAAGGCACGGGGACGCCTCACGCGGCGCCTATTGCAGCGCTTCGACGCACTGGCAAGCTACCAACTCTATGTGCCGGATCGCGCCCGTCGTCAGCCAGTGCGTCGAGCCAGCAACGCGCTGAGAGTTGAAGCCGTCGAAAATGTCAAAGCGGGAAGTCGTATTCGCGCCCTAGTGCAGCTGGCGAACGCCAGCCTACCGATCGGCGCGATGCTGCTTGTCTCCACTCAACCAAGCCAAGGCATGGGCGCACCGCTCGCCTTCATGATCACGGGCGGCTTCCTGGTTCCGCGAATGCGCGAGCTTGGTCGGCTTGCCGAGTTTTATGCCGCAGCGCGTACGGCCCAAAGGCGCATTTCCAATTTCCTGAACAAATCGGGACTTGATCCACGATCGGGCGCTCGCCCGCTCCGGCCACGCTCTGGCGCACTGCGTCTGCGCAATCTACGCCTTTCACCTCACGACAAGAAGCCACTCAACAAACGGGCGCGCGCTGGCGACCGGGTTGCCATAATCGGCCCGAATGGCAGTGGAAAATCTAGCCTTCTCAGGATATTAGCCGGCTTACAGGATGCCGCAAGCGGCGATTATGTGATCGACCGACAATCCGCGGGCAAGCGCCGGCGGCACTCGATCCAGCGCGCAGTCGGCCTTGTCAGCCATGACCTCCCGTTGGTCAGGGGTTCTGTACGCGACAATGTTGACTTAAGGGGAGACAACTCTTTTCGACTGGCCCTGGAACAGTGGGGCTACGGACCATTCATCGAGACACTACGGAACGGTGAAAACACGCGCACAGATGTCGCGGCCAGCGAACTCTCGCTGGGGCAACGCAAGAGAGTAGAGATTTTCCGGGCCCTCGCACGAGAGCCTCGTCTGCTTTTGCTCGATGAAGTCGATGCCAATCTGGATCAATCCGGCCAGACATTCATCGCCAGCCTTTTCGACCACTTTGATGGTACGATCCTCATGGTATCGCATACATCCCGATGGATCGACCGCTGCAACCGGGTCTGGCGCCTAAACACGACACCGCCGCAGCTATTTCCAGGCGATACCTGATGCCAAGATGCGGCTCGGGCTCGATGGCTCAGTCTGATGCTCACTCAACCTGCAGGATACAACCGAGCCTGATGCCGAGCTCCAGCCGGGCGCCGAGATGGCTGGCCTCGATGCGCGCTTCTGCCTCACGCGCTTCCCAGAGAGAATCTCTTGCCTCAAGCACTTCCAGCTGCGTGACGGCTTGCAACGCCTGCCCGGTTGCGAGCCTATCGAGCACTTGTGACGCGGCGTCGACCGCCGTGCGCGCTTGATCCAGCTGAAAATCGATGCGCAAGAGGCGAGCGGAATGCTCGAGTGCGAGCTGTCGCGTCGCCGCTTCGACCGCATCAAGTTCAGCCATTCGTATGTCGCGATCGGCACCGGATTCATGGACGCGAGCTCTCCGCAGCCCCCCAGAAATAGGCATGGACAGCGAAATCCCTAGCCCGGTCTCACGCCCATCCCGCTCACTGAAAACCTGCAGGCCGACTTGCGGATCTGCTCGCTGGTCATAGTTCGCGCGTACGCGCGCGAGCTCGGCCCGCTCGAGTGAGAGACGGGCGACGCGTAAACTCGGCGCCCGCTCCAGCGCCGCGGCCACCGACTGCCAGTTCTCCATATCGACCGCGCAGTCATCAGGTCGAGACGAGCTCACCAAGTCGGTCTCAGCAGTGCCGGGATAATTCGACTCGAGCGCGAGGCGTGCTAGCTCTGTTTCCTGCTCCGCTGCACCAAGTTGACCGTTGAGCAGCGCAAGATCACGTTCCACTCGGTCGAGATCAATTAATCGCCCCCGTCCTTGCGCAATACGCTCACGTTCTAGGTCTCGCCGACTGCGCGTATCTTCAACGCGCCGCGCCAGAATGGCTTGCAGGTCACGCGCTTGTTTCCACCTCACCCAAAGCGAGGCCCATTCCAGCGCGGCCTGATGCCATGCCGACGCATACCTCGCGTCCGCCAAAGCCACGGAGGTCCGCGCCATCTCATAGTCGAGCAGGCGCTTCTGCGGCCATCGGAAGCGGCGGCTGAGCCCCACTTGCCACTCGACACTGTCCCCGTCGGTGTCGACGTGTCGACGCGCAAAGCCTGTTTCCAGGTTTGTCTCATACTCGCCAACTGTAATCTGTTGTGCCCGCGCAATTGCCGCCTCCCGCTCGGCACTGGCCAGAGTCACAGCTGGAGCGCCACGCACGGCATCGAGCACCCGACTGTCGGCGGATTGGGCGAGACTGGTCGCCGTGCAAACCCATACCAGACCAAATGCTGTCAAAGCATGAATCGAAGAGGTCATACGAGCCGTCCATAATCATCAATAGGTGTGATCCAGTATGCGATCTGACGCCGAGAACATCCGCGCGCGATACAATCCAGAATGGTGTCGATCGATTGGCGCAAGACCACCATCTCGAACTGGACGACCTTCATGGCGCCACTCACACGCTCCGCCGCGGAGGCAAGCTCCATCGACGCGCCGCGACCCTCCGCTCCCAGCATCGTGTAGCCAGGCACAAGATCGTCGAGCGCTTCGAGCAGATCACACAGGGCAACTTTGAGGTCGCTCGGACAAATCAGGCTCAGTTTGCAAAGGGGCGCACCCATCGGGCTTCCTCCGTCATCGCCTGAAGCCGAACACGCTCTACACCGAAGCGGCGATAAAGCAGCGGCAGAAGATACAAGGTAAGGATGGTCGATGAGACCAGTCCCCCAATCACGACGATCGCGAGCGGCTTCTGAATTTCCGCCCCTGGCCCGGTCGCAAATAACAGGGGAACGAGGCCGAACGCTGCCGTCGTAGCGGTCATCAATACAGGCCGGAGGCGACGGCGAGTTCCCTGCAGAACAATGCTGTCGATCGACTGACCCAGCGCCTGCAGATCATTGAAGTGTGTTATGAGAACCAGCCCGTTCAGCACTGCAACGCCAAGCAACGCGATAAAGCCGACGGATGCCGGAACCGACAGATATTCTCCGGAAAGGCCGAGCGCGATCATGCCGCCCACCAGCGCGAATGGTATATTGGCGAGGATGAGACAGGCTTGCCGAAGAGAACGCAGGGTGACAAACAGCACCACTAGAATGAGGACCAGGGCGAGCGGCACCATCAGTCCGAGGCGCGCGGCCGCGCGCCTTTGGTTCTCGAACTCGCCCCCCCATTCAATCCGGTAGCCGGGCGGCAACAAGTCGAGGGCGTCGACAACGGCCTGAGCCTCTTGAACAAAACCGACAAGGTCTCGGCCCGACACGAAAGCCTGCACCACGGCATACCGGGATCCGTTCTCCCGATCCACCACTGCGAGCCCTTCGGAGCGCGTCACCTCGGCTATGTCCCCGAGTCTGGATTCGCCACCGACAGGCGCTGACATCCGGATGTTTTCAAACCCCCAAGGCGTCTCCCGGTAGCTTCGGTCTGAGCGAACCAGGATGGCGGTTCGCCGCTCAGGCTCGATCACAGTGCCTGCCTGCAATCCCTCAAGCCGGCTACGCAGCTCGTCTTGCACAGAAAGAACATCAAAGCCAAATCGACCTGCGCGTTCAGGATCGATCGAGACCTGCAGGTATTCCGCCAGGTCATTCGCTGTGGTGAATACGTCCGCGGCCCCCGGCACGTCAGCAATCGCGCGCTCGATCTCGCCGGCGAGACGGGCAAGGGTCTGCGCATCGGGGCCAAAGACCTTGACCGCCAGATCACCCCGGGATCCTGTCAGCATCTCGGATACCCGCATTTCAATGGGTTGGGTGAACGAAGACTCGATGCCCGGAAAGTCGTCCATGACGGCTCGCATCTCACCGATCAACCAGTCACGGTCAGGCTGGCGCCATTCATCGCGGGGAGCCAACTGAAGAAAGGCGTCACTTTCATTCAAGCTCATCGGGTCCAGCCCAAGTTCATCGGAACCTACTCGCGCTATGACATGCCGGACCTCTGGAACACGCGCGACCAATGCCGCTTCAACCCGTAGATCATCGGCCTGACTTTGATCGAGATTTATTGAAGGCAGGCTGGCCAGCTGCATGACGACAGCCCCCTCATCCATGGTTGGCATGAAGGTTTTGCCCGCACTCGCATAGCTGGCGATCGCGGCAAGAACGGCAATCCCCGCAACGCCATAAACAAGGGCGGGCGCCTTCAGAGCGCGCTCCAAGCTCCACGCGAATGCAGGCCCGATCATCCGCATGATCCACGCTTCCCCATTGTCATTAGGACGAAGCGTGAAGGAAGCAAGGACGGGAATGAGCGTAAGCGCGAGAACCATGGCGCCGCCGAGAGCAAAGACAATTGTCAACGCCACCGGCGCAAAAAGCTTGCCTTCGAGCCCCTGCAGCGTGATGAGCGGCAAAAAGACGAGGCAGATGATGAGGGTGCCCGCCACGGTGGGAACAGAAACTTCACAAGCCGCGCGGAAGACGGTGTGCAAGCGATTGCCAGCCTTTTTTTCGTTCAGGCGCTCGACCGTGTTTTCGGTAACCACAATCGCTCCATCGACAATCATGCCAATTGCGATCGCCAATCCACCCAGGCTCATCAGGTTGGCGGAAAGTCCAAATGTTTTCATCAGCAAGAACGTGACGAGTGCCGCAGACGGCAAAATCATTGTCACGACGATGGCCGCGCGAAGATTTCCCAGAAAGACAAGCAGGACGGCGACCACCAGTGCGACAGCGATGGTCAGCGCCTCCGAGACAGTACCGACCGCGCGCTCTATCAAGTCCGAGCGATTGTAGAATGGCACAATCTCCACCGATTCCGGGAAACTGCCTTGGAGTTCCGTGAGCCGCGCCTCGACGGCAGCGACAACGGCTCGCGCATCTGCGCCGCGCAAGGCCACCACAATGCCTTGGACTGTCTCACCCTCGCCGTCGCGCGTCACCGAGCCATAGCGCGTAAGCGCCCCCAACCGCACATCGGCGACATCGGAAATGCGAACCGGATTATCCGAATCGCTACGAACCACAAGTGACGCAATCGAAGCCGGGCTGTCGGATGCTCCCAAGCTCCGAACAACCAACGCTTCCTCACCGTCGTTGATACGGCCGGCGCCGTCATTCCGGTTATTGGACTCCAAGGCTGTGACCAGCTCTGCCGTCGTAACGCCAGCCGCGAGCATTGCCGCCTCATCTGGGACGACATCGAAGCTGCGAACACGTCCGCCGAGCGCGTTGACTTCCGCCACGCCCGGCAATGTACGCAAGCTCGGCCGAATGACCCAATCGAGGAGCGAACGGCGCTCCTCCAGTGACAAGCTGTCACTTTCAAGGGTGAACATGAAAAGTTCCGACAGGGCCGTCGAAATTGGCGCAAGGCCCCCGTCTACGGATTCAGGAAGGTCACCACGAACCGCCGTGAGACGTTCGGCCACCTGCTGCCGTGCCCAATAGACATCCGTTCCATCCTCAAAATCAATGGTGATGTCCGCTATCGCGTACTTCGCCCTCGCTCGCATTACAGTTTGACGCGGAATTCCGAGTAGCTCGATTTCAAGCGGCACGATAACGCGCGCCTCCACCTCTTCGGGAGTCATCCCGGGTGCTTTGAGAACGATTTTCACCTGCGTCGGAGCAATTTCAGGAAATGCATCAATAGGGAGCTGCAAAGCTGCGATGGTGCCGGCCACAGACAATGCGAATGCGACCCCAAGGACGAACAAACGTTGGCTCAGCGAGAACGCCAGCAAGCGACTCAGCATGGCCTATTCGCCTTCATAAATATTCTTGAGCGCGGCCAGTCCCGATATCGCGACCTGGTCACCCGCAGAGATCGCGACAGCCCCAATAGTGACGCGATCGCGTGTCCGCTGTACCAACTCCACCGAGAGCGCCTCAAAACGATCACCCCGATCGATGAAGACATGGTCCGCGCCTCCGATCCGCACCAGTGAGCGCGCTGGCAAGCTGACGGTGCCCGCCTGTCCACTCTCGAGGAAGACGACATCGACCAAGGCACCTGCAGCGCCAACAAAATCGGACGGAAGTGCCACGTGAACACGGTGCGCTCGGGTGACCGGATCAAGCGTCGCATCGACCGCCAGAATACGCCCGGTTGCCGACGCGCCATCGACGCGTATCGCACCCCCGGCCTCGAGCGTTGCAGCGAAACGTGACGGTACCGCCACCTGCGCCCAAAGCTCGCGACCGGTCGACAACGAAAAGACCGGCTCTCCTGCCGAAAAGCGAGTGCCTGACTCCGTGCGAAGTTGCGAGACAACCCCATCAGTTGGCGACAAAACAACGAAATGCGCCGCGGCCTCATCCGCCTGCCACCCGCTGAAGCGCGGCCGGGCGGCTTCGACATCCGTGCGGGCGGCAATGGCCGCCAATGCGCGCTCATGTGCGTCCTCGGCGGTCGTCAGGCCCGCGGCCAACAAGGCTTCGGCCCGCTCAGCCAGTTCGGCGGCGTGACCGGCCTCCATTCTGAGGATATCAAACTCCGACAATGCCATCGCGAGTGCCGGGCTATAAACACGCTGTATCGGCGCACCCTCGGCAACCACTTGCCCTGGGAGAACAAGCGTCGCCGTGACAACCATGTCGGCCGGCGCAACGACCGGCCACTGGCTGTTCGGCGGTAAAATCACGCGCCCTGTAAGCGTCACCCCGTCATGGAGATCCGCCCGCTCCACCGAAACGGTTTCGATGCCCAGGGACAAACGGGCAGCTTCCGAAACCGGGATCCACCCTGCTCCGGCCAGCGCGTTCGCGTGTCCCGCGGCAGCGAGGGTTGTCGCGGCGAGAAGTAGCACGAGGACACAACCAGCACGAAGCGCTGTAAGATCTGGCAAAACGGACATCCTTCCACGACGGGGTGAACACAAGCTGCCTTCGGGGGGAGGGCAGCACCGCGTACGTACAAGATCTGGCTGACGTGAAGCTGACGAGCAGCCGACTAGCTGTCGAAGCCAAGCGATTGGTCAAACGCTGCAAGGGTGTGAGACCACCTAATGCGGTGTCAGGTCTTGTTCTGTTATAGGCGTCCGTCCATGCGATGGCGGCGCGCCCTGTCCCGGGATGAAGCGTAGGGACTGGTACAAGCCCATTCTCTCAAAAGGACTGTATCAAGCGCTCGGCCTTTTCGTTTGTTCTGGACGTGTATGAGCCGGTGAATGTGTGGCAGGCTCCGGCGTCAGCGACAACGCTAGCGAAGCGATTGGACCGTTAACAGGAGCCATTATCGGTTGTGATGGTCCAGCCAAGCCAAGGCGCGTTACAGGAAGGCGCTGGAATTGTGCCGGTTCTCGTTCGGCAGGATCTCGGTCAAGACCAGGCGCGAAGGGTCATTGACGCACAAATGCAGGAACTCCCAGCCGCCGCCTGCCTCGGAATAGGTGCCGGGTCCGTGCGCTCTCACCCGGTGCCCGGGCTGGGAGAAGAGGCCCAGCGCTTGATATCCAGATGGATCAACTCACCTTGCGCGACCCGCTCATAGCGTATCACAGGCTCCGTGAGCTCTAGGGCGGACAGCGCGCCAAGCCCGATCCAACGCATCTCGATCCCGACTCTTGAACCACCTTCCGTTCGCCTGCCGGTCGGCATTCCCTAATTCGCGCATGGCGGACTTGTAGGGGAGGAGGCGATCGGTCACGATCACGTCCGGGCGGCCATGCAGCCTCATCGCCTCGAGCAGAAACGTCGACGCTGCCCTGAGATGTAGACGTTTCGTGACGAAAGCCTAGAGCACTACGCCCGCATGGTCGGCCGCACGCGAAAGATAGTGAAGCTGGCCGCTTATGCGCGCGAAAACCTCGTCGAGGTGCCGCGCCCAATTCAAGTAGGTCGCGTTCCGGACGCGACGCTTGCGGATCGACTTTGCGAAGAGCGGACCGAACCGGCTCCACCAAAAACGCACCGTTTCGTGGGTGATGTCGATGTCGCGCTCGTGGAGCAGATCCTCGACGTTCCGAAGCGACACCGGAGAGTGGATGATTTCAGGCAAATTAATTGAAACATTTGTACGGGTTACGCATCTGCGGAGGCAAGAAAACCGCTACCTTGCGCTCAAGGCCAAGTTCCTCTGATCACGCCCTGGCGGCGGCATTACAATACCGTCCGGCCACACTCATCGCTGGGCTACAGACCGCCAGCTCGTGAAGCGCTCTTGCCAACGCCGCTCATGCCGCCATAGGCTCACCCCGTGTCGGCATGACCGCCGCACAAAAATCACCGGCCCTAACTTTAAATCTGGGCCACTTAGGTAGGCTGGGGCCTGGGGGTTGGGCCAGAATGGCTGCGGCCGCGTTTCGCCGTCTTTTACTAGTTGTTCAGACCAATCTTGATAGCGATGTTATCGCGCTCCGCCGAGAATCGGTCGGGCTCTGAGCCGAGGCTTGGGCGGTTGTAATGGGGACGACCGAAAGTCAGCTTGGAGAAATGATGGTTTCTTGAGGCATCAAGGCACCAGTAACCTAACTCTGGGATGGGCAGTTCATGAAGGATGGACAGAACACTTCGCGATCTATCGAGTCGGCATTGATGTGGATCGCCCCGATTGTCGCCGGCGCTACCCTTCTCGAAGCATTGTTCATGAGTGGCGTGGAATTCGGTCACCTCCTCTCTTTTCTTGATGGACTATCGCTCTTTGGCGGCTCCTATCTTCTGGTGCTGTTCAGTGAACACTTAGGAAACAAGCCGAAGGAGACCCGACATCTCAAATCACTTGTAATCGCATCTACAATCTACGCGGCGCACAACCTCGTTCATACGACACTGGGGCTGGCGATTCTTCCGCTTCCAGCGAACGATATCGTCGCGGATACTGTCGCGACATTTACAGCAGCCTTAGGAGCGGCGAGTCTGGCAGAAATACTGATCGGTCGAGGCATGAATGCGAACCGGTTACCGAATGCGGTGCTCGTATGGATTGCGATATCTTTCAGCTTGAATGTCATCGGTCTCGCGATGAAAGGCGCGGTCGTAGCCTATTCCGGATCAGATTCGGATGTTGAATGGCTGATGTCGTCGGTGAGCGACCTTGTTATACTGATCGCTGGGTTTGGTCTTCCGGTCCTTGTTTTTTTGTGAAGCGGGAAAAAGTTCTGCAGGATCAGATCATAATTGCGAATCGATCCCGGACAGAACAGTCTCGATTTCTCGCCATCGCTAGCCACGAAATTCGTACGCCGCTTAACGGCATTCTAGGTGGACTGAAGATTGCCCGCCTGGAGCCTGAACGCGCGACGGAGTTCACCAATCTCGCTTTTGTCGCCGCGGAAAATCTGAAATACCTCTTGGATGAGATCTTGGATCTCAGCCGACTGCAGGGATACCGCCCCGGCGCAAGAAATCATCGGCTCGAACGGATTGATGTTGAAGGCTTCATATCTGGAGTGATGTCAGCTCATCGACCGGCAGCAGAGATCAAGAGCCTCGAATTGAGGTGTGCGAGCGGGCACCATGCCGATGAGGACGCGAATGTCATGATCGCGAAATCGGCCCTCCTCAAGGCTCTGAACAATCTCATCGGAAATGCGATCAAGTTCACCGACGCGGGACGAGTCGACGTCAGTTGGCGCTATGATGTCGTGGTCGATGAATTGGTTGTGGAAGTTACCGACGACGGCCCGGGCATTACTCCGACGAAATTGGACCTGATTTTCGAGCCATTCGAGCGGGCCGGTTCTGCGAACCCCGACGGTTTCGGTCTAGGTCTGGCCGTTGTAAAAACTGCCGTTGAAACGGCGGGAGGGTCGGTTTTCGTGCGATCCGCACCAGGCGAAGGATCAACTTTCGGGATTCGACTGCCGGTTCAGTTTGATCGTGATACACAAACTGAAGTGACGTCAGCGTCACCGAGACCGAGTTTCGAGGCCAGTCAGCGAATGCTGCGAGTGCTCGTGGTCGATGATGTATCGTCCAACCGCATGTTATTGAAGACTTTTCTTGCGCGTCATGGCTGTGTTGTGACGGAGGCGGCTGATGGATTAGAGGCCCTTAAGAGATGCAGAGATGAGGCGTCTGATATTATCCTGCTTGACCATCGAATGCCGAACCTTGATGGGCTCGGCTTTCTCGCGGGCCTGGCGGCTATCTTGCCCGAACGAACAAATTGGCCGCAAATTTTCGTAATCAGCGCTGACGCTTCGGGGCCGACTGCTCGAGAGTACGAGAATTTTGGGATATCGCATTATGTCACCAAGCCGTTCGATTTCGATGAGATTGCAAACCTCGTCTTCGGAACCAGCGAGGTGGTTTCGAACGACAGATAGCGGCCCTCCCTTGGTGCGTGCGACGACGGCCCAGTCGCTTCAACTCGCGACGAACTAATCGTTTCTCAAGTAATCCAGCATACCAGAGTCGCAGTTTGTTTATTACACGAACCGGGTGTGAATAGTGGTCTGTGCTCGGGCTGACACTCGCGAAGAGTAGGTGATTTGTGCTGCAAAGGTCGCGAACACTTTCGCCGCTCGTAGTTTGAACTCTGGCTAACTATTCGTCGATCGGTAGATTTTGTCTAGCTCCGAACGCGTCCGGATTGAGCCGTCCAGTAGCAACGAGGTGAAGGCGATGCCCGTGGTCCAAACGGGCTGGTCGTCTGAGGGCCACCGCCTGTCGAGAAGACTTGACGCCCAAGCGATCAAGGCGTGATTAACCATTCGAGTGCAAAGGTCAATTGTGAACATGATTCCTAGTGAGCGATATGACTTTCCACGACACAGAAACACCCATCCCGCCCGACACGCTCATCGTTTCCAAATCTGACCTAGCGGGCCGCATCACGTACGCGAACACAGCGCTGGTGAAAGTTTCCGAGTATTCAGAGTCGGAATTGTTGGGGCAGCCTCACAAGATCTTTCGTCACGCCGACACCCCGAAAGGTGTGTTCCATTGGTTTTGGCAGAGGTTGAACGACGGGCATGAAGTTTTTGCTCCTGTGAAGAACAGAACCAAGTCAGGCGGATGCTATTGGGTTTGGGCTCATGTTACGCCGACCTGGGATAATGCTTCAGGAGAAGTAGTGGGCTTTCACTCGAGCCGTCGCGCTCTACCGCCTCAGCTACGTGATGCCGTAGAGCCTCTCTACGCGAGCATGCTCGAAGTCGAAGGCGCCACGACAGATCGAAAACCCTCGGCAGAGGCCGGCGCACGCTGGTTGTTGTCAGAACTCGCCACTGAGGATTGGACGGGTGTCGAACGTTGGTTTTTCGAGCGGATCAACCACACCACGGAGAACGCCGCATGAGCTCCTGGAGCTTGATGGCAAAGGTCAAACTTGCGATGTCTTTGATTACGGCGGCGACAGTTGCTCTGGGCACCATCGTAGTCGGCTTGACGATCAACGGGCGAAGCGATCAACAAAAGTTTTTTGATCATGAAGTCCTGATGACTCGTAGCGTCCTTCCGCTCGAGCATGCGCTTGGGGAAATTCATTTGGATATCGTTCAGGTCCAGCAATGGCTGACCGATATATCCGCTACACGAGGACAGGACGGGCTAGATGACGGATTCGCAGAAGCAGCAAGCGCGGCGGATCGCCTTTATACCGCGATCGATCATGCGCAAGACATTGCGAGACAGCTGAATAGGCCGCAACTTGTGGACGCCCTTGACGATACCCGCGCAAGCTTTGAGCCCTATTATCAGTCTGGCATCACAATGGCCAATGCCTATGTCAACGGCGGTCCATCTCAAGGCAATCCTTTGATGGCGCAGTTCGATGTTGACGCAGAGCGACTCGGCCAGAGGGTCGAGATCCTCGACGCCGAGATTGCGCAGGTAATCGCCAATGCGGCGCGAGAAACTGAAGAAATTCGGATCGCTGCCACTCAGCGAAACCAGATATTGCTGCTGGTATCAATTCTGACCGGCATCGCGGTTATGCTGGTTATAGCCGCCATCACGATGGTCTCATTGAAGTCCATCCGCAAGATCATTGGAATTGTCGCGCTTATCGAGCAGGCGTCTCAAGGCAATTTGTCCAATCGTTCAACCGGCATCACGGATCTTGATGAGCTGGGTTCGTTGCAGCACTCCCTGAACGCATTTCTTGATCAGATCGAACTGGTTATCGGGGAGGCCGCCGGTGTAGCGCGCGCCATGTCCAGCAAGCAATTTCACCGATCGCCCAACTCTGCGGCCTTGCATGGGGCATTCGCAAATTGCATGGTCGAAATGGGAGAGGCCGCTCGTTCGTCTCGACTCGAATACGAAAAGTTGCAACAGGCACGGGAACGGTTTGCCGAGGATGTGCAGGCCGGGATGAGTGAGATCCAGGAATGTGCGAGTGCCCTGCTCAGCCAGGGTACGGCGCTGCAAGGTGCCTCCGATGTCGTGGAAGGCAAGGCACAACAGCTCAACACCGCCTCCAATGCGACAGCATCGAATATGACGATTGTCGCCAGCGCGAGCGAAGAACTGTCCGCATCTATCGCTGAAATCAGCCGTCAAATCGGTGAATCGGCCGATATGGTGTCCAGCAGTGCCGAGGAGGCTGAACTTGCCAACACCCAGGTTCAGCGCCTCCAGTCATCGGCGGACGCGATCGGTGAGATGGTGCAGCTCATCAACGAGATCTCCGAACAAACGAACCTGCTGGCCCTGAACGCGACGATTGAAGCTGCGAGAGCGGGTGAAAACGGAAAAGGGTTCGCGGTGGTGGCACAGGAGGTCAAGTCCCTGGCAAGCCAAACCGGGACGGCAACGGAACGAGTGCGTGACCAGGTCTCCGCAATCCAGTCTGAAACTGGCAATGTTGTCAGTGCGCTCGGTGCCATAGCGGAAAAGGTCAACGCGGTCAGTGACGCCGTCAACGTCGTCTCGTCGGCAGTTGAGGAACAACAGGCCGCCACAAGTCATATCGCGCAAAACGTCGATGCGACCAATCTTGAAGTGTCGACAATCCGCTCGGGAGCAGAAGACATTCACTCCCAGTCCCGGGACACCAGCGATGCAGTCAGCGCCGCCATCGACGCGTCTCGTCTGGTTGAAGAGAAAGCCGCGAAAACCCTCAGGGCGACGGACCAGTTCCTGAAGATGCTGTGAATCCGCGGAGGGAGCTCAGTGCTGGCTGTGCCATGAACGACTGAGAATGATCCCTATCTGATCCCCAGTGTGGTGCTGTCATGTGTGGACGGCCCCTGTTCTGCAAGGCCTGATTTGAGTGATTTCTGATCATTGCGGGTTGCGGTCATGT
>Ga0316204_10004990_pt1 | contig 22752 bp, 20 predicted proteins | sample 6monrhotite_MG_2_FD_205661 | JGI IMG/M metagenome (GOLD analysis project Ga0316204, IMG submission 205661) | Microbial mat bacterial communities from mineral coupon in-situ incubated in ocean water Damariscotta River, Maine, United States -... | ecosystem: Environmental > Aquatic > Marine >... | reverse complement strand
AGTCAACTGCCGCAGTCATGGTAACCATGGATGACACTGCCGTGCTTGTGACCGTTGTTGGTCGCAAAGAAGCAGATCCAGGGCGTGACTTTTTTCCTCTCACCGTGAACTATCAGGAGCGTACCTACGCGGCTGGTAAAATTCCAGGTGGCTTCTTCAAACGCGAAGGGCGTCCAAGTGAAAAAGAAACACTGACCTGTCGTCTGATCGATCGTCCACTGCGTCCTTTGTTTCCAAAAGGATTCAAAAACGAAGTTCAGATCATCGCTTCAGTCGTTTCTTTGAACAAAGAAGTTGATCCAGATATTCCTGCGATCATCGGTGCCTCTGCGGCACTGGCGATTTCTGGAATCCCTTTTAGTGGGCCTGTTGGTGCGGCACGTGTTGGCTATAAAAATGGCGAATACCTGTTGAACCCAAATATGTCTGATCTGGAAGGATCTGATCTTGACCTGGTGATTGCGGGCACAGCAGACGCAGTGTTGATGGTTGAGTCTGAAGCGAAAGAGCTTTCAGAAGAAGTGATGCTGGGTGCGGTTATCTTTGGTCATGACCAACAGCAGGTTGTGGTTAATGCAATCCGTGAACTGGCGGCTGAAATCAACACACTGGCATGGACATGGGAACCTGAAGCGACTGACGAAGCATTGGTCAGTGCTGTTGAAAGTGCTTCTACTGAAGCAGTTACCGCTGCATATCAGATCAAAGAAAAACTGGTTCGTCAGGATCGTCTTGCAGAAGTTCGCAATGATATCGTCGCTCAGCTCTGTTCTGCTGACGATGCTAAGTGGTCAGCTGAAGATGTTAAAGGTGTGATCAGCAAGGTTGAGAAAAACGTTGTACGTAGTCAGATCATTAATGGTGAGCCACGTATCGATGGTCGTGATACTCGTACTGTTCGTGCTATCAACGTTCGCGTTGGTGTACTACCACGTACTCATGGTTCAGCTCTGTTTACACGTGGCGAAACTCAGGCGTTAGTAGTAGCGACACTGGGTACAGCACGTGATGCACAGATCATTGATGCACTTGAAGGTGAAAAGAAAGACCCATTCATGTTGCATTACAACTTCCCTCCATACTGTGTCGGTGAGACTGGTTTTGTGGGTAGCCCTAAGCGTCGTGAGATCGGCCATGGTCGTCTGGCGAAGCGTGGTGTTGCTGCGGTTATGCCAAATATGGAAGAGTTCCCGTATGTGGTACGTGTGGTTTCTGAAATCACTGAATCAAATGGTTCAAGCTCGATGGCTTCTGTTTGTGGTTCAAGTCTGGCGATGATGGATGCTGGTGTTGCACTGAAAGCACCGGTTGCGGGTATTGCGATGGGCTTGATCAAAGAAGATAGCAAGTTTGCTGTGCTGTCTGACATCCTGGGTGATGAAGATCATCTTGGTGATATGGATTTCAAAGTGGCCGGTACCAACGATGGTGTGACTGCACTACAGATGGATATCAAAATCACCGGTATTACTCGTGAAATCATGGAAGCAGCGCTTGAGCAGGCAAAAGAAGGTCGCCTCTTTATTCTTGAGAACATGAACGCTGTGATTTCTGCACCTCGTGATGATATCTCTCAGTTTGCACCACGCATCATCTCTATTAAGATCAATCCTGAGAAGATTCGTGACGTGATTGGTAAGGGTGGCGCGACCATCCGTGCGTTAACGGAAGAGACTGGTGCTAGCATCGATATTACCGATGATGGCATTGTTAAGATTGCTTCTGTTGACTGTGAAGGCGGTGAAGAAGCGCGTCGTCGTATTGAGCAGATCACTGCTGATGTTGAAGTCGGTACCATCTACGAAGGTAAGGTTGCTAAGCTAATGGACTTCGGTGCATTTGTAACCATCCTGCCTGGTAAAGATGGCCTGGTTCACATCTCTCAGATCTCTGACGAGCGCGTTGAGAACGTTAGTGACAAGCTGACTGAAGGCGAAGTGGTTAAGGTTAAAGTACTTGAGATCGACAAGCAGGGACGTATTCGTCTCAGCATGAAGGCAGTTAGCAGCGACTAAAGAATAGTTGTCGTTAGTTGTTTGAAAAGGGCCCGTCAGGGCCCTTTTTTATTTTGGAAACCTTAGTAAGCCTTTTATTTCTCAAATTTTATTTGATTCAAACACGGTGCTATCTTGCTAGCTATTCGTATGGCTCTCCATGTGGCACGGTGATTGTTTGTCGGTCATTTTGAGCATAGTAAAGATGATTATGCGATCGTCGCAGCCATTATCGATATAGTGAGTTAATATTCGAATTTCCCAATTGCAAGCGCATAAGGGCCGAGGTCTGCTTTGAATGCTTTGGTTTTTTGTGGTGTTAACGCACCGTTTTTCTGGTTGATTTTATAGGCTGAAATGTTGTCACTGCCATTGTTAGCGACATAAACGTACTCTGAATGTTTGCTTGTGACAACGGCATAGGGAAACCAGTCACTGACGTAGGGTGACCCTTTTACTTTAGTTAACATGCCTGTCGTGACATCGCGAGTAAAGGCAGAGACGTCATGACTACCCCAGTTAGCAACATAAACAAATTGGCCTGTCGCATCCACGGTGACAGAGTATGGGCGTACACCGCTTTCAAAGGGTGATCCTGCAACTTCGATGAGTGCGCCGCTATCTGGGTTTATGTGGAAGGCAGAGACGGTGACATCGCCGTAGTTTGATACGTAAAGAAAATCATTGTTGGGGGTAACGGCGATGTAGATGGGATTGGCATCTGTTTTAGCTGGGGTTCCTGTGGCTATCAGCGCACCACTTGTTTGGTCTAGCCGGTAGCTGCTGACACTGTTGTCATCAAAATTTGAGACATAAGCGAAGCGCCCGTTGGGTGAGATCATGATGGAGATAGGGTGTTTGCCTGTTTCAGCAGTCATTGCAGTGAGCTTGAGTGCGCCACTTTGTTGGTTAACCTCAAAGATGCGTACGATATTGTCATCTTCATTTGTAACATAGGCGAAGCGCCCATTGGGGCTTATGATCACTGCATCCGGGAAATGACCGGCGGCGAAAGGGGAACCGGTGATTGAAGTCAGTTGTCCGGTGATGCTATCGACCTCAAAACCAGAAATGGTATCGGACCCCTGATTCGTAACATAGACGAAGCGACGGTCTGGTGAGACTTTTACAGATACCGGAAATTCACCTGTTTTATAGGGTGAGCCGGTCAGTTGAATGAGCTCTCCATTTTCCTGATTAATGCGATATGCAGAGAGATTATGTGCGGCCTGATTAGCTGAATAGACATATTCGTCGGTGGGTGAAAGTAGTTGGCTCTGATTTAATGGTGAAATATCTGCGTATAGAGGACTACTGAAAAGCATTAAACTAACTGAACAAAACTTGATGCCAGTGTGGCGAATGGCTGGCATGTACTGCGATATAGACTGCATATAACTCCCCCTCGTAATAAATATAAATAGTAGGATGTAATTATCAATTCGCTATTTTCACATTTTCCCCTCGGTTTATTCTGTCGGGTATTTCGATTTATCTCAACCACTGGGTTTGCGGGTGATTGACATACATACACACACAAATATATATACATCCATGATTAGGGGCATCAACTAGGCGCCCTCGCAGAAAATCAACTTATACAGCCAATAAAAATACAACTGTAAAATTTACCGATGGGTATGATGTGGATTTTGATCGCCTAAACTCGATTACTGTGAATGAATTTAGTTCGCTTGGCTCGCTTGGTTTTGACTATGACCATCAGGATCGCATCACCTGGATTACCTATCCCGGTAATGGCGAAGTCTGCTATCAATACGACCCCGACGGCCGTATCACCCGTGTAGGGCGTTTTCATGCCATTACTGAAGCTCAACGCAGTGGGGCCGATGAAAAAACCGATTACAGCTATGATGGAAAAGGGCGTTTAGAGGGTGTTAGCTACCCCAATGGCCTGAATCAGTATCGCCGCTACTACGCGGATACGGGCCTGCTTAAAGAGGTGGGTTATCAATATGCCAACGGCACACTTTTCTACAGTGATAGTTATGAGCATATCCCGTTTACACGGCTTTACCACAAAGTGACACGTAAAACGGCGACCGGCGGTAAAACTACTGAATATGCTTATGATGCCTACGAACGTGTCACGATGGTACTGGAGCCAGATGGCCGTAAAACTGTCTTTGAATATGACCCATTTGGAAATCGGCTTAAAGAGATTATTACCAACGTAAACGACGCTAGTGCCACGGGCGGCACGCCCAAGGCGTATGGTGAGTACCAGTATGTTTATCCCAATAAAAGTAATCGCCTGACAGAGATTCAATATAAGGCACCGGGAGAGAGTACTTTTATCACTATCGAGATGCTTGGATATGATATGGCGGGCAGATTGTTTTTCCGTGCATATTTTGATGTGGCTGATAATAATATAAGGCAGTCCCAATATCTTTTTGATGATCGTGGGTTGATGACAGAGTTTTGGCATGTCGATACTAATACTATGAATATAACTATTTCCAAATACAGTTATGATGCACTGGGTAACCGTCGTTCTAAAACCGTTGAGGATAATACTGGATTTAGCGAAACCACCCACTACCTCACTGCACCTATCTTCGGCATGTCGCACGTGCTGGCAGAGCTGGCACCTGATATGAGCATCAAAGCGAGCTATGTTTACGCTGGGCCGCAGTTGTTGAAGGAGGAGCCTTCGGCCACCGACCGCAGTCTTGATCTCTACATGCTGCATGAAGGCAAGGTCGGGAGTATCACCCATACGGTCGATATGAACGGCAGTGTGCGTAATGAGTATGACTACGACACCTTCGGCACACGCACCAATGTAAAAACAGCGAACACAGGCTCAAACCAGCACTTTGGTTATACTGGTGAGATGATCGATGCCGAAAGCGGCTTGCTTTACCTGCGAGCGCGCTATTATGATCCTGCCATCGGGCGCTTTATTAGTGCCGATCCGTATCTGGGAAGGCTGGCCGAGCCAGTGACGCAGAACCGATATATTTATGTGCATAATAATCCGTTGTTATATGCTGATCCGAGTGGAATGTTTGTCCCACTGATTGTCCCCGGTGCTGCTGCATTGGTACATTGGGGGCGAAATTATTGGAATGAGGAGGTGTCTGATATTTCAGATGTTAATGATTGGACGGAGTTAACACCTGATGAGTCCATTTATCACACAATGGGGCCAGGCAACGAGGGTAACCGAAAATTTGTCTCACCTGATGGGCATAGTGAAGCTGTATTCGGTATTGATGATAGTTTAGTGACTGATTCTGCGAACGCAGGAACATTTAATTTTTTTGATCCACGCTTATTAGGTGGGGTGCCACATGCTATCACCGATGTCGCGCCATACTTCATCTTGGGTTCATCGCCGTCTGATATGTCTAATCCGCAAAGATTCACTACAACATATGATCATCTAACACGGCAATGTAATGAGTAGTGCTCCAATGATAACATTCAGGATGATTGTGTTAAGTATTATAGTCGCTCTATTTTGTACAGGGTGTGGATTGAAGATACATAAAAATTACGAGTTTAGTGAACCTGAAATTAGCCTGATCTCTGGTTCTATTCGCGCAAAGCTACGTGGCACAATGCTAAGAGTTGATGATGTGACCAGTGTAAGTGGCGCACCTTATGAAATGCTTTTATGGTTTAAATTGAATAGTGCTTCGCATGTGGGCGGGTGTATAATCTCTTTGACTGAGATGGCCTTAAAAAACACAGAAACGGGCGATTTAGTTTCTATTCCAAAAAGTGCTACCGCTGCGTTTAGACAAAAAGCAGATGGTAGTTTTATTGCTAGTATTAGCGTTAAAAATTTGAATTTATTATATTCAGATCACGAGATGTCATTTGTTTATTCTTCTAATGATGATTGTGGCCCAATTGAATTATCATCTCCGATTACTATGCGGTTTTCTAAAGATTATAGTGAAAGAGAAATATCATTTTGGGATACCTTGATGGGGGTCTGAGTCTGAGGTATCCCTACGAAATTGGGGCTTAAGTAAGGTGGAGCTTAAAGCGGGCTTAAGAACGTTAAAGGGGGCAGAGCCCTTTGCAATTTGCAGAAAGGCAACCAGTCGCTACTATTCCTTCTTATTATCAGAGAAGGTGGTTAAATGCCAGGAAAGCCAAGGTTCTTCTTGCCGGATGCCCCTGTTCATATCGTGCAGCGTGGTCGTAGCCGTGAGCCTCTGTTTTTTGAAGAAGATGACTATCGCGCATATCTTGACTGGTTAACTGAAGCGGCAGAGCGCTATGAGTGCGCCATACACGCTTATGTGCTAATGACAAACCACACACATATACTGGCCACGCCCAAAGGGAGGCAAAGCATCAGCCAAATGATGCAGAATGTAGGCAGACGTTACGTGCCCTATATCAATCACACCTATGGAACGAGTGGCAGTATCTGGGGAGAGCGCTTCAAGGCATCCCTCATCCACGATGAGCAATATCTATTGACCTGTATGCGCTATATTGAACTGAATCCAGTTCGCGCTGTTATGGTGAGAAGTCCTGGTCAATATCGCTGGAGCAGCTACAGAGTAAACGCGCAAGGTAAAGTAGATAACACCATTACGCCTCATTCGCTATATATGAAATTAGGCAGTACCAGTTCAGATCGGATAGCGGTGTATAAGGCTTTGTTTAAAGCACACCTTGATGGTGATGATCTCATGGAAATACGTGATGCATTACAGACAGGAACGCCACTGGGAAATGAAATGTTTAAGGAAAAAATCTTGATCAATGACTGCCCCCATTGAACGACACACTACAGGAAAGACAATGAAAAATAATATTATCTTTAAACAAACAAAAAATGCAGGGCTGGCGGCTTTGTTATTATTAAGCGCTTTTCCTAATGTTAATGCCGATGCGTTATTTCCGGAAGATATTTTCTCAACCTTAAAAGGCTCCGGTCAGGTCGCGAAATTCAGCGGGCAGGTACTATGGCAGGGTGAGCCGGTAATGTTATATAACTCAATCACCCCGGATGCCAAACGGCTGGTGGTTAGTAGCCCTAAAATGGCGAGTATTTATGTGTTCAATACGAGCACAGGAAAAATTCTAGCGCAGATAAAAGTAGGTAAAGACTCCAAGGGGCTAAAAGTTTCACCCAATGGCAAGGAAGTCTATGTGGCGAACGAAGGCGCGGCCTCGATCAGCGTGGTGAATCTGGATAGCTATGAAGTTGTTGCCACTATTCCAGTGGAAAATATGCCACACAATGTGCGTTTCAGTGACGATGGCAAACTGGCTTATGTGACCCTGCAAGGTGGTGCCGGGCTGGGTGTTATCGACACCCAAACACGAAAAGTTTTAAACGTGATTCCGACGCCGGGTTTGCTGGGCGCACATAACATTGATTTGTCAAAAGATGGTAAAACAGCGTTTATTCGAGATACCTCAAACAATGTTGGCGTGATGGATCTGGCTTCAGGTAAGATTAAAAAAATCATTCCTGTTGGCCAGGGGCATGCCGGCATTGATGTAATTCCGAATGGTGAACTGGTGATAACCGGTGCCATTGCCGATGATATTATCACGGTGATCGACAGTAAAACACTGGAAGTAGTGAAGCAAATAAAGGTAGGGTTTGGTCCACATGGAGTACGCGCTAGTAAGGACAATCGCTGGATTTATGTTGTAGTAACCGCAGATGATAAATTAGTGGTGATTGACACAAAAACATTGGAAGTTGTTAAATCATTTGATCTCGCCAGTTTTCCTTTCTGGTTAGCTGTGAATGGGAATCCTTAACCGATCGTATAGATACAAAAAGGGCTCTGACCCGAATGGCACTTACTTAAGCCCCTGTCATATGGTTATTAGTCAACTGGCCCGTCATTCCGGCATTTTTTTAGCCGGAATCCAGGACTGATACAATATGGATTCCGGCCAAAAGCTCGCCGGAATGACGGAAAGCCGCTTAAGTAAGTGCCCGGCTCTGAACCCTTAATCGCCTTAATCGTGGATGAGAATGGCTCTTATGTGCCGCGCTCTGCCGCCTTTATCTCTGCTTTATCTGTTGTTTGCCCCATTGTTTCCATTGCTTATATAGCCCGCGAAACCATGATGGTCAGAAATAAACATTCAATTATTCATAATCATCGTAAGGTGTGCGCAAATTATCATTTTTAATGCTGTAACCATCCTTAGTAAGGCGTCGTGATCACAGGAAGTGAATAGTACTTTGGAAAACGCCTCAGGAGGCTCCATGCAACTCTTTCACTCATCCGTTAAACTCGTCTTACCTATGGGAATAATCAGCTTATTCGCAGCCTGTGGTGGTGGCGGTGGTGGTGACGTACCCGGCGGAGTCAGTGGTGGTGGCGATGCTACTGCAGCGTCAACCACCACGGTGTCTGCCTTTCTAACAAAAGCCCCTGTTACTGGCGCTACCTGTCACCTCTTTAATGCTAATGATCAAATGATTGCGGGCCCCGCGACTTCCAATGCCGGTGCTATCCAGTTTAATGCGGTTTCACATGCCGGTGATGTTTATACCGAATGTAGTGGTGGCAGTTATACCGACGAAGCAACGGGCAGTACGGTATAGCTCACAGCGGTGCATATTATGCGCTCTGTAACTAATGCTATTGGAGGCAGTTCAACAACGGTTAATCAAGTCGTAACACCGCTCACTGAGCTTGCTCACCGTAATGCCAGAACCAGTGGTGACCTTAGCAGTGCCAATATGGCAATTAAAGCGGTTGAAGTGGCAGAAGTGTTTGGCCTGGATGGAATTGATATCACACAGGTACCACCCAGTGCGCTCAATACCATCAGTGGCAACACTAGCGATAGTGACCGGTATGGCATCGTCCTTACCGCTGTTTCACAAATGCAGGAAGACTCCGGAGTTGCACCGGGTGCTCCCAGCGGTGATGGGCTCGTTGCACTGATCACGCGGGTTGAAGGTGAGATCAATACCAGTAGTTTTGATCGCGGCAGTTATCAAACAAGCCTGAAGAATCTCACTAGCAACATAAATACTATGCAGGTTATTACGGATGTTTCACAAATTATCGATCTCGTACGGCTCTACACAGTGGGAGGAACTGTCTCTGGGTTGAGTGGGAACGTAGTCTTATATGATAGTGTTTATATCCAAACTATCACATCTGATTCTGCTTTCACTTTTCCTAGACAGCTCGTTAATTTGCCATATGACATCTCCGTTTATCGTCATCCGGATACCCAAATCTGTAGCGTCAGCAATGGTTCTGGAACTAGTACAGGGCTCAATGTGACCGATGTGATGGTCACTTGCCTGAATACTGATTCACTCACTTCATGGTGGAAAGATGACGATCGCGATACTTTTGGTGATCCAGCGAGATACCACTCCGGTGATCAACCCGATGATACCTGGGTGACAGATGATACCGATTGCAATGATAGTAACGGGGCTATCCACCCCGGCGCGGATGATGGGGGACAATTTGATCTAGTTGATAACGATTGTGATGGGGTGGTAGACAACGGGTTTAAATATGTCTTCGTCACATCAGAGACGTTCACCGGGAATCTTGGTGGGCTGGCAGGTGCGGATGCACATTGTCAGCGTTTAGCTAAAGCAGTCACGCCGCGTCTACCGGGGGATTATAAGGAATGGCTTTCTGACAGCACGACTTCGGCAGGGGAAAGGATCGCATCCGACCAGAGCGCAACATACGTTAATAGAATAAGCAGCGGGGGAGCCAACATCATTTTGTATCCATCACAAGGTTTCACAAACGGTCAGGTCGGCGCTCCAATATCACGAGACGAGAATGGCGTTGATCGTCCAGGACAGCGGGTCTGGACTAATACCAATGGTTTAGCTCAGTTAAAATATGCCCTCTCAAATAGTACATGTGATGATTGGAATGCGTCCAGTAGCTCGGTGGCAGGACATACTGGGTATAACGGCGCGTCTAACTTTAGTTGGACCGATGCAGCAACCTGGTCATGCAATCTCGAAGTGCCCCTATATTGTTTCCAGCAGTAACAATCCCATGGAGCTATCCCCATTCGTGGTGACTGAATCAGGAATATTAACGGGGTTTTGACAGAAGAGGTTTTTTTAAAATGGCGGTCTGTTTATAGCGGTAAACTTTTCGGGTACGACTTCGTGAAAAGGGGGCGGCAGCGCCCTTTTTGAAATACAAAACCCAAAGTGGTTGGGCACTCACTAACAGCAACAGATAGCTTCGACATGAAGCAATCATATAAGATTAAGGGGCTGTCCTAGATAAGTGAAATTATCTAGGATGGTTTGATGAGGAAAAGTCGATTAAGCACGCATAAGCAAAACCGATTAATTGAGCTATTTGTTGCTGGTTCGACGGCGCGTACAGCGGCATCTTTAGTGGGTGTTAATAAAAACACAGCGAGTTACTATTTTCAGCGCTTACGTCAACTCATACATGATCATAGTCAGCACCTTGAGATGTTTGAGGGAGAAGTAGAGGCGGATGAAAGTTATTTTGGTGGTCATCGAAAAGGAAAACGCGGACGTGGCGCAGGAGGAAAGGTGCCTGTCTTTGGGCTTTTAAAGCGGTGTGGCAAGGTTTTCACTGTTGTCATCCCTGACGCTAAGACGAAGACATTACTGCCGATTATACGGGAGCAGGTAAAACCAGATAGTATTGTTTACACAGATACATGGCGAAGTTATAACGCGCTGGATGTGTCAGAATTTAAACATTACCGTATTAATCACAGTCAACTGTTTGCGAACAAGCGAAACCATATTAATGGAATAGAGAATTTTTGGAACCAGGCAAAGCGGCACATGCGTAAATTTAATGGTATTCCAAAAGAGCATTTTCACCTCTTTTTGAAGGAGTGTGAATGGCGATTTAACAACAGCGATCCAAAAGTTCAATTAAAACAATTGAGTCAATGGGTTAAAGGCGAAATGGGCTAATTAACTAGGACAGCCCCAAGATTAATTATCTCTGCATTACGGGTAGTGGTTAGGGTAAAGTAATGGTAAAAGCAAGTGATTAACATTCAATCTTTGGGGCTTTAGTGAATGAAAAATACTATTTTAACGCGCGTGTGGTTTATATTCTTGTTGATGGTATCAACGTCGTCGGCTTATGCCGTTGAATACAAGTGTTATGTCACGGGGTCTGATTCGTTGCATTACCTTGTTGTTGTCGATGTTGAAAGTTCAGGGATGGCCATTCTCGCAGCAAGGCATGTCAAGGTGAACTCGCCTGTTACAGGAAAGGTGGGCGTACAGGGTGTGCAGGAATGTACTACGTTAGATAAGCGGTTCAGGCATGCCAGTGCGCGTAAGCTAGAAGAAAAAACGCCGATTGATACGATTACCAACTCACGAAAATGAAATCCATACTAGTGGTGTTAGCAGGCCTGCTCGCTTGTATTTATATACTTAATCCAGGTGCCGGAATATTTGAACTCATCCCAGATAATATCCCTTTTATCGGTAATATTGATGAAGCGATGGCCGTTGTGATTTTGCTGGCCTGTTTCAGGTATTTTAATATTGACCTGTCGAATTTTTTCAAACGTAATATCCGCGATGATAGGTGAATCTAGTATTATTAGTTGTTTTAACAGTGGTACTGTACGCGCTGTATTGCGACGGCTGTCCTTTCATTACTGTTATGCATGGTGTTAAAAATCTGCTAACCAGTTTTATGAGAGGATGACTATGTTAAGCGCTTTGTCAGTGGTCTTGTTATCTGGTTTATGTGTATCGAGTACGAGGTCGGGCCTAATCAACTACCTATATCGCCTAAATAAAGTACTAAAATAAAGCTGAAAAAAAAAGTTTAATCTTAGAATCCCCCCTAAGCTTCGTAGTGAGATTGCAGCCAAAGCAAGTGCCGAACAAAAGAGGATTAATCAGTGGGTGGCGGAGAGTTTAGCGGAGACTATTCGCCAATAGAAGACCGTTTGCCCAAGCCAGAGTGCTTGCAAGCGTAATAATGCCGGATCTATTTGGACTGAAAATATCTCGCGGTATACGACAGAATAATCTACATCTTCTGTTCTCCAACTTAGCGTGAAAAATAATAAAAGTGAGTAGATAAGTGGGTGTTGCAAGAAGGATAGTGGTGGTACATTGTGGAGCTATGATGAAAGCACTCTATTTAAATAATCGTGAGTTGATACTGTGTTGTGACCAGCTAGCACCTGCTGTTGGCAACGACGAGGTGTTGCTTAAGGTTTTACTCGCTGGAATCTGTGGCACCGATTTAGCGTTATTAAACGGTTATGCCGACTTTAATGGGATACCCGGCCATGAATTTGTTGCAATGGTTATTGAGACAGGTGATGGGGTTGATGATGGCTTGAAGGGTAGGCGTGTCGTAGCCGAGATTAACCAGTGGTGCGGTGAATGTGATCAATGTGCACGAAAGCATTATAGCCACTGTCTAAATCGTCGAGTCGTCGGTATCCGAGATCATCAGGGATGTTTTGCTGAATATTTGGTTGTTAAAGCGAATACGCTTCATATTATTCCTGAGAGGATTAGTGATCGGCAGGCGGTTTTTATTGAGCCGCTTGCGGCGGCATTTCGTATTGTCGAGCAGCTTCAATCGCGTGATTACGATAATCTCTTGTTGATCGGTGCTGGGCGCTTAGGGCAGTTGATCGCACGTGTGATGGTGTTGCAAAAAAAACAGCTGACAGTGGTGGTGCGTCACGCTCAACAACGCAAACTGTTGCAGGGTTTGCCGCTTGATTGTGTTGATGAGCCAGCGGTTGAAGCTAAAACGGTTGATGTCGCAATCGATGCCACGGGGCAGCAGTCTGGCCTAATGTTAGCGCTGCATGCCTTACGTCCGCAGGGCATCTGTGTAATGAAGAGTAGCTATTCTTCGCCGATTGAAGTTGATTTAACAAAGCTGGTGATCGATGAAATTGAGTTAGTTGGCTCCCGTTGCGGACCGTTTTCGACCGCGATAAAAGCACTGGAAGGTGGTTTGATCGAGACCGAATCTCTGATTGATGCGACTTTCTCGATCGATGATTATCTGGCGGCCTTTGCACTGGTCCAGCAAAAAGGTTCAATGAAGGTGCTGATAAAACCACACTAAATACCTGTTATTCGGTGTCAATAAATAATCCCTCGGTCATGTAGTATTAAAGAAAGACTATCTATCTTATTGTGTTTTATTGAGTTCTTAAATCAATTGTTCGATAGCCTTCGGGAGCAGATGTTTTGTACCGATAGTGGCTAGCAATTTAAGATGACGGTGGGATGACTTTTTGTGTAAAGTCACCTCACAAGGATGAGTGTTTAAATATATTCAGCCTCTGCGTGGAGCTTTATTTTGGCGCATTGGCCTTAGATTCAATCTTTTAACCAACGAAAAAAGGGGGGGAGTCATGAGTCAGCAGGAAGAAGGACAGGCAATCAATAGTACCGCAGAAACAGTTTCACCCGAGGGTGCCGCAACCGATAAAAAAAGTGATTTAGGCGAGCAGTGGCTAAGGCTTGTTTTTATGGTGTTGTTTTGGGTTGCGCTTCGCATTAGCGAGTTTGTGATTGGATTGACGATGTTGATGCAGTTTGTTTACCGTATTTCTCAAGGTGAGCATCAGCCAAAATTAATGGCATTTGGCGATAGTCTTTCGCAATATGTTGCATCAATCGCTGAGTTCCAAACTTACCAGACAGAAGAAAAACCTTTTCCTATGGGAAGCTGGCCTGCACCTAAAAAACCGGTCATTAGTAGTAGTGATGCAGATGTCTCAGAAGAGGCTAAAGCATCGGCTTAATATAAGCGGTTGGTAATTGAAAATAAAAAAGCCCGGATCAAAATGATCCGGGCTTTTTGTTTGTGGCTTGCTAATCAGTATTTAACGCTTATAGCCGGTCAATAACATAAATGGACTTGGCGCTGGCATCTGCTCGGCCTTGATGTCAACAAAACCAACCGAACTCATGATCGCTTCCATTTCGGAGGTTGAATAGGAAGAGCCACCAATGGTGTTGATAATTTGATTGACACCGATCATCGCTGCGAGCTCTGGGCCTGTTTTTTCAGGATTTAACAGCTGTTCCTGAATCATGATGACGCCATCTTTATTCATGGAGTCATAACATTTTTGCAGTAGCTTCTTGATGTTCTCAGGGGATTCCTGATTGGTCATCGAGGACAGCAGCATTGCATCATTACTATCGCCAAGGCTGTCGGTGTTGTAATCGCCAGGGCGTAGTTCAACGCGATCCTGCATGTTGAACTGACTGACGATCTCCTGTGCAATTTCCAGATTCTGTGCCCGATCCATTGCAATGGCATTCAGGCCATCGTAGCGTTCACAAAATTTAACCGAAAAGGTTGATGGACCACAGCCGACATCCATCAGTTGCTTTTTACCGGTTAGGTCAACCATGCCTGTGAGTACATCAGACTGAGACAATGCGCGGTTATGCATCCCCATCATGTAATCACGGGTCTCCTGATCAGAATACTCCTGGTGCATCAGTGCGGATGGTTTGCCGGTCATGACGGTGTTGTATAGCCCACCCCACGCCTCGTACCAGTTTTCGAACATGTAGACGATGCCACCCTGGTAAAATTGGCTTGAACTGGTGAGGAATGTCTGTCCGAATTGGTTATTACTGAACGTGTCGCCATCACGATCAAGAAAATCGATCGAAACAAGCGCGCTTAATAGTCCACCCAGACAGCGTCGGTCCGCACCGGTTGCTGCTGTCAACTCGTCAAGTGTTTTAGCGCCACCATCGAGCAGGTTGAATATATCGAGTCGGTTGGCAGCGTGCAGCGCGCACGAGTGCCAGTAGCCGGATGCGACCTGCATCACTTTCATTGGGTCCATGCCCTCAGGTAGTGCCCAGCTATCGTTACTTTTGTTTTTATCCCAGGATTCAGACATTGAGTTTCTCTTTGAAATTTTGATACAAGAAATATCGGTAATTAAAGCGGAAATATGAATGATAGCGCGAGATTTGTCCAGTTACGCTCGCTGTTTTACAGAGGGCATAGGTGTTTCTGGCGGTATATCGGGCACTGAATTGCTCTTAGTATTGTTGTTTATATTGGAATGGTAATAATTACAATGTGGCTATTAAATCTGTTAACGTGTAACTGATGCTTCTGTGGGGGGAATCAAAGTTTGAAGATTGCGTTACTCGAAGATGAGCCGTATCAGGCTCGGTTAATTCAGACCTTGTTGGAGATGAGTGGTCATCAGTGTGATCATTTTGCCTCTGGTGAGGTGTTTTTCGATGGTGTTGATGGCGTGAGCTATGGCCTATTTATTTTAGACTGGGAGCTACCTGGCATGAGTGGCATTGAGGTGCTACAGCGTATTCGCGAAGAATTTCACTGGAAAACCCCGGTGCTTTTCACAACCAGCCGAGATGACAAAGACGATATTGTCACTGCACTTGAACTAGGTGCAGACGACTACATGGTGAAACCGGTTGATCATAAAGAGATGCTGGCGCGTATCAGCGCGATGGCGCGTCGATATTCACCCTCAGCTGTTGATACGCCGCAAATGACCTTTGGCGAGTATCTGGTCGATAGTCGTGAGCGTAAAATTTTGAAAAATGGTGTGGCGATTGAATTAACCGCTAAAGAGTTTGATTTGGCGGTCTGTTTTTTTAAGGATATTGGCCATATTCTGACGCGGGAGTCACTGTTGGAGCGAGTGTGGGGGATTAATGCTGATATCACGACACGCACGATCGATACCCATGTGAGTCGTCTACGCAAGAAATTAGGGCTGATTCCTGAGAGTGGTTGGCAACTGGCCTCTATTTACCACCACGGTTATCGTTTAACGCATGCTAGTGAAGCGACTTGTTAGGCCACTATATTACAAAAAAATAGCGCTAACCCCTTTTATTACTTGAAATTAGTGGGCTAACTCCTGTATCTTACGCCGTCTATGAAGACGCGTAGCTCAGCTGGTTAGAGCACCACCTTGACATGGTGGGGGTCGTTGGTTCGAATCCAATCGCGTCTACCAGATTTTTCGGCACTGTTTATCATGCGATATACGGTGCCTTTTTATATATAGCCGGATAGAGCAGAGCCGCAAATGCCTACAGTAACGCTTCCAGACGGTAGTCAACGTCAATATGACCACGCGATCACCTTGATGGATGTGGCCGCATCGATCGGTGCTGGGCTTGCCAAAGCAACCCTGGCAGGCAAGGTTGATGGTGAGTTGGTTGACGCCTCATTCCTGATCGAAAAAGATGTCAGTGTTGTGATCATTACTGAGCGTGATGAAGAGGCGCTGGAAATCATCCGTCACTCGACCGCACATCTATTGGCGCAGGCGGTGAAATCGCTATTTCCATCGGCACAGGTGACCATCGGTCCGGTGATTGAGGATGGTTTCTATTACGACTTCGCTTACGAAAAGAGTTTTACGCCAGAAGATTTAACTGCGATTGAAAAGAAGATGAGCGACCTTGTCTCTCAAAATTTGCCGATCACCCGTAGTGTGATGGTGCGTGAAGAGGCGATCGAATTTTTTCGTGGCCTTGGTGAGCACTATAAAGCAGAGATTATCGAGGCTATTCCCGCGAACGAAGTGCTTTCACTTTATCAGCAGGGCGATTTCATCGATCTCTGCCGCGGCCCGCATGCGCCGAGTACCGGCAAGCTAAAGCACTTTAAATTGATGAAGCTGGCCGGTGCCTATTGGCGTGGTGATTCAAACAATGAAATGTTACAGCGGATTTACGGCACGGCGTGGAAGGACAAAAAGGCGCTGAAGGCCTATCTGCATCGCCTTGAAGAGGCCGGCAAGCGTGATCATCGCAAGATCGCTAAAAAATTAGATTTGTATCATACCCAGGAAGAAGCACCGGGGATGATCTTCTGGCATGACAACGGCTGGACAATCTACCGTGAAGTCGAGCAATACATCCGCAACGTACTGAAGCTGAATGATTATTCTGAGGTGCGTACGCCGCAGGTCGTGGATAAGTCGCTGTGGGTGAAATCAGGCCACTGGGAAAAATTCAGTGACGATATGTTCACGACCCACTCGGAAAACCGCGACTATGCGATTAAGCCGATGAACTGCCCCTGTCACGTCCAGATCTATAATCAGGGGCTGAAGAGCTACCGGGATCTGCCGTTACGGATGGCGGAGTTTGGCTCTTGTCTGCGAAATGAACCGTCGGGCACGCTGCATGGCCTGATGCGCCTGCGTAATTTTGTACAGGACGATGCGCATATCTTCTGTACCGAAGCACAGATTCAGGGAGAGGTCTCGGCCTTTATTGATCTGCTGTATCAGGTTTATGCTGATTTTGGCTTTAATGACATCATTATTAAGCTCTCGACCCGCCCAGAAAATCGCGTAGGTGACGATGCCGTTTGGGATAAGGCGGAGCATGCGCTTGAAGAGGCGCTCAATACAAAAGGGCTAGATTGGGATCTGCAACCCGGTGAAGGGGCATTTTATGGGCCGAAGATCGAATTTTCACTCAAAGATTGCCTGGGTCGAGTCTGGCAGTGCGGCACGATTCAGGTCGATTTCTCGATGCCTGGCCGTTTGGATGCGCAGTTTATTGCAGAGGATGGTTCAAAGCAGGTGCCGGTAATGCTGCACCGTGCCATTCTTGGTTCGCTGGAGCGTTTTATCGGTATTTTGATCGAAGAGCATGCCGGTTTTTTCCCTACCTGGCTCTCACCGCAGCATGCGGTGGTGCTTAATATTACGGATCGCCAGTCTGAATATGTTGAAGAAGTGAGCAAAACCTTGTTACAACGAGGGTTTAGGGCGAAATCAGACTTGAGAAATGAGAAGATAAGCTTTAAAATTCGCGAACATACACTACAACGTGTACCATACTTGCTGGTAATAGGGGATCGGGAAGTCGATGGTAATCTCGTGGCTGTGCGCACGCGAAGTGGCGAAGATCTTGGAAGCATGTCCCTAGATGCTTTTATTGATCATTTAAATGCCGATATCGCGAGCCACGGCCGTGTTGTTTTGGAGGAATAGGAAATCGCTGGAGAAAAAGAGCTGCGCCTAAATGATGAGATCAACGTACCGGAAGTACGTTTGATTGACGCTGATGGCGAACAAGCAGGTGTTGTTGCAATCAATGATGCAATGAAGATGGCCGAAGAGGCTGAGCTGGATCTCGTAGAGATCGTTCCCAATGGTGAGCCACCAGTCTGTAGAATTATGGACTTTGGTAAACATCTGTTTGAGCTTAGCAAAAAGAAGCATGCTGCGAAGAAAAAGCAGAAGCAGATCCAGGTAAAAGAAGTAAAGTTTCGACCAGGGACGGAAGAGGGCGACTATCAGGTAAAACTACGCAACCTGACTCGTTTTCTAGATGCCGGGGATAAGGCAAAGGTCACGTTAAGATTCCGTGGCCGCGAAATGGCTCATCAGGAGATAGGCCGAAAATTGTTGCAAAGGATTGAAGTCGACCTGAAAGAACTCGGGACGGTAGAGCAATTTCCGCGGATGGAAGGGCGCCAGATGGTGATGGTGCTAGCCCCCGTTAAAAAGAAATAGCTCGACCAACTGTTTTCTAGCAGGGTCAAATTATTAAGATCAAATGCGGAGTTATAAGTAATGCCAAAGATCAAGAGTCATAGCGGAGCTGCTAAGCGCTTTAAGCGCACAGCATCGGGTTCCTTTAAACGTGGACAATCACATCGTAGTCATATTCTGACGAAGAAAAGCACCAAGCGTAAGCGTCATCTACGTATTGCTGCCATTATTTGTCCGGCTGATACCAAAATGGTCAGCCGTATGTTGCCTTACAGCTAAGCGAGGAGTGATTAGACATGCCTAGAGTAAAACGTGGTGTCACCGCTCACGCCAGACACAAGAAAATTTTAAAGCAAGCTAAAGGCTACCGTGGACGTCGTAAAAACGTTTATCGTGTTGCTGTTCAAGCCGTCACAAAAGCAGGTCAGTATGCTTACCGCGATCGTCGTCAGCGTAAGCGTCAGTTCCGTGCACTCTGGATTGTCCGTATCAATGCGGCCGCTAGAGAGTGTGGGCTTTCATACAGTCGTTTGATTAACGGCTTGAAGAAAGCAGCGATCGAAATTGATCGTAAGGTACTTGCTGATTTAGCAGTATTTGATAAGGTTGCGTTTGCTGCCATTGCAGAAAAAGCAAAGGCCAACCTCTAATACTGAAAGCAATATCGTTTTTATTTCCGCGCATCATTTGATGCGCTGGTTTGAAAACAAACAGAAAGGGGAAAGGTCTAGGCCTTTCCCCTTTTTTGTTGGATCGATAGACCCAATACCCAAATTTGAATAAAGCAGGATGTAAGTTGTGCAAGAACTGGAAACACTGGTAATAGAGGCTGAAAAGTCGGTTGAGGCGGCGCAAAATTTAGCGGGGCTAGATCAACTGCGTGTTCATTACCTCGGCAAAAAGGGCGTGCTTACCGGCGTCTTAAAAGGCTTGAAAGATCTGCCGCATGAAGAGCGCCCAAAGGCGGGGCAAAAGGTTAATGTTGCCAAGCAACAGGTACAAAAGGTAATCGAGGCACGCACCGCACTGCTCGAAACTGCCGCGCTTAATGAACGCCTGTTAAAAGAGACTGTTGATGTGACGCTGCCGGGTCGTGGACTAACGACGGGCGGCATTCATCCGGTGACGCGTACCATGGAACGGATTGAGTCTTTTTTCGGCACACTTGGTTTTTCTGTCGCTGAGGGACCAGAGATTGAAGATGATTATCACAACTTCGAAGCGCTGAATATTCCTGCGAATCATCCTGCGCGCGCGATGCACGATACGTTCTATTTTGATCCGCACACACTGCTACGTACCCACACATCACCAGTACAGGTGCGTGCAATGAAAAACAGCGCGCCGCCACTGCGTGTGATTGCACCGGGGCGTGTTTATCGTTGTGACTCTGATGTCACTCACACACCGATGTTTCACCAGGTCGAAGGTTTTATGGTGGATGAAGATGTCAGCTTTGCTGACCTGCGTGGTGTGCTCAGCGATTTTCTGCAAACCTTTTTTGAAAAAGAGCTCGAGGTTCGATTTAGACCTTCGTATTTCCCGTTTACCGAGCCATCTGCTGAGGTTGATATCCAGTGTGTTATCTGTGGCGGCAAAGGATGTCGTGTCTGTAGTCATACCGGTTGGTTAGAGGTGATGGGCTGCGGCATGATCCATCCTAAGGTGTTCGATAACATCGGTTTTGATAATGAAAAATATACCGGCTTTGCCTTTGGCATGGGCGTTGAACGTATGACGATGCTCCGTTATGGCGTGAATGACCTACGCCTGTTCTTTGAAAACGATCTGCGTTTTCTTGGGCAATTCAAATAACCATTTAAATAAGATATCTGACGTATTATGAAATTTAGTGTGCAGTGGCTAAGAGAGTGGGTAAATCCCGACATCTCAATTGAAACGCTTTCAAAACAGTTAACCATGGCCGGACTTGAGGTCGATGCTGAGTCGCCTGTTGCGGTTGAGTTTAGTGGTGTAGTGATCGGCGAAGTACTGACGATTGAGCCGCACCCAGAAGCTGACAAGTTACAGATCTGTACGGTCAACGTAGGTGACGCAGAACCGCTTCAGATTGTTTGCGGTGCGAAGAATGTTCATGTGGGGATGCTTGTACCGACCGCATGTGTCGGCGCGGTGTTACCCGGTAATTTTAAGATTAAAAAAGCGAAGCTACGCGGTGTGCCGTCGATGGGGATGCTCTGTTCGGAACAGGAGATTGGTCTGGCTGATAGTGCGGAAGGGCTGATGCCATTACCTGCTGATGCACCTGTTGGCACTAATATCCGTGATTATTTACAGCTAGATGATGTGATGCTTGAGCTTGGCCTGACACCTAATCGCAGTGATTGCCTGAGCATCTCCGGTATCGCGCGTGAGGTCGGTGTGCTTAACCGTTGTGAATTAACGGCGATTGCAGAGGCTGCGGTTGAGTCAACGATTGACGATCAATTTCCAGTTGAAGTTACCGCAACTGAAGCGTGCCCGCGTTATTTGGGCCGTATCATTAAAGGGGTAAGTCCTAAGGCGGCTACACCGATGTGGATGCAGGAGCGCCTACGTCGTAGCGGTGTGCGCAGCATTAGTCCTGTGGTTGATGTCACTAACTATGTGATGCTTGAGTTGGGGCAGCCAATGCACGCCTTCGACCTCAACAAACTGTCTGGTGGTATTCAGGTACGTTTTGCTAACAGCGACGAGCAAGTCACATTACTCAACGATGAAATGATTAAACTCACCAGTGATACGTTGGTGATTGCCGATCAAAATGGCCCGCTGGCGTTGGCGGGTGTGATGGGCGGCAATGATAGTGCGGTGGAAGATGAAACCGTGGATCTGTTTCTTGAGAGCGCCTTTTTTGATCCTGATGTCATCGCCGGTAAAGCGCGTAGTTATGGATTGCATACCGATTCGTCTCACCGTTTTGAGCGTGGGGTTGATTATGAATTGCCGCGCCGCGCGATGGAGCGCGCCACGCAGTTATTGAAAGAAATCATCGGTGGCGAAGTTGGGCCAATCACGGAAGCGTTGAGTGAAGCCCATTTACCAAAGCGCGTGCCAGTAACGCTACGTGCAACACGTCTTAAGCGTCTGCTTGGGGTTGAGTTGGCTAAAGATGATGTGAGTGAAATTTTGACTCGTCTAGGGATGGAGACCGAGTGTTCAGCGAATGGTGAGTGGTGTGCCGTTGCTCCGTCATTCCGTTTCGATATCTCGATTGAAGCTGATCTGATCGAAGAGCTAGCGCGAATTTTTGGTTACGACAATATTCCCAGTATTCCACCGGTTGCTCGTCTTCAAATCAACACGCCATCAGAAACAGAGGTGACGCCGCAGCGCATTCGCCAACTGTTCGTTGATCGTGATTACCAGGAAGCGATTACCTATAGTTTTGTTGATGAGGCGCAGCAGTTGCGCCTGAACCCTGAGGTGGTTGCTATTAAGCTAGCCAACCCGATTTCTGCTGATATGTCAGTGATGCGTTCAACGCTCTGGACAGGACTGCTTCAGGCGCTGAGTTATAATCAGAACCGACAACAGAAACGTATTCGCTTCTTTGAGATTGGCGTGCGCTTTTGCGGTGAGCTTAAAGCGAGAAAAGAAGAGAAAGTGATCGCCGGAGTTGTGTGTGGCAGCCAGTCGGCAGAGCAGTGGGGGCAAAAGCCACGTGAGATCGATTTCTTTGATCTCAAGGCCGATGTCGAGGCGTTGCTAGCCTTAGCGCCCGGTCGAAAATTCACCTTTAATGCCGAGCCTCATCCTGCGTTACATCCGGGCCAGTCTGCTGTGATTAGTGATGAAAATGGAGTCGCTTGTGGGTATGCAGGATTACTGCATCCTGAGATTTCCAAGAAAATGGGTTTGGAAGGTAATGCCTTTCTGTTCGAAATCAGCTATGAATCGATCGCAAAGAGGGCATTGCCAGCCTTTCATGAGCTATCTAAATTTCCCGCAGTACGTCGTGATATTGCCGTCATTGTCGATGAAAATGTATCCTCGCAGAGCATAAGTGATTGTGTTAAATCAGCTGCTGGAGAGCTCCTGCAGGACTTGCAGTTATTTGATGTGTATCAGGGCAAAGGTGTTGATTCAGGAAGAAAAAGTATTGCATTAGGGTTGACCTTGCAGGAGTTTTCACGCACTCTAACAGACAGTGAAATTGATGGCGTTGTAGTGGGGGTGCTGTCATCACTCAATGAAAACCTCGGGGCGACACTGAGAGAATAAAAATTATGGCGCTAACAAAAGCGGATATGGCAGAGAGATTGTTTGAAGAGTT
>Ga0316204_10004989_pt1 | contig 22755 bp, 17 predicted proteins | sample 6monrhotite_MG_2_FD_205661 | JGI IMG/M metagenome (GOLD analysis project Ga0316204, IMG submission 205661) | Microbial mat bacterial communities from mineral coupon in-situ incubated in ocean water Damariscotta River, Maine, United States -... | ecosystem: Environmental > Aquatic > Marine >... | reverse complement strand
TTGGCGGCGGTGTTGTTTTCCAACCCCGACCTGATGCTGCTGGATGAACCGACCAACCATCTGGATCTGGAAGCCACCATGTGGCTGGAAAGCTATCTGGCAAATTGGCGCGGCACCCTGTTGGTGATCAGTCATGACCGCACCCTGCTGAACACTTCGGTCGATGGCATCGTCCACCTGCAAGAACAAAAGCTGACCCGTTATGCCGGTGGATATGACCGGTTTGAAAAAACCCGTAGCGAACGCATGGCCAATGAAGCCAAGCTACGCGACAAGCAAATCGCCGAGCAACGCCACATCCAATCCTTTGTTGACCGTTTCCGGGCTTCGGCGACAAAGGCCAAGCAGGCGCAAAGCCGCCTGAAAATGCTGGGGCGCATGCAACCCATCGCCTCGATGATCGAAGAACGTACGACATCCTTTGACTTCCCCGTCCCCGACCAACTGCCGCCGCCGCTGATTACCCTGGATGACACCGATGTCGGATACGCGCCCGGCGAGCCGGTCTTAAGCGGCCTTGATTTGCGCATCGACATGGATGATCGCATCGCCCTGATTGGTGCCAACGGCAACGGCAAGTCGACCCTGATCAAACTGCTGTCAGGCCGCCTGAAACCGCTGTCGGGCCTGTATAGAAAATCCGGCAAGCTGCGTTTTGGATACTTTGCCCAGCACCAGACAGATGAACTGAACGTCGAATCAACAGCGCTGCAAGTTATGGCGTCGCACCTGCAAGACGCACCTGAATCCAAAGTTCGGGCGCAATTGGGACGGTTCGGCTTCGGTGCCGACAAAGTTAACACCACCGTCGCCAACCTGTCTGGCGGCGAAAAGGCGCGCCTGCTGTTTGCCGTGATGACCCTGGATGCGCCGCACGTTCTGCTGCTGGATGAACCGACCAACCACCTGGATGTAGATGCCCGCGAAGCCCTGGTTCGGGCCCTGAACGACTATCAGGGGGCGGTCATACTGGTTAGTCACGACCCGCATCTGCTTGAACTGGTCTGTGATCGTTTGTGGCTGGTCGAAAATGGGACCTGTACGTCCTACAATGGTGACCTGATCGATTATCGCAACAAGCTGCTGGATGACCGGCGCGGCGGTGGCAGCAAGTCGAGCACACGTCAAAGCAACGTCAGTCGCAAGGAAGCCCGCAAGCTCCGCGCCCAGGCGCGTGCCGGTACCGCCGACATCCGTAAAAATGCCAAAAAAGCCGAGGCGCAAGTCGAAAAGCTTGAGGCCCAGAGACTGGAAATAGAGGCCCGCCTCGCCGACCCGAAAGTTTATGAGGGCTCAACCGCTGAATTCCAGAAATTGCAAGTCAAGCTGGGCGAAATCAAATCAGCCTTGCGCAAGGCCGAAGAAGCCTGGATGAAAGCCCAGGAAGTGATCGAGACGGCGGAGAAAAAAGAAGAAACGGGCTCCTAATCACGCCATACCTGCATCGTACCGACGGCGTAGCAGATCCCGTAAACGCCAGATATCAGCGAACTCCAGACCAGAAATGGCGTGACCAGGTCCGGTACAAAGATATATCCGGGGACAAGAGCGAGCCCGCGCAGCAGATAAATCGCCGAAATAATCGTAAGGCCTGTTTTCAGAAACGGTAGCTTTCTGATCAAACCGGCCCCGGAAAAGGCATACAGCGCCCAGACGAACAAAACAGCAGCAATCAGGAACGTCAGGACGGCGGGATATATCTCGCCCCGTTCGGCCATTTGAGCCATTTCTTCGCCGGCACCCAAAAAACGATACCAGTCTGGCCCGCCAACAATGCACACAAGGTGCAATACAGACGCCATCAGGCTAAGAATGCCACCTGCAATCAAGTACCTGTTGCGCCCGGCTTCGCCCAATTTTTCGAAGTGTGTTTGCGTCACCCCGTTGCCTTTTCCTGCCAGCCGCCATTTTCGGTTTGCTGCAAGTATTTAAGGCCGAAGCCCTGTTCCTTATAGGCCGTCCAGCGTTCGCGCGCGGCGCTAACCTGGGCCGCATCATTGCCGTCGAACAGCTCGAATATGCGTTCAAAATCAGCAACATGCGTGCTGGTGGCCCCATCGGCAAGAAACAGGAACGTCGCCCCGTTTGGATTTTCGTCATCCGGGCTTAGCCACACGGGTTGATCTTCGGGCCGACCATCCTTGACCGTGCCGTGGGGCAACCAGGCGCCCTGGTCGTAGGTCCACAGAAGATCGGCCAACTGTTCGGCCCGGGATTTCGAGCCGACCATGACCAATCCTCGCATGCCCGCTTCCAGGGTTTTCTCCAACAGCTTTGGCAATGCCCTTTCAAGCGGCCAAAGCTGCAAGTGATAGAAGGATACCTGGGTCAACGAGAAATCACTTTTTCTCGTAGTTGTCGGCGACCAGACGATCAAGCAGGCGCACACCAAAGGCGGTGCCGCCCTTGGGAACGGTGGCGTGATCCTTTGAAGTCCATGTCACACCGGCGATATCCAAATGAGCCCACGGGGTCTTGTCGACAAAGCGCTTGAGGAACTGTGCCGCGGTAATCGAACCAGCCCCACGGCCGCCCGAAATGTTTTTCATATCGGCAACATCGGATTTCAGCATCTTGTCATAGGCGTCGCCCAAGGGCAGGCGCCATAAACCTTCGCCAACGGAATCACCGGCATCAACCAATTGTTGCGACAATTTATCATCGTTGGAAAACAAACCCGCTTTTTCATCGCCAAGGCAAATGATAATGGCCCCGGTCAGGGTCGCAAGATCGACCATGAACTGCGGCTTGAAGCGCTCTTTTGTGTACCACAACGCATCGGCCAGCACGAGGCGACCTTCGGCATCGGTGTTCAATACTTCGATGGTCTGACCCGACATGGATGTAACAATATCACCCGGCCGCTGAGCATTGCCCGATGGCATGTTTTCGACCAGGCCAACAACACCGATGACATTACATTTGGCTTTGCGACCCGCCAAGGCCTTCATCAGGCCGATAACAACGCCCGACCCGCCCATGTCCCACTTCATGTCTTCCATTCCGCCCGATGGCTTGATGGAAATTCCGCCGGTATCGAACGTAACGCCCTTGCCGACAAAGGCGACCGGTTGGGCGGCCTTGCCCTTAACCGATTTAGGCAGGCCATTCCATTGCATCACCACCAGTTTGGATTCCCGGACGCTGCCCTGCCCCACACCCAGCAACGAGCCCATGCCCAGCTTTTCCATCTGCTTTTCGCCCAGGACCTCTACCTTGACGCCAAGCTTGGCAAGGGTTTGGGCCTGTTTGGCCAAGGTGTCAGGGTACAAAATATTGGCAGGTTCTGATACCAGGTCGCGAGTCATGAAAACGCCATCGGCGATCTTGTCTTTGCTGGCATAATCCGACTTAGCCTTGGCCGAACCCGCAACCGTGAACTTAAGGCTCTTCAGGCTTGGTTTATCGTGAGCCGATTCCTTGGTGCGATATTTATCAAAACGGTAGGACCGAAGCCTGGCACCAAAGGCCATTTCCGAGGCCATCTGGGCGGCAGAAAGCGATGATTTGCTGACAGTGTCCACAACAATCTGGGCCGCCGAATGCCCCTTGGTCGCCAGCGCCGCATATATATGCCCACCTAACGCCTGCATGCGGCTGGCATCAATATCCGAAGGCTTTCCAAGACCGACCGCCAATACCCGGTCCAGCGTGGTTCCCGCCGGAGCCAGAACAGTCAGGGTATGGCCCTTCGATCCCTTGAAGCGGCTGGCCTTGATAGCGCGCGTTAATGCGCCGCCCATTCGTTTATCCAGATCTTTAGCGCCATCGGTCAATTTACGACCATCCAGCACGCCGACGACGACGGCACCGGTTTTCGGTTGCGCGGGGTTGGCGAAGGTAATTTTCATTTGATGGTTCCCTACCTGTTTAGGGCAACCTGCGTTTAAGCATACGCAGGCAAGGTGCCCGATTTTTTTATAACGATCACCATAACCGCGTTAAGGCGATGCCACTTCAATGCAGCTTGGTCTAGAGTTTCAAAATGACAGCCATGAGTTGGTTCCAGATTTCCAGGTCTTCAGGATCAGCATCGATATCCTCTTCACTGATCAGTTGTTGGCAAATGTCGATCTGCCGCTGTACCTGTTCCTTGACCTCGGCCAAATGCACATCGGACACGTCGTTGATATTAACCTTGCCATCGAAATACATATCGGCACGTTCCATCATCGACAGCTTTTCGATCTTGGCCTCGATGTCGCGCCACTGCTGGTACCAGGTATCGTAAATACCGGATTCGGCTTTGAAACCTGATTCTTCCATCTGTTCGTCCAGCCCACCCATAAGAGCGAGAAATTCATGAACGCTTAGCGTCAGTGTTCGCACAGTCTTTGTCCTCGTTATTTTTTTGTCAAATTTGATGCCACTTGGTATTACCCGCCCAAACTGTCAGGCTCAACCTATTCTATTTTTATTATCAGCGCATGATTTTTAGCACGAAAGGAACGCCGATCAAAACGGCGGTTGTTACCTGGTCTGCAATCGCACGGGTACCCGCTTGCTTCCCCACGTTCCCGCCGGGCCATCGAACACACCCGCGCAAGCGGTTCCGCATTTGGTGCAATGGCCCTCATCGGTCAAATTCCAATCCGACAGCACATACCAGTCCCGCCCGATCAGGCGTTCACCACAGTTATGACAATAGGTGCTTGCGCCTTCAAAATCATGGACGTTACCCATATAGGCGTAGCGCACACCGTTTTTCATGGCGATGGCCCGCGCGCGGGCCAGGGTTGATTTCGGGGTCCGCGGCGTATCCATCATTTTCCAATCCGGATGAAAGGCCGAAAAATGCATGGGAACATCAGGCCCCAAGTCGGCCACCACCCAGCGGGTCATGGCGTCGAGTTCGGCGTCTGAATCGTTTTCGCCGGGAATCAGCAAGGTCGTCGTCTCGACCCACACATCGGTTTCATGTTTCAGGTATTTAAGTGTATCCAAAACAGGGGCTAGCTCTGCCGAACACAGCCGTTTGTGGAAATCCTCGGTAAAGGCCTTAAGGTCAATATTGACGGCATCCATGTGGGCATAGAACTCGGCCCTGGGTTCGGGGCTCACATATCCCGACGACACGGCGACATTTTTGATGCCCCGCGCACGACAGGCTTTCGCCACATCGATGGCGTATTCATGGAAAATGATCGGGTCGTTATAGGTATAGGCGACGGACCGTGAACCCGTTTTCAGTGCCGCTTCGGCGATCATATCGGGACTGGCGGCATCTTGCAGTTTGTCGAATTCACGGGATTTGCTGATATCCCAGTTCTGGCAGAACTTGCATGTCAAATTACACCCTGCCGTACCGAAGCTGAACACCGGAGTTCCGGGTAGAAAGTGATTCAAGGGCTTTTTTTCGATGGGGTCGACACAAAAGCCGCTGGACCGGCCATAGGACGTAAGCACGATCTTGCCTGCATCGCAGGCGCGCACGAAACACAGGCCCCGCTGGCCGTCCTGCAATTTGCAAAAACGCGGACACAGGTCACACTGCACCCGCCCGTCACCCAGCGTATGCCAGAAACGTCCGGGGAAATGGCTCCCCCTTAAGTCCAGTGATGCGGTTTCGTCCATAAACAAGAGATATGGTGTCTCGGCTATCGCGTCAACGAGCGGTCAATATAACAGTGCTGCAATATATTGCGTGAAGTGTGGTAATTTTCGTCCTGCACCATATATCCATAACTGATATATGACTGGCCCCATGAAAGACCCCGCATTGAACGAAACCCGACCCCAAAGAACCCGCATTCCCATAAACATCATTGCCGTCCTGGGGCTGGGTGTGCTGGTCGCCGCCGCCATTGGCAGCGTGCTTTACCTTGGCCTGTCTGTGGCCCGTGAAAACACCATCGAACTGCTAAGCGAAAAGGCGGAAACATCCATAGATGTGATCACCGGCCAAATCGACCGGCATCTGGAGCCCGTGCAATACCAGGCAGAATGGATCGCCGACGCGATCCGCCAGGGGCGTATTTCCGTTGACGATAACGCACAGCTTGAAACTTTTCTGGGCGGCGCGCTTTCTGCGACGCCGCAGGTTTCTGCCGCAGGTTTCATCCGCCCTAATGGGACCATGACGGCGTATATCCGATCTGCAAAAACCGGCACCCAGATGGCTTGGCCACAAGGGGTCAGGTTTCAGATCATGCTTGAAGAAACCATGCTCCTGACAGAACCGACATGGCGAAACCCGATCTGGTCGGAAGATTTGAAGCAAATGATCGTCATCCTGCAAACTCCCGTGCGCAAGGACGGTCAACTTCTGGGGGTCTTGAACCTGACGGTGCCTATCGCCGGGTTATCGCAATTCCTGGCCAACAAGGTGGCCTTTGATTTTGTCCCCTACATCATTTACGACAAGACCCGATTGCTCGCCCATCCCTTCCTGATCGACTGGCGTCCGCAAGATCCCTTGAGCGCAACCATTCCTGACTTTGACAACCTTGGGGACGAGATTGTCAGCCACATATGGGACCCGCCTTCCGGGCGACTGAACATGCTGCGCGCCGCGCGAAGCAGCCAATTGAGGAACACCAAGGGCAATCTGGTAACCATCAATAACCGCCAGTACGTGTTCATCCATCGGGACATAACCAAATATGGCAACAAACCCTGGACAGTGGGCCTGTACCTGAACAGCGACGTTGTCGACAAACAGGTCGACCGCCTGGACAACACGTTTCTCGTCGGCATCGCATTTTTCATCGTTACCCTGACCTTGGCCGTTATCGGCGGCAGGTGGGTCAGCGGCCCGGTGCGTTCCATCGGAGTCGCTGCCGGAAAAGTGCGCAAAGGGGACTTGGGCGATGTTCCCAAACTGCTACCCAGCCGTATTTTGGAACTGGATCAGGCCGCCCGGTCCTTCAACGAAATGGTCGATGGGTTGCGAGAACGTCATCTGATCAGGCAAGCCCTGGGCCGGTATGTCCCTGAAAAAGTGGCCGAATCCCTGCTCGCCGACGGCGGCGCAATTGAAACCGTTGAAACGGAAGCCACCGTACTATTTTCCGATATAGAGAAGTTCACGGAAATGACGGAAAATCTGGGACCGGAAGGCATCGTGTCATTGCTGAACGAATATTTTTCCGAAATGGTGGATATTCTTGAACGTCACGGTGGCGTCGTCACCCAATTTCAGGGCGATGCCATTCTGGCCACGTTCAATGTTCCCATCCCTGATCCCGACCACGCCAGCAATGCATTACAGGCGGCGGTGGAAATGCAACAGGCAAGTACCAGACGGACCTTCGGCGGCCGCACGGTTGTCACCCGAATCGGGGTCAATACCGGAACCCTGATCGCCGGTGCCGTCGGTGCCCGTGGGCGGCTTAATTACACCGTACATGGCGATGCGGTCAATTTGGCAGCACGGGTCGAAACGCTGAACAAGGACTATAAATCGCGCATCCTGACCACAGGTTCAACGGCCGAGAAAACCCAAGGGTTTCCCTTAAAGAAAATCGGCGAGATTCCCATTCGTGGTCAGTCAACCAGCGTTATCCTGTACGAACTTGAAGTTCCAGACTAACCCACCGCCCTTTACAAGGTGCTGGGTCGGGATTACCTAAATAACATGACTTACATCAGGCCCCCCGCCGTCGCTGGTATGTTCTACCCCGGTGACGCCCGAGAACTGGACCATACGGTCCGGGGCTTCCTTGCCGACCCGCTTGCAGATGCCGCTGACAAGACCCGGACGGTCGCGCCCAAAGCTGTGGTCGCGCCACACGCCGGGTATATTTATTCCGGCGCACTCGCTGCGAAGGTGTTTGCCAGTTTGCAACCCGGCGCTAAACACATCACCCGGGTCGTGCTGTTGGGCCCCTGCCACCGGGTTGCCTTAAGCGGCCTTGCGCTTAGCGGAGCAACCGCGTTTTCAACTCCTCTTGGCGATATTCCCATCGACACCGCCGCCGCAGACAAAATCCTTAAACTGCCCCAGGTGCAGGTTTTTGACGAGACCCACACCCAGGAACACAGCCTTGAAGTTCAATTGCCGTTTTTGCAAGTCATGCTGGGGGATTTTTCCCTGGTACCGCTGGTCGTCGGCAGCACCACCAGCGGCGATGTTGCCGAGGTACTGGAAGCGCTCTGGGGCGGGCCGGAAACGCTGATCGTGGTTTCATCTGACCTGAGCCACTACCTGGATTACGACAGTGCCAGCAAGATCGATCATAAAACATGCACGTCCATCGAACGGCTGGACCCCCATTCCATCGGCGACAGCCAGGCCTGTGGGCGGATCCCCCTTAAAGGCCTGCTTAAACTCGCCCGACGCAAGGGCATGACCGTCCAAACAATCGGCCTGTGTAATTCCGGCGATACCGCCGGTTCGCGTGACCGGGTCGTTGGCTATGGCGGGTGGGCTTTTCATGACAAGGAAAGCGATGATTTTGAAAACCGCACCCGGCAACTTCTTGAACACCACGGACGCGAATTGCTGGATTGCGCCACGGCTTCTGTTCTTCATGGGTTGAAAATCGGCTCCCCCCTGCCCGTTGACGTCAAAGACCATATCCCGGCTTTGGTTGAAAATGGCGCCTGTTTTGTTACCCTGAAACACGGCCAACGCCTGCGCGGTTGCATCGGTTCTCCCGAGGCCTACCGACCCTTGATTCTTGATGTGGCCGAAAATGCCTACGCCGCAGCCTTCCGCGACCCCCGGTTCCCAAGCTTGCAAGACGATGACCTGAAAGACCTTATTCTTTCTATTTCAGTATTGAGCCCGCCAGTGGCCATGACGTTCACTGGCGAGCAGGACCTGCTAAAACAACTTCGCCCCGGTATCGATGGCCTGATCATCGAAGATCGCACAAAACGAGCGCTGTTCCTGCCGTCGGTATGGGACCAATTACCAAAACCGGTTGATTTTTTAGGTCACCTGAAGAATAAAGCTGGCATGGGCACAGGCCACTGGTCCGACACCTTCAAGGCCCGGCGCTTTATCGCCGGTGAAATTTCCACCGCCGATCATGGCGGAGCCAATACCTTTTGGTATCAATAAACAAACAATCAACGACGGGAGATCACTTTGAGTAATCCGAAAACTCTGCTGGCCATGTCAGGCGCGCCGCTTGAACCTGCAAAATTGACCGAAGCCGCCCTGGTCCTGATCGACTGCCAGGCAGAATATGTCTCTGGTGTGCTGACCCTGCCCGATGTTGCCCCGGCCCTGAAAGAAGCGGCCCGTGTTCTGGCCCGCGCCCGTGACGCAGGAACACCGGTTATTCATGTTGTTCATCACGGTCGGCCTGGCGGCGGTGTTTTTGACCCCGAAGGCCCGTCATCAGAAATCGCCCCTGAAGTTGCCGTCAATGCGGGCGAGGAAATTGTCATCAAGGCGCTGCCCAATGCCTTTAACGGCACCAGTTTGGCAGAAATTATCGCCGCCACGGGCAAGAAGGAAATCATCCTCGTCGGCTTCATGACCCACATGTGTATCAGCGCTACAGCGCGCGCAGCAGTGGATCATGGGCTTCGCTGCACCATCGTTGCGTCGGCCACGGCGACCCGCGACCTGCCCGGAGTGGACGGCGATAGTGTGGTCAGCGCCCAGGATATTCAACGGGTCGAACTGGCAGCGCTGGCTGACCGTTTTGCCATCATCGCCGGCACCGCCGACGACCTGGTGGCTTAACGCCAAAGGGAACACCAGTGCCCCTGCAGTTCGACAAGCATCCTGTACATGGATATTACCGCTTGGTAGGGGGGCCGGTTGTTTCTATGCTGGCGCCAAGCAAATAATAATCAACTCGGGAGGACGAACGTGACCCTTAACATCACCATCTCGCTGATGGAGCAAGTGGGTGACCTGGCCAAGAAGGCCGGCCTGGCGATCATGGACATCTACGAAACGGATTTCGAAGTTGAACATAAATCCGACTCATCCCCCGTGACCGAGGCCGACCGCGTTGCCGAAGCAATCATCATCGAAGGTATCCGCGAAGGCATCACCGCCCAATACCCCATCGTCGGCGAGGAAGCATTTGCCGCCGGTCTTGCACCCCAGGTCGGAACAGAGCCCTTTTGGCTGGTCGATGCTCTTGATGGCACGAAAAGTTTTATCAGCAAAAGCCACGAATTCACCGTAAACATCGCCCTGATCGAAAACGGTAAGCCGGCTATGGGCGTCGTGCATACGCCGGCACTTGGCAACACATACTGGGGTGGCCCCGCCGGGGCGTTTGCCGAAATGAAGGGCGAACCAGCGAAAAACATATCCTGCCGGGTGCCTGCCGATGACGGCTTGGTCGTCGTTGCCAGTCGCAACCATCGCACACCGGAACTGGAAGCCTTCATAAACGATTTGAACGTCAAGGATTCGACCAGCGCTGGCAGTTCGTTAAAGTTCTGCCTTGTTGCATCGGGAGACGCCGATATTTATCCGCGTCTGGGGCGCACCATGGAATGGGATACCGGCGCCGGTCACGCCGTGGTCATCGCCGCGGGTGGGTCAGTTAACAAGCGGGACGGCACCCCATTGCGCTACGGAAAGAACGGTTTTGCCAATCCCGACTTCATCGTCAAAGGATTGGAATCGACCGCTTCTTAAAACCCTGTAGGCATGTTTTTTGAAACTTCAAGTCTTGACGCTCCCTTGCAGGAGGCGCACAATATGAGCGTGGGTAAGGGATTTTTCCCTCCACGACTTAGCCGCCGTAATCCTTTACGGTGACTGCAGCGCAGGGTCATTACCGCGGATGGCCAGGCCAAAAGCAGCAAGAGAGTACAAAGAGCCGTTGGCTTGTCCGGCGGCTCTTTACTGTAGGCAACTTAAATTCCCATGTTAGAAGCAACACCTGAAAACATCGCCCTGGCGGCGGCCTTTCTTAACGAAGGAAAACTGGTCGCCTTCCCGACCGAGACCGTCTATGGCCTGGGTGCCGATGCCCGCGACGACAAGGCTGTCGCCGCCATATATGATGCCAAGGGTCGCCCCACCTTCAATCCCTTGATCATTCATTTCGCCAGCCTTGAAGCGGCGGCTAGGGCCGTTGTTTTTGACGACCGGGCCATGCAACTTGCTGCCGCCTTCTGGCCCGGCGCCTTGACGTTGGTGCTTAAACGTCGCGAAACTTGCCCGGTGTCGCTGCTGGCCAGCGCCGGTTTGGATACCCTGGCGGTGCGCGTCCCCCTGCACCCGGTGGCCCACGACCTGCTTGAAAAATCTGGAATTCCCATTGCCGCCCCCAGCGCCAATCGTTCCGGCCGCATCAGCCCAACCATCGCCGAACATGTGCTTGGTGATCTGGGCGATGTAGTCGCGGCTATTCTGGATGGCGGACCGTGCAGCGTCGGTATTGAATCGACCGTTATCGACTTAAGCGGCGACCGGGCGACCCTGTTGCGTCCCGGCGGCATTTCAACGGAAGAAATCCAAGCCGTCATCGGCCCCCTTGCCACAAGCGGCACCGACGACACGGCACCGAAATCACCGGGTATGATGAGCCGCCATTACGCACCGGCCATCCCGATCAGGATAAATGCCAAAAGCGCCAACACCGGCGAGGCCCTGCTGGCCTTCGGTCCCGACGCCAAGAACCGCTATGTCAATTTAAGTCGCAGCGGGGACTTAAAAGAAGCCGCGGCCAATCTGTTCGCCATGCTTCACATGCTGGACCAACCCGGATTCAACGGTATCGCGGTCATGCCAGTTCCCGAAGTTGGCTTAGGAATAGCCATAAATGATCGGCTGAGAAGAGCAACGTCAACGCAAAAGGCCTGAGCGCCACGGCTCCGCAGTGCGCTCTTGTCTGGAACCGGATCACCCCTCATTATAACGCCCATCATGACAGCACAAATCCCCCCCCTCGCCCGCCAGGCCATCGAAAAAATCCGCGACTTGCTAGGTCCGCATGGCTGGATCGACGCCCCCGGTGATATGGAACGATACTTAAGTGAACAACGCGGTTTGTTCAAAGGGCAATGCGCCGGTGTCGCCCGCCCTGCGACCAGCGACGATGTGTGTGTGGTGATAGAAATTTGCTCCGAAGCGGGCATATGCGTCACCCCCCAAGGCGGCAACACCGGACTGGTCGGCGGTGCTGTGCCTCAGTATTCGGATCATTGCGGCATCGTGCTTGCCACCGAACGCCTGAACCGCATCCGCGAGATCGATCCCCTGAACCAGACCATAACGGTGGAAGCCGGCGTCATTTTGGCCGACGTTCAAAAGGCGGCCAGAGACGCAGGCATGCTTTTTCCCCTTAGTCTGGGTGCCGAGGGGTCATGCCGCATTGGCGGCAACTTGGCTACCAATGCCGGCGGCGTGCAGGTGTTGCGATACGGCAATGCACGAGACCTGGTTCTTGGTCTGGAAGTCGTGCTGGCCGATGGTCGCAAATGGGAAGGCCTGAGCCGCCTGCGCAAAGACAACACGGGCTATGATTTGAAACATCTGTTCATGGGATCAGAGGGTACGCTGGGTATCATCACAGCGTGCGTTCTCAAATTGTACGCATTGCCCAGATATCAAGAAACAGTATTGTGCGCCGCCGCCGACGCACCCGCCGTACTGAACCTGTTTGGCCGCGTCCGCACTGCCGTCGGAGACGGATTGACAGCCTTTGAGATCATCAATCGATTTGCCTTTGACACCACCGTCAAACACATCGACGGCTGCACCGACCCTTTCGATCACAGCCATGAACAATACGCCCTGGTGCAAACCGGCGGCATGAGCAAAGACCTGCGCGAGGTTTTGGAAGAAACACTTGCCCTGGCGTTGGAAGAAGGCGTTATAGCCGATGCGGTGTTTGCCCACAGCAGTAGCCAGGCGGCCGACCTGTGGCGCATACGTGAAACCATACCCGAAGCCCAAAAACATGAAGGCGCTTCGATCAAGCATGACGTATCGGTACCGGTTTCCAGCGTCCCTGATTTCCTGGTCCGGGCGACAGAGCTTGTGGCGCGGGAACTGGCGGGTACGCGGATCTGCGCCTTTGGCCATGCCGGTGATGGCAATATCCATTTCAATCTGAGCCAACCCTTGGACATGGCTAGCGATGTATTCCTCAACAAATGGCACGACTTTAATCGCCAGATCCACGATTTGGTCATGCAGATGGGGGGCAGTTTCAGCGCCGAACACGGTGTCGGCATGCTCAAACGCGATGACCTGAAACGCTATAAATCCGATGTGGAAATTGATCTGATGCAACGCATGAAACACGCCCTGGACCCGGACGGAATTCTCAACCCCGGGAAGATTCTTTAGAACCAAAATAGGCACGCGTTCCAGGCAATGCCGCCAACAACAGTTGGGCGCGGCCAGGTGGCAGCATATACAAGGCCGTCGACAAGGCATCTGCCGTTGCAGCATCCTTGGCAAGCACCGTCACACAATCATAATACACAGCTGACTGACCGCTGTGCGGGTCCAGCAAATGATGATGCCGACCCGATGCATCGAACCGTGTGCCCGCCCCTTCTGATGTGGCGACAGCACCATCCGTTATTTCGAGCACGCCGCCCGTGGCCCGGCTTTTGACTTTCCAGGGTCCTTTCGCGGCACCGCCTGTAGCGCTGATTTCCCCCATGTTTGCTAACACATGATCTAGACCGCCGCCGCGCAAAATGTCAGCAACACGGTCCGTAATATAACCTTGGGCGATACCGTTGAAGGTTAACGCCATACCAGGTTTATCCAGGCGTACTGCGCGCGCGTCAAACGAGATTGCCCGGTAGTCGACCATCGCACACGCCGCCGCAATTTTCTGAATGTCAGGCCCCGCCGCATCACTGCCAAAGCGACCGAAATGATCCGCATACAATTGCCACAAAGGTTGTACCGACACATCAAACGCGCCGTCGCTCAATGTCGCAATTTCCCGGCTCAAAGAAAGCAGGCGCAGCAGGTCGTGGCTGGGTCGGTCAAGATGCCCTGTATTGTTGAGCCCTACCAGTTCGGATCCGGGTCGATACAGGCTGAAAATATTTTCCAATCGATCTACTTCTGCGATGCTGTTGGCAATCAGCCGCCTTGCCAAAACAGGATCAGGATGGTGGATGATAATTTCGGCCGCAGCCCCCATCACCACGCCTTGCCACCTGATCGCCCTTGCATGCGGAGCAGACGAAACGGCGCCGCTGCCAAGCGACACCGCACCAAAGGCCGCCGTTAGCGAAATGAAACGACGACGGGTGATTTGTCCAGGTTGTATTCTGTCGATCATTTGGCGTCCTCCCTGATCGTCACTCGCGCCACGCTTTCGCCACGGTCCATGGCTTGGCGACGTTCCCGCCGCCGACGCTGATCGACCATGGGCGGACATAAAGTGTCGTCGTGATAAACGCTCTGACAATCCAGACAATAAATGCATTCGTGCAAATCAATGTGACCGTCTGGATGGATCGCTTGCACAGGGCAACGAATGGCACACACCTGACAATCCACGCCACACTGGTGATGACGCTTTAGCCAGTCAAACATGCGATTGTTCGCCGGGATCGCCAGCGCGGCACCAAGCGGGCACAAATATCGGCAGAAAATACGGTTTAGGAAAAGTGATGCGGTGAGGATGCCAACAGCATAAACAACAAACGGCCAGGCGCGAACGAACTTCAATGAAATAGAGGTCTTGAAGGGTTCGACCTCGGTCATTTTTTCGGCCAATTCGACCGGTCCTAGCGACAGCGCAAGAAGCCCAAGGAATACGATATACTTGATCGCCCACAACCGTTCATTGACGCCGAAGGGTACGTTAAGTTGCGGAATTTTTAAATACACAGCAACCCGGTTTATCAGTTCCTGTAATGCGCCAAACGGGCACAACCACCCGCAAAATACTCCCCGCCCCCAAAACAACAGGACCAGGGCGACAAACCCCCACAGAATGAAAATCAACGGCTGGACCAGGAAGAACCCCCAACTGAAGTCGCTCATCAGGGAATGAATGAAGGTCAGGACGTTGATTACCGATAGCTGGGCAGAAACGAACCAGCCAAGATAGACCAGGGTGAACACTAAAAACCCCACGCGGAACATGTCCACCGATCGCCCGTGCCGTGTTACGCCATCGCCAAAGACCAGCAGGCCCGTCAACACCGTCAGGGCGATCACCAGGATCGCAATATGCGGAATATTTTCCAACCACTGCCTTTCCCACAGCGGACGATCCATCGAAGCCTGCTTCATTTCGACAGATGACGCCGCCGAAGCCTTGAGCAACACTTCAGGAATGACGTAATTGAGAGGGAACCCGGTAAAATGCTGGGCACCGCCGGAGTCGTTCCATTCCACCAGCAATTCCAGACGCCAGGGCTTGCTGGGATCAAATCCGCTTTTCGACGACATTTTGAAAATGCTAATTTCCCGAAAGTCAGGTGCTTTTTCGATAACAAGCTTTGGTGCCGGTTCGTGCATTTCCCTGGTCAGGCGAATGGTCTTATTTCCTTGCACCAGTTGCAGTCGTTCAAAAACACCCGACCGGCGATAGTTATACCCCCTGAAGGAATAGTAGCCATGACCGGCGACCATGATCGCGTATGTGTCCGGACCCAAATCTGCCATCAGCTTGTTGTAGTTGGCGAAACCGAACAAGTTCTGCCCGACCACAGCGGGGCTCACCAAGCCCGTCAGTAGTTTGATAAAAAGCTTATCCTGTTCTTCCGGGGCTTCACGTTTTGCGAAAGCTGCAGCAACGTCTCCCTTACTGAGACGCATGGTCGTGAAATATCCGTTTTCCACAAGCGTCGGCCAGTCTGCAACGGCAAAGGTCTCAAGATCGATGTCGCCTGGTGTCAGTTCATCACCGGGTCCGATAATACCGAAAGATCGCGCGACCAATCGACCGGACCGCATGACGGAATCGCCGAACACCAATGATGTAATGGTCGCTCCGCTGACCATATCGACGCGCGAAACACCAGGCTCTGGCGCCCCCCCTACCCGGACACGGTGACGCAAATCCTTGCCCTTGAATTGGGCGATAAAAGTATCCAGCGCACTTCCTGGAATGCCCAGCACGAGGATCGGTTCCTGATGCTCGACAACCAAAGCCCCCGAGATCCGGCCATCAAGATCAATGCCCGCCAAGATCTTGACGGGCTTGCCAGAATAACCGGTTGAATTGACGATATCTGATGTCAGAAATATGTAGCCGATAAGTTGGTTGTCGCTAAATACCGGCGCCGAAGACGGTTGCCCACTGGTATTCCCCACGTGGTCGGCACCAGGAAACACCTGGGTCAAATTGTCAGGGCTTAAGTATTGGTCAAGTTCGGATGCCCAGACATTTGGACAAACCGCCAGCAGCGTCAAAAATACGAAAAGGAAAATTCCTGGACACCGATTCAGAGCCATACATATTCCTCCGCCAGATGCCGCCAATTCAGAGAATAAAGGAATAGGCCGCAAATATGTTTTCAGCCTTGACTGTAGTCAACTCGTCAATTCAAAAAATGTGATCCAATTATCGTTAGTGAATCGGACCCCATCTATTTTCGGTTTCGGTCACTCGGCCTCCAAAAGATCGGGATACCCAAATCAAAGATTTTCCGACCAAGGGGCCGTTTTCTTTTGAAACGGTTGAATTGGAGAATTCAAATGAGTAGAAAAATACTCAAGGGCCGCTGGATCTTAGCGGGTATCCTGGTTGCTTTGGTTTCCGTACCGGCAGGCGCAGCGGAAAAATCCAAAGCGGGAAATCTGGAAAAACATCAAACAAGCCCCGGCGGTAAATACCAGCCATCACTTGATGCAATGCCGGGCGGTCAACAACCCGGAACCAGGGAAGGCGCCCCGGTTCTAAGCAAAGAAGAATTTGCGACCGCCAATAAAATTTACTTTGAACGTTGCGCCGGTTGTCATGGCGTTTTGCGCAAAGGCGCTACGGGCAAACCGTTAACAACAAAGGTAACCAAAGAACTGGGCTACGATTACATCAAGGACTTCATCAATTATGGATCGCCATCGGGCATGCCGAATTGGGGCACCTCCGGAGATCTAAACGAAAAACAGATTGACCTGATGACCCGGTATCTGTTGAACGAACCGGCTGTTCCACCCGAATGGGGTATGGCTGAAATCAAGAAATCCTGGAAGGTCATAATTCCGCCAGCACAAAGACCAACCAAGAAAATGAACGATATCGATATCGATAATTTGTTCTCTGTCACCCTTCGGGATTCCGGTGAAGTCGCGTTGATCGATGGTGGGACCTACAAAATCCACACCATTATCAAAACGGGGTACGCTGTCCATATCAGTCGGATCTCGGCCAGTGGCCGTTACTTGTTCGTGGTCGGTCGTGATGCCCTGGTCAATGTTATCGATCTATGGATGAAAACGCCGGCGACAGTTGCCTCAATCAAAATCGGCATGGAAGCCCGTTCGGTCGAAACATCCAAGACCAAAGGCTATGAAGACAAATACGCCATTGCCGGTGCCTACTGGCCCCCGCAATACGTGATCATGGACGGCAATACACTGGAACCGCTGAAGGTCGTTTCGACCCGTGGCATGACTGTGGATACCCAGGAATATCACCCTGAACCCCGGGTTGCCGCGATCATTAGTTCGCATTACCGGCCTGAATTCATCGTCAACGTCAAGGAAACAGGCAAGATTTTGTTGGTCAACTTCGAGGACATCAAGAACCTCAAGGTAACGACCATCGATGCCGAACGTTTCTTGCACGACGGCGGCCTTGACTCGACCGGTCGTTACTTCCTGACGGCAGCAAATGCGCGCAATACGATTGTCGTTATCGATACCAAGGAAGGCAAGTTGATTAAGCTGATCACCGAAGATGATGGTATCGGCATAACCCCGCATCCGGGACGTGGTGCGAACTTCATTCATCCAAAATACGGACCGGTCTGGGCGACCAGCCATCTGGGTGATGATTCCATTGCATTGATTGGCACCGACCCCAAGGGTCACCCAGACAGCGCGTGGAAAGTCGTACAGAGCCTGGAAGGCCAGGGCGGCGGATCGTTGTTCGTCAAATCCCACCCGAAATCGAGCCATCTGTGGGTCGATGCTCCGTTGAACCCGGATGCGGAAATCTCTTCTTCGATCGCCGTGTTCGATGTCAACAATCTGGACAAACCGTACAAGGTCATTCCAATTGGAGAACTGTCGGGCATCAGCGAAGGGGTGCGGCGGGTTGTCCAAGGTGAATACAACAAGGCCGGTACCGAAATCTGGTTCTCTGTCTGGAACGGCAAGGAGCAGGAATCGGCGATCGTCGTCATTGATGACAAGACCTTGAAGGTCAAGAAAGTCATTAAAGACAAGCGCCTTGTCACACCAACGGGTAAATTCAACGTCTACAATACCCGTGAAGACGTCTACTAAAACCTGACATTTAAAGACGTAATTTGTGGGGATGTTCCAAACCGGAGCATCCCCATTTTTTTAATTGAAAAAATGATCTAGAGTGACCGCAACAACGTCCACTTATCAGGTGATCCCTTATGTCCCAGTACAGCGCCCCCATCGACGATATGCATTTTGTTATCAATGACCTTTGTGATCTTGATGGCATCGCCAACCTTCCGGGGTACGAGGACGCGACGCCTGATCTGGTCGATGCGGTTCTTGAAGAAGCAGGCAAACTTGCCGCCGATGTCATAGCCCCCATCAACCATAGCGGCGACATTGAAGGCTGCCGCATCGACAACGGCATCGTCAGGACGCCAAAAGGCGTTAAGGAGGCTTACGCGCAATTTGTCGATGGCGGCTGGAACGGTGTACCTTTCGACCCCGAATATGGGGGACAGGGATTACCCTGGCTGGTCGCAACGGCGCTTTCCGAAATGTGGAATTCAGCCAACATGGCCTTTGCCCTGTGCCCTCTGTTGACCCAGGGTGCGGTCGAACTTTTATCTGCGCATGGCTCAGACGAATTAAAGGGCCGGTTCCTGGAAAAAATGGTCTCAGGGTCCTGGAACGGTACCATGAACCTGACCGAACCGCAGGCCGGAACCGATCTGGCCCGGGTCAGGTCCAAAGCCGAACGCCACGGGGATCTATATAAAATCACCGGCCAGAAGATTTTCATCACCTACGGCGAACACGACATGACCGACAACATTGTCCACATGGTCTTGGCCCGTGTCCCCGATGCCCCGGACGGCATAAAAGGTATCTCGCTTTTTGTCGTCCCCAAATTCCTGGTCAACGATGACGGCTCCCTTGGAGAGCGCAACGACCTTCGTTGCGTTTCCATCGAACACAAACTTGGCATTTCGGCCAGTCCCACCGCCGTGATGTCGTTTGGCGACAACGGCGGTGCACTGGGGTATCTGGTCGGCGAAGAAAATAACGGTATCCGCTATATGTTCACAATGATGAACAACGCCCGCCTGGCCGTCGGTCTGCAAGGTGTCGCCATTGGCGAACGGGCCTTCCAGCAAGCAAGGGACTTCGCCCGGGAACGGGTTCAAAGCCGTGATGCCAGCGGCAAGGATCCGGCACCGGTGACGATTATTCATCATCCCGACGTGAAACGCATGCTGATGTCCATGAAGGCCCGTACGGAAGCTGCGCGCGCACTTTCCTATTACACAGCGGCAAAACTCGACACCGCCAAACGACACCCGGATGAAGGTCAACGCGCCAGCGCGCAAGCCTTGGTGGATTTGCTGATCCCGGTGGTCAAGGCCTGGTCCACCGACAATGGCATCGACATCGCCAGCACCGGCATCCAGATCCACGGCGGCATGGGCTATATCGAAGAAACAGGTGCCGCCCAGCACATGCGGGATGCCCGCATTGCAACAATATATGAAGGCACCAATGGCATTCAGGCGATTGATTTGATCGGTCGCAAGGTGGCCCGCGAAAACGGTGAATCAGTGTTCGTTCTGATGGCTGAAATCAAGGATGTCATCCATAAACTGAAGGCCCATGGGGGCGACGACCTGACGATCATCGCTGTTCGCCTGGAAGAAGCTCTTGACGGATTAAAGACGGCAACGGACTGGATCGTTAAGAGCTATTCACACGACATCGACGGTGCCCTGGCCGTTGCAGTGCCATACCTGACGCTGCTCGGCAATACCGCCGGTGGCTGGATGATGGGCGCTGCGGCGCTGGCAGTAACAAATTCAGCCCAAAACAATGAGCCAATCGGGAGTTTCGGAGCAGCAAAAATCGCCACGGCCCGTTTTTACGCAGATCACGTTCTGACTGACGTCTCCGGCCTCTGCGAGAAAGTCATCAGCGGCGGGCCGTCAGTCACCGGAATCAACGTCGACGAAATATAAAGAAAAACCGTTTAAGCCTTGATTTTTTAGCATTTTTCGCACATTTTGACCCCCAATCCGGCGGAAAATTGTACGAGAATGAACGGTTTCAATAAATACATCCTGATGCAGTTGTTCACCGGGATGATCCTGGTTACGGCTGGCTTGACCTGCATCATCTGGCTGACCCAATCTTTGCGGTTGGTTGAAATGATCGTCAACCGAGGGATTTCAACCGGTACCTTCTTCCTGTTAAACCTTCTGCTTCTGCCTAATTTCCTGACAATCGTCCTGCCTGTCGCATTGTTCATTATCGTCGTTTTTGTCTATTCAAAATTGATTTCAGACCGGGAACTTGTGGTCATGCGGGCGTCGGGGCAAAGCCAGATTGGGCTTTCAGTACCGGCAATCTCGATAACCCTTGGCGTTGTCGCCGTCGGCTACGCACTTAACCTGTTTTTCCTGCCACAATCCTACAAAATGTTCCGGGATATGCAGTGGGAAGTTCTCGACAGTTATTCCCATGTCCTGTTGCAAGAGGGCGCTTTCAACGAAATTTCGAAAAACATCACGGTTTATGTTCGCGAACGATCCAGCGACGGCCAACTGCATGGCATACTGGTACACGATGGGCGCAACCCCGACAGGCCGGTTACTCATCTGGCTGAACGAGGCGCATTGGTCGAAGGACAAAGTGGCTCGCGTGTGGTCATGTTCAACGGGAACAGGCAAATCGTCGACAAGGACACCCACCAGCTGTCGATCCTTTATTTTGATCGTTATATCTTCGAGATGGAGAGAAGCAATCAAAGCATAACCGGTCGATACCGCGAAGCCAGAGAACGATCAGTGTACGAACTGTTTCACTTGGAAGAAGATCCGACAGTGGCCCCCAAGGACATTGGGAAATTCACCGTTGAGGGCCACAAACGATTGCTCTCGCCCTTATCATCGCTGGGATACACGATGGTCGCATTGGCCTTTTTGATATCTGGCAGTTTCACCCGAAGGACCCAGTCGCGGCGCATCCTGATGGCATCGATTGTTACTGTTGCGCTGCTCGGTACGATGCTGGCGCTGGAAAATGCCGCGGCCAAAAACCTGGCACTGGTCCCGCTGATGTATGGCCTTAGTATCCTGCCCGTGATAAGCGGACTGTATTTCGTACTGCACATGCCCGGCACACGAAGAACCGGCGCTCCACGGGCGGCGGCCTAGTCGATATGAGACTCTCACCAACCATGTCCGTATATATCGGCTGGCAGTTTCTGGTCAGTTTTGCGGCTATTTTTGTTGTCTTGTTGTCGTTAATTTTTCTGATCGACAGCATCGAACTTCTACGCCGTGCCGCATCAAAACCTGATGTTGGTTTCTCCCTGATCATGGAAATGGCGGCACTGAAACTGCCTCATATGGGCCAGCAGTTATTTCCGTTTGCCGTTCTGTTTGGTGCCATGTCCGCGTTTTGGCGGTTAACACGAAACCATGAACTGGTCGTATCGCGCGCCGCCGGGGTTTCGGCTTGGCAATTCATGTTACCGGTGCTTTTGTTGGGTTTGGTGCTTGGCGTGCTCAAAGTTGCCGTGTTCAACCCGCTTACGTCAGTCACATTGTCTCGTTTTGAAAGAGTCGAAGCGGCGGCTTTCAAAGGGCAAACGAGCATTCTCGCCCTATCTGATTCAGGGCTCTGGTTGCGCCAGTCCAATGCCGAAGGGCAATCTGTCATTTACGCCAAGAATGTCCTGCAACAGGGGTCCGAAGTGGAATTGGGCGCGGTTAACGTCTTCGTTTACGAAGGGGCCGACAAATTTGTTCGGCGTATCGATTCTGACAGTGCCAAACTGGATGACGGTTTTTGGCATATGCGCAAGGTATGGACCCATACGCCGGATGAAGCGTCACAATTTTCCGAAGAATTGTGGCTTGAAACCGACCTGACACTGGTCTCTATCCAGGATAATTTTGCCCCGCCCGAGACCATGTCGTTCTGGGATCTTCCCGATTTCATCAAGACGCTTGAAAAGGCAGGGTTTTCGGCGATCCGACATCGATTGCATTGGCATACCTTGCTCGCGACGCCGTTGCTGATGTTTGCCATGGTGCTGATCGCAGCAACCTTCACATTGCGACAATCCCGTCGCGGCGGCACAGTGTTCGTTGTCACCGGAGGTGTCCTGACCGGGTTCTTGTTGTACTTCTTTTCCGATGTCGTTTTTGCCCTCGGTCTTTCTGACAGCATTCCGGTGACACTGGCGGCATGGACCCCTTCTGGCGTTACCACGCTGCTGGGACTTGCCATGTTGCTTCATCTCGAAGATGGTTAGCCGGTGATGATAAAATTAATCAAACACTGTTTTCTGGCATTGGCCGTTTTTGTCGCGATCCCGTCGTTCCACGCAGGGGCTGCAACTGGCGATGGCCAACCGGATTCACATGCCCTGGAAACAGACATTCGATTTTCCGCCGATGAAATGCAATATGATCGGGAACTGGACATCGTCACCGCACGCGGGAACGTCAAAGTAATCAACGAACCGCGAATTCTGTATGCGGACGACA